>VYLE01000044.1_pt1 | contig 115328 bp, 115 predicted proteins | sample 5114391 | NCBI WGS metagenome assembly VYLE01 (sample SAMN12291771, study PRJNA351875) | freshwater metagenome | isolation source: freshwater lake | place: USA: Michigan, Kent Lake | collected 2013-08-15 | reverse complement strand
GCGCGGCGGCGACGGTGATTTCACGGGCGACGCGGATGCGCAGGTCGCCGCGCTCCACCTCGATCTCGGTCAGGCCGGTGCTCTTGAGGATGTCGGCGAGCTTGCGGACCGTCCGGGTGTCGATGGCGGCGCTGTGCTCGGCGGAGTCGTCGGCCGGGGAATTGGACATTATCGGTACCTTGTTCTTGTCTTTGTCGCTTACGATCGGGCCGCGCCGACCAGGCCGGCGGCGGCTTCGATCGCCAGTTCATAGCTTGCCCCGCCGAATCCGGACACGATGCCGGTCGCCGCGAGCGAAACATAGGTCGTCTTGCGAAACGCCTCGCGCGCCGCAGGATTCGACAGGTGGCACTCCACCACCGGAATAGCGAGAGTCTTCAGCGCGTCCAGCAGGGCCACGGAAGTGTGACCGTAACCGGCCGGGTTGATGACCACGGCGCTGGCGGCTTCGCGCGCCTCCTGAACCCAGTCGATCAGGTCGCCTTCGTGGTTGGACTGGCGGCAGTCGACGGTCAGGCCGAAGGCCTCAGCGCGCGCGGCGCAGCGCTCGTGGATGTCCGACAGGGTGTCGTATCCGTAGATGTCGGGTTCACGCGTCCCAAGCAGGTTGAGATTGGGCCCGCTCAAAACAAAGATCGGTTTCGGCATCCGGCCCCGCCGTCGATTCAAGACGGGCCTTGTATCGCCGCTAGGCCGGGGTAACAAGCGCAGGCATGCGGATACAGCTGAACGGCGAAGAACAGACGTTTGAAGGCGTGGCGACGGTGGCGGCTCTGGTGGCGGCGCTGGAGCTCGATCCGAGGAAGGTCGCCGTCGAGCGCAATCTCGAGATCGTGCCGCGCTCGACCTATGCCGACACGCCCGTGATGGACGGGGACCGGATCGAGATCGTGACGTTTATCGGGGGCGGGTAGGGGGTTTCGCGCGGGGCCCCGCCCCACCACTCCCCGTCATCCTAGGCCTTGTGCCTAGGACCCACGGTTCAGCCGCCGCAATCGTCTGCCTTGGAGGCGCGGCCGCGCCTCCACACCACAGTGCGTGCAAGCGGACGCGTGGGTCCTAGGCACAAGGCCTAGGATGACGGTGGGGCGGGTCTACGCCACCTCGTAATCCGCCATCACCGGCTCGCGCATCGCCTTCATGTAGGTCGCGGTATCCCCGCTCCAGTTGTTGGTGATCTTGCCTGACGCCGTCTTGTACCAGCTCGAACACGACCCGGCCCACGCCGTGTCCTGCAGGTCGTGCTGCAGCTGCGCATTGAACCGCACTTGCGCGTCCGGCTTGAGCTTCAACGCCTTCGCGCCCCGCGCCTTCAGGACGTGCATCGCCTCGACCATGTAGCCGACCTGGGCCTCGATCATCAGGATGATGCTGTTGTGGCCAAGGTTGGTGTTGGGGCCGTAGAGCAGGAACAGGTTGGGGAAGCCGGTAACGGTGACGCCGTAGTAGGCCTCCGCCCCGTCCTTCCAGGCGTCGTCGAGCGAGCGGCCATTCTCGCCGTGGATGGCCAGCGGGGCCAGGAAGTCGGTGGTCTCGAACCCGGTGCCGAAGACCAGCACGTCGCAGGCATGCTCGGCCCCGTCGCCGGTGCGCACGCCGGCCTCGGTGATCGCCTTCACATCCTCGGTGACCAGTTCGACGTTCGGCTGCGCCAGGGCCTGGTAGTAGTCATCCGACACCAGGATGCGCTTGCAGCCGATGGGATAGTCCGGCGTCAGCTTGGCCTTGAGCACCGGGTCGGTGATGGTGGCGTCGAGGTAGTCCATCGCCACCTTGCGGAAATCCGCCGCCGCCTTGGTCCCCTGCTTGAAGGCCTGGAACCGGGCGTCCATCATCTTCCAGGTCAGCCAGCGCTGGGCCCGGTCGATGAAGGGGAAGGTGGCGTACAGCGCCTGCCACGCCGGGCTCATCGCCTTGTCGAGACGGGGGACCACGTAGTTTGGGGTGCGCTGGAAGACGACGACCTTGCCGGCCGTCTTCACCAGTTCCGGAATGTACTGGATGGCGCTGGCCCCGGCCCCGATGCAGCCGACCGTCTTGCCGGCCAGATCGACATCGTGATTCCAGCGGGCGCTGTGCCAGCTCTCGCCCTGGAAGGCCTCGCGGCCGGGAATGCCGGCGAAGCTCGGCCGATTCAGCTGTCCCAGCCCCGACACCAGCACCGGCGCGGTCAGGGTCTCGCCGCCCTTCAGGGTCACGGTCCAGGCCTCGCCGTCCCAGTCGGCCCGCTCGACCTCGGCGTTGAAGCGGAACCTGTCACGCACGCCGAAGCGCAGTGCAACGTCCTCCATGTACTGGCGAATCTCGGCGTGGCCGCTGTAGGCGCGGCTCCAGTTCGGATTGAGCGCGAAGCTGTAGGAATAGAGCCGCGAGGGCACGTCACAGCAGGCGCCGGGATAGGTGTTGTCACGCCAGGTGCCGCCAAGACGGTCGGCCTTTTCCAGCACCACCAGCCGCCCGAAGCCGGCCTCCTTGAGCTTGATGGCCGCGCACAGGCCGCCAAAGCCCGCCCCGATGATGATGGCGTCCAGACCGTCAGACACGCGTCTCTCCCGTTGTTTTCAGGGAGGATGCCGCACGGATGCCGATCCGCCAACGGTGACGCCAGGTGACTGACCTGTGCCGCCGCCGTCTTATGCCTGTGCGGCGCGAGACGGACGGCTACTCCACCGCCTCGGCGATCACCCGCATCGCCCCGGCGATGGTCGCCTCGCGGGTCTTCTGATCCGCCGTCGAGTCGGCCAGCAGCACCACGACGGCGTACTTGCGTCCGTCCTTCAGGGTCAGGATGCCGATATCGTTGGTCGCCACGGTGACCCCGAAGTTGGTCGCCGAGGAGCCGGTCTTGTGGGCCAGGGTCGCGCCTTCCGGCAGCCCGGCCTTCAGCCGGTTCGCCCCCGTCTTCGTCTCGGTCATCAGACCCAGCAGCAGCTTGCTTGAAACCGGCGACAGCAGCTGACCCGTCGACAGCTGCCGCAGGAAGTTGAGCGAACCCGAGGCGATGGTGGTGTCGCGCGGATCGGCGGCGTAGGCCTCCCACGCCGCACGGCGATCGGCCTCCGGCACGGCCAGCTTGGCTGCCTCGAAGGCCTGGGGCGTGCGCCAGGCGGGGCGGAAGGAGGGCATGCCGACGGCCTCGACCTGCAGTTCCCGCTCGTACCGGTCGACCCGCAACCCGACGATGCCGTGCTCGACCAGCCAGGACTTCAAGGCGCCCGGCCCGCCGATCTTGCGCATCAGCACGTCGGCGGCGGTGTTGTCGCTGTCGCGCACGGCGGCGACTAGCAGTTCGCGCACCGTGTAGGTCGCGCGTCCGGGCCAGGCCTGCGCGATCGGGCTGAGCGGCGGCGACAGCTCCATGTCACTGATGGTCAGCACCTCGTCCAGCGACAGCCGCCCGTCATCGACCTCGGCCAGAACGGCCGCGCCCAGCGGCGCCTTGAAGACGCTCTGCAGCGGGAAGGTCTGTTCAGCGTTGCGGGCCCAGATCTCGCCGCCATCGATGTTCTGAACCGCCACCTCCAGCCGGCCGTCGATGCGGTCGGCCAGCTGGGTGATGCCCTTGTCGAGCACCGCGATTCGCATGGACGGCGTCCTGGCGATGGTCTCGGTCTCCCCCCCGCAGGCGGCGATAAGCAGGGCGATGGGGATGAGGAGGGCGCGCATCATCCGACCCTAACGCGCCAGACGCCGGTTCGACATCGACTACCGTCGTGGAGTAGGAAGCCAGCATGCCCCTCCGCCCCCCCGTCGTCATCCTCAACGAACCCCAGTTGGCCGAGAACATCGGCGCCGTCGCCCGGGTGATGGCAAATTTCGGCCTTTCGGAACTACGCCTTGTTCGCCCCCGCGATGGCTGGCCGCAGGACCGCGCCTGGGCGAGCGCCTCGGGCGCCAGCTGGCCGCTCGACAACGCCAAGGTCTTCGAGACCCTGGCCGAGGCGATTGGCGACCTCAGCCTGACCTTCGCCACCACCGCCCGTCCCCGTGAGACCCAGCTGCCGGTCATCACCCCGCGCCAGGCGGCTGCCGACCTGCACGATCGCGTGGCCGCCGGCCAGGCCGTGGGCATGCTGTTCGGCGGTGAGCGGGCAGGGCTGGAGACCCACGACATCGCCCTCTGTCAGGCTATCGTCACCATCCCCGTCGACGAGCGCTTCCGGTCGCTGAACCTGGCCCAGGCCGTGGCCCTCACCGCCTACGAATGGCGCCTGACCATCGACGAGGGTCCGCGTCAGGCCTTTGCCCAGAACGCCCTGCCGCCGGCCGACCAGAAGGCGATGATGGGGCTATACGAACAGCTGGAGGCCGAACTCGATGAAGCCGGCTTCTTCCACCCGCCGGCCAAACGCCCCTCGATGATCCGCAACCTGCGCGTCGCCCTCGGCAAGGCCCAGATGACCGAGCAGGAAGTCCGCACCTTCCGCGGCGTGGTCACGGCGCTGTCGAAGGGCCGGGGCAGGGTGCTGGCCAAGCTGGCGGCGCAGAAGGCCGCTGCGGAGAAGGGCGAGTAGACCCCGCGACCTGCTGGCGCTTGCCCCAATGAAACCGCGCGGTTACGTTCCCTGCAACCACGGGAGCACGCCATGAACCGCCGCGAACTCATGCTGACCTTCAGCGCCCTCGGCCTGTCCGGTCTCGCCCCCGCCGCCTTCGCCCGAGCTGACGCCACGGGAGCCGACCTCAAGTCCGCCGCCCGCGACGCCTGGATCTTCGGCCTACCGCTGATCGAGATGGCCACGACCCGCGCCCGCCAGATGAAGCAGGGCCTGCCGCCGAACTTCTTCGCCGGCGGCCGCGCGCTGTCCGACCATACCGCCCGCGTCGTCACCACGCCCAACAACGACACCCTCTACCTGTCCGCCTGGCTCGACCTGACCGAAGGCCCGGTGACCCTGACGGTTCCCGAGACGGGCGACCGCTACTGGTCGGTGGCCATCATGGACATGTTCACCAACAACAACGCCGTCCTGGGCAGCCGCACGATCGGTGGGGCGGGCGGGACCTTCACCCTGTGCGGACCCGGCCAGTCCTCCGCCGGTCCCAACCCGGTGCGCGTCGCCACGCCCCATGCCTGGGCCCTGGCCCGGGTGCTCGTCGATGGCCCCGAAGAAGTCGCCCAGGTCCAGCAGCTGCTTCGCGGCTTCAAGGTCTCGGGCAAGGCCGGCCAGCGGCCGGGCGCCTACGCCGAGCGTGACGCCGACCCCGCCGCCTATTTCGCCAGTGTCCGCGAGCTGATGGCCAGCGACCCGGCCACAGCCCTGGACCTGCGTCTGCTGCGCCGCACCGCTGGCCTGCTCGGCGAAGGCCAGATCGCGCCGGCCGACATGGCCGCTGTCGCCGCCGGCGTCGCCGAGGCAAAGGGCCTGATCAAGACGGGCTTCGGCGGCCAGGAGTCGATCAAGGGCTGGCGCTATCCCCGCGCCAACCTCGGTGACTATGGCCAGGACTACGTCTATCGGGCCGCCGTCGCCCTCGCCGGGCTGGGCGCCCTGCCCACGGCCGAAGCCCTCTACATGCGTCCCGACGGCGAGAAGGACGGCGTCTTCCACGGCGACGGCCTCTACCGCTTCAGCCTGCCGGCTGATGTCCCCCTCGACGGCTTCTGGTCGCTGTCGATGTATGAGGCGATGCCCGACGGCCAGTTCTTCTTCACCGACAATCCCCTGAAGCGCTACGCCATCGGCGACCGCAGCAAGGGCCTCAAGCGCCGCAAGGACGGCGGCGTCGATGTCTGGATCGGCCGCACCGATCCGGGCGGCGAGCGCACCGCCAACTGGTTGCCCGCCCCCAAGGCCGGCCCCTGGATGGTCACCTGGCGCGCCTATCTGCCCAGGCCCGCCCTGATCAACGGCGAATGGAGGCTGTCGCCGATCTCCCGGGCCTGACCCCACCCCAACGGGGGAAGACGGCCGCCGCCGGCTCGCGCATAGGTCAACGGACAACGGAGACGACCATGAGCGGACGACTGATCCTGGCCCTGTGCCTGACCCTTGCCCTCGGCGCCCCCGCGCTTGCCCAGACGCCGGGCCCGGCCGAGGTTATCGCTGACCTCTACAAGCCCGTCGTCGTGACCGGGCCTGAGGCCGAGGTGATCGAGGAGGCCCCGGAAGAGCCGCCCCTGTTCGCCGCCAGCCTGCGGGCCCTGCTGGCCATCGACGCCCAGCGCGACATGAACTACCTCGACTTCGACTGGGTCTCGGGCGGCCAGGACCTGCCCGACTACAAGAACCTGAAGATCGTGGTCCTCAGGCAAACCCCCGAAGCCGCCCAGGTCCGGGTCACCTTCAGGAACTACCGCGAGGCTCGCGAGCGCCTGATCGACATGGTCGTCGAGGACGGACGCTGGGTCATCGAGGACGTCTACATGAAGGCCCCGGAGAAGGAATGGCTGAGCCGCCGGCTGGTCGCCAACCCGCAGGACTGACTTCCCTCCGGCCCGCCGACGTCCCATCTATCGGTCATGACCGCCGCCGAGCTGTTCGCCAATCTCGCCATCCCCATCATCCAGGCCCCGATGCTCGGCGCCTCGGGCCCCGCCATGGCCCTGGCCGTCACCCGGGCCGGCGGGATGGGCTCGCTGGCAGCCGGCGCCCTCGCGCCAAAGGACATCGCCCAGCAGATCGCGGCCCTGAAGGCGGCGACCGACCGGCCCTTCGGCGTCAACCTGCTGATTGCCCGCCCGGCGACGCCCGACCCCGCCACGGTCATCGAAGCCCTCGAGCGCCTCGCCCCCTGGTACGACTGTCTCGGCATCGAGCTGCCGGCGCCGCCCAACGACTACGCCCCCGACTTCGACGCCCAGTTCGCCGCCCTGCTGGCAGCAGCCCCGCCCCTGGCCAGCTTCACCTTCGATGTCCTGACCCGCGATCAGGTGGCAGCCCTGCAGGCGGCCGGAACCCTGGTCGTCGGCACGGCTACCACCGTTGCCGAGGCCCGCGCCTGGGCAGCTGTCGGCGCCGACGCAATCTGCGCGCAAGGGTCCGAGGCCGGCGGCCATCGCGGCGAGTTCCTCAAGCCCGGCCCTGAGAGCCTGATCGGGACCATGGCCCTGGTCGCCACCATCAGGCCAGTGGTCGCAGCGCCGGTCATCGCCGCCGGCGGCATCATGGACGGCCGAGGCGTGGCGGCGGCCCTCAGTCTCGGTGCGGCCGCGGCGCAGATGGGCACTGCCTTCCTGCTGGCTGACGAGGCGACGATCAGCAACCCCTGGCGCGGCCGGATCGAGACCGTTCCGGATGACGCCACCGCCGTAACCCGCGCCTTCACCGGCCGCAACGCTCGGGGCATCGAGAACGAGTTCATGCGAACCCTGCGACCCGTCGAGGGCGAGGTCCCGGCCTATCCTGTACAGAACCGCCTGACCCGCGAGCTGCGCGTGGTCGGCGGGCGGCTGGGGGACTCCGAAGTGCTTTCCCTATGGGCCGGGCAGGCGGTGTCCCTGACCCGAGCCGGCCCGGCCGCCGAACTCGTTCAGGCCTGGTGGGAGGAGGCGAAGCAGGTTTCCGCCGATCTCTATCAGCGAACCCATGGACCGTACGGCGACAGACGTTAGGGTGCGCTCCGATCAGAGGAGATTCCATCCATGAAGACCCGCGCCGCCGTCGCCTTCGAAGCCAAGAAGCCGCTGGAGATCGTGGAGGTCGACCTGGAAGGGCCTCGCGCCGGCGAGGTGCTGGTCGAGATCAAGGCCACCGGCATCTGCCACACCGACGCCTACACGCTGGATGGCCTGGACTCGGAAGGCATTTTCCCCTCGATCCTCGGCCATGAAGGCGCCGGCGTAGTGCTGGAAGTCGGCCCCGGCGTGACCAGTGTCGTCCCCGGCGACCACGTCATCCCGCTCTACACACCCGAATGCCGTCAGTGCAAAAGCTGCCTGTCGCGCAAGACCAACCTCTGCACCGCCATTCGGGGCACGCAAGGCAAGGGCTTGATGCCCGACGGCTCCAGCCGTTTCTCCTACAAGGGTCAGGCGATCGCCCACTACATGGGCTGCTCGACCTTCGCCAACCACACCGTCCTGCCCGAGATCGCGCTGGCCAAGATCCGCAAGGACGCTCCCTTCGACAAGGCCTGCTACATCGGCTGTGGCGTCACCACCGGCGTCGGCGCCGTGGTCAACACGGCGAAGGTCGAGGCCGGCGCCAACTGCATCGTCTTTGGTCTCGGCGGTATCGGCCTGAACGTCATTCAGGGCCTGCGCATGGTCGGGGCCGGCATGATCATCGGCGTCGATATCAATCCCGACCGTGAAGAATGGGGCCGCCGCTTCGGCATGACCCACTTCGTCAATCCCAAGGACGTCGATGGCGACATCGTCGCCCATCTGGTCGCCCTGACCGACGGCGGCGCCGACTACACCTTCGACGCCACCGGCAACGTCACCGTCATGCGCCAGGCGCTTGAGGCCTGCCATCGCGGCTGGGGCGAGAGCATCATCATCGGGGTCGCCGAGGCGGGGAAAGAGATCGCCACCCGCCCGTTCCAGCTGGTCACCGGCCGGGTCTGGAAGGGCACGGCCTTCGGCGGCGCCCGCGGTCGTACCGACACGCCCAAGATCGTCGAGTGGTACATGGACGGCAAGATCGAGATCGACCCGATGATCACCCACACCATGCCGCTTGAAGACATCAACAAGGCGTTTGACCTGATGCATGCCGGCGAGAGCATCCGGTCTGTGGTGGTGTTCTAGTCACCGCTGGACATCGAGGCAGGGCGGACTGAGGCCCAGCCGCCCAAAACGGGTAAAATATTCTGAAGGCGAGGGCTCCCTTGGCGAGTGACCTCGCTTGCGCTGCTTGCGGTGCACAAAATTACCCTGTGTCAAAGTGGAACAATGTTGGTGGCGGGTCGTTGCCGACTTGCTCCGCACCAAAGCGTGCGCCCGCGATTTCCGCGAACAGTAACAGTTCGGTCGACGTGAGCGCCGTCGGCTGGGGAGGATTACCACGTGGCCACTATCGCCAAGACGACCGGCATTCTGGACGACCAGGACGCCGTAACGCCCCAATTCGTGCCGGTTGCCGGCGGGGCCCAGTCCATCATCGTCACGGGCGATGGCGGTAACAACACCATCGTCGGTTCGGCCTCCAACGACACCCTGTCTGGCGGTGACGGCAATGACGAACTCTATGGTCTGGCCGGCGCTGACAAGCTGAACGGCGAGAACGGCAACGACATTCTGGTTGGCGATGACGGCAACGACCGTCTCGATGGCGGCGCGGGCTACGACACCCTCTACGGCGGCGCCGGCAATGACTACCTCGACGGCGGCGCCAACGGTGACCAGATGCATGGCGGCGCCGGCAACGACGTATACATCGTCGACAACGTCAACGATCGCGTGTTCGAAGTGGCCGCCGAAGGATACGACATCGTACGCGCCACGGTCAGCTCGACCCTGGCCGATGGCGTCGAAGCTCTGGAAATCATGGGCACGGCCAACTATCGCGGCACCGGCAACGCCGAGGTCAACCGCATCACCGGCAACAATGGGCTGAACCTGCTCGAAGGTCTGGCCGGCGGTGACACCCTGTCCGGCGGCGGCGGCGCGGACCGTCTGATCGGCGGTACGGGCAATGACACCATGACCGGCGGCACGGGCAACGACACCTTTATCGTGCTGCAGGAGTCGATCATCTCGAGCGAGCTGGGCGGAACGCTGGAAATCGACCGCATTACCGACCTCTCGCGCTCCGAGCGTGACGTGCTGGACCTCTCTGCGATCGATGCCAACATGGACATCGCTGGCGACCAGGCCTTCACCCTGGTGACGGGCTTCAGCATGCAGGCCGGCCAGATGACCCTGGCCTATACGGCGGCCAGCAACACCACGACCCTGCGCCTGGACGTCGATGGCGACGGCAAGGCCGACTACCAGATGCGCCTCGACGGTGACGTGACCGCCGACAGCGCCGGCTGGATGCTCTGACGCCAAGGCGCTAGGAAGGCGCGGACAACCGAAGGAGTCCGCGCCGACCATGCCCGAGATCACCGCCACGCACACCGTCCACGGCGGCAAGCTCAGCTACTGCCGCCACGACAGCGCCGCCACCGGCACGCCGATGAAGTTCAGCGTCTTCGTGCCGGCGGGCGAGGGGCCTTTTCCGGTGCTGGTCTGGCTGTCGGGTCTCACCTGCACCGAGGATAACTTCACCACCAAGGCCGGCGCCTATGGCGCGGCCGCCGAGCATGGCGTCATCATCGTCGCCCCCGACACCAGCCCGCGCGGCGAGGGTGTCGCCGACGATCCGGCCTATGACCTGGGGCAAGGCGCGGGCTTCTACCTCGACGCCACGCAGGCGCCCTGGGCCCCGCACTTCAGGATGGAGACCTACATCACCCGCGACCTGCTGGCGGCGGTGGACGGGGCCTTTCCGACCGACCCGGCCCGGCGCGGCGTCTTTGGCCACAGCATGGGCGGCCACGGGGCCCTGACCCTGGCCCTGCGCCACCCGGACCTGTTCAAATCGGTCTCGGCCTTCGCTCCGATCGTCTCGCCGACCCGCTGTCCCTGGGGCGAGAAGGCCTTCACCGCCTATCTGGGCGAAGACCGCGCCGCCTGGGCGGCGCATGACGCCTGCCTGCTGATCGAGGCCGGCGCGGCGACGTTCGACGACATCCTCGTCGACCAGGGCCTTGGCGACACCTTCCTCGAAGGCCAGCTCAAGCCCGAACTGCTGGAGGCCGCGTGCGCCGCCGTCGGCCAGAAGCTGACCCTCCGCCGCCAGCCCGGCTACGACCACAGCTATTTCTTCATGACCAGCTTCATCGCCGACCACATCGCCTGGCACGCCGCTCGGCTCTAGATGCCGGCGCCCATGTCGATGAAGGTCTCCGCGAGGGCCACCTTCGGTCGTTCGGCGTCCTGGGCCAGTTCGTGGGTCAGGCGGTCGATCTGGGCGGTGATCTCTGGCACGGCGGTGACTTCCCAAAGGGCCGGGCGGGTCAGCGGGCCGACGGCGTAGAGCCAGTCGGAGGCGCGGCCGTCGATATCCAGCACGGCGCAATCTTCGCTCTCCAGACCCAGGCCCAGAGGGTCCGGGCGGATCAGGCGGCGGCGGGCGAGGTCGGCGAACAGTGGATTGGCCAGGCGGTCGAGGTCGCTTCGCGGGCCGGTGCAGTTGATGACGCGGCCGACGGTCAGGGTCTGTTCGCTCTTCAGACCCCGCAGGTGCAGCCGGGCGGTCACCTGTCCCTTGCGGCGGGTCCATTCGACGATGCGCCCGCTCAGCACCGTCAGGGCGGCGCTTTCCAGCAGGGCGTCCAGCCGGGCGGCGACCCGCGGCGCCATGCGGTGGCGGTGGACGTCCCAGCGCGGGCGCAGGTGGCGCAGGAACTGTCGGCGCTGCTTGGGGCTCCAGGTTTCCCAGACCCGGGCGATGGCCGGGCGAACCGCGTCCATCACCCGCTGCCAGGGCGTGCCCTGCCGCTCGGCCTGGCCAGCGGCGGCGCGGATGGCGCGGGTCAGCTTGAGCGGCGAGGCGGGCAGAAGCGGCGCGACGAAGGGGGACCAGGCGCCGCCGGCCTTGTGCGGCGTCGGAACCAGCCCCCGGCGGGAGACGGCGATCATCGGGCCCTTCTGACCCTCGGCGGCCAGCTTGAGGGCGACATCGACCATGGTCAGGCCGGTGCCCAGCATCAGAACAGCGGCTTCGGGATCGCCGCCCTTGAGGGCCTGCGGCGCCCAGGGGTCGGGAACGAAAGCGGGGTGATCGTGCAGCCAGGCATCCTGCGGCAGCGGTGCGCGCGGCGGCAGGTTGCCGGTGGCCAGCACCAGGAGGTCGCAGGCGATTTCCCGCCCGTCGAGCAGCCGCACGCCCCGGCGCGGCGGATCGAGCAGGGCCACCGCCTCGCCCCGGATGGTCCGCAGCCCGTCGCCTTCGCAGGCGTCCTCCAGCCTCTCCTGCAGATAGTCGCCGAGCAGGCCACGCGGCAGGAAGGCGTCGGCCAGCACGCCGCCTGACTCGACCAGGGCCTCGTCGAGGTGATGGCCGGCGCCCGACAGCCAGTCCTGGAACGGCGGCGTCAGGCCCGTCTCCATCCGGTGGGCCGGCACGTTGAGCAGGTGGTAGGGCTCGCAGGCGCCGTAGGCGAGGCCGCGCCCGGGCCGCACGGCCGGATCGATCAGCAGGATGCGCCAGCCGGGCCGCGTCGCCGTCAGCTTCAGCGCCAGCAGGGTCCCGCTGAAGCCACCGCCGATGATGGCGACCGTACGCTGCGGAGAAGAGGTGTCGGCCATGGCGATTCCCGTGCTCGCCGGGACTTTGCGTAAGGGAAAGACGCAAGACAAGGCGGGCGAAATCGCATCGGCGCTTCGCAAGCCGCCGCCGCCTTGACTTCATGGCCCCGCGCCGTCATACACCGCGCTTTCAACGCCGCCGGCTCGCTGGCTGGCGCTGGAAGACATGACGGGTGATCCGTAGCCGCCGTTGAGATCGTGGCCCCACTGACGGGGTCGCCGGCCCGGATCGACTAGAAAGAGTGACTTATGTCCAAGCGCCATAGCGCCAAGTACAAAATCGACCGCCGGATGGGCGAAAACATCTGGGGTCGTCCGAAGTCCCCGGTCAACAAGCGTTCCTACGGCCCCGGCCAGCACGGCCAGCGCCGCAAGTCCAAGGTTTCCGACTTTGGCCTGCAGCTGAAGGCCAAGCAGAAGCTCAAGGGCTACTATGGCAACCTGACCGAAAAGCAGTTCGCCAAGACCTACGAAGAGGCTGACCGTCGCAAGGGCAACACCTCGGAAAACCTCATCGCGCTGCTGGAAAGCCGCCTGGACGCGGTTGTCTACCGCGCCAAGTTCGTGCCGACCGTGTTCGCCGCCCGCCAGTTCGTCAACCACGGCCACGTGCTGGTGAACGGCAAGCGCGTGAACATCGCCAGCTACCGCGTGAAGCCGGGCGACGTCGTCACCGTGCGTGAAAAGTCGCGCAACATGGCGCTGGTGCTGGAAGCCCTGAGCTCGTCGGAGCGTGACTTCGCCGAGTACATCACGGTCGACATCCGCTCCTTCTCGGCCACCTTCGTCCGCGCCCCGGAACTGGCCGAAGTGCCGTACCCGGTGAAGATGGAACCGAACCTAGTCGTCGAATTCTACTCCTCGTAAGAGGTCGGCTCAGACCAAGAGATCGAGGGCCCCGGAGCAATCCGGGGCCCTTTTTCTTTGCGGGTTCCCTGACGGGCTGGACAAGAACCCCCCGGCTGTCTTTGTTGATCACATGACACGTCGCCATGCCTTGCTCGCCGCCCTGTTGCTGGTTTCGGCCTGCACCACGAGGGCGGTCTATTCCTCGCCCGACGCCGGCATGGTCGAGCTGGAGCCGTTGATCAGCGCCGAGGTGCGGGCCGACACCCTGGTGATCCGGGTGACCTCGACCGGCTGCACGACCAAGTCGGACATCGTCTGGTTTGTCGAGCGGGCGGGAAACCGGGTTGCAGTAGCGTTCGGGCGCAAGAAGGTAGACGACTGCAAGGCGGCGCCACAGCCGATGGAGATTGCCTTCAGCTACGCCGAGCTGGGCCTCAAGCCCGGTCAGTCGGTGGCGATCGTCAATCCGTTGGCGGCGCGTTGAGCCCGACACAGAACATCGCTTCCATCCACTCCGGCACGCGGACCGGGCGCCGGGTGGCCGCGTCGATCAGGCACCATTCAGAGCGGCCCTGAGAACACATTTCTCCATCCGGGCCGTCGATCCGGTAGAAGCGATCCATGCGCGGCCCGCGCCGATCGCCGATCCAGGTGACCGCGCTTGCGGTCTCTCCCAGCTTCAGCTCGCGGCGGTAGTCCAGTTCGTGGCGCAGGGCGATCCAGGCCCATTTCGACTGTTCTTCAGCAGGCAGGCGTGCGCGCCAGTGGCCCGTCGCGAGGTCCTGCATCCAGGACAGATAGACCACGTTGTTGACGTGACCGTTCTCGTCGATGTCGGCCTCGGTCGGAACGAAATCGAGCCTGAAGGTCTGACGGCCGTCCGGAGGGGTCAGGCTCCGGCTCACGCCGGAATGAGGCCCTGGCCCTGCAGGAAGGTCTTCAGCTCACCGGCCTGGTACATCTCGCGGATGATGTCGCAGCCGCCGACGAATTCGCCCTTCACATAGAGCTGGGGGATGGTCGGCCAGTCGCTGTAGGTCTTGATGCCCTGGCGCAACTCTTCGGACTGAAGCACGTCCACGCCAACGAAGTTGACTTCCAGGTGGTCGAGGATCTGCACGACCTGGGCGGAGAAGCCGCAGCGCGGCTGGTCCGGCTCACCCTTCATGAACACCACGACGGGGTTCTCGGCCACGGCGCCGGCGATGAAGGCCTGGACGCGATCTGCCACGGTGGCGCCGGTGCTGGGGGCTTCGGACATGGTCAATTCCTCAAGAAAACTTGCCCCCTCAGCTAGGCGCCGGGGGGCTCCGGGTCAAGAACCCGCGGCAATCAAGCCTGGGCGATCAGCGTTTCTTGTTGGCCGAGAAGCGGGCCATCTCGATCTGGGCGGCGACGCCGGTGGGCAGCTCGCGCTCCGGAACGGCCGCCAGCCGGGTCAGGCGCTCGAGGCTGTCGGCGTGCATCTGCACACTGGTCACGGCCGGCTCGAACAGGGCGTAGGCCAGGCAGATCTCCTCGCCGGTCCAGCCGTGGGTGTCTTCGAGGAAGTGATAGGGGCTGCGGGTGGTGATCTTCGGCTTCTTCCTGAACCAGCCCTTGGGAATGAGGCCTGGAGTGTCCGCGCCGGTCAGTTCAGCGGGGCAGACATCGCGGGCGATCACCGGAATGTTGCGTTCCGACGCGGTCTTCAGGCGAACCCTCTCCATACCCATGGAGGTAAGGCTGTATGGGGCGATCAGGCAATCGACGCCTTCGCGCTTCAGCGCCAGGTCGAGAATCTCTCCCGAACCCGAGATGCCAACCTGGCGGGCGGCGCGGCTATGCTTGACCGAGCGGGCGAACTCGATCTGCTCCAGGTCCTCGACGACCAGCAGATCGAGGTAGTCGGTGTCCAGCCGTCGCAGCATCATGCCGGTGGTGTGGTCCAGGGCGCCGATCGTCGGCGCGCGCCAGGCCAGGAAGATCAGGCGCCGCTCGATGGCGGCGATGGCCTGGGCCAGGCCGTCCAGCAGGGATTCGCTGTGGCCGTCGATCATGAAGGCGTTGATGCCGGCGCCCATCGCCGATTCGATCAGCTCACGCCAGTCGCGGGCCGACTTGCGGCTGGTGTCGTCGAGCAGCAAGGTGACCACCGAGACGGCCATTCCGTAGGTGGCGCCGAAGGGTCTGTAGCGCATGGCGTCCTTAAGGGGCTGCGGTTTCGAGGGCGAGGGCGTGAAGCACGGTCCCGAGAACGTCGGCGAGCGCCTTGTTGACCAGCTGGTGCTGACGCACCCGCGGCAGGCCGGCGAAGGCGGGGGAAACGATACGGGCCTTGTAGTGGTCGCCGTCGCCGGCCAGGTCGGTGATGGTGATTTCCGAATCCGGGAAGGCCTGCGTCAGGCGGCGTTCCAGTTCTTCGACAGGCATGGGCACGGGCGACTCTCCTCGTAGACAGCCGAGCAATGGCGGATAATGCTTAATAGGCTTCGAAGGGGGATTAGGCATGTGGCATCGGATTGCGCTGAAAGCGCTGGCGGCGGCGGGTCTGGCCGCCTCTCTGTCGGCCTGCAACATGGTGGTCACCACCGAGCCGACCTTCCTGGCCGAGGATCAGGGCACGCCGGCGTTGCGGTCGGGGCTCTGGGTCAGTGCAGACAAGGGCTGCAAGTTCAACAGCAAGAAGCCGGCGACGGCCTGGCCCGAGTGCGCCCGCTGGATCGTCATCAAGAACAACGCGATGACCGGCGTCACCGAGAAGGGCGAAAAATTCAACCTGCCCTTCGTCCTGGCCTCCGGCGACCCGCGTGTGATGCAGGTCCGCCTCGAGGATGAGGAGAAGAAGGCCGAAAACGGCAAGCCCGCAGCCCTCTACCTCTATCTCGGGCTGCGCCCCACAAGGACCGACAAGCAGGGACGTATCACCGGCTACACCGGCTGGATGGTTCAGTGCGGACCACCACCGCCCAAGGACGCCAAGAAGCCGGACGGCAGCTCGCGGTACGGCACCCTGGAACCCTCGCCGGGGTTGATCATGGACGACGCGCTCTCCGGCTGCGCACCGGAAAACAAGGCGGCATTGATCAGGGCTGCGGCCCTGTCGGAAAGCTTCAAGGAGGCTGGGGCCGACGGCGAGGAGAGCCGATGGGTGCGTGACGGCGAGAAATAAGCTGGCTGGACAATCACGCGACTCTCACGCAGTGTTCACGGGGGCGTGAGGAGATCGTGATGAGACTGTTATCCGTTGCTCTGTTGCTCGCCGCCGTGGGCCTGACCGCCTGCAACGATGATGTGCTGACCACCAAAACGCCGGTGTTGTTCGCGGCTGACCGTGACGCCCTGCCGCCGGCGCGGGACGGGGTCTGGGCCGGGGACGGCTGCTCCGCCGACGCCGCGCTCGACCTCCCGGCCTGGGACTGTGATGAGGCCCTGATCGTCCGTCGCGGTCGCGCCGCTCACCCGGATGAGGCGGTCGAGAATGATCCTGCCTTGCTGAAAGCCATGAGGGTCGGCGTTGCTCCGGACTTCCAGGTCGCCCAGACGGGCCCAAGCGATCCCGGTGCTGATGGCTACTACAGCTACTATGGTGTCGATGGCGTCCGACTGGATGAGAGCGGCCGGATGATCGCCCTGCGGACCTGGCGGCTGAAGTGCGGACCGCCGCCGCCGGACGGGACGAAGACGGAAGGCGGCAAGCCGCGCCGCCAGACGCTGGAGCCCTATCCCGGCGTGGTGGTCGAGGAGGGCGGTTGCGCCGCCAAGGGCCGCGCCGGCCTGATCGCCGCCGCCAGCGCCAGCCGCGTTGATCCCAAAGGAAACCATGGCGGCGCCCATGGATGGCGCTGGGTGCGGGAAGAACGGCCGGGCGACTGGGCCGAGGCCCAGCCGGTGACCGAACCGCCGAAGAGCTAGTCCACCATCGCCGCGTAGATGATGTTCTTCAGCTGGCCGCGGAAGTTGAAGCTGCCCGAGGGCATCAGCTGGGTCATGAAGACGACGCTGAGCTCTTCGTGCGGGTCGACCCAGAAGATGGTCGAGGCGGCGCCGCCCCAGTAGAAGTCGCCTTCGCCAAGCGTGCCGGTGCTGACCACGTCCATGGTGCTGGCGAAGCCCAAACCAAACCCGACGCCGCTGTTGGCGGTTTCGGAGAAGCTGCCGAGGGCGATCTCGGTCAGATCCTGGTCGCCGGGAAGGTGGTTGCGGGTCATCAGGTCCAGGGTGCGGGGACCGATGATGCGGACCCCGTCCAGCTCGCCGCCCCGGCGCAGCATTTCGCAGAAGCGCATGTAGTCGGCGCAGGTGCCGGTCAGGCCGCCGCCGCCGGACAGGAAACCGGCCGGCTTGAGGTAGGCGCTGGTCCCGGCGTCATCGAGCAGGCCCAGCGTCTTGTCGGCATTGCGCTGGTAGTTGGAGGCGAAGCGGTGGGCCTTTTCAGGCGCGACGTGGAAGGCGGTGTCGACCATGCCCAGCGGATCGAAGATGACCTCCTGCAGGTACTTGTCGAACGGCACGCCACTGATCCGCTCGACCAGGGCGCCGCAGACGTCGGTGGCGAGCGAATACATCCACTTCGTGCCCGGCTGAAACAGCAAGGGCACCTGGGAAAGCTTGGTCATGAATTCGGAGAGGCTGTCGGTGGAGCCGAGGCTGCGCACCTTCAAGGCCCGGTAGACCTTGTCGACCGGATGCTGGATGCCGACCCCGGGCAGGCCGCCGCCGTAGGTCAGGCCGCTCATGTGGGTGAGGACGTCACGGATGCTGACCGGGCGGTCGAGCGGCGCGGTGACCATGTCCTCGCCTTCGCCGGAAACCCAGACGCGCTGGTTCCTCCACTCGGGGAAGAAGCGCTGCACCGGATCCTCGAGCTGGAACATGCCGCGCTCGAACAGGGTCATCAGGGCGACCGAGGTGATCGGCTTGGTCATCGAATAGATGCGGAAGATGGTGTCCTCGGCGAGCGGCTTCTGGCGCTCAAGGTCCATGCTGCCGAACACGGCGTTGTAGGCGGGGTGGCCGTGGCGGGTGACGGCGATCTGGCAGCCGGCGATGCGGCCCTTGTCGATGTACTGCTTCTGGAGATGCTCGCCGATGCGTTCCAGGCGGTCGGCATCGAAGCCGGTCCAGTTCGATTGCGCGTCCATCCTGAAGTCTCCCGCATTTTCTGGTTTGTTGCCGGCATCATGGCCGAACAGGTGTTTGAACGCCAGTTTGAAACTTGGGTACGGCCTCAGCCCTGGGTGACCATGCCACCGGGCAGCAGCTCGGCACGGCCGGCCAGGGTCAGGTCGGTGAGGGCGGCCAGCACGGCCGCGATCGGCGCGCCGGTGGCCCGGACCAGTTCATCCCGCGACACGGGCGTCGGCGACAGCAGGTCGGCCAGGCGTTCACGAAGGGCGTCGATCTCCCGGTCGCTGACGGCGGCGCCTTTCCAGGCCGGCGGGTCGCGTTCGCGCAGGGACATGTCGCGGATGGCGGTCAGGACGTCGTCGACCGTTTCGCACATCTGGGCGCCCTGGCGCAGCAGGTCGTTGGTCCCCCTGGCGCGGGGATCGAGGGGCGAGCCGGGGACGGCCAGGACCTCGCGGCCCTGTTCATTGGCAAGCCGGGCGGTGATCAGGGAGCCGGAGCGCAGTTCGGCCTCGACGACGACGACGGCCAGGGACAGGCCGGAGATGATACGGTTACGGCGTGGGAAGTCGCGGGCCTGGGCGCGGTAGCCGGGCGGGCTTTCGGAGACGACGGCGCCGCGTTCGACGATCTGGCGATGGAGGTCTGCGTGTTCGGGTGGGTAGATGTCGTCGGGACCGCCGCCGAGGACGGCGATGGTTCCGGTCGGCAGGGCCCCCAGATGGGCTGCGCCGTCGATGCCGCGCGCCAGGCCCGAGACGACGGTGACGCCGGCCTCGCCTAGCTGGGACGCCAGGCCGCGGGCGAACTTCTGGCCGCCGGCGGAGGCGACGCGGGCCCCGACGATCGCGACGGTGGGGCGGCTGGCGATGGCGAGGTCGCCGAGCACCCAGACCAGCGGCGGGGGCGGATCGAGGGCGGCGAGGAGGTAGGGGAAGGCCGGTTCGCAGGAACAGTGGAGCCTGGCCCCTATCCGCTCGCCGGCCGCCAGCTCGCGCCGGGCGTCATCGAGGGTCGGAATCCGCAGCGGGCCATTGCGTCCAGCCCGGCTGGCCAGATCCGGCAGCGCCTCCATCACCGCCCGCGCCGAGCCAAAGCGGCCGAGCAGGTTTTCGAAAGCGACCGGGCCGACCTGTTCGGTGCGTGCCAGGCGCAGCCAGGCGAGGCGCTCCTCGTCAATCATGCGGCTTTTAGGGCTGCTCGCCCGACGGTCCGTCGGTCGTCGGCGGTGCGTCCTTCTTGGCGCCGATCTTCGGCTCGGTGCCCTTGAGCAGGCGGCCGATGTTGTCGCGGTGGCGGATGAAGACCAGCACGGCCATGAAGGCGGCGAGGACCACAACCGGGTGGGGCTGTTCGGTGGCCAGGGCGAAGAGGGGGGCCAGGGCGACGGCTGTCAGGCCGGCCAGGGACGACATGCGGAACAGGAAAGCGGTCAGCAGCCAGGCGGCGCCGGCCAGCAGGCCGACCGGCCAGGCGATGGCCAGCATGGTGCCGAAGAAGGTCGCTACGCCCTTGCCGCCCTTGAACTTCAGCCAGACCGGGAAGAGGTGGCCGGTGAAGGCGGCGCCGGCGGCGAGCGCCATGGCGGTGGGCGACCAGGTGGTGAGCAGTCCGGCGAGCAGCACGGCCAGCGCGCCCTTGCCGCTGTCGCCGATCAGGGCCAGCAGGGCGAGATCCTTGCGGCCGGTGCGCAGCACATTGGTCGCGCCGATGTTGCCCGAGCCGACGGTGCGGATGTCGATGCCGGCGATGCGGGCGCTGAGCAGCCCGAACGGGATCGAGCCCAGCAGGTAGCCGCCCACGACGACAAGCCCAAGCGTCAGATAGACGGCGCCGGCCAAGGATTCCATGTTTGTTCCTCCCGAGGGGACGATGCGACGGATTGGTTAGGGGCTGCAAGAGGCGCCGTGCGTCCTTCGACACGCCCGATGGGCGGGCTACTCAGGATGACGAGCTTGGGTGGGCTGCAAAATTCTTCGTCATCCTGAGTAGCGGCCGCAGGGCGCGTGTCGAAGGACGCACCTAGTCGGCGGTGCGGTAGACCGTTCGGCCGTCGACCAGAGTCATCAGAACCTGGCCCTGGAGGCGGCGGCCATCAAAGGCCGAGTTCTTGGATTTGGAGCGGAGCTTGTCGGCATCGACGATGACCGGAGCGCCCATGTCGCAGAGGACGAGGTCGGCCGGTGCGCCGGGGGCGAGGCGGCCGGCCTGCAGGCCGAGGAGCTGGGCGGGGGCCAGGGTGACCGAGCGGATCAGGTCGACCAGCGGAATGCGGTCGTCGTGATGGAAGGCCAGCAGGGCCGGCAGCAGGGTTTCCAGCCCGACCGAGCCCGGTGCGGCTTCGGCGTAGGGGAGGCGCTTGTCCTCGGCCGGGGCCGGGGCGTGGGCCGAGACGACGACGTCGATCAGGCCGTCGGCGAGGGCGTCGATGACGGCCTGGCGATCGTCCTCGCTGCGCAGGGGCGGGTCGAGCTTGGCGAAGGTGCGGTAGTCGCCGATGTCCAGTTCGTTGAAGCTGAGGTGGTTGATCGAGACCGAGGCGTGGACCTTCACGCCTTTGGCCTTGGCGCGCGCCAGGGCTTCGAGACTGGCGGCGCAGGTGATCTGGTCGACCAGCAGACGGGCGCCGGTCAGTTCGGCCAGGGCCAGGTCGCGCTCGAGCATGATGGTCTCGGCGGCGGTCGGGGCGGCGGGGATGCCGAGGCGGGCGGCGAAGTCGCCCTCGGTGGCGCCGGCGTCGCCGGTCAGCCAGGGGTCGGCCGGGCGGTGGGCGACCAGCATGCCGAAGGCCTTGGAGTAGGCGAGAATCCGGCGGAAAACTCTTGAATCGACAATGGAATGATCGGCATCCGTGATGAAGACGCAGCCGGCGTCCCGCATCAGGCCGATCTCGGCCAGGTGCTGACCTTTAAGGCCCTTGGTGGCGGCGCCGGCCGGGTAGACGTTGACCAGTTCGATGTCGCGGGCCCGGCGCAGGATGAAGTCGACCATGGCCGGATCGTCGATGGCCGGGTCGGTATCGGGCTGCACCACCATGGAGGTCACCCCGCCGGCGGCGGCGGCCTGGGCGGCGGACTTGAGGGTTTCCTTGGGCTCGGCGCCGGGTTCGCCGGTCTTGACGCGCAGGTCGATCAGGCCGGGAGCCAGCAGGGCGCCGTTGCACTCGATGACGCGAACATCGCTCGACAGCTCATTGAAACTACGGCCTTTTGCGACATCGGCGATGACGCCTTCGGAGACGATGAGCGAGCCGGGGCCGTCATAGCGGCTTTCCGGATCGACCAGGCGGGCGTTCTGGAAGGCGATGGGTTGCTGCGCGCGGGCCATCAGGCGTTGTCCAGGCGGTGGGCGAGGCTGGCCAGGACGGCCATGCGGGCGGCGACACCCATCTCGACCTGGTTCTGGATCAGGCTGACGGCCGGGTCGTCGGCGACGTCGCTGTCGATCTCGACGCCGCGGTTCATGGGGCCCGGGTGCATGACCTTGGCGCCGCTGGCGGCGTAGGAAAGTCGTTCGCGATCAAGGCCATAGAAGCGGAAGTACTCACGGGTGGAGGGCACCAGGGCGCCCTGCATCCGCTCCAGCTGCAGCCGTAGCATCATCACCACATCGACGCCCTTGAGACCCGACTTCATGTCGTGATGGATCTCGACGCCCCAGTGTTCAGCCCCGGCGGGAATGAGGGTCGGCGGGCCGACCAGGCGGACTTCGGCGCCCAGCACGCTGAGCATGGCGACGTTCGAGCGGGCCACCCGGCTGTGGGCGACGTCGCCGCAGATGGCCACGGTGAGACCGGCCAGCGACCCGAACGCGCGGCGCATGGCGAGCGCATCGAGCAGGGCCTGGGTCGGGTGCTCGTGCTGGCCGTCGCCGGCGTTGACGACGCTGCAGCCGACCTTCTGGGCCAGCAGGGCGGCGGCGCCGCTGCTGCCGTGCCGGACGATGAGGATGTCCGGCTGCATGGCGTTCAGCGTGACGGCGGTGTCGATCAGGGTCTCGCCCTTGGTCATCGACGAGGAGCGGGGGCTCATGTTGACCGTGTCGGCGCCGAGGCGCTTGGCGGCGATCTCGAAGCTGGACTGGGTGCGGGTCGAGGCCTCGAAGAAGAGGTTCATCACCGTGCGGCCCTTCAGGAGGTCGAGCTTCTTGGAGGCCTGGTGATTGAAATCGACGAAGTGGTCGGCGAGGTCGAGGAGTTCGCTGACCTGAACGATGTTGAGATCGCCCGCCGACAGGAAGTGGCGGAACGGAAACGGGAAGGTCCTGCTTCGGAGGTCGTCGATTCCCGGGGCTTTGGCCGTCATGAGCGGGCCTCTTACGGCAGGTGGAAGAGGATGAGAAGGGCGGGAATGGTCAGCAGGCTGGCGGCCGTGGTGAAGGCGACGATGCCGGCCATCAGCGGGGCGTCGCCCCCCATCTGGCGGGCGAGGACGTAGGAGGCGGCGGCGCCGGGGGCCGAGCCGACCAGGAGCGCGATCCCCTGGGCTGTTTCATCGCCGCCGGCGAGGCCCGTGAAGGTCCACATCAGCAGCGGCAGGACCAGCAGCTTGACCACGCTGACAGAGGCGATGAGCCACTGGCGGCGGCGCAGGTAGGCGAAGTTGAGGCCGGCGCCGGCGACGACCAGGCCGAGCGCCAGGGCGGCGTCCGAGAGCAGGCCCAGCGAACTCATCAGCGCCGGGACCTGCGGGACCTTGAGCACATTGAACAGGGCGCCGACCCCGCACCCCCAGAGAACCGGGTTCTGGGCCAGGCCCCTGAGGGCGGTCTTGAGGCCGCCGCCCTGACCCTCGCCCCAGCGGCTCATGACCAGCACGGCGACCACATTGATGGCCGGGATCAGGGCGCCCATGATCATCGCACCCAGCCCAGCGCCTTCCTGGCCATAGACGACGGCCACCAGGGGCAGGAAGACGAAGGTGTTCCAGCGCAGGCAGCCCTGGAAGACCGAGGTGTAGGCGGCGTTCTCGATCCGCAGCAGGGGCTTGGCCAGCAGGACGACGGCGGCGACCACGACGATGGAGCCGATCGTGCCGATGGCCAGTGGGCCGGCGGAGAGGGCCGAGAAGTCGGCCCTCCAGACGGCGGGCATCAGGAAGCCCGGGTAGAAGACGAAGTAGGTGATCCGCTCGATGGCGGGCCATTGGGCTTCAGGAATAAAGCGGCTGGCCTTCAGGCCCCAGCCGAGCGCGATCATGGCGAAGACGGGCAGGACGCCGAGGAGGATTGCGCTCATGGCGCTGCTGTAAGGGGATTCCGGCGGGTCCGGCTATCGAAGCGGGCTACCATTATAACCCGGCCTTCGGGGGTGAAGGTGAAAAGGGGCGGGGAGGGTGCGGAAAGTATTGGGAAAACTGTAGGTCTGACCGTGGGTCGAGGCTGTGGAAATGTAGGTCCGGGCGTAGGTCCGGCGTAGGTCGATTGTCAGTGAATGTAGGTCGGGACGAGGCCGCTCGGGGCTACAGACGAGGCTGAAAGGCGCCGCACGCGCCGCAGGTTTGCGCCGTAAAATCGGGGGGCGGATGGAGGCGCCCGGAATGGATATGTCTAGACATATTCACCGGGGGTTCTCTTCGCCGGCGGCGGGCGCCAATCTGGTGAAAATTCAGGGAGCATCGCCATGACCGCCAACCGCCAGATCGTCCTCGCCGACCTGCCCAAGGGCAAACTGGAGCCGACTCACTTTCGTCAGGCCGAGGGGACGGTCGGATCGCCGGGTGAGGGCGAGGTGCTTTTGAAGGTGCGGTATGTCAGCCTGGACGCCGCCAACCGGGCCTGGATGCAGGGTGCGACCTATCGCTCGGCCCTGCAGGCCGGCGATGTGATGGCCGGCGGGGCGCTGGCCGAGGTGGTGGAGTCGAAGGCCGATAACCTGAAGGCCGGGGACCTGGTGTTCGCCGACACCGGTTGGCAGGAGTATGCGGTGCTGCCGGCCAAGAACCTGGTCAGGCTGCCGCACGTCGAGCCCCTGACCCATCTGATCAGCGTCTACGGCGTGGCCGGGCTGACGGCCTACTTCGGGCTGCTGGAATGTGGGCTGCCGAAGGCCGGGGAGACGGTGGTGGTCTCGGCGGCGGCCGGCTCGGTCGGGCTGTTCGTCGGGCAGATCGCCAAGATCAAGGGCTGCCGGGTGGTCGGCATCGCCGGCGGGGCGGCCAAGTGCCAGATGCTGAAGGACGAGTTCGGGTTCGACGAGGCGGTCGACTACAAGGGCGGCAACCTGTTCAAGGATCTGAAGAAGGCGGCGCCGGGCGGCATCGACGTCTATTTCGACAACACCGGCGGCGAGATCCTCGAGGCCTGTCTGTTCCAGATGAACATCCACGGCCGGATCGCCTGCTGCGGGGCGGTGTCGCAGTACGAGAATGCCGCGCCGTTCGGCCCGCGCGGCGTGCCGGGGCTGATCGTCACCAAGCGGCTGGTCATGCGCGGCTTCATCGTCAGCGATTTCGCGGACCGCAACGACCAGGCGATGGCGGACCTGCAGGCCTGGGTGAAGAGCGGCCAGTTGAAGGTGCAGGAGGATGTGCTGGAGGGGCTGGAGAGCCTGCCGGGGGCGCTGATCGGGCTGCTGGCCGGGGAGAATGTCGGCAAGCGGATGGTGAAGGTGGCTTAGGTGCGTCCTTCGACACGCCCGCTGTGCGGGCTACTCAGGATGACGAACAACAGTGCAATCCACCCAGGATCGTCGTCCTGAGCAGCGGCCGCAGGCCGCGTGTCGAAGGACGCATTAGGCGTTCCGCAGGCGCTCGAGCGCGCCTTGCAGGATCCAGGTGGCGGCGAGTTTGTCGACGACCTGGCCGCGCTTCTTGCGGTTCACGTCGTGCTCGTCGATCAGCACGCGGGTGACCGCCGCCGTTGACAGGCGCTCGTCCCAGAAGGCGATGGGGATGTCGCGGAGGCGCAGCAGGTTGCGGGCGAGCGCCCGGTTCGACTGGCAGCGGACGCCCTCGGTGCCGTCCATGTTGACCGGCAGGCCGACGACGATGCCGAGCGCGCCGCGGCTTTCCATGAGCTTGAACAGGGCGGCGGCGTCCTGGGTGAACTTCTCGCGGCGGATGACGCCGAGCGGGCTGGCGACCGTGCGGGTGATGTCGGAGACGGCGACGCCGATGGTCTTCTCGCCCGGGTCGAGACCGACGATGGGGGCGTATTGCGGCAGGGCGGCCGGCAGGTCGAGGATGTCGAGGATGGCCATGAGCGGGCTGTAGGCGCGGGCAGGGGGCGCGTCAAACCACGCCTCGGCGCCGCAACGGTCACTATCGGCGTGGAATGGCGAAGATTCGCCCGGTTATCCTTGTCAAAGCAGCCCTGCGGCGGCTAACCACCGCCTTTCGCTTCGACTGGAGTTTGGCCAATGGCCGTTGACGCCGCCACGGTGCGCAAAGTCGCCCGTCTCGCCCGGATTGCTGTTCCCGATGACGCCCTGGAGCCGATGGCCCGGGAGATCAACGGCATCATGCAGTGGATCGAGCAGCTGAACGAGGTCGATACCGACGGCGTCGAGCCGATGACCTCGGCGGTCGCGATGACCCTGCCGCTGCGCGAGGACTTGGTCACCGACGGGGCCTGTGTCGACAAGGTGGTGCTGAATGCGCCGAAGACGGCCGATGGCTTCTTCATCGTGCCGAAGGTGGTGGAATAGATGTCGTCCCTGACCTCACTCACCCTGAAGGGCGCTCTGGAAGGCCTGAAGGCCAAACAGTTTTCCGCTGTCGAGCTGACCCAGGCGCACGTCACCGCCGTCGAGGCCGCCCGCTCGCTGAACGCCTTCGTGCTGGAGACGCCCGAGAAGGCGCTGGAGATGGCCGCCGCCTCGGATGCGAAGATCGCCGCCGGGACCGCCGGGCCGCTGGAAGGCGCGCCGCTGGGCATCAAGGACCTGTTCTGCACCGAGGGTGTGCGGGCCACGGCCTGTTCGAAGATCCTCGGCGACTTCAAGCCGCCGTATGAGAGCACGGTGACGGCCAACCTGTTCGGCGACGGCGCGGTCATGCTGGGCAAGCTGAACATGGATGAGTTCGCCATGGGCTCGTCCAATGAAACCAGCGCCTTCGGGCCGGTTGTGAACCCGTGGAAGGTGGCCGGCGGCAACCAGTCGCTGACGCCGGGCGGTTCGTCCGGCGGTTCGGCTGCGGCGGTTGCGGCGGACCTGTGCCTGGGCGCCACGGCGACCGACACCGGCGGTTCGATCCGCCAGCCGGCGGCCTTCACCGGCACGGTCGGCATCAAGCCGACCTACGGGCGTTGCTCGCGCTGGGGCGTGGTGGCGTTCGCCAGCTCGCTGGATCAGGCCGGGCCGATCGCCAAGACGGTCGAGGATGCCGCCATCCTGCTGACCAGCATGGCTGGCCACGACGCCAAGGACAGCACCAGCCTGGACGTTGAAACCCCTGATTTCGCGAGCTTTGTCGGCAAGTCGGTGAAGGGCTTGCGGGTCGGGGTGCCGAGGGAATACCGGGTCGACGGCATGCCGGCCGAGATCGAGAAGCTGTGGGAAGACGGCATCGCCTGGCTGCGCGAGGCCGGCTGCGAGATCGTCGAGGTGTCGCTGCCGCATACCAAATACGCCCTGCCGGCCTATTACATCGTGGCCCCGGCCGAGGCGTCCTCGAACCTCGCCCGCTATGACGGCATGCGCTACGGCTTCCGGGCCGAGGGCAGGAACCTCACCGAGATCTACGAGAACACCCGGGCGCAAGGCTTTGGCGCGGAAGTGAAACGGCGGCTGCTGATCGGCACCTATGTGCTCAGCGCCGGCTATTACGACGCCTATTACCTGAAGGCCCTGAGGGTGCGTCGCCGCATCGCCGAGGACTTCGACCGGGCGTGGGAACAGTGCGACGTGCTGCTGACCCCGACGGCGCCGTCGGCGGCCTTTGCGCTGGGCGAGCGAAATGCCGATCCGATCGCCATGTATCTGAACGACGTCTTCACGGTGACGACCAACCTGGCTGGCCTGCCGTCGATCAGCGTTCCGGCTGGCGTGGATGCGCAGGGTCTGCCGCTGGGGCTGCAGCTGATCGGGCGGGCGCTGGACGAGGGCACGGTGTTCTCGGTGGCCGGCGCAATCGAGAAGGCGGCCGGGTTCAAGTCCAAGGCGGAGAAGTGGTGGTGAAACGCCATCCCTCCCCTTTATGGGGAGGGACAGGCGGCGTAGCCGCCAGGGTGGGGAAGTCATGGGCCCCACCGACGTAGAGGGGATTGCACTCGCATTCCCCACCCGGCCCCTTCGGGGCCACCCTCCCCATAAAGGGGAGGGAGGAAGGTGAGCGATGTCGAACGTTGAGAAGTCCGAACTGATCAAAGGTCGCACGGGCGACTGGGAAATCGTCATGGGTCTGGAGATCCACGCCCAGGTGGCGTCGAACTCCAAGCTGTTCAGCGGCGCGGCCGTGGGCTTCGGCGCCGGGCCGAACGAGCAGGTTTCGCTCGTCGATGCGGCCTTCCCGGGCATGCTGCCGGTGCTGAACAAGCACTGCGTCGAGCAGGCGGTGCGGACGGGTCTGGGCCTCAACGCCCAGATCAACCTGAAGAGCCGGTTCGACCGCAAGAACTACTTCTATCCCGATCTGCCGCAGGGCTATCAGATCAGCCAGTTCGAGCATCCGATCGTCGGCGAGGGCGAGGTCCTGGTCGAGCGCGACGACGGCTCGACCTTTACCGTCGGCATCGAGCGGCTGCACCTGGAGCAGGACGCCGGCAAGTCGATCCACGACCTCGACCCGAACGCCACCTTCATCGACCTGAACCGGTCGGGCACCGCGCTGATGGAGATCGTCTCGCGGCCGCATCTCCGCACCTCCGCGGAGGCAGCGGCCTATGTGAAGAAGATCCGGGCCATCGTGGTGACGCTGGGCACCTGTGACGGCGACCTAGAAAAGGGCAACCTGCGGGCCGACGTCAACGTCTCGGTCTGCAAGGTCGGCGGCTATGACGCCTTCCGGGCCAGTGGCGACTTCAAGCATCTCGGCACGCGCTGCGAGATCAAGAACGTCAACAGCTACCGGTTCATCCAGCAGGCCATCGAGTACGAGGCCCGGCGCCAGATCGAGATCCTCGAGGACGGCGGCAAGATCGACCAGGAGACCCGGCTGTTCGACCCGGTGAAGGGCGAGACCCGTTCGATGCGATCGAAGGAAGAGGCGATGGACTATCGCTACTTCCCCGATCCCGACCTGTTGCCGCTGGTCATCGAGCAGGCCTGGGTCGACGAGATCAAGGCCGGCCTGCCGGAACTGCCCGACGCCAAGAAGGCGCGGCTGCAGAGCCAGTATGGGCTGACGCCGTACGACGCCGGGGTGCTGACCAGCGACATGGCGCTGGCGAAGTTCTTCGAGACGGCGGCGGTGGGGCGTAACGCCAAGCTGACCGCCAACTGGACGACCAACGAGCTGGCGGCGAAGCTGTCGGCGGATGGGCTGGAGTTCGACGCCTCGCCGATCCCGCCGGCCGATATCGCGGCGCTGGTCGAGCTGATCGAGAAGGAAACCATCTCCTCGAAGATCGCCAAGCAGGTGTTCGAATACATGTGGGCAGGCGAGGGGGCTCCGGCCGCCATCGTCGAGAAGCGTGGGCTGGTGCAGGTCACCGACACCGGGGCCATCGAGGCCGTGGTGCAGAAGTTGATCGACGCCAACCCCGGGCAGGCGGAGGCGGTGAAGGAAAAGCCGCAGGCGATCGGCTGGTTCGTCGGCCAGGTGATGAAGGAAATGGCCGGCAAGGCCAATCCGGCGGCGGTGAACGCCATCCTGAAGGCGAAGCTGGGGGTTTAGGTTGCTCCCCCTCCGGGGGAGCTGGCAGCGGCGTAGCCGCTGACTGAGGGGGTTTCCGCGCACGTCGGCGGGTAAACCTGTCTGCGGCTGCACCGCCGGTGCGGACCCCCTCCACCACGCGCGTTGCGCGCGGTCCCCCTCCCCCGAAGGGGGAGGATCTAATCGCGCCTACTCCTTGTCCGTCAACTTCGCGCCGTCCAGCGTCTGTTCGGCCTTGGCCTTGCGCGCCGCCTCCAGCGAGCGATCCGCGCCTGTCCGGCCGAACCTGGCGCGGTTCTCGACCGCCGCCTGTTTGCCAGTCGCTTTCGCCTTCACCTTGCGGGCCTTGTTGAGGTTGATCAGGTCAGCCATGGGGAAAATCTAGCCTGAAACCCTCCGCGCCGACAGTCGTTGTGAAGGTCCCACATCAGTTCCGGAGTACCTCGCCATGACCGACGCCTCCAACATTCGCGAGCCCATGGAAGTCATCAGGGCCGACGACAAGCACGTCGGCCGGGTCGACCATGTGGTCGGGACCGATATCGAACTGGCCAAGCTGGATATCGCCGGCGGCTTCAAGCACCACATGATCCCGCTGAGCTGGGTCGACTATGTCGAGGACGACAAGGTGAAACTGAGCCTGACCGCCGACGGGGCCAAGGCGGCCTGGCGCGAAACGCACTAGCCGGTTTCCGGGGCTCGCGGCTCGCGCCGCGGGCCCCGCCTCTCCTTTTGGCTTCCAGCAGCAAGGACCGCCCCCCCCCCCAATAGGGGATGCAGGCCCTTCTGGTCCTGACCTACAACAGGCAGAAACAGGAGAGGCGTCATGGTCCGGTACGGGATTGCCACCGCGATAGCGTCGGCTTTGGTGCTGATGGCGTCGCAGGCTGCGGCGGCCGATGACTGGAAGACGGACGGGCCAACCTGCAAAGGCGCCTACGATGCGATCGCCAAGCAGAAAGAGTCGTTGCTGATCCTGTCGCCCGCAGCCAAGGCGACGCCTAATTTCGAGAAGATCGACTTCGCCGCCCGGGCCGTCTCGCCGGAACTGACCCGGTCCATCAGTCCGGCCGAAGTCGATATGTGGACGCTGTACAGCCAGAATTTCGAAATGATCATCCTGAAGGGCAGCATCGATGGCGCCCCGAAGGACATCTACGAGGTGTTGGGGGTCGCCGCCCGTTGCGATGTGGCCTTTGGGCTGAAGCCGGTCCTCGGCCCAGTTGGCCCGCCTCCGCCTCCGCCTCCGCCTCCGCCCAAGCCTGCGCCGCCTAAGCCCGCGCCGCCCAAGGCGGCTCCGCCGCCGGCCTTGCCGGTGATGAACGACAAGAGTTGCGCCGTCGCTTACCTGGCTCTGTCCTATGGCAATCAGGCCAATCCGCCTTTGGCCACCGCTCTGTTCCAGCGAGCCGACGGCGCGTTACTGAAGCTCCTGGGAGCCAACCCCAAGCTGGATGGACCCACGGTCGGCAAGGAGATTCAGGCGGCCGCCGCAGCGCGAGTTACAGCCATCATGATCGACAAGAAAGCCCCCGCTGAACCGCTGTTCGCGGAGCTTCGGGCATGCGACGCGCGGTACGGACTGCCGGCGCTGCAGTAGTCGCTAAAGCAGCCAGTTGCCGGTACCGTTGGTGACGTCGCCGTTGATCTTGACCTGGTAGTCGGTCTTGCCGTCGCCGTTGGTGTCCAGGCGAACGGTGGTGACGCCGCCGGCGAAAGTCAGGGTCATCTCGCCGGCCGTCTTGCTGAAGCCGCCGACGATGCTGAGCGTCCCGACGAATGCGCCGGAGAAGTCCATGATGTCGCCTTCAGCGTCGCTGAAGTCATAGATCTGGTCTGTTTCCAGGGTCGGGCCGAAGGCATGGCCGACCACGAATGTGTCGGCGCCGAGGCCCCCGCGCAGCAGGTCGTTGCCCTGGCCGCCGATGATGAAGTCGTCGCCGTCGTTGCCGTTGATGGTATCGACGCCCGCGAGGCCGGACAGGGTGTTGGACCCGCTGTTGCCCTGCAGGTTGTTGGTCGTGGCGTTGCCGCTGCCGTCGATGTCGGCGGAGCCTTGCAGTTCGAGGGCTTCGACATTGGCGCTCAGGACCCAGCCGTCGAGGGCGGTGCGGACGATGTCGTAACCTTCGCCGACGTTCTCGAGGGTCTGATCGCCGGCGTCGTCGACGATGTAGATGTCGTTCTCGGTTCCGCCTGACATGATGTCCGCGCCGGCGCCGCCGTCGAGGTAGTCGTTTCCGGCCCCACCATTGAGGGTGTCGATGTCGGCCTGGCCGTCCATGCGGTCGTTGCCGACGCCGCCGTTCAGCTGGTCGTTGCCCGTGCCGCCGAACAGCTTGTCGGCGCCGTCGCCGCCGTTGAGGGTGTCCGTACCGGCCTCGCCGTAGAGGAGATCGCCGCCGGTATCCCCGCCGAGAATGTCATCGTCATCGCCGCCGAACAGCTGGTCGGAGAGGTCGCCGCCGTTAAGGGTGTCGTCGCCGGCCAGGCCACGCAGGATGTCGTTGCCGGCGCCGCCGTCGGCGGTGTCGGCGCCCACGGTGCCGCTGAGGTCGTCGTTGCCGGCCGTGCCGACGAAGGCAGGTGCGCCGGTTTCACCCCAGATGATCCAGGCCGCGCCTGAGTTGTTGCCGCCGGCGTCGTGGAAGGACGTGCTGAGCAGGATGTCCATCGCGCCGTCGTTGTTCCAGTCGCCTATTCCCGCGACACGGCTGAGGTTGTCGCCGGCGGCCTCGCCGTTGATCTGGAAGCCGTTGGTCCCGCCCAGGCCGGAGAGGAGCTCTGTGGCGCCCCAGGTGCTCTTGCCGAAAACAACGTAGGCGGCGCCGGCGTTGGAGCCGCCGTCGTCCTTGCCGGTGGCGCCGACGATGAAGTCGTCGATGCCGTCGCCGTTGACGTCGCCCAGGTTCGAGACCCGGATGCCGAGGTTGTCGCCCGACGCCTCGCCGTCGATCCGGACGCCGTTGGTCCCGTCGAGGGTGGTGAGGTTGAGGGTGCTGGCGAAATTGCCGGCGACGGCGGTGTTGCGGCCGAAGACGATGAAGACCCCGCCGTTGTTGGTCAGGCCGTTGGCGCCGATGACGAGGTCGTCGACACCGTCGTCGTTGTAGTCGCCCCTGCCCGTGACGCTGATGCCGCTCTGGTCGCCGGCCGCGATACCGGCGATGCGGAATCCGTCTGTTCCGTTCAGGCCGCTGAGGCTGACGGTGGCGGTGAAGGCCGTGCTCTTGCCATAGACGATGTAGACGGCGCCGGAGTTGGAGCCGTTGGGATCGGCGCCGATGGCGCCGAAGGCGATGTCGTCGATGCCGTCGCCGTTGATGTCGCCGGCGTTGGTCACCGAGGTGCCCGCGTAGTCGTAGATGTTGACGGCCGGCATCTTGAAGCCGTTGGTCCCGTCGAGGGTGGCCACGTCGATATTGCCGGCGAAGGCGCCATTGACGCCTGTGTCCTGGCCGAAGATCACGTAGCCGGCGCCGCGGTAGCTGTCGGCCTGGTTGGCCCCGACCAACAGGTCCTCGATGCCGTCGCCGTTGAAGTCGCCCATGGCAACCGCAAAGCCGAGGCTATCACCGCCGTTGGCGCCGCTGATCTGGAAGCCGGTCGCGCCGTTCAGGCTGCTGGTGGCGATGTCGCTGGCGAAGGCGCCGTCGACGGCGACGTTCTTGCCGAACAGGACATAGGCCGCGCCGGAGCCGCCGCCGTCGGGATCTGCGCCCGAGGCGCCGATGATCAGATCGTCGATGCCGTCGTTGTTGACGTCGCCGGCGCCGGCGACGGAGACGCCGACGAAGTCCTGGGCGTATTCGCCGCCGTTGACCTGGAAGCCGTTGGTCCCGTCGAGGGTGCTGAGGTTGAAGGCCGCCGGGTAGCCCGAGGCCGAGCCGAAGACGATATAGACCGCGCCCTGGCTGGCGCCGCCGACGCCGGTGGCGCCGATGGCGAAATCGTCGATGCCGTCGCCGTTGATGTCGCCGACGTTGGCGATCGACTGACCGGCGTAGTTGGACGCGGCCTCACCGGTGATCTGGGACCCTGTGATCCCGTCAAGCGAGGTCAGGGCAACGACGGCAGCAAACGGCATGGCGATCGACCTCTGCGATTATGTCGAGTGAACGTCGTAATGCGAATAGATGACGATTCGCGGAACAACGATCCCCAAAATGGTGCGCAGAGAGGCGTAGATCGTGCAGACTTACTAAAGCGTAAGTGGTCTCTAGCGGACAGCCGCGCAGAAGCGCTGGATGCGGCTGCAGGCTTCCTCCAGCACCGCGTTCGAGGTCGCGTAGCTGATCCGGAAGTGCGGCGAGAGGCCAAACGCCGCGCCATGCACCACCGCCACCCCCTCGGACTCCAGCAGTTCGCTGGCGAAGGCTTCGTCGTCGGTGATGACCTTGCCGGTGGGGGCGGTCTTGCCGATCAGCTCGGCCACCGACGGGTAGACGTAGAAGGCGCCTTCCGGGGTCGGGCAGTGCATGCCGCTGGCCTGGTTGAGCATGGAGACGACGAGGTCGCGGCGTTCCTGGAAGAGTCTGGCGTTCGGCTTGATGAAGTCCTGCGGGCCGTTCAGGGCCTCGACCGCCGCCCATTGCGAGATCGAGCAGGGGTTGGAGGTCGACTGGCTCATCACCTTGCCCATCAGCTTGATCAGCGGCTCGGGCCCGGCGGCGTAACCGATGCGCCAGCCGGTCATGCTGTAGGCCTTGGAGACGCCGTTCATGGTCAGGGTGCGGTCGTAGAGCTCCGGCACCACCTGGGCGATGGTGGTGAACTCGAAGTCGTCGAACACCAGGTGCTCGTACATGTCGTCGGTCAGGATCCAGACGTGCGGGTGGCGCAGCAGGACCTCGCCGATGGCCCCCAGTTCGGCGCGGGTATAGGCGGCGCCCGACGGGTTGGACGGGCTGTTCAGCAGCACCCAGCGGGTGCGCGGGGTGATGGCGGCCTCGAGGGCGGCCGGCTCGACCTTGAAGTTGGTGGCGGCGCTGGTCTGGACAAAGCGCGGCTCGCCGCCGGCCAGGTAGACCATGTCCGGGTAGCTGACCCAGTAGGGCGTGGGGATGATGACCTCGTCGCCCGGGTTCAGGGTGGCGACGAAGGCGTTGTAGATGACCGGCTTGCCGCCCGGCGAGACGTTCACCTGGGACGGCTTGTAGGTCAGGCCGTTTTCGCGGGCGAACTTGGCGCAGATGGCTTCCTTCAGTTCCGGGATGCCGTCGACGTCGGTGTACTTGGTCTTGCCGGCGTTGATGGCGGCGATGGCCGCCTGCTTGATGTTGTCGGGAGTGTCGAAGTCGGGCTCGCCGGCGCCCAGGCCGATGACGTTGCGACCTTCGCGCTGCAGCAGGCGGGCTTTCGCCGTGACCGCGATGGTGGCGGACGGCTTGACGCGGGCCAGAGCGGCGGATTCGAGCGACATCGGTAGAGACTCCCCTGGAGGTCTGGTTTTCAGGATTGCGGGGGTCTTACGCTCGGGGGTGCTGCGCCGCAACCGATCAGGCGGTGCAGTTTTCGTGGAGAGGTCGTCAGCCGCCCCCTCAGCCCCTGAGCCGGCGGACCTCGTCGACAAAGGCGTTCAGGTGGGCGCCGAAGACGGCGGTGGTCTTCTCGTCGGTCAGGGCGCCGTCGCGCAACCTGCCCTTGACCCCATCGCGGCAATCGGCGAGGCCTTCGATCGCATGAAGGCCTTTCTAAACTTCGTCCTCAACATGGACGCCAAAGCCTGGCGCTCGGTCGCGGTGAGCTTCGTGCTGTTCGGCGGCGTCGGGCTGGTGTTCCTGTTCGGGGCGCCGCTGATGGGGCTGGACGGCGAGGCGACCGTTGAAGGCTGGCTAGGCTCTGTGCACGGGTTCTGGGGCCTGCCGGTGGCGGTCGGGGCCTTTGCGGTGCTGGCGTTCCTGGGCGTGCCGCAGATCGTATTGATCGCCGCCGCCGTGGTCGCCTTCGGGCCGTGGCTGGGCATGACCTACAGCTGGATCGGAACCCTGGTGTCGGCGCAGGTCGGCTTCTGGCTGGGGCGGATGTTCGGCGGCCGCTTGCTGCGTGACGTGGGCGGCAAGGGGGTCAACAGCTTCATGCGGCTGATCGGCGAGAACGGTTTCCTGGCCAGCCTGATCGTGCGGCTGGTGCCCTCTGCGCCCTTCATCGTCGTCAATATGGCGGCGGGTGTCACCCCGATGCGCCAGCGGGATTTCGCGGCCGGCACGGCGCTGGGGATCATTCCCAAGATCGTGCTGACGGCGTTCGCCGGCAATTCGCTGGTCCAGAGTTTGAAGGGCGAGGGCAACGTCTGGCATTACCTGACGATCGCCGTCGTGGTGGCGGTCTGGATCGGCATCGGCCTCTACGCCCGCCGCTGGCTGAAGAAGCATGAGGCGGAGCAGGCGGCGTTGGACCAGGACGAGTCCTGAGTTAGGCTCCGGGCATGACCGTTCATGTCACCCTCGAACTGACCGAAGAGCAGAAGGCGCGGCTTGAGGCCGAGGCGGCCCGGCAGCAGGTTTCGCTGGAAGTCTTCATGGTCAATGCAGCGGAGATGCAGATCTACGGCGGGAGCGACGCCTGGGTTGGGGCCGTTCAGGAAGGCATCGACGATATCGAAGCCGGGCGGACATTTTCGCAGGACGAGGTTGTTGAAGCCATTGAGGCGCGGCTTCGTGAAAAAGGCGCACTGCCCATGGGGCTCAGGACTGGCCGCCGTCCGACGAGTTTTAATTGCCACTGAAGTAACATTGTTGCCGTGCGGTGCGCCTAATCTTCCTGAAAAATGGAGGAGGGGCGTATGCGGTTCGGAGCGGTTGTTCTCATCGGGGCCATGCTGGCCGGCGGCGCGCAGGCGGCGGAGAAGCCCACGCCAGCTACGGTGGCGGCCCAGGCCAGGCTCAAGGCCCAGCTTCCCTTCGCCGACGACCAGGACTTCGACTTTGCCCGGCGCGGCTTTGTCGCCAGCCGGACTGATCCGCTGATCAAGCGCGCCGACGGCGGCGTCGCCTGGGACCTGGCGGCCTACGATTTCGTCAAGGGCGATGCGCCGGCCAGTGTGAACCCCAGCCTCTGGCGGCAGACCCAGCTGCTGGCGATCCATGGCCTGTTCAAGGTCTCGGACCGCATCTGGCAGGTGCGCGGCTTCGATGTCGCCAACATCACCTTTATCCAGGGTGACACCGGCTGGATCATCATCGACCCGCTGACCACGACCGAGACGGCGAAGGCCGCGCTCGACCTGGTCAATGACAAACTCGGGGCCCGCAAGGTGGTGGGGGTCATCTACACCCACAGCCATGCCGACCACTTCGGCGGCGTGCGCGGGGTCATCGACGAGAAGGATGTGGGCACGGGCCCCGGCGACGTGCGGGTGATCGCTCCGCAGGGCTTCCTTGAGGAGGCGGTGTCGGAGAACGTCATCGCCGGCACGGCCATGAGCCGGCGGGCCAGCTTCCAGTTCGGGCATAACCTGACGCCCGGGCCGGAAGGGCAGATGAGTTCAGGCATCGGTCTGGCCGTGGCCAAGGGCACGGTGACCCTGATCGCCCCGCGCGACATCATCACCCGCACCGGCCAGACGATGACGGTCGATGGCGTCGAGCTGGAATTCCAGTTCACGCCCGGCACCGAGGCGCCGGCCGAGATGAACATCTACCTGCCGCAGTTTCGGGTGCTGTGCATGGCCGAAAACGCCAATGCGACGATGCACAATGTGCTGACCCCGCGCGGCGCCCTGGTGCGCGACGCCAGGGTCTGGGCCGACGGCCTGTCGGAGGCGGTCGAGCTGTATGGCGCCCGGACGGACGTCCTGTTCACCAGCCACGGCTGGCCGCGCTTCGGCCAGGCGGTGGTCAGCGACTATCTGCTCAGCCATCGCGACGCCTACAAATACCTGCACGACCAGTCGGTGCGGCTGATGAACCAGGGCTATGTCGGGGCGGAGATCGCCAACCGGATCAAGCTGCCGGCCGTGCTGGAGAAGCAGTGGTTCAACCGCGGCTACTACGGGACGATGAGCTTCAACAGCCGGGCGGTCTATCAGCGCTACATGGGCTGGTATGACGCCAACCCGGCCAGCCTGGCGGTGTTGCCGCCGGTCGAACAGGCCACGCGCTATGTGGCGGCGATGGGCGGGGCGGCGAAGGTGCGGGCGCTGGCGGCCAAGGCCTATGACGAGGCCGACTATGCCTGGGCGGCGACCCTGCTGAACAACGTCGTCCAGGCCGATCCGGCCGACAAGGCGGCGGCCGAGCAGCTGGCCAGGACCTACGACCAGATGGGCTATCAGGCCGAGAGCAGCCTGTGGCGCAACATCTACCTGACCGGGGCCGGGGAGCTGCGCAACGGCGCGCCGCCGGCGGCGGCCGGCGCCGGTTCGGCCGATGTGGTGATGAACATGCCGACGCCGATGCTGTTCGACCTGCTGGCCGTGCGGTTGAACCCGGAGAAGGTGGGCGATGGCGGGACGTCGGTGCTGTTCGTCTTTCCGGACCGGGGCGAGCGCTATCTGGTGACGGTGAAGAACCAGGTGCTGGTCGGCCGACCGGCGGCGCCGGACGCGAAGGCCGAGGCGACCCTGACCCTGCCGAGGGCTCTGCTGCTGCAGGCGCTGTTCACCGGCAAGCCGCTGGCCGGTCAGCCGGGCGTGAAGGTCGAGGGCAACGGCGCGGCGCTGGTGAAGATGCTGGGCTGGTTCGATGCGCCGAAAGGCGACTTCCCGATCGTCACGCGGCCGGAGTAGGGAAGGGGCGTAAAGGCCCCGCCCATGCTGACCCTCTTCTACCAACCCGGCTCCGCCTCCGATGTCGTCCGTATCGCCCTGGAAGAGGCCGGCGCGACCTATCAGGCGCTGCGGGTCGACCTGTCGAAGGACGAACAGCGACAGCCGCAGTATCTGGCGATCAATCCCAGGGGGCGGGTGCCGGCGCTGGTCACCGACGAGGGCGTGCTGACCGAGAACATGGCCATTCTCGGCTGGATCGCCCAGGCCTTCCCGGAGAGACAGCTGGCCCCCGACGACGCCTTCGGCTTTGCGCGGATGCAGGCCTTCAACGCCTACATCGCCGCGACCGTGCATGTCGCCTACGCCCACTGGCGGCGACCCTACCGCTGGGCCGATGACGAGGCCGCACGGGAGCATCTGCAGGCGGTGGCGCCCGAGCGTTACGCGGCCTGTTTCGTACTCATCGAGACCGAGATGTTCGAGGGGCCCTGGGTGCTGGGCGACGAGTTCAGCCTCGCGGATGTCTATCTGTTCGTGTTCGCAGACTGGCTCGACACCATAGGAGTCGATGTCCGCCGCTTCCCGAAGGTGCACGAACATCGCGAGCGGATGCGGGCGCGGCCGGCGGTGCGGAAGGTTCTTGCTCAGCAGGCGGCCTAATCGGGCAACGGCGCAAAAAGCTTGCGTGATTCAGGGTGAATCTGTACATCGGTGGCATGGATCGTCAGCGCGACACCCTGCGTCTTCTTCGGCTCCTCGGGCTTAGCTGCCCCTGGATGACCGTCTAGCTGCGCATACGTCGCGGCGGGTCGCCCAGGGGCAAAAAGCTCCACCCGCCAAACAGACCCGCGACGAAAGAATTTACCCCATGAGCTCGATCATTTCCGGCGCCCAGCGCGTCATCGTATTCGACACCACCATGCGTGACGGTGAGCAATCGCCCGGCGCCTCGATGTCCCTGGACGAGAAGCTGGAGCTGGCCAAGATCCTCGAGGAGATGGGGGTCGATGTCATCGAGGCCGGCTTCCCGATCGCCTCGAACGGCGACTTCGAGGCGGTGCGCGAAATCTCCCGCATGGTCACCGAAAGCACCGTCTGCGGCCTGGCCCGCGCCGCCGCCGGCGACATCGAGCGTTGCGCCGAAGCCATTCGCCCCGCCGCCCGCGGCCGCATCCACACCTTCCTGTCCACCAGCCCGGTGCACATGAAGTGGAAGCTGCAGATGGAGCCCGACGCGGTGCTGGAGGCGGTGACCGCCTCGGTGGCCAAGGCCCGCAACCTGTGCGGCGACGTCGAATGGTCGGCGGAGGACGCCACCCGCACCGATCGGGAGTTCCTGTATCGCTGCGTCGAGGCCGCCATCAAGGCCGGGGCGAAGACCATCAACCTGCCTGACACCGTCGGCTACTCCTACCCCGAGGAGTACGGTGCCATGTTCCGTGACGTGATCGCCACAGTGCCCGGCGCCGACGAGGTCGTTTTCTCGGCCCACTGCCATAACGACCTGGGCCTGGCCGTGGCCAACTCCATCGCCGCCATACAGGGCGGGGCGCGTCAGGTTGAATGCGCCATCAACGGCATCGGCGAGCGGGCCGGCAATGCGGCGCTGGAAGAGATCGTCATGGCCCTGCGCGTACGCGGCGACGACCTGGGCTTCGACAGCGGCGTCGATCCCATCCACATCACCCGCGCCAGCCGCTACGTCTCGGCCATCACCGGCTTCCCGGTACAGTTCAACAAGGCCATCGTCGGCAAGAACGCCTTCGCCCACGAGAGCGGCATCCACCAGGACGGGATGCTGAAGAACGCCGAGACCTACGAGATCATGCGCCCCGAGGACGTCGGTCAGGGCGCCACCAACCTGGTGATGGGCAAGCATTCGGGTCGCCATGCCTTCCGCGAGAAGCTGAAGGCCCTCGGCTACGAGCTGGGCCAGAACGCCCTGAACGAAGCCTTCGTGCGGTTCAAGGAACTGGCCGACAAGAAGAAGCACGTCTTTGACGACGACCTCATCGCCCTGGTCGACGACGCCCTGGCGCGCGGTTCGGAGAAGATCCGGGTCGCCAAGCTGCGGGTCGTGGCCGGCACAGACGGCCAGTCGGCCGAACTGACCCTGGACGTCGACGGCGTTGAGAAGACGGCCGAGGCCACCGGCGACGGCCCGGTCGACGCGGTGTTCAACGCCATCCACATGATCGTGCCGCACGCTGCCGCCCTGCGCCTGTTCCAGGTGCATGCGGTGACCGAAGGCACGGACGCCCAGGCCCAGGTCTCGGTGCGTCTGGAAGAGGATGGCCGTATCGCGACGGGACAGGCGGCCGACACCGATACGCTGACCGCCAGCGCCAAGGCCTATGTGAACGCCCTCAACAACCTCTTCTCCCGCAAGGAAAAGAGCCGGCCGGAAACGGCCATCGCCTCGGGCTTCTAGCGGACCGGCCCTTCGTGGCCGGATCAGGGGCGGATCATGATCAACAAGGATGACGACGCGCCGTCGGCGTGGCGCGAGCTGCTGCGCCGTTCGCAGGCGATGGGCTTTGACATGCCGTCGGACGCCCGCACCGGCGGCTTGCTGCGCATGCTGGCGGCAAGCAAGCCCGGCGGTCGACTGCTCGAGCTGGGCACCGGCACAGGGCTGGCGACGGCCTGGCTGCTGGACGGCATGGACAAGGCCGCGCGTCTGGTCAGCATCGACAACGATGCCGCCGTACAGGCCCCGGCCCGCGAGGTGCTGGGCGCTGATCCCCGGGTACGCTTTGTCACCGGCGACGGCCTTGACTACATCGGCGGCCAGCCGCCCGGCTCGTGCGACCTGATCTTCGCCGACGCCATGCCCGGCAAGTATGTGGGGCTGGAGGCCGCTTTGGCCCTGTTGGCTCCGGGCGGTCTCTACATCGGAGACGACATGCTGCCTCAGCCCAACTGGCCGGACGGGCACCAGGCGCGTGTCGACGGACTGATGGCGACGCTCGCCACGGATCGCCGGCTCGCTGTGCAGGCGCTGGACTGGGGTACGGGCTTCGTCATCGCCGTGCGCCGCGCCGCCTGATGAGGGGCCTGGCCCTGGAGCGCGATCCTGGTGCGGTTCCTGTTCAGTCTGCCGTTCGCCGCCGTGAGCGGCTTCTTCGTCTTCCACGATCCCCTCAGCCCGGCGACCTGGAGCGGCATCTGGCTGACCACGGCCAGCGGCTTCTGATCGCCCCCGTCAGGCGCGGAGCCGACCCTAGCGGGCGTCAGCTTTCATGGCTGCGTCCCGCACCCGGCTTTTCAGCACCTGAAACTGGCCGTCGATCATGATCCGGTTGGGGTCGTGCCCCGTGCGGGGCAGGCGGATAAAGGCCTTGGTCGGGGCGGTCAGGCTGTCGAAATAGGCTTCGGAGATGTCCATGGGCGTGACCAGATCCTCTTCGCCCTGGAGGAGGAAGACCGGCATACGGAACGCCGTCCCCAGGCTGCGAAGGTCGATCTGGGGCCCCATGCCGTCCCCGGCCAGTCCGACGAACTGAAGGTAGGAGTAGTCCTCACCGGCCTCGTAGGCCGCTTCGTAGGCGGGCGTGTCGTATCCCGCCTGGGGCCTGAACCAGTCCGCCGGCGGCGGGTCGGTCCTGAGGGCCTCGTACTTGCGCGTGACGCGGCGGAGGACTCGGAAGCTTCGCGGATTGATCCAGGGCGGGGGGCCGAGGGCTTCCAGCCTCGTGGTCGCGTCGGCGTCGCCTGCTTCACGGGCCAGCCTCAGGGTGCGCGCGTAGCTGGCCCCCATATCGTCCGCATAGCTGACGAGCTGCGCCGTGCCGACATAGGCGTGGAAAAGCTCCGGTTCCGCCTGGGCCATGTTGACGGCCAGGGCCGACCCCCAGGAGCCACCCATGAGGATCACTTTCCGCTTGCCCAGTCTTTGGGTGACATAGCGCGCCACCTCTACGCCGTCCCGGGTCAGCTGCTCCATGCTGAGCGCCTCGTCCTCTCCTGGCGGATTGGCCGCATAGGTCTTGCCCGAGCCCCGCTGATCCCATTGCACGACGACGAAGTCGGCCGTCCAGGCGCCGAACAACGCATGGGAGAAGGGTGTGTTCGGGTTTCCGGGGCCGCCGTGGACCATGAGGACGACCGGGTTGCCGCAGTCCTGTCCCCCGATGGTGATCCATTGCTGGATTCCGCCAATACGAACCAATCCGGCTTCTTCGATGAACTTTCCCGGCGTTCCGCAAGGACCGGGTTCCAGCGTCGATCCCCGGGGCGTGGGCTGACCTGCCGCCGGCGCCGACATCAGGGTCAGTAGCGCCGCCGCTCCAATCAAAACTCGCTTCATCACGTCCCGACTGGTTCTGGCTTCGCCCGCACAGTGCGGGGGTGCAGCCAATTACCACCCCGCGACGAATAATACGAAAGCCTCTCGCGTCGCCCGCTCCCGATCCGAACGAGGACTCTGCGCCAATCCCGAGGATGACGGGCGGTGAGGGGGGGTGTAGGCGAACCGACGATGTTCTGGATTCCCGTCACCATCGTGGCGGCCGCCTTTCAGGTGGCTCGCAACGCCGCCCAGCGGAGCCTGATGACCGGCTCCGGTCCTTGGGGCGCAACGCTTGTGCGGTTTCTGTTCGGTCTGCCGTTCAGCTGTCTGTTTGTGGCGGCGACGCTGGCTCTGGCCCCCCATGATCTCACATTCTCGCCCGCCTTCTTCGCCTGGTCTGCGCTCGGCGCCTTCGCCCAGATCGGGGCCACGGCGGCCTTGCTGGTCGCCATGCAGCGGTCCAGCTTCGCGCTCGGTACCGCCTTTCAGCAAAGCGGCCTGCCGTTCGCCGCCCTGATCGGCTTCTTCGTCTTCCATGACCAGCTCAGCCCGGCGGCCTGGAGCGGCATCCTGCTGGCCACCGCCGGCCTCACCGCCCTCAGCTGGCCGCGCCGCATCGACGGCCCGCGCGACTGGAGCGCCGCCATTCTGGGCACGGTGTCCGGCGCCAGTTTCGCGGTCAGCGCCAACGCCTTCCGACAGGCCAGCCACGCGCTGGACCTCGCCCATCCCATCCCCGCAGCCCTGGTCACTGTCGCCGTCGTCCAGGCGATCCAGACGGCCGCTCTGGGGAGCTGGATGCTGCTCTTTGCCCGTCCCGCCCTTATGGCGGTGCTGCGGTCCTGGCGTGTATCCATGGGCGCGGGCCTGTTCGGCGCCCTGGCCTCGGCGGGCTGGTTCATCGCCCTGGCGATGGCCCCGGCCGGTCTTGTGCGGGCCGTCGGGGTGGTCGAGATGCCGATCGCCGCCCTGGCCGGCAAGCGGCTGTTCGCCGAGCGGATCAGCGGCCGGCAGTGGCTGTTCGGCGGGGCGACGGCGGTCGGAGTGCTGCTGGCGGCGCTGGCCTGAATCCGTCCGCGACGGCGCAGCGGAGGCTCTGGCCGCCCCCTTTTCCGCGCTGGAAACACCCGGTTCCAAACCCCGCCGTTCCCGAGAGGCAGGCGCATCGCACGGGCCTTTCCCGACTTGGTCAAGCGACGCTCAGTTTAGACCTTGAAATCAACACGTTCGCGGGGCAAACGCGTCACGTTCCGCAATGCTTTGGACCAAACCGCGAATCTGGGGGCCCCGGGGGCTTTTTCGCATGGTGCAAGGCTTGCAGGGCAGCGCTTCGCCCGTCCCGATTTGCACCTGACCTCAAGGCCCTGAATGTTCGGCTCTCTCTTCGGCGCCATGTCCAACGACATCGCCATCGACCTCGGCACCGCCAACACCCTGATCTATCAGAAGGGCAAGGGCATCGTGCTCAATGAGCCGTCCGTGGTGGCCCTGCGCAACATCGGCGGCCGCAAGAGCGTCCACGCCGTCGGCATCGAAGCCAAGCAGATGCTGGGCCGTACGCCTGGCCACATGGAAGCCATCCGTCCGATGCGCGACGGGGTCATCGCCGACTTCGAAGTCGCCGAGGAGATGATCAAGTACTTCATCCGCAAGGTTCACAACCGCAAGGGCTTCGTGAACCCTAAGGTCATCGTCTGTGTGCCGTCGGGCGCCACCGCCGTCGAACGCCGCGCCATCAACGACAGCTGCCTGAACGCCGGCGCCCGCCGCGTCGGCCTGATCGATGAGCCGATGGCCGCCGCCATCGGCGCGGGCCTGCCGATCCATGAGCCGACCGGCTCGATGGTCGTCGACATCGGCGGCGGCACCACCGAGGTCGCGGTTCTGTCCCTGTCGGGCATCGTCTATTCGCGCAGCGTGCGGGTCGGCGGCGACAAGATGGACGAAGCCATCATCAGCTACATGCGCCGCCACCATAACCTGTTGATTGGCGAGACCACCGCCGAGCGCATCAAGAAGGAAATCGGCACCGCCCGCTCGCCGGCCGACGGCGAAGGTCTGTCGATCGACGTCAAGGGCCGCGACCTGATGCAGGGCGTGCCGCGCGAGGTCCGCATTTCGGAAAAGCAGGCTGCTGACGCGCTCGCCGAGCCGGTCAACCAGATCGTCGAGGCCGTGAAGGTCGCTCTGGAAGCCACGCCGCCGGAACTGGCCAGCGACATCGCCGACAAGGGCATCATGCTGACCGGCGGCGGCGCCCTGCTGCGCGGCCTGGACGCCGAGATCCGCGACCACACCGGTCTGCCGGTGACCGTGGCCGATGATCCGCTGTCCTGCGTGGCGCTGGGCTGTGGCAAGGTTCTTGAACACCCCAAGTGGATGAAGGGCGTTCTCGAGAGCACGCTCGTCTAAACTTCTCGAATCGGGACGGTTTAGTCCTATCGGAGACTTCGGGTGGCGTTTCGCCAGGACACGTTCGGCGATCTGAAGGTGCCCCTCGCCTGGACGGCGGCGGTGGCTCTGGTCGTCTGCGTCATCATCGGTATCGCCCTGATGGTCTCGGACCGTCGCGGCTCCGTCGAGAACACCGCCCAGCAGGCCACCCAGACGGCCGTCGACAATGTCGTCGCCCCGGTCGGTGATGTGGTCGCCCAGCCCGGCCGCTGGATCAGTGGCGGCTTCTCCTGGCTGGGCAGCTATTTCGACGCGGCCGGTGAGAACCGCCGGCTTAAGAAGCAACTGCAGGACGCCCATCGCATCGAGGACCGGGCCCAGGCCCTCGCCCTCGAGAACGCCCGCCTGCGCACCATGCTGGGCGTGCGCACCGAGCCGGCCATGCCGATGGTCACCGCCCGGGTGGTGTTCGACGGCCGCGGGCCCTTCCGCCGGGCCCAGCTGGCCAACGCCGGCGCCGACAAGGGCGTGGTGATCGGCTATCCGGTGATCAGCGAGCGCGGCGTCATCGGCCGGGTGATCGGTGTCTCCTCCAACGCCAGCCGCATCCTGCTGTTGAAGGACGTGTCCTCGCGAACGCCGGTGATGATCGCCCGCAGCAACGCCCGCGCCATCCTGACCGGCGACGGCGGCGACAATCCGCGTCTGGATAACCTGCGTGGTCCCGATCCGGTCAAGCAGGGTGACCGGGTGCTGACCAGCGGCGACGGCGGCATCTATCCGCGCGGGCTACCGGTGGGCCGGGCCGTGAAGGGGCTGGACGGCCGTTGGCGGGTGGCGCTGGACAGCGACACCACGGCGCTCGACTGGGTCCGGATCATCCAGTTCAAGGACTTTTCACAGCTCACCGACGACAAGGCGCTGAACTCCGGTGTCATGCCCGACGTCAAGACCGAGGATCCGGCGGCTCTCGCGGCCAAGACCATCCTGGCCCCGACGACCAGGCCCGCCGCGCCGACGACCCCGCCGGTCGCCAAGCCCCAGGTTCCGCCGGCCGCCAAGGCCGTGACGCCGCCGGCGCCGAAGACTGCCGCGACCGCGACTGTCATCTCCGGGCAGCCCAAGGCCGCCGCGCCGCCGCCGGCCAAGGCGCCGGCGCAGAAAGCCGCGACCACGCCGGGGGGAACGCCGTGAGCCTGCAGGCCGCCCGGCCGCTCGACCCCTGGCGCTGGATGGGCGCGCCTGCCTTGATCTGTCTGGCCGCCACGCTGCTGCTTGGCCTTCCGTTCCGACTGCTGACGCTGCAACTGCCCGAGCCGATCTTTCCCATGATCTGCGTCTTCTCCTGGGCGGTGATCCGGCCCTCGATCCTGTCTCCGATCGTCATCCTGCTCATCGGCCTGGTGCTGGACCTGCTGTGGGGCACGCCGTTCGGCCTGTGGGGTCTCAGCATGCTGGTCGGCTACGGCCTGACCCTGTCGATGCGGGCCATGATGACGGGTCAGAGCCGGATGATGATGTGGGCGTGGTACATCGGGGTCACCGGCGTGGTGCTGGTGGCTGGCTTCCTGTTCATGATGCTGCACGGCGGGGCGACGCCGAACCTGGTCGGCCTCATCTGGCAACTTCTCGCCACAGGCCTGCTGTACCCCTTCGCCCACCGCCTGATCGACCGGTTCGATGACGCGGACGTGAGGTTCCGGTGAGCGAGCCATCCATCTTCTTCAGTGAAGTCAACCGCCGCCAGGGCGACTTCAACCGGCGCGCCTTCCTGCTGGGCGGCATGACGAGCCTGGGCCTGGCGGCGCTCGGCGGGCGACTGGCCTATCTGCAGGTCATCGAAGCCCAGCGCTATCAGATGCTGGCCAGCTCCAACCAGTTCAACTTCATCATGGTGCCGCCGCCGCGCGGGCGCATCCTGGACCGCAACGGAGTGGTGCTGGCGTCGAACCGGCCGAACTTCCGCCTGACGGTCTATCGCGACGAGGACACCAATGTCCCGCAGGTGATCGACAACCTGTCCAAACTGGTGCCCATCGATCCGGCCAAGATCCCGCGGCTGATCAAGCAGATCGAGAACTCGCCGAAAAAATCCCCCGTGCCGGTCATGGAAGACCTGAGCTGGGAGCAGTTTACCCGCATCAACGTCCGCGCGCCGGAGCTGCCGGGCGTTTCGGCCGACATGGCCGAAGTGCGGGTCTATCCCTACGGCGGCGCCTTCGCCCACGTCATCGGCTATGTCGCCAAGGTCAACGACAAGGACATCAAGAAGATCAAGGACGCCGGCCAGCAGCCGGACCAGCTGCTCTACAACCCCGGCTTCCGGATCGGGCGCCAGGGTGTGGAGAAGGCCTTCGATCTGGAACTGCGCGGCAAGGCCGGCGGCAAGAAGGTCGAGGTCGACGCCAAGGGGCGGGTGGTGGCCGAGGATCCGGGCGGCGACCTGCCGCCGGTGCCCGGCGACGAGATCCGGCTGACCCTCGATGTCGACGTTCAGCGCCGGGCGCTGGAAGTGTTCGGGGAGGAGAGCGGCGCCGCGGTGCTGATGGACTGCCGCACCGGCGACATCCTCTGCATGGCCTCGGCCCCGGCCTTCGACGCCAACGGTTTCGTGCGCGGCCTTTCAGGGCCGGAATACCGGGCGCTGGCTGGCTACGAGCGCAAGCCGCTGCTCGACAAGGCGCTTTCGGGCACCTATCCGGCCGGCTCGACCTTCAAGCCGACGACGGCCCTGGCCCTGCTGGCGGCCGGTATCAATCCCAAGGAGCGGGTCGTCTGCACGGGCGGCTATCACTACGGCAACCGCACCTTCCGCTGCTGGAAGGTCGGTGGGCATGGCGCGCAGGACATGCACGACGCCATCAAGAATTCCTGCGACGTCTACTTCTACCACCTCTGCAACCGCGCCGGCATCGATCTGATCGCCGACACGGCCAAGAAGCTGGGCTTCCAGCAGGTCTTCGACATCGGCATCCCGGGCCAGTCGCGCGGGCTCATCCCGAACAAGGCCTGGAAGAAGCAGGCGTTCAGTAAGAACCCCAACCCTGATTCCCGGGTGTGGCATCTGGGCGAAACCCTTTCGGTGGCCATCGGGCAGGGGGCGATCACGGTCAATGCCCTGCAGCTCTGCGTCGCCACGGCCCGCATCGCCAACAGCCGCAAGGCGCTGAACCCCCGGCTGATCAGATCGGTGGGCGGCAAGGAGCTGCCCTCGGGCGCGGCTGTGCCGGACCTGCCGATCCCGAAGGAGCACCTGGACATCGTGCGCAACGCCATGGCCGCGGTGGCCAACGACACCACCGGCGGCGCCTATCGGCAGAGCCAGCTGGGTCTTGGCGACGTGCTGATGGCCGGCAAGACCGGCACCGCCCAGTCGCGGGACTACAAGCCCGGCGAGTCGCGGAAGAACGCCGGCCTGGCCTGGACCAAGAAGGACCACAACCTCTTCATCGCCTTCGCGCCGGTCGACAATCCGCGCTACGCCCTGGCGGTCATCGTCCAGCACGGCGGGGTCAGCGGCTCGCTGGCCGCCGCGCCCCGGGCCCGTGAGATCATGCGCACGGCGCTGCTCAAGGACCCGGAAATCCGGGCCCGCATTGAAAAGCCGCTGCCGCCGCCCGAGCTTGACCCCAACGCCGACGTCGAGGGCGCCGAGCCCGAGCTGCCGACTGAAGGCCTGGCGCCGCTGACGCCAGCGCCCGTGACGGCGACACCCGCCGCACCGCCGCCGGGAGCCGGCCGATGACCATGTCCGCCCTCTCACGGCCCGGCGAGCGCGACCGGCCCCTAATCAAGTTTCTCGAGATCGACTGGGTCTTCTGCCTGCTGCTGTGCCTGATCGCCGGCGCGGGCTCGCTGATCATGTTCTATGTCGCGGGAGCGAGCTGGACGCCCTGGGCGGCGCAGCATCTGGTCCGCTACAGCATCTTCTTCGTGGCCATGATCGTTCTGGCCATGCTGCCGTTGCGGGTCTGGTTCGAGGTCGCCTATCCGGTCTACTTCGTCGGCCTGGCCCTGCTGGTCGCGGTCGAACTGGTGGGGGATGTCGCCAAGGGGGCGCAGCGCTGGCTGGAGATCGGGCCGTTGCGCTTCCAGCCGTCGGAGATCATGAAGATCGGCATCGTGCTGGCTCTGGCCCGCTTCTATCACGGCGTGTCCGCCGAGAGCGCCCGGTTCAGCTGGTGGCTGTTGATCCCTCTGGCGATGATCGCCGCGCCGACCCTGCTGGTGGCCCACCAGCCCGACCTCGGCACCGCCATCCTGGTTGGCGCGACAGGGGTCGCCATCATGGTGCTGGCCGGTCTGGACTGGAAGCTGATCCTCGGCGGCGTCGGGGCGACCCTGGCGGCGCTGCCACCGTTCATCTTCTTTGTGCTGCAGGACTACCAGCGGCGCCGGATCCTGACCTTCCTCGACCCCGAGTCCGACAAGATGGGCGACGGTTATCACATCCTGCAGTCGAAGATCGCGCTGGGCTCCGGCGGCTTCCTCGGCAAGGGCCTGGGCCTGGGCAGCCAGAGCCAGCTCGACTACCTGCCCGAAAAGCACACCGACTTCATCTTCGCGGCCCTGTCCGAACAGCTGGGCTTCCTGGGCGGCGCCACCATCCTGCTGCTCTATGTCGGGGTCATCTTCATGGCCCTGCGCATCGCCTCGGCCAGCCACAGTCATTTCGGCCGGCTGGGGTCGGCCGGGGTGACCGCGACCTTCGCCCTCTATGTGCTGATCAACGGGGCGATGGTCATGGGCATGGCGCCCGTCGTCGGCGTGCCGATGCCGCTGCTCAGCTATGGCGGCACGGTGATGATGACGGTGATGATCGGCTTTGGCCTGGTGCTGTCGACCCGCGTCCACCGCTACAGCGAAGTGACCAGCGGCCGGGGCAGCCTGCTCTAGGCAGCCTTGCTGGCGGTCAGGGCCGCGCCGCGCACCGCCGCATGGGTCATGCCGGCTACTTCCGCCACCGCGAAATAGTCGTCCGACGGCAGGCCCTGTACGGCGATGGCCGGCGCCAGGCCACGCGCCTGGCGGCCGAAGTCGAGCAGGCTGGCGGCCAGCTTCGAAGCGTCGTTGGTGAGCTCGGCCGCGTCCATCGTCACTCCCGCCAGCCGCGCGCCGCGCAGGGGCTCGAGCGCGTCCCTGGACAGCCCGCCGCGAACGAAGACGCCGCGGGTCAGGGTGCGCAACAGGCCGACCACCTCGATCAGACGCCCGGGCGGCGTACCGCGATCAACATCGTTGAGCTCGACCAGCAGCCCGGTTCGGGCAAGGTCCGGGGCCTGTCCGGCGGCGGCGATCAACATGCCGCGACCCTTGCGGGCCATCATGGTGCGGAAGGAGGCGGGCAGGATCAGCGGCGTGCGGGCCCGGTCCTGGCCGGCCGGCAGGAACAGGGCGCCATAGTCCATGGTCGCCTGGTCGATCTGTTCCAGCTCGTCGTCGCTCAGCTTGATCAACTGGCGAGCGGCGAAGACGCGGCCGCTGGCCTCGTCGATGACGGTTGGCTCGACCCGAAGGGCGGCGGTGACCTGGTGGCGGAGGCTGACCAGATGTTCGAGGGCGAAATCGATGCGCAGTCGGGCGCCGCTGGCGGTGACGAAGCTGGCCGGGTTGCGGCGGGCCTCCTCGCGCGGGTCGATGCCCAGGCGATGGGGGGAGTCGGGAGTATCGGCGGTGCGGCGGGCGACGGCGATGACGCGGGGGTCCAGCGTGACGCAGCGCAGCTCGTCGCCGGTGACGTCGGTGACGGTGCGGATCCTCAGTTGCGAGGGCTTGGCCTCTCCGAGGAAGTGGCTGAGCACCTCCTCCAGGATGCGAAGGGCGACGGCCTGTGCGGCGGCGCCGTGCTCGCTGGTCATGGCGATCAGGAAGTCGGTGTCGCCGATGCGCTGGAAGATGTCGCCCGGCTGAAGATGCTCGCCCATACGGCGCTGGACATAGGCCCAGACGGCGGCCCGGTTGCGCTCCCAGCGATCACCCACCGTGTCGCGGACGGCGTCGATGCTGATGACGGTGATGGCGCCGCGCGCGGCCAATTCCGCGCCGGCCACCCGTTCAAGAACGGCGGCGACATCGGTTGCGGCGATGCGGTCGTGGGGTGCTGGCGTCGTCACTGGCGGCAAGGTGACGCAGGCGTGCTTAACGGCCGGTGTATATGCCCAGTCTGAGGGGGGCGATATCGCCGTGGACGGTTGCGGGTATAAGGGCGGCATGAGTCCCGATCAGTCCCTTCGCTTTCAACAGGCCGAGCAGCTCCTTCGTGGCGGGCGGCCGGTGGAGGCCCGCGCGATGCTGGCGTCGCTCGGCATGGAGACGCCGACCGCGCCGAACGTCTGGTGGGCCCTGGCCAACGCCTGCCGCATGGCCGGCGATACGGTCGGCGCCGAGCGGTCCCTGCGCCACCTGGTGCGGATCGACGGCGGCCGGGCCCAGAGCTGGGTGGCGCTTGGCGAGCTGATGGCCGCCGCCGGCCGGGCCGATGAGGCAGAGGACGCCTGGCGAGCCGTCCTGAAGGCCGATCCGCGGCACCCGGTCGCGGCCGCCCTGGCTGACAAGCTGGCCGGCGAGGGCAGGGGGGAAGAAGCCCTGGCGCTGCTGGCTCCGGCGATGGCGCAGGACCCTCCGGCCGGGGCACTGGCGGCGCGGGCCCGGGTCTATCGCGCCCTTGGCCGGGCGGAGGAGGCCGCCGACGATTTGCGGGCCGCGGCAGTGCTGGCCCCGGACGAAGCGCAACTTCAGTTCGAACTGGCGGTGGCCCTGGCCCGGCTGAACCGCGGGGCGGAGACGGTGACGGCCGGTCGGCGGGCCGAAGCGCTGGGCGCCCGTTCACCCGACCTCGTGCAGGTCATTGGTCATGGCGAGCGGCTGAGCGGCGATCTCGAGGCCGCCGAGGCGACGTTCCGCCAGGGTCTGCTGCAGTGGCCTGAAGATGAAGGCCTGCACCGCGAGCTTGCCGCCTTGCGCTGGAGTCTGACCGGCGACGCGGCGGAGGCGACGAGGGAAATCGACGTGGCTCTTGCCTGGCGTCCGGGCGAGCCCGGACTGCTGGTCCTGAAAGCCCGGGTGCTTGAGTATGCCGGTAACCTGGACGCCGCGCGCGCCGTGCTGGCGGAGCCGGCTCTGGATTTCGGAGCTTCTCCGCTGGTGCTCAGCGCCGCGGCGCGTCTGACCATCGCGGTCGATCCGGACGCGGCGGCCGGTCTTGCCCAGCGGGCGCTGGCTCGACAACCCGACGATCCCTTCGCCCTCGCCGCCCTCGCCGAGGCGAAGCTGGCCCTTGGCGATACCTTCGGCGCCGGCCAGGCGGCCGACCATCTTCTGTCGCTTGTTTCCGATGACGAGCACGGGCAGTCGATCCGCCAACTGGTCTGGCGGCTGCACGGCGATCCCCGCTATCCGCTGGCTTGCGACTACGAGACCATGGTCTCGACCCAGACGATCGACACGCCGCCCGGCTGGGACAGCCTGGAGGCCTATCTGGCCGATCTCGCCGTCGCCCTTCGCGCCCTGCACGGCGGCAAGGCCCATCCGGTCGGCCAGTCGCTGCGTGGCGGCACCCAGACCGACAAGAGCCTGGCTGAAAGCGACGACCCGGCCATCCTCGCCTTCTTCCAGGCCATCGAGGCGCCTATCGCCGCCCACATCGCCCAACTGACGGGCGGCGAGGCGCCGTTCAAGGTCGTCCGCTCCTGGTCGGTGCGGCTCGCCCCCGGCGGCGTCCATGTCGATCACCTGCACAAGGCCTGGATCTCCTCGGCCTTCTATGTGGCCCTGCCGGCCGAGGTCGAGGCGGGCGGCCGGGCAGGTTGGCTGCGGCTGGGCAAACCCGGCCTGCTGACGACGCCGCCGCTGGAAGCCGAACGCTGGATCCAGCCCCGGCCCGGCATGCTGGCCCTGTTCCCCAGTTCGATGTGGCACGGCACCGAGCCGTTCGAGGATGGCGCCGAGCGACTGACGATCGCCTTCGACGTCGAACGCGCCTGATGGGCCGGCCAGAGGGGGTGCGGAACCTGCCGGTTTCGCTATAAGGCGCGGATGGACAAGCTGTTTCTGGTGGCCGCCGGCGGGGCGGCGGGCTCGGTGGCCCGGTATCTGACCGGGACGCTGACGGCGCGCTGGGGCGGATGGCCCTGGGGTACGTTGAGCGTCAATATCCTGGGCGGGCTGCTAATGGGGCTGCTGATCGGAACCCTGGCCCTGCGCGGTGGAGACGGCCAGGAACGGATGCGGCTGTTGCTGGGCGTGGGCTTCCTCGGCGGCTTCACCACCTTGTCCGCTTTCTCGCTGGAGGTCGCGAACATGATCGAGCGGCGCGACATGGCCGGCGCGGCAGGCTACTCCATCGTTTCGGTGACCCTTTCGGTCGCCGCCGTCTTTGCGGGGCTCATGCTGGCCCGGAGGGTTTTCGCGTGAGCGTCAGAGAGGTCAAGTCGCTGGTCGTCGCCGATGGCGAGGACGGCAGTCGCCTGGATCGCTGGCTGCGCCGGCGCTGGCCGCATCTGGGCCAGATCCAGATCCAGAAGCTGACCCGCACCGGCCAGCTTCGGGTCGATGGCGGCCGCGCCAAGCCGGACACCCGGCTGGCCGCCGGCCAGATCGTCCGCGTGCCGCCGTTGCCCGACGCCCCGCCGGCCGGCGAGAAGAAGCAGATCAGCGACCGTGACGCGGCCTACGTCCGCTCGCTGGTGCTTTATGAGGATGACGAGGTCATCGCCCTCAACAAGCCGGCCGGTCTGGCTGTGCAGGGCGGCACCAAGACGCCGCATCATATCGACCGGCTGCTGTCGGCCTGGGGCGAGGGGCTGGAGCGCCCGCGCCTGGTTCACCGGCTGGACCGCGACACCTCAGGCGTGCTGATGCTGGGCAAGAGCCCCGGCGCGGCGGCCAAGCTGTCGGGCGCCTTCGCCCGTCGCAAGGCGAAGAAGACCTACTGGGCGATCGTGTCAGGCAACCCCAAGCCGTCCGAAGGCGTCATCGAGCTGCCGTTGATGAAGACCGGCGTCGGTGACCGCGAACTGGTCGTCGCCGCTGACCCGAAGGACCCGCGCGGCGATCCTGCCGAGACCGAATACGTGACCCTGTCGCGCGCCGCCCACCGGGCCGCCTGGATGGCCCTGCGTCCGCACACCGGCCGCACGCACCAGCTGCGCGCCCACATGCAGGCGATCGGTCACCCGATCCTCGGCGATCCCAAGTACTCCAACGAGAAGAGCGCCGAGCTCAGCGGCGGCATCAAGCTGCAGCTGCACGCCCGCCGCCTGGTCTGCCCGCACCCCAGCGGCGGCCTCATCGATGTGACCGCGCCGATCAGCCCCGAGCTGCGGGCCGGCTTCGAGCGCTTCGGCTTCCATGAGTCCGAAATGGACGAAGATCCCTTCACCTCCCGGAGATCCAAGCGTTGAGCCCCGATCAGGCCCGTCTGATGGCCACCGTAGAACACCACCTGCAGGCCGGTCGTCCGCACGAGGCGCAGGACGTCCTTGTTCGCGTCGCCAGCCAGATCCCCGAGGAGCCGCGCCTCTGGTGGGCCCAGGCGACCCTGGCGCAAATGGCGGGCGACAAGGCGACCGTCGAGCGGGCCCTTCGCAAGGTCGCCGAGCTGGACGCTGACGGGCCGCTTGGTCCGACAGCCCTTGGTGACTTCCTGTTCGAAGAGGGCCGGGATGAAGACGCCGCCGCCGCCTGGCGAGAGGCGCACCAGCGTGATCCCCGGGGCGTGGCGACCAGCAACCTGGCGCAACAGCTGACGGCCAGCGGCGACGCGGCCGGCGCCATCGCCGTGCTGAACCAGAGTCTGAAAGGCCGGCCAGACCCGACCTTCCTGACCCTTCGCGCCATGGCGCACGGCAAGCTGGGCGATATCATCGCCGAGCTGAAGGACTATGAAGCGGCCGTCATCGCTTCCGGATCCGACCCGGCGGCGCTGCACAACCTGGCCATGTCGCTGGGCGCGGCCGGCCGCCTGGACGAAGCCGAAGGCGTGCTGCGCAAGGCCATGTCGCGCCAGCCCGGTTCCGCGGCCCTCACCCAGGCGCTGGCCCAGTCCTTCCTGGTCCGCGACCGCTTCGAGGAGGCCCAGGCCGCCTTCGAGGACGCCGTCCGACTCGCCCCTGCCAACCCCTCGATCCACCGCGACCTGTCGCAGCTGGTCTGGATGCGGACCGGCGACGTGAGCGCCGCCACCGCGCGGCTTGACGAGGCGCTTGCGGGGCTTGGCGAGGCTGAAGGCCTGCCGCTGCTGGTCGTCAAGGCCAAGCTGTTCGAATACGCCGGCGATCTTGACGCCGCCCGCGCGATCCTCGTTCCCGCCGCCGACAAGCCGGGCGCCCCCAACTACCTGCTCTGCGCCGCCTCCCAGGTCGTGCTGCCGGTCGATCCGCTGAAGGCCGCCATCCTGGCCGCGCAGGCCATCGCCACGGCGCCGAACGACACCTTCGGCCTCGCCACCCTGGCCCAGGCCCAGTTGGCCGCCGGCGATATCGACGGGGCGGAAGCGACCGCTGCAAAGATCCGCAAGATCGACCCGGGCGACCAGCACGGCCTGGCCCTGCTGGCCACGGCCTGGCGGCTGAAGGGCGATGAGCGCTACCGCCAGCTTCATGACTACGACGCCTTCGTTTCGGCCGGTGTGGTCGAGACGCCTGAGGGCTGGGACAGCCTCGACGCCTGGCTGGGCGACCTGAAGGCGGCGCTTGAGCGGCTGCACGGGCTGAAGGCCCATCCCATCGGCCAGACCCTGCGCGGCGGCACCCAGACCAATGTCAATCTCGCGCAGAGCGACGATCCGGCCATCAAGGCCTTCTTCAAGGCCATCGACGCGCCGATCCGGGCCTATATCGCCAGGCTGGGCGACGGCGACGACGCCATGCGCGGCCGCCCTCACGGCGAGAACTACCGGATCAGCGGCAGCTGGTCGGTGCGGCTGACCCCCGGCGGCCACCATGTTGACCACCTGCACCACAGCGGCTGGATCTCCTCGGCCTTCTACGTCTCCCTGCCGGCCAGCGTGCGGGCCGAGGGCGATGAAGGCTCGCTGCGCTTTGGCCATCCGGGGACCGACACCAAGCCGGCGCTGGAAGCGGAGTTCCGGGTCAAGCCTCAGCCGGGCCTGCTGGTGCTGTTCCCCAGTTACATGTGGCACGGCACGGAGAGCTTCGGCGGCGACGAGCCGCGACTGACGATCGCCTTCGACGTCGTCCCCGCCTAGACCAGCCCCAGCACCGGCGCGATGCCGCCGCTGTCCGGGAAGACCGTCGTGTCGAGCGCGCGGCGGTCCAGACCCATGTGATCGGTCAGCAGGCCTTTGAACAGGGCGCGGCTGTCGACGGTCGGGAGGGTATCTCGGCCTTCGTAGAGGGCGGTCTCCTTGAGGGTCGGCCAGTCGCCGACGATGCCGCCCTTCTTGAGCGCGCCGCCCAGCAGGATGGCGGTCGAGCCGGTGCCATGGTCGGTGCCGCCGGTGCCGTTGATCCGGGCTGTGCGGCCGAACTCGGTCGCGAACACGACCACCGTCTTGCTCCACTGCGCACCCAGCCCCTCACGCAGACCCTCGGCCAGGGAGTCTAGGTAGGCGAGGCGATTGGCCAGTTGGCCGGTCGCGGCGCCCTGGTTGGCGTGGGTGTCGAAGCCTTCGGCCGACAGGGCCACCATCTGGGGCCCCTCCGGTTGGGTCATGAAGCCGGCGATGGTCTGGCCGATGCGCCTGGCCGACGCCTGGCCCTGACGCTGCAGGCCGGCAAGGCCGCCGCCTTCGTAGCCGGGCGCCGGGCTCTTGCTCATGCCGACCATGGCGGTTTTGGCCATGGCCTCGGTCTCCAGGCCCTGGGCGAAGGCCGGGCCCAGCAGCGGATCGCCGGCGTAGAGGTCCATCAACAGGCTGGGCAGGCGGGGGCTCTGCTCGCCGGCCCGGCCGGGCGACCAGGCGCCGGTCTGCACCGGACCCCGCAGGATCAGCGGCGAGGTGGCGCCGACCGACAGAGCCTGGACCTTGTTGTCGCCCATCGCGGTAAGGGCCCGGTTCAGCCAGCCGCTGTCGGTTGCGTAGACGCCGGCGGCGCCGGTCTCCAGCACATCCTGGGCCTCGAAATGGCTGCGGGCGCGGTCCGGGCTGGCCATGGCCGGGACGATGCGGGCCTCGCCCATCTTCGCCATGGCGTGGATGGCGGCAAGCGAAGGGTGCAGGGCGAAGGTCCCGTCGAGGCGCAGGGCCGCGTCCGGGGCGATGGCGATGCCCTTGCGCAGTCCCGCGTAGTCCGGGTCGCCGATCGGCGGCGAGACGCTGAGGCCGTCCATGCCGCCCCGGCAGACGACGACGATCAGCTTGCGGCCGCCCAGGGCTTCGTCGGCGAAGGCGCTACGGCCCATGAAGGCGACCGACAGGCCGGCCCCGACGGCCAGAAGCGAGCGGCGGGTGAGAAGGGAGGCGGTCATCGGCGCTGGAACTCCGGGGACATAAGCAAAAGGGACAGCGCCTCCGGGCGCGACTCGGCCCGGGCCACGGCCTTGCCGGTACGCTCGGAGAGACGGGCGCCGAGCGCCGAACGGGCCAGGGCGTCAGGATCGCGCTCGGGGGCGACGACGGCCGAGAAGGATTCGGCCCAGGCCATACGCTTGATCAGGGCGTCAGGGGTCGCCCAGTAGGCGCCCTCGTCCGGCCAGCCCTTGGGGGAGGGCGGCGAATAGGCCTTCATGCCTAGGCCGTTGAGGGTCGGGGCGAGGTGCTCGATGGCGCCGGGCTGGCCGCCGATCAGCCGGTAGCTCGAGATGATGAACTCATAGGGCGTCTTGAACTTCTGCGGCTCAGGGGTCCAGGCGTTGGGCGAGGCGATCAGGGCCCGGGCGACCTCGCCCAGATGACCGCCGGACGACAGCCAGGCCTTCTCCAGATCGGCGACCAGTTCCGGCGGGGGAACGTCGGCGACGAAGTGGCGGGCGATCTTGCCGCAGACGAAGCGGGCGGTCTTCGGGTTGGCGGCGAGGTCCTTCATCACCGCGGCGGCCTGATCGACGCCATTGTCGCGGTAGCGCTTGCCCATCACCGTGCGGTCGCCGGGCTCATGGGCGTATTGGCGGAAGACGAACTTGCCGAACTTCTCCGGCTCGCGCTGGTTGCCGACGCTCCAGCCGGTCATGCAGCGGGCGAATTCGGTGACGTCGGTCTGGCTGTAGCCGCCGTCGACGCCGACCGTATGCAGCTCGAGAATCTCGCGGGCCAGGTTCTCGTTGAGGCCACCGCCGCGATTGCGCGGATTGGGCCGCTTCTGCAGGGCCATGCCGACGCGGCTGTTCGGGCCGGTCGACTGGGCCTGGTCGAGATAGAGCAGCATGGCCGGGTGGGCGCTGGAGGCGATCAGCAGGTCCTCGAACTTGCCGAACACGCGGGGGCGGATCGCCTCGGCCTCGAAAGGCCCGACGGTGACGGCGGTGATCAGCTTCACGCCGGAGACCGTGAAGTGGTTGCACCAGAACATCGCCCAGCGCTCGCGGAAGGCGGCGTCGGTGCTGGCGGCGTTGCGGGCACGGGCCAGAAAGTCCTCGGCGGCGCCCTCGCGGATCATGCGGCCGGCGATCTGCACCGGATCCCGGTCCGGCGGCGTCTCGCCCTTCTTCATGGCCTCGGCGGCGTCCTGGCGCATGTCACGGCGGTCGGCGCGGAAGTTGCGGAATTCGGCGATTCGGCCGGCGCTGAGTTCGTAGTCAGCGACGCCGCCGTCGGCGCCGCGGCCGACGATCTGGCGGCTGAGCCAGGCTTGCGGGTCGGATCGGGCGGCGTCGATCTCGCCGGGCCTGGCCCCGAGGCCGAACCGCGTGGCGGCGATGGACGCCATCAGGTCTTTCGAGGGCAGGGCCAAACTTCACGCTCCCTTGCAACAAACGTCGGCTTGCCCCACTTCCACGGCCGCACGACGCGCTTCCGTCGCAGGCAGGATAAAGAGATGGCGCTCAAAGGTCCGGACGACACCGTGCAGACGGCGCGTCGGTTCTACAAGGCTGTGACCGTAGAGGCCGTCGATGGCGGTTTCGCGGTCAAGCTGGACGGCCGTTCGCCGAAAAGCCCCGGCGGCCTGCCGATGGTGGCGCCGACTCAGGCGTTGGCCGCTCTGGTCGCCGAAGAGTGGGAGAGCCAGAAGGAGTTCATCCTGATGGCGCAGATGCCGGCCACGCGCCTGGCCTTCACCGCCATCGAGAAGACCGCCCCGTCGCGCGCCGCCCTGGCCGACGAGTTCGCCCGTTATGCCGGCAGCGACGCCCTCTGCTATTTCGCCGACCAGCCCAGCGAACTGATCGCGCGGCAGACGGCGGCCTGGGAGCCGGTGCTGCACTGGGCGGAAGCCGAGCACAACCTCGCCTTCGAGCGCGCCGCCGGGGTGATTCACCGGCCGCAGCCGGTCACGACCCTGGAGCAGGCGAAGGCGCTGGCCCTGGCCATGGACGACTTCAGCCTGATCGCCTTGCTGAGCGCCACCAGCCTGTTCGGCTCGGCCCTGCTCGCCCTGGCCGTCCAACGCGGCCGCCTGACCGGTGAAGAGGCGCACCACCTGGCCCGCGTCGACGAGGCCTTCCAGGAAGAGCGTTGGGGCCTCGACGAGGAAGCCGCCGACCGCACGGCCAATAGGCTGGGCGAGGCCCGGATGCTGGGCGCCTGGTTCGAGGCTCTACGCTGCCCTCGCGGGACGCTTGCGCCGTCCCGTTCCGCGCTTTAACCCGTCCCCAGATCATTGAGTGGAGCAGGCGCGTGAAAGATATCCTCGCAGAGCTTGAACGTCGGCGCGAACAGGCCCGGGCCGGCGGCGGCGAGCGCCGTATCGCCAGTCAGCACGCCAAGGGCAAGCTGACGGCCCGCGAGCGGATCGACCTGCTGCTCGACGAGGACAGCTTCGAGGAGTTCGACATGTTCGTCGAACACCGCAGCCATGACTTCGGCATGGAAAACCAGCGCGTCGCCGGCGACGGCGTCGTCACCGGCTGGGGCACCATCAACGGCAAGGTGGTCTTCGTCTTCTCGAAGGACTTCACGGTGTTCGGCGGCTCGCTGTCGGGCGCCCACGCGGCCAAGATCGTCAAGGTCCAGCGCCAGGCGGCCAAGGTCGGCGCGCCGATCATCGGCCTGTTCGACGCCGGCGGCGCCCGCATCCAGGAAGGCGTGGACAGCCTGGCCGGCTATGCCGACATCTTCCTCGAGAACGTGCTCTCCAGCGGCGTGGTCCCGCAGATCAGCGTCATCATGGGTCCCTGCGCCGGCGGCGACGTCTATTCGCCGGCCATGACCGACTTCATCTTCATGGTGAAGGACACGAGCTACATGTACGTGACCGGCCCCGACGTGGTGAAGACGGTCACCAACGAGGAAGTCAGCCACGAGGACCTCGGCGGGGCCCGCGTCCACGCCGCCAAGTCCGGCGTCGCCGAAGGGGCCTTCGACAATGACCTGGAAGCCCTGACCCAGGTTCGCCGCCTGATCGACTTCCTGCCGTCGTCGAACCGCGAAAAGCCGCCGGTGCGCGAGAGCTTCGATCCGCCGATGCGCGAGGAAGCCAGCCTCGACACCCTGATCCCGGCCAACGCCAACAAGCCCTACGACATGAAGGAGTTGATCCTCAAGATCGTCGACGAGGCGGATTTCTTCGAAATTTCAAGCGAGTGGGCCAAGAACATCGTCTGCGGTTTCGCCCGCATGGATGGTGAGAGCATCGGCATCGTCGCCAACCAGCCGCAGGTCCTGGCCGGCGTTCTCGACATCGACAGCAGCCGCAAGGCCGCCCGGTTCGTGCGCTTCTGCGACGCCTTCAACATTCCGCTGCTGACCCTGGTCGACGTCCCGGGCTTCATGCCGGGCACCAAGCAGGAGTACGGCGGCCTGATCAAACACGGCGCCAAGCTGCTGTTCGCCTACGCCGAGGCCACTGTTCCCAAGGTCACCCTGATCACCCGCAAGGCCTACGGCGGCGCCTACGACGTCATGAGCTCCAAGCACCTGCGCGGCGACGTCAACTACGCCTGGCCGACGGCCGAGATCGCCGTGATGGGCTCCAAGGGCGCCGTCGAGATCATCTTCCGCGCCGACATCGGCGACCCGGAGAAGATCGCCGAGAAGGAAGCCGACTATAAGGCCCGCTTCGCGAACCCGTTCGTGGCGGCCAGTCGGGGCTACATCGACGACGTGATCATGCCGCATGGGACGCGGCGCCGGATCGTGCGGGCGTTCAAGAGCCTGCGCGGCAAGGAACTGTCGAACCCCTGGAAGAAGCACGACAATATTCCGCTGTAGGGCGCTGAGCGGGCGGAGAGGCCACTATGAAGCTCGCGACGAGCTGACCCGTCTTCTTCGCCCACGGCATCCCGGCGGTGATCAGCTATAGCTGATTGCTGGCATCAGCGCCGTTCTTGGCGCTGGCTTGCTCTGTCGACGATAGCTGACTTTTCGAAGGGCTCGAAAGCGAGGTCAGCTCGAGCCCCCAGCCATAAAGTCATAAACATCCGCCGCCCGTGTCACGGCGATGCTGATCTTGTCGTCGTTGATCTGGATCTCACCCCTGGCGACCGGGTGGTTGTTTGCCAGGATCCAGACCTCGTCGGTGGCCTTGGCGTCCAGAGGGATGACAGCGCCGCGGCCCATGCGCAGCAGTTGCGCCATGGGCAGCTGGGAGCGGCCCAGGACCACGGAAATCTCGACGTTGACCGACTTGACCTGGCTCACTGAGCACCAACCCCTCGCGCACCAGAAACATTGGCGAATTGGCGCGCAGGCCCCACATTGGCCCGACATGCTTGATCACCAGTTAAGTTCCGACCGCGCCAACCCCCTTTTCGGCCGTGACGACGGTGTTCCGGCGGGCTGGGCCGTATCCACCGCGCCGGTCGCCTATCCCGACGCCGTGGCGGCCATGGAGCAGCGCGCCGCCGATATCGCCGAGGGGCGGGCAGGGGAGCTGGTCTGGCTGCTGGAACATCCCCCCCTCTATACCGCCGGGGTCTCGGCCAAGTCCGGCGACCTGCTGGACGCCGCGCGATTCCCGGTCTTCGAGAGCGGCCGGGGCGGGCAGTACACCTATCACGGGCCCGGACAGCGCGTGGCCTATGTGATGCTGGATCTGACCCGGCGCGGCCGCGATGTGCGCCGGTTCGTCACGGCGCTGGAAAGCTGGGTGATCGGCGCGCTCGACGTCTTCAACGTGGTCGGCGAGTTACGCGACGGTCGGGTGGGTGTCTGGGTCGAGCGCAAGGGACCGGGCTGGTCGCGCGAGGACAAGATCGCGGCCGTCGGGGTCAAGCTGCGCCGCTGGGTCAGCTTCCACGGCATCAGCCTGAACGTCGAGCCGGACCTGAGCCACTTTGAGGGCATCGTGCCCTGCGGCGTCACCGAGCACGGGGTGACGAGCCTGGTCGACCTGGGCCTGCCGGTGATCATGGACGAGGCCGATGCGGCCCTGAAGTCGAGCTTCGAGACGGTCTTCGGCGCCGTGAGCGAGGTCCCGGCGCCGATCTGACCGATGGGGCTACTTGCCGGCCTGACAGGCCTTCCAGACCTGGAACGCCTTACGATCGCCGGCGCCGCGGACGATCTTGTTACCCCAGGCGAAGACGCTCTCGGCTTCCTGGGACCCTTCGTTGAGCCACAGGGTCTGGTCGGACGGATCGACGATGAACTCGATGTCGGCGTCGGCGCCCACCGCGACCTTGCCGCAGACCTTGCCGTCGGCTCCGACCTTCACCTTGCGGAATTTGATCTTGTCGGTCCTGGAGTACTGCTTGGCGATGTCGACGCCGGCCTGGGCCTCGGGGCTCAGGGCGTCTTCGGCGAAGGCGGCGCCGGCGGACAGGGTGAGGGCCAGGACGGCGGCGGCGGTCACGAAACGCATCTTGATCAGCTCCAGATCTCAGGCGGTTTTCAGCGGGCTTTGCCCGAAACGATTGGCCCCTGCTTCGCCGGGCATCACGCCCAGCTCGACCACGGCCCAGACCACGATGGCCGAGAATACGAAGTCGAAAAAGCCCTGCGGCCAGGGAAAGACGGCGATGACCGCCAGAATGATCAACCCGGACCACCATCCCGACCGTCCCCGGTCATGCAGACGCTTGGCCAGCAGGCAGCAGCCGCTAATCAGCAGCCCCGAATAGACGATCCAGCCGGTCAGCCACTGCACCGGCCCGGGGATGATCAGGAAATACAGGAAGGCGACAGCGAACAGCAGGACGCTGCAGATGATGAAGGGGGTGCGCGCCAGCCGTCCCGTCGAGGAGAAGAAAAGCTCCGCCCAGTCCGTTTGGCCGTTCATTCGCCTTGCCGCTCCGACTCATTGCTTGAGGCGCTTAAGGCCCCGGTCGGTCCCTATCTAGGCGAGGGCGGCGTCTTGCGAAAGCGCGACGCTCATCCGGGCCGGTCCATAGCGGTTGTTGTTGGCCTCGCCGCGGCCAGCGATCAGGCTGAGGACCATCCAGAGTTGCCCGATCACCGGCGGCATGGCGAACAGCAGCATGAAGCCGCTGAGGCCGCGGTCATGGCAACGCTTCACGGCGGCGGCGATCGAAATCCAGATGGCGTGGCTGGCGGCGATGCAGCCGCCGATGTTGACGACGGTTTCCCAGATGCCGCGCACGCCGGTCTGGCTGGCGTAGCCGGCGCCGCCGATGATGATGAGCAGGAAGGTCGCGAAGTACCAGCTGACGAAGACGCCGATCTGGGTCAGCAGGAATTCACGCCGTCCGATGCGGCCTTCAATGCTGTAGAGATGCGGAACGCGCATATCCGTCCATCCGTCCTGCCAAGCAGCATAGCGCCGGGCACAGGGAATGGATGCGGGGATTCACCTTAACAGATTGCGAGATTCGGCGGCCTGTCGCAGGCATGCAACAGGTTTGGTCGGGGGTTGCGACCGCAAGTGTCCTGTCAGGCGAACTCGACCAGCACCTCGTCGGCCGCAACGCTGTCGCCGCCCTTGGCCGACACCGTCTTGACCACGCCGTCGCGCTCGGCCCGGATGATGTTCTGCATCTTCATCGCTTCGATGACGCAGACGATCTCGCCCTCGCGAACCTGCTGACCCAGCACGACGTCCATCGAGACGACCAGGCCCGGCATCGGGCTGATGATCATCCTGGAGGTGTCGGCGGCCTTCTTCTCGGGCAGCTTGGTGTGCAGTTCCGCCGAACGCGGGGTCAGGACCAGCACCTTGAGCTTTGTCGCCCGGTGGCGAATGGTGAAGCCTTCGGGCGCCGGGGCGACGGTGACACTGAACGGCTTGCCATCGAGGCGGGCCTTGAACAGCGGCTGGCCTGGGCGCCAGGCGATGTCGGTGAGCTCCAGAACGCGGTTCTGGTCGCCCATGCGGACGCTGACGCTCTCACCCCCGCCTGAAAGGCTGACCGGAATCTGGCGGTGGCCGATGACGACGATCCAGTCGGTCCGCTTGTTCCCGCCGACGCGTTGCTGCTGCACCAGGTGCATGGCGGCGGCCGAAGCCGTCATCAGGTCCAGGCAAGCGTCGCTGGCCGGAGCCCCCTGGAAGCCTTCGGGATATTCCTCGGCGATGAAGCTGGTCGCCAGCTTGCCCGACTGGAACACCGGGTGATCCATCACGGCCGACAGGAAGGGGATGTTGTGCCCCAGGCCCTCGATGTGGAAATCCTCCAGCGCCCGGCCCATGCCGGCGATGGCCGCCTCCCGCGTCTTGCCCCAGGTGCAGAGCTTGGAGATCATCGGGTCGTAGAACATCGAGATCTCGTCGCCCTCGCGCACCCCGGCGTCGTTGCGCACGGTGTAGCCGTCCTGGGCGCCTTCGACCGGCGGATCATAGCGGACGAGCCGGCCGATGGACGGCAGGAACTTGCGGTAGGGGTCCTCGGCGTAGATGCGGCTTTCCATCGCCCAGCCGTTGATCTTCAGGTCCTTCTGTTCGAAGGCCAGTTTCTCGCCGTAGGCCGAGCGGATCATCTGCTCGACCAGGTCCAGGCCGGTGATCAGTTCGGTGACCGGGTGCTCGACCTGCAGGCGGGTGTTCATTTCCAGGAAGTAGAAGCTCTTGTCCTGGCCGGCGACGAACTCGACGGTGCCGGCGCTGTCGTAGTTCACGGCCTGGGCCAGGGCGATGGCCTGGGCGCCCATGGCGTCGCGGGTCTTCTGGTCGAGCAGCGGGGAGGGGGCTTCCTCGATGACCTTCTGGTTGCGCCTCTGGATCGAGCATTCGCGCTCGAACAGGTGGACGACGTGGCCGTGCTTGTCGCCCAGCACCTGGATCTCGATATGGCGCGGATCGACGATGAACTTCTCGATGAAGATGCGGTCGTCGCCAAAGGCGCCCTTGGCCTCGGCCCGAACGGCCGGGAAGCCTTCCTCGACGTCCTTCTCGTTCCAGGCGACGCGGATGCCCTTGCCGCCGCCGCCGGCGCTGGCCTTGATCATCACCGGATAGCCGATCTCTTCAGAGATCTTGATGGCGTGGGCGGTGTCGTCGATCTCGCCGATGTGGCCTGGCACGCAGGAGACACCGGCCGCCTGGGCGAACTTCTTGGATTCGATCTTGTCGCCCATGGCGCTGATGGCGCCGGGGTTGGGACCGATGAAGACGATGCCCTCATCGGCGCACAGCTGGGCGAACTCGGCCTTTTCCGACAGGAAGCCGAAGCCGGGGTGCACAGCCTCCGCGCCGGTCGACTTGCAGGCGGCGATGATCTTTTCGGCCACCAGATAGGACTGGTTGGCGGGCGGCGGTCCGATGAAGACCGTCTCGTCGGCCATTTCGACGGCCATGCTGTCGGCGTCGGCCTCCGAATAGACCACCACGGTCTTGATGCCCATGCGACGGCAGGTCTTGATGACACGGACAGCGATCTCGCCGCGGTTGGCGATCAGAATCTTCGAGAACATCGACCAGGCAGCCTCTTGCACGCAGGGTTCTTGCGGGACGGGGGTTAGACCGACCACGCACGGTTGGCAACGGCGACGCTAGGTCAGCATGCCCTCACCTCATCTTGAGTGAGAGGTTGAGAGGCAGTCACGTCTGAGGCGGTTGTGACAGAACGACTCTTTCAATCGGCCGGCGCCTGCCGCTGTTCGTTCTGGCCTGTCTCCGGGACGTAGGTCGGCGAATGAAGGCCGAGGGTCAGGGGGCAAGGACCAGGCGCATGAGCCGCTCGTCGATGTAGTCATTCCCGAGCTTCAGAGCGCCCGGGTCGAGGCCGTACGCAATGAAGCCGAACCTGCCATACAGCCGAACCGCCGCCTCGTTGTGGGCCGCGACGGTCAGGGTGACGTCCTCGACCCGGCCACGCGCGTGATCGATGAGGCTCGACAGCAGCAGGGCGCCGGCCCCGAGACCCCGCGCCTCCGGATCGACATACATGCCCCAGATGACCGCCCGATGGCGGGTCTTCACCGAGTCCCCCCGGCGAATGCCACCGATACCGACCAGAACGCCTTCTCGTTCACATCCGGCCACGAACCGGGCGTCGAGCGCCTCGGCGATCTGATTGAGCGACCGGTCGACCTCTTCCTCGAATGATGACCCGAAGGCGTCGGGATGCTCTCGCAGCCCTTTGAGGCGAAGCGCCTGAAACGCAGCCGCGTCCTTGCCCGTCAGTCGTCGTACCTGCAGCACGTCCCTGTCCCCGAGATGCTCCGGGGACAGGGTAGCGCCGGCCGATCGTCTAGCCCAGCCGCACGGCCGTGCCGCTGGCCGTGACCATCATCATGCCGTTGTCGGCGCCGAGCGTCTCGTAGTCGAGATCGACGCCGATGACCGCATCGGCGCCGCGCCCGCGGGCCTCGTCGCCCATTTCCTGCAGGGCGATGTCGCGGGCCTGGCGCAGGGCCTTTTCATAGCCGCCGGCCCGGCCGCCGATGATGTTGGTGATGCCGGCGAAGAAGTCGCGGAAGATGTGGGCCCCGATGATCGCTTCGCCGCTGACGACGCCCAGACTTTCAACGACGTCACGGCCGGGGACGGTATGGGTAGTGGAGGTGATCACGACGGCTTGCCCTTTCGAATGATTGCGGAATGGCCCGCTCGCCTTAGATTGGTAGCCATGACCGACACCGCCACCCGATACGACCTGACCCCGCCGACCGAAGCCGAGCGCAAGGTTCTGGAAGCCGACCTCAACCAGGAGGAACGCGACGTCCTTCTGCACCACGGCACCGAGGCGCCCTTCTGCGGCGGCCTGCTCGGCGAGAAGCGGCCCGGCGTCTACTGCTGCCGTCTCTGCGCCCTGCCGCTGTTCAAGTTCGAAACCAAGTTCGAGAGCGGCACCGGCTGGCCCAGCTTCTACGCCCCGATCAACGCAGCCAACGTCAAGGGCGTCGAGGACCGCAGCTACGGCATGCGCCGCGTCGAGACCCGCTGCGCCCGCTGCGATAGCCACCAGGGACACGTCTTCCCCGACGGCCCGCCACCCACCGGCCTTCGCTACTGCATCAACTCGGTGTCGCTGGAATTCGTCGGGGCAGGGGAGCCGCTGCGCGATCCATTGGGACGCGGCGACGGGGTAGCCTGAAGCCCCCCCTTCCGGGGACGCGCCTTGGCGAACAGCGGTCCAAGATCAGCTCCACATTCCAGGAGCTGACATGCACAGACGATCCTTTCTGCTGAGCGCCGCCGCTGTCGGCCTTGCTTCGCCGGCGCTTGCGGCCAAGCCGCCGCCCGCGCCTGACTTCAGCGCCACGGCCGGCGATGCGTCGGTGACCCTGGAAATCCAGGTCGCCAGCTTCAAACAGCAGATGAAGGCCATGGGCTACGGCGGGGCCGACGTCTTCTACGAACTGAAGGGTGCAGCCAGCCCGGTGCGCTTCAAGGCCGGGCAGGCGGTCAGCTTCCTCAGCAAGGAACCGGCGGATATCGACCCGCTGCAGCGCATCGGCCTGTTCCGCCTTACGACGGTGAAGAGCACGCGGCGTCTGACCACCGGCAAGGTCAATCCGCTCGGCTATGGCACCCGCAACGTGAAGAATGCTGCGGCCGTCGAGTTCACAGCGGTCCGCGAAGGCGAGGTTTGGCGGATCACGCCGTCCGCTCCGCTGGCGGCCGGCGAGTACGGTCTGGCCCTGGCTCCGAACCTTGGCAACAACAGCTGGGGCTGGGGCGGTCGCGGCGGCGGCAATCAGCCGGTCTGCGCCTTCGGCGTGGACTGACGGAGGCTCTCCCTTCTCCCGGCAAGCGGGAGCGGGAGAAGGAACAAACCTCTTCCCATCGCGCGCGGCTTTTGCTACCCCCCGCGCCTCACTACGAGCGGTCGTGGCGGAATTGGTAGACGCGCAGCGTTGAGGTCGCTGTGGGGCAACCCGTGGAAGTTCGAGTCTTCTCGACCGCACCAGTGAATCGATGAAAGAAGGCGATCTACCAATCGCGTTCTGACAAGCATCCGGGCCTGCCGATGGCAGGCCCGGGTCCTTGATCGAAAAAGGCGAAGCCACTTCAGCCAGGAGGCCCCCATGACCCGGGACGAAGCCGACCTGAGCGATCTGCATGACGCCGCCACGCCGGAGGATCTCGAAGACCTCGCGCTAGGCGACGACTACGCCCTCAACGCCGAATACGTCGAGATGGTGATCGACGCCGCCGATCGCGGCGACGACGAGCGCCTGCGCGAACTGGTCGGCGCCTTGCGCTCCGAAGACGTCGCTGACCTCATGGGCTTCCTGACCGCCGACTATCGCGAACAGGTCATCCCGCAGCTCGACGCCGAAACCCTGGGCGAGGTGCTGTCGGAACTCGACACCAATCTGCGCGAAGAGATCATGGAGTCGGTGCCCAGCACCACCCTGGCCCGGGCGCTGGAAGAGATGGACAGCGACGACGCCGTCGACCTGGTCGAGGACCTGGAAGACGACCGCCGCGCCCAGGTCCTGGCCGCCATGGACCAGGAAGACCGCGACGCCATCGTCACGGCCCTGAAGTATGCCGACGAGACCGCCGGCCGCCTGATGCAGCGCGACCTGATGGCCGCGCCCAGCTTCTGGACCGTCGGCCAGACCATCGACCATATCCGCAGCCACAGCGACGACCTGCCGGAGCTGTTCTTCGACGTCTACGTCATCGATCCCTCGCACAAGCCCACCGGGGCGGTGCCGGTCAGCATGCTGCTGCGCGCCCAGCGCGACCAGCACCTGGCCGAGATCATGGAGCCGGTGACCGAGATCGACGTCGACATGGACCAGGAAGAGGTCGCCTACATCTTCGACAAGTACCACCTGATCAGCGCCCCCGTGGTCGACACGGGTGGACGACTGGTGGGCCAGATCACCGTCGACGACATCGTCGAGGTCATCAAGGACGAGAGCGACGAAGACATCCTGGCCCTGGCTGGCGTGGGTGACGCCGGCCGTGACGCCACCATCTGGGGCATCGCCCGGTCGCGTCTGCCCTGGCTGGTGGTCAACACCCTGACCGCGGCGATCGCCGCCAGCGTCATCGGCGCCTTCCAGGAAGAGATCAGCAAGGTCCTCACCCTGGCCATCCTGATGCCCATCGTCGCCTCCCTGGGCGGCAATGCCGGCACCCAGACCCTGGCCGTCGCCGTGCGCGCCCTGGCCAGTCGCGAGCTGAATGCGTCCAACGCCATGCGGATCGTTCTGCGCGAGCTCGGGGTGGGGGTGCTGAACGGCGCTGTGCTGGCCTCGATCATGGCCCTGGCCGTCTTCCTGTTCTTCCGCGACCCCATGCTATGCCTGACCATCGGTCTGGCCCTGGTCATCAACCTGTTCATCGCCAGCATGGCCGGCATCCTCGTGCCGCTGGCCCTCGACCGGCTCGGACGCGATCCAGCGGTATCTTCTTCGGTCTTCGTCACGTTCATGACTGATTTTATGGGTTTCCTGTCCTTCCTGGGTCTGGCGGCGTTGATTCTCCTGTAAGGTGAGACCCTCAGTTCAGCGCTCGCGCAAACCGGCCCCTATCTTGCCCGGGGGAGGGGGAACGCACCGGCGCTCGTATCAATTTGGGTCACAATGGGCATGACACCCCGACATCAGGTCTCCAAGGCCGCCGTCGAACTGATCAAGACGTTCGAAGGCTACCGTTCCAAAGCGGCTCAGCTGCCCGACGGGCGCTGGACGATCGGCTTTGGCCACACGCTGACCGCCCGCGAAGGGGCGCAGGTCTCTGAACAGGACGCCGAGGCGCTCCTGCTCTATGACCTGATCGCCATCGCCCATGCGGTGAACGAGCAGACCTTCACGCCGCTGACCCAGAACCAGTTCGACGCGTTGTGCTGCTTCGCCTTCAACGTCGGTCTCGACAACTTCAAGCGCTCCAGTGTCCTGCGCCGGGTCAATGAAGGCAGCCTGCTGCAGGCGGCCTGCGCCATGGAGATGTGGCGCAAGGCCGACTTCGAAGGCGAGCGTATCGTCGTCGACGCCCTGGTCCGTCGCCGCTCGGCCGAGAAGACCCTGTTCCTGACGCCCGCCAACGGCTGGGTCCCGGCCCCGTCGCCGATCGTCCGGCCCAAGGTCGACTATGACGCGGTCAACTTCGTGCCGCGCCAGACCCCGACGGCCCTGAAGACCGACCTGACCGCCGACAAGGCCGTCGCGATGCGCGATGAGCCGCTGCCCTCGCCGCATGCGCCGCCCCAGGCCTCGCCTGTCGTCACCACGGCCACCATGACCGCCGCCGTCGCCGTGACCTCGCGTCTGGCCGAACTGGTGCCGGAGCCGGTCGTCGTGCCCCCGCCGGTTCCGGCGGTGGAGGCTGTTGCTGCGCCGGTGTCCGCGCCGATCGCTCCGATCGTCGAGCACCAGCCGCAAGAAATCGTCGCTTCGCAGACCGCGGACGAGAGCCTGGCCTGGTCGCCGGTGTCGTCTCAAGCCCCCGTCGCCGAGGTGATGACCCAGGCGGACCTGGCCGTCGAAGCCCAGGACGAAGGCGACTTCGCCGACGCCGATACCGGCGATTTCGACCCGGTCCTCGAATTCTCCCGGACGCCGGCCGAGCCGACCGCGATCCCGGCCGCCGACGCCCTGGCCTTCCCGCCGCCGCCGGCCCCGGTCGAAGCTCTGCCGGAGCAACCGGAGAGCTATACGCCGTACCCGGCGACGCCGGTGCTGGCCGTCGGCAACGGCGACCGCGCCTTTGTCCTCACCCCGGCGCCCGAACATGAGCCGGCCGCCGCCAGCTTCGGCACCGACCCTTTCCGCTTCGAGGCGGCCAATGAGTCGGAGCCGGGCCTGTTCGACATCTCGAGCCAGCCCTTCGAGCCGCAATCGACCGGCGTCCGTAGCCAGCCGCTGCTGAACGAAGACCACATTCGCCGGCTGGTCGAAGAGGACGAGTGGACCCTGGCCGCCAACTTCGATCCGGCTTTCGACGCCACCGAGCTGCAGGAGCCGCGCATCGCCGGCCTGCCCTGGCTGGGCGGCGCCGTGGTCGGCCTGTTCGTCTGCGGCGGCGGCATCGCCTGGGGCCTGGTCGACGGCACCGGCGACGCCGGCGTCAAGATCGCGGCCTGGTCGATGGCCCTGGGCGGCGGCGGCGTGCTGCTGTTTTCGGCCTGGCGCTGGCTGTCGGCCTTCGGCCTGCCGCCGATGGACGACGAGGACGAGGCTCAATCGAGCGAGAATACCCCGGCCGAGTGATGGACGGGGGTAGGGGGCAGTAAGCGTTAGTGCCGCGTAGCTTGGCGTAAGCGCCCCGTGGGTCTGTGCGACCTGCGGGGCGTCATGCTATCTGGCGCCCATGACACACTCCCCCCAGATGGACTTCGGCCTTGGCGAGACCGCCGAGGCGATCCGCGAAACCACCGCCCGCTACGCCGCCGACCGCATCGCGCCCATGGCCGCGCAGATCGACGCCGACAACCACTTCCCCCGCGAGCTCTGGCCGGAGATGGGCGAGCTCGGCCTGCACGGCATCACCGTCGAGGAAGAGTTCGGCGGCCTCGGCCTCGGCTACCTCGAGCACGTCATCGCCATGGAGGAGGTCTCCAGAGCCTCCGCCAGCATCGGCCTGTCGTATGGCGCCCACTCCAACCTGTGCATCAACCAGATCCGCCGCTGGGCCACGCCCGAACAGAAGCGCAAATACCTGCCGGGCCTGATCAGCGGCGAGCACATCGGCTCCCTGGCGATGAGCGAGGCCGGCTCCGGTTCGGACGTCGTCTCGATGAAGCTGCGCGCCGACCACAAGGGTGATCGGTACGTGCTGAACGGCACGAAGTTCTGGATCACCAACGCCCCGCACGCCGACACCCTGGTCGTCTACGCCAAGACCGACCCCGACGGCGCCAGCCGCGGCATCACCGCCTTCCTCATCGAGAAGGGGATGAAGGGTTTCAGCGTCTCGAAGAAGCTCGACAAGATGGGCATGCGCGGCTCCGACACCGCCGAGCTGGTGTTCGAGGACTGCGAAGTCCCGGAAGAGAACATCATGGGCCCGCTGAACGGCGGCGTCGGTGTCCTGATGAGCGGCCTCGACTACGAGCGCGCCGTTCTCGCCGCCGGGCCGCTGGGCATCATGCAGGCCTGCCTCGACGTCGTGCTGCCCTACGTCCGGGACCGCAAGCAGTTCGGCAAGCCCATCGGTTCGTTCCAGCTGATGCAGGGCAAGGTCGCCGATATGTACGTCGCCCTGAACAGCGCCCGCGCCTACGTCTATTCGGTGGCCCGCGCCTGCGACGCCGGCAAAACCACCCGCTTCGACGCCGCCGGCGCCATCCTGCTGGCCTCCGAAAACGCCATGAAGGTCGCCAACGAGGCCATCCAGGCCCTCGGCGGCGCCGGCTACACCCGCGACTGGCCGGTCGAGCGCCTGCTGCGCGACGCCAAGCTCTACGACATCGGCGCCGGCACCAATGAAATCCGCCGCTTCCTCATCGGTCGGGAGCTGGTCGGCGGTTGAGACTTGGCGGCCTCGACGGTCGGCGCTAGACCCGCTCCATGGCCCGTGAAGACAAAGACAAGATCGTCAGCCTCGACCAGCGTCGGGAGCAGGAGGCGGACCGCAAGCGGGCCGCCGCCATGGCAGACCGGGAAGCGATGCGCCGTCGCCAGCTGGCCGAGCGCGGCCCGGCGGCTGTCCGGCACGGTCGGCTGTTCGGGCGAATCCTGGTGGGTCTGCTGTTCGCCGTTCTCGTGGCGGCGGTCGCCTACTGGGTCTGGGGCTTCTTCGGCTAGGCCCCAATGGAAAGGGCCGGCCCCCTTACGAGAGCCGGCCCCACACCAAACGACGGTTAAACCGCGTCGTCAGACGACGTCACAGATCAAAGGAGGGAAAGAACCCCGCCCGTCGATCCGTGAGCGGTTGCCGTGTGTTTTTGGTGAGACACTGGATCACCTCCTTTCAGCTGTTGAGAACAGGACGTTCAGGATATGGGCGCCTCGCCGCCCATTGCAAAGGCGATCTCCAGCCCCAAGCGCAAATGTCGCGGGCTGTGGATAACTGGCAACGAGCGGTCGGGCGCAGACCTCAGGCGAACAGCTCGGCCGTCGCTTCCTCGCCCGGATCGCGGTCACCCCACTTCAGCTCGTGGAACAGCGAGGCCGTGCCGAAGGCGGTGACCAGGGCCGAGACGCCGGTGGCCAGCGGCTGCAGGACGACGATGGCGAACTTGGCGGTCTCCGGCGGCATCCAGATGGCGGGCAGGCCGCCCAGCAGGCCCACCGCGTAGAGACCGATGCCGGTGAGCAGCAGCATGGCGAACACCTGCCAGCGAACGCCCTTGGTCAGGCTGCTGCTTTCGCCCATGGCGGCGGTGACGCCGGGCCCGTCGTGGATGCGGGCGGGGATGGCCACGCACCACATGATCATCAGGATCACCCCCGGCACGATCAGCAGGATCAGGCCCAGCGCCGTTCCCAGGCTGACCAGGATGCTGAGGCCCAGGATCGGCAGGAACAGCCGCAGGCCGGTCAGCATGCTCTCGGCAAAGCTCGTCGCGAGACGCTGCTGGGCGCTCAGCGCCAGGTGGACCAGGCCCGTCTGGGCGGCGACGCCGAAGATCCAGATCAGGATGCCGCCGACCGCGCCCCCGATCATCATGCCGGAATTGGCCAGCCGCTCGAAATCAGCCGAGGTGCTGAAGCCGCCGACCGTCCACAGCAGCGCCGCCTGCGGGGCCACGATGAAGATCAGGGTGATCAGCAGGGCCGGCGCCATGGCCTGGCCGAAGGTCGCAAACCCTCGCGAAAACACCCGCCCGAAGCTGAACCAGGCGCGCCGACGATCTTCAATTGCCATGACAGTTCCCCCTGACCTCGGCGCACCCTAGCCCGCGCGCGAGCGCCGGCTCAATCCTGTCACGCCTTGGCGCGCCTCAAATCGACAACCGCCCGTTCCAGCCCCGCCAGCACCTTTTCGGTAGCCAGGAAGCCGGCGTCCGCCCCGCTCTCGAAGGCCTTCCAGTCGCGGATATCGATGTGGTCGACGTTGGGCAGCACCAGCACGTCGGTGGCGTCGCGCGCGGCGAGCACCTCGCGGTTGGTCGACAGGGTGGCCGCCCGCATCAGCAGGGCGACGATCGGCGGTCCCTTGCGCCATTCCCCCGACAGCACCCACTTCAGCAGCGACGGCATGACGATATCGTCGGTCGTGATGCTGCGGCCGCGGGTGACGTCGACCCCGACCACCGGTCCGCGATGCAGCGAGCGCATGATGTCGGCCGGGAAATTCTTCATCACCGCCCCGTCGACCAGCACCTCGCCGGCCAGGGTCGAGGGCGGCATGACCCCGGGCAGGGCGATGGACGCCCGCAGGGCATGACGCAGCACGCCCCGCTGATGCAGCTCGTAGGTGCCCTTGGTCAGGTTCGAGGAGATGCAATAGAAGGGCAGCCACAGATCGGGGATCTCGACCTCGCCGAAATGATCTTCCAGCCGGTGATTGACCTTTCGCCCGTGGGTCAGGGCGATCAGCGGAAAGGCGATGTCGTCCAGCGGGCTGGTGTCGACGAAGGCCTGGCGGATGCGCCGCTCCAGCTCATCTTCCTCCCAGCCCATCGCCACGCTGGCGCCGATAATCGCCCCCATCGAGGCGCCGCCGACAAAGTCGACCGGCACACCGGCCGCTTTCAGGGCCCGCAGGGCGCCGATGTGGGCGTAAGCCCGCGCGCCGCCGCCCGACAGCACCAGCCCCACCGATCGCCCGGTCAACAGCCGCGCCATCCGCGCCGCGCAGGGCTCGCTGCCTTCGCGCACATGGAACAGGCGCGCCGCCCTCGTCGCCTTGAGCCAGGCCTCCGACCCCTGCGGCTGAGCCAGGTTGGCGGGCTGGATCAGCACCAGATCGACCAGCTTGTAGGCTTCCAGCGTCTCGGACGCCTTGCCGTTGATCGGTGGCGGCGGTCGGTCGCCCCGCCCGACCCGGAACAGGCGATCCACCTGCCGGCCGACCAGATCGCCCCATGCCCGATCGTCGGCCTCGGCGACATAGAGGACGAATTCGTGATCGGCCTCGACGTTCGAGAACCATTCGGTCGGCGCCCCGGCCGCCTCGGCGCCGACCACGGTCACCGAATGACCCATCTCGGCCATGCGACGCGCGATCTTGCCGATCAGCGGCCGGATCTTGCCGGTCCGCTCGGTGGCGACGAAGCCGAAGACCGCCGGATCGCCCGTCGAGGCGCGCGTGCTGGCGTAGCGGGCCCGGTTAAGCACCAGCTTGGCGATTTCCAGCATCACATGCGGATCGTCGTCCGCCGCCGCGAAGAAGTCCGCGCCGTCCATCGCCAGCACTTCGGAATCCCGCAGGGCGACGACCCGCGCCGTGTGGGCGGTGTCGCCGACCAGGGCCATCTCGCCGGCCGGCTCGCCGGGCCGGATGACGCCGACGAACTGCCGGTCGAGGCCCTCTTCCTTGCGGAAGGCGCCCAGCTTGCCGGCGTGCACGAGGAAGATCTGGTTCGACTGCTCGCCCGATTCGAACAGCGTCGCCCCGCCCGGCAGCGAGAACCAGCGCGCGCTTCCGGCCTCCCACTCGCGCTCGAAGAGGCGGGTGAGGGCGCTGTCCTGTCGATAGGTGAGGGGCCCGACCACGCAGCGACGCTAGCATGAGTCCCGGAAAAAGGCGTCCGGCGCGCTGCCCGGCTCGATGGGCACAATCCTGCCGCTTCCCCGGCCTCGAAGGACAAGCTATCCCTCACCCATGCCGAAACTGAGCACGACCGTCGACAAATCCAGCGAGGCCTTCGCCCGCAACGCCGCCGTCAACAAGGGCCTGGTCGAGGAGTTGCGACAGCGGGTCGCCAAGGCCGCGCTCGGCGGCCCGGAGTCCTCGCGACTGCGCCATTCCTCCAGGGGCAAGCTGCTCCCGCGCGAGCGCGTCGAACGCCTGCTCGACCCGGGCTCGCCCTTCCTGGAGATCGGCCAACTTGCCGCCTTCGGTCTCTATGACGATGATATCGCCGCCGGCGGCCTGATCTGCGGCATCGGCCGGGTCTCGGGGCGCGAGGTGATGATCGTCGCCAACGACGCCACCGTGAAGGGCGGCACCTACTACCCGATGACGGTCAAGAAGCACCTCCGCGCCCAGGAGATCGCCCAGCAGAACCGTCTGCCCTGCATCTATCTCGTCGACAGCGGCGGCGCGAACCTGCCCCACCAGGACGAGGTCTTCCCCGACCGCGACCACTTCGGCCGCATCTTCTTCAACCAGGCCCGGATGAGCGCCGAAAACATCCCGCAGATCGCCTGCGTCATGGGATCCTGCACCGCCGGCGGCGCCTACGTTCCGGCGATCAGCGACGAGACGGTCATTGTTCGCGGCGCCGGCGAGGAGAGCCAGGGCACCATCTTCCTGGCCGGCCCGCCGCTGGTGAAGGCCGCCACCGGCGAGGTCATCTCCGCCACTGACCTCGGCGGCGCAGACGTCCACGGCCGCCGCTCCGGCGTCGTCGACCATGTCGCCGCCAACGACGAGCATGCGCTGGAAATCGTCCGCAACATCGTCGCCGGCCTGAATACCCTGAAACCCTCGGAAACCGACGTCCGCGAGCCCCGCCCGCCGGCCTTCGACCCCTCCGAGCTCTACGGCATCGTCCCGGCCGACGTCCGCGCCCCCTACGACGTGAAAGAGGTCATCGCCCGCATTGTCGACGGCAGCGACTTCGACGAGTTCAAGGCCCTCTACGGGACCAGCCTGATCTGCGGCTTCGCCCGCATCTGGGGCTATCCGGTCGCCATCCTGGCCAACAATGGCGTCCTGTTCAGCGAAAGCGCCCAGAAGGCCGCCCACTTCATCGAACTGGCCTGCAAGCGGAAGATCCCGCTGGTCTTCCTGCAGAACATCTCCGGCTTCATGGTCGGCGGGAAGTACGAGGCCGGCGGCATCGCCAAGGACGGGGCCAAGATGGTCACCGCCGTCGCTTCCGCCAACGTGCCAAAGTTCACCGTCCTGATCGGCGGCAGCTTCGGGGCCGGCAACTACGGCATGTGCGGCCGCGCCTACAGCCCGCGCTTCCTGTTCACCTGGCCCAACAGCCGTATCAGCGTCATGGGCGGCGAACAGGCCGCCTCCGTCCTCGCCACCGTCCACCGCGACGCCGACAAGTGGACGAAGGAAGAGGAAGAAGCCTTCAAGGCCCCGGTCCGCCAGAAGTACGAGGACGAAGGCAACCCCTACCACGCCACCGCCCGCCTCTGGGACGACGGCGTCATCGACCCGGCCCAGACCCGCGACGTGCTGGGCCTGGCCATTTCCGCCAGTTTGAATGCGCCCATCGCTGACACGCCCTTTGGCGTGTTCAGGATGTAGGAGGCCTCCATGACCAACCCCATCGCCGACCCCCTCGTCGAAGTCCCCGACACCGACACCCTCAGCCACCTCGTCCTCATCGAGGCCACGCTGGACGGCATCGCCACGGTCACCATCAACCGTGCCGCCAAGCGCAACGCCTTCAACGCAGAGGTCATCGCGGCCCTGCATGAGGCCTTCATGACCCTCAGCGACGCCGACGGCGTGCGGCTGGTGTTCCTGACCGGGGCAGGGGCCTCGTTCAGCGCGGGCGCCGACCTGGAATGGATGAAGGCCGCCGTCGAATGGTCCGAATCCGAGAACCGCGAAGACGCCATGGCCCTGGCCAGCATGCTGAAGGCCCTGCACGACCTGCCGCAACTCACCGTCGCCCTGATCGACGGCCCGGCCTTCGGCGGCGGCGCGGGTCTGGCGGCCGCCTGCGACATGGCGGTGGCCACCGAGCGCTCCACCTTCGCCTTCTCGGAAGTGAAGCTGGGCCTCACCCCGGCGACCATCAGCCCCTATGTGATCCGCGCCATCGGCGCCCGCAACGCCAGGCGCCTGTTCGCGACCGGCGAGGTGTTCGGCGCTGCTGATGCCCAGAGCCATGGCCTGGTCACCCAGGTGGTCGCAGACGCCACCCACTTTGACGCCGTCCGCGCCGCCCTGACCACCGCCATCAAGGCCTGCGCCCCCGGCGCCGTCGCCGACGCCAAGGCCCTGGTCGACGATATCGAGGGCGCCGAGATCGATCACGGCGTCATGGAAGAGACCGCCAAACGCATCGCCGCCCGCCGGGTCAGCGAAGAGGGCCGCGAAGGGGTTCTGGCCTTCCTTGAAAAGCGCAAGCCGGGCTGGGCCGAGTAGGCATGAGCGAGGGGGCGACACCGAAGAAGCCGGCGGCCGCAAAGCCGCGCAAGCCGCGCACGCGAAAGGCCGCGGCGCCGGTCACCACGGAGGCCGACGCCCTCGCGCCAACCCCCGACGCCTCGACCATCGACCCGGAGCATCCCACGCCCGGCCAGCCGCCGATGCCGGCTGACCCCGGAAAGACCTGCGCCAACTGCGGCACGCCGCTGGTCGGCCACTACTGCCATGCGTGCGGCCAGCAGGGGCATCTGCACAACAAGCTCGGCCACCTGCTGCACGAGTTCGTCGAGGGCATCGCCCACTTCGACGGGCGCCTGTGGCGGACCCTGCCGCTGCTCGCATGGCGCCCCGGCCGGCTCAGCCGCGACTGGATCGAGGGCAAGCGGGCTCGTTACGTCGCGCCCCTGCACATCTTCCTGTTCGCCCTGTTCCTGATGTTCACCATCCCGACCTTCGTCCACTACCAGACGAACAGCACGGTCAACGTCAACGGCTCGCCGGTCATCATCGACCAGCAGGACCGCGAGGCGGTCGTGAAGGCGCAGCGTGAAAAGGTCGCTGCCCTCAACGGGAAGCAGGTGGGAGAGACCGGCGGCCCGCAGGCGTTTGCCAACAAGGCGGTGGACTTCTTCGACAAGCGCTCCGGTCACTGGGACTACTACAAGCTGAAGATCCAGAGCCTGCTCTACAAGTTCGGCTTCCTGATGGCCCCGATCTCGATGCTGATCCTCTGGCTACTGCTGTTCTACAAGTGGAGATACACCCTGTATGACCACGCGACGGTGGCGCTGTACGGGCTGGGCTTCACGGCCCTGCTGACGGCGGTGAGCGAGCTATTGCCGCCCTCGGTCCGTGGCCCGTGGCTCTTCATGATGATGATCTTCATCCCCATCCACGCCGTTCGCCACCTGAAGGTCGCCTATGCGATGGGTTGGCCCGGCGCGATCGCAACCGGTCTGGTGATGGGCCTCCTGACGCTTGTCGCCCTCGGCATCTTCATTCTCGGCGTCGCCGCCATTGGTCTTCTGGGTGTTCCCCATGCTTGAAAGCGTCCTCATCGCCAACCGGGGCGAAATCGCCCGGCGGATCATCCGCACCGCCCGCAAGCTCGGCGTCCGCACCATCGCCGTCTATTCCGACGCCGACGCCGACGCCCCCCACGTCCGCGAAGCCGACGAGGCCGTCCACATCGGCCCGGCCCCGGCCCGCGAAAGCTATCTGGTCCAGGAAAAGATCCTCGCCGCCGCAAAGGCGACGAACGCCGCCGCCATCCACCCCGGCTACGGCTTCCTGTCCGAGAACGCCGCCTTCGCCCAGGCCGTCATCGACGCCGGCCTGATCTGGGTCGGCCCGCCGCCGGCCGCCATCGACGCCATGGGCTTGAAGGACGCCGCCAAGAAGCGGATGGCCGAGGCCGGCGTGCCGGTCACCCCGGGCTACCTCGGCGACGACCAGTCGCCCGAACGCCTGCAGAAGGAAGCCGACGCCATCGGCTATCCCGTCCTGATCAAGGCCGTGGCCGGCGGTGGCGGCAAGGGCATGCGCAAGGTGCTGGAAGCCGGCGAGTTCGCCGCCGCGCTTGCCTCCTGCCAGCGCGAGGCCGCCGCCAGCTTCGGCGACCAGAAGGTGCTGATCGAAAAGTACGTCACCCGTCCGCGCCACATCGAGGTGCAGGTGTTCGGCGACAGCCACGGCAACGTCGTCCACCTGTTCGAGCGCGACTGCAGTCTGCAGCGCCGCCACCAGAAGGTCATCGAGGAAGCCCCGGCCCCCGGCATGGACGAGGCCACCCGCGCGGTGGTCTGCGAGGCCGCCGTCAAGGCCGCCAGGGCCGTGAACTACGAAGGCGCCGGCACCATCGAGTTCATCGCCGACGCCAGCGACGGCCTGAAGGCCGACCGTATCTGGTTTATGGAGATGAACACCCGCCTGCAGGTGGAGCATCCGGTGACGGAGATGATCACCGGCCAGGACCTGGTCGAGTGGCAACTGCGGGTGGCGAGCGGGGAGCCGTTGCCGCTGACGCAGGACGAGCTGAAGATCGACGGCTGGGCGATGGAGGCGCGGCTGTATGCGGAGAACCCGGCGACCGGGTTCCTGCCGAGCACGGGGCCGTTGGACATCTTCAATCTCCCCGAGCACGAAGCCCGGGTCGATAGCGCCGTCGAGCAGGGCGGCGAGGTCTCGCCCTTCTACGACCCGATGATCGCCAAGATCATCGTCCACGCCCAGGATCGCGAAACGGCGGCCGAAGACCTCGCGCAGGCCTGCGCATCCGTCGAAGTCTGGCCGGTCAAGACCAACGCCGGTTTCCTGGCCCGCTGCGCCAGCCATCCCGACTTTGTCACCGGCGGTATCGACACCGGCTTCATCGAAGCCAGGATCGATCTCCTGGCCGGCGCCCGTGAGCCCAGCTCAGCCGCCATCGCCGCTGCCGCCGGGGGGCTTCTCGACGATCTGACCTATCGCTCCGGCGCTCCGCAGGCGGCTGGGTCACCCTGGAACACCCTTCCTGCCGGGCTGACCGGCTTCAGGATGAATGCCCAGGCGCAGGCGCCATTCCGCATTGCCACGGCCGACCAGCGCTTCGACGTCGGCCTCAGCGGCGGACATGAAGGCCACTGGACCTGGTGGTCGATCAAGGTTGGCGACGAGACCGTGAAGGTCGGCCCGCTGTCTGACGGCGTCTGGGTCGGCGAAGACCTGCTTTCGACCGCCTCAACCGAGGAGGAGTTCATCGTTTTCGAGGGCGGTGACGCTTTCGCCTTCCACCTGCCCCGGGCGACCGGCGATGCCGGGGCTTCCGCCTCCGACGGCTCGATCCTCTCCCCCATGCCCGGCAAGGTCGTCTCCGTTTCGGTCAAGGCCGGCGACACGGTGACCAAGGGCCAGACCCTTCTGGTCCTTGAAGCCATGAAGATGGAGCATGCCCTGACCGCCCCCTTCGACGGCGTCGTCGCCGAACTGACCGCCGTCGCCGGCGGCCAGGTCAGCGAAGGGGTGGTGCTGGCGAAGCTGGAGGCAGTCTAGGGAGCGGCCTCGCCGGAGCCGCCACCGAGGCCGCCTATGGCCTTTCCGACCAGGCTGGCGGCGTCCGGAGCCTTGAGGCCGTCCGCGCCCGGGACGATGCAGCGCTGCTTTCCTTCCGCGCCGTCCATGCGCGGCGCGATCGACTGCACGGTCGATCCATCGGCCGCATAGGTCGCCAGATACTGACAGCCGGTGGCGATGTCGGTCAGCACGAACAGGTTGGGTTGCGCCGTTTCGGCGCGGTTGAAGCGCGCGCTCAGGGCGCTGTTGCGGACCGCGCCGGCCGGATCCCGCACCGCTTCCTCGGCCAGGGCCGCGCTCTCGCTCAATTGCTCGCTGGCCTGACGGGCCGTCGCCGCGGCGTTCTCGACCTTCTGCAGGGCGGCCGCCGCGTCTTCGCCACAGGCGGCGAGGAGGAGGGCGGAGGCGGCGAGGCCGGCCGTCATCAGGCCGGTTCGAATCGGGTGGTTCAACGGCGTCATCCCCGGGCCAGTCCATACGACGACGAACGATCCCGCGGCCCATGCCGGGATCGGCGTCGTCGGTCTCGCCAGTCCGGATCCACTGATCCGCCGCCATTGCCAGGGCCATAGGCCGGTACTGGTGACGATGGCCCCGCTGAAGGCGCGGGCGGCTACTCCCCGAAGGTTGTCGAGCATGTAGGAAGCCGCCACCCGCTTGCAAACCCCCGCACCTCGAATTCCCCAACATGAATATGTCTAGACATATTGTTTTTGCATCATTTTCAGGCGCCGATCGTGCTGCGCGACCTGTAGGTCCGGCCGGGCTCTTTTCGAGCTACATTTGCAGGACGCCGACCTACGGTCCGGGCTACACGCCGGGCTACTTTCCCCGCATCTCGACCCACGCCAAAGGCATGCGAAAACAACGCACTAGTCGATCCGGCCTGCGGTATAATGGTCTGGCGCTTCGATAGCGCTTCCATCCGTAGCCCAAGGGCTTAAATCCCGCTCCATGCCGCTTCACATCATCAAGCTCTGCGTCGGCGTCGAGAGCCTTCAGGACCTCCGCGACTGGCGGGCCCAGCGGGCGGCCCAGGGTTTTCCGTCTTATTGCCCGACCCGCATGGCCCCCAAACGCGCCGCCGAGATTCTCGACGGCGGTTCGCTCTACTGGGTGATCAAGGGCGGCATCCTGGCGCGCCAGACCATCACCGAGATCCAGACTGGCCTGCCGGGCCAGCAACCCGTGCGCTTCATGCTGGCCCCTGACCTCATCGAGACCGCCCCTCAACCGCGCCGCCCCTTCCAGGGCTGGCGCTACCTCGACCCCTCGGACGCCCCGCCGGACCTCTCGACCGGGGCAGGGGAGGCGATGGACCAGGAACTGGCGAAGCAGCTGCGCGAGCTGGGGGCGTGGTGATTTAGATCCTCCCCCATCGGGGGAGGGGGACCGCCGCCAAAGGCGGTGGTGGAGGGGGTCCGCACCGGCTGTTCAGCTGCAGGGGGCGTACCCGCTGGCGTGAGCGGTGACCCCCTCCGACCGCCGCTTCGCGCCGGCCACCTCCCCCGATGGGGGAGGACCTCTTTCAGCGTTAGACCGCCCAGTTGTCGATCAACCGCGTCCGACCGAGCCAGGCCGCCACGAACACCCGCGCTCCGGTCCCCACCGGCCCCGGCCCCAGCCGCTCCATGGTGTCCCCGTCATGCGCCTGCACATAGTCGACCGGCCCGAACCCCGCCGCCTCGAGCCGCGCCACCGCCGCCGCCTCGACCTGGCCGACAGCCGCCCCGCCACGCAGGGCTTCGACCGCCTCGGCCATCACCGCCGGCACGACCGCCGCCGTCTTTCGCTCTTCGGCGCTCAGGTAGGCGTTGCGCGACGACATGGCCAAGCCATCCGCCTCCCGCACCGTCGGCCCTCCGATAATCTCCACGGGCAGGTCCAGATCCCGCGCCATCCGCTTGATGACCAGCAGCTGCTGATAGTCCTTCTCGCCGAACAGGGCGACGTCCGGCCCGCACTGGATCAGCAGCTTGGAGACCACTGTCGCCACCCCGCCGAAGAACTGCGGCCGCTTCTCGCCCTCCAGCGGTCCGGAAACCCCGGCCACCGTCACCGCTGTCGCAAAACCCGGCGGATACATCACCTCCACGCCCGGCGCGAAGATCAGCTCACAACCCGCCGCGCCCAGCAGGTCCGCGTCACGACCCTCGCCGCGCGGATAGGCGTCGAAGTCCTCATGCGGCGCGAACTGGGCCGGGTTGACGAAGATCGAGGCCACCACGTGGTCGCAGGACTGCAGACCCAGCCGGACCAGCGACAGGTGCCCGGCATGCAAAGCGCCCATGGTCGGGACCATGGCGATGCGCTTTCCGGCGGCGCGCCAGGCCGCGACCTGTTGGCGCAGGTCAGAGACGGTGCGGACGATGGCGGGGCGGGGACTCAAGGTCGCCTCCTTTGTACGGCAACGGGCGGCGGCTTATCGCCCGTCCCGCCGCGCCAAGTCCAGCAAGACCAAGGTTATCCATACGGCTGTGGACAATCGGTCCGGTCACATTGCCCTCGGGGCCTGGCGGGTTAATCGTTAACGGCCCGGGCTCGCTGAGTCGCGGCCACATCGGCGAAGGAGACCGCCATGAACCAACGTCCCACACAGATGCCGCGCGTCATCGTCGTCGGCAACGAGAAGGGCGGGGCCGGCAAGTCGACAATCGCCATCCACCTGACCGCCGCCCTGCTGCACGGCGGGGCCAAGGTGGCGATCATGGACCTGGACCTGCGCCAGTCGTCGCTGGCCAAGTTCTACCGCAACCGCCACGCCTGGCTCGCCTCGCAGCCTGAGGTCAGCCTGCCCGAGCCGCTGATCCGCAACCCGTCAGAAGACGGCGTCGCCCTGCATCGCGCCGACGCCGCCGAGCAGATGGCCGCCTTCGAGATCGCCTTCGCCGCCGGCCACCAGGACGCCGACTTCCTGGTCATCGACACCCCCGGGGGCGATACGCCGCTCAGCCGCGCCGCCCACGCCCGCGCCGACCTGATCGTCACCCCGATGAACGACAGCTTCGTCGACTTCGACATGCTGGGTAGCGTCAACCCGGTGACCCTCGAGCTGGAAAAGCCCAGCCTCTATTCCGAGACCGTCTGGGAGGCCCGCAAGGCCCGGGCCATGACCGGCCAGCGCCAGCCGCTCGACTGGGTGGTGCTGCGCAACCGCCTGGCCTCGGCGGACGCCCGTAACCGCAAGCGGGTCGATGACCGCCTGATGGCCCTGGCCAAGCGGGTCGGCTTCCGCACCGGCCCCGGCCTGCGCGACCGGGTCATCTACCGCGAGCTCTTCCCCTTCGGCCTGACCATCGCCGACCTGTCGGCCAAGGTTCGGCCGATCCCGGTGGCCCTCAGCCACGTGGCGGCGCGCCAGGAGCTTCGGGCCCTGATGCATTCGCTTGGACTTTCGGCCTTCTCGGGCGATGTGTTGCTCGCCGCCGAGTAGGGCGGGGAGCTTCCTTTGATGATCTATCTGTTGATGGCCGGCGCGGCCGGACTGCTGGTGTGGACCAACCGCCGCAGCCTGCTGAAGCTCCTGAAAGTGCGGGAGTGGCGCGTGGCCGGTGGCGCGCTCGGGGCCCTGGTCGCACTTGGCGGTGTCGCTGCGGTGATGCGCGGCAGCTTGCTGCTGGGCGGCGCCTTGCTGGTCGTCGGCATCGGCCTGGCCTTCGGCGCCCGCATGAATCTCCCGCGCAAGGCCACCCTGCCGAGTCCGGGCGACACCGAGGCCCGCGCCATTCTTGGAGTCTCCGAGGGCGCCGACGAGGCCGAGATCCAGGCCGCCTACAGCCGCCTGATCCGCATGGCCCACCCCGACCGGGGCGGCACGGCGGGCCTGGCGGCTCAACTCAACGCGGCCAGGGACCAGCTGCTGAAGCGCTAGTTCGGAACCCGCGCAAGCCGCTTGTCCATGACCTCCCGGACGCTGCTGCCCGGGGCCAGCGGCATCGGCACGCCGTCACAGATGTGGGCCGCGACCCGCGCCATCTGGCTACCCTCGGTCGGTTTCCAGTCGGTCGGCACCGCGCTGGTCTCGACCACCTTCAGTTCGGCGTCCAGTCCCCGCGCCGGCCCGTTGGCCCGGAACTGCCGCCGCCCGCAGGAGAGCTGCATCGGCATCATCGCCACCTGCACCGGGCCCTCTTCGCCGTAGATCAGCGCCAGCTCGAAGCTCTGATAGGTCCCGGCCATGACGATGCTGTCCAGGTCGACCACCCCCAGCCCCTCGCGGTCGTCCGCGAAGATGCGGAAATCGGCCGCCGCCACCGGCGTGGCCAGCAGGCCAGCGATCAGGGCGAGGGCGGCCAGGCGCATCAGTCCAGCGCCGCCCGGATCTGCGCGGCCAGCGCCTGAAGTTCGGCCGGATCGGCCATGCCGCCGCCGTGCCGGCCCAGCGCCTCGCCCTCAAACCTCGGGATGACGTGGACATGGAGATGGAAGATGGTCTGTCCTGCCGGCGCACCGTTGAACTGGGTGACGACCACACCGTCCGGGTTCAACGCCTTGCGCGCCGCCCGCGTCAGCCGCTGCACCGCGGCCATGACCTTGACCAGGACGTCGGCCTCGACCTCAAGCAGGTTCCGGGCCTTCGAGGTCTTGGAGATCACCAGGCAGTGGCCCTTCGACTGCGGAAAGGCGTCCATGAAGGCCAGGACGTCGTCATCCTCGAAGACCTTGGCGCTGGGGATCTCGCCCCGGACGATCTTCGCGAAAATGTTGGCGTCGTCGTAGGTTCCGTCCAGACTCATCAGGCTTGCTCCAACTGTCGGCCTGCAACGATGGCCGAACACCTCACCGAGCGCCAGCTACCCCTGACGGAACGGCGAAAACTCCTCGGCCAGATAGTCCATCTCGCCCTGCACATTGGCCCGTTCCTGGTCGAGGTAACGGGCGACCGGCTCGCGCAGCATCGGGTCGGCGATCCAGTGGGCGGAATAGACCGGGGAGGGCAGGTAGCCGCGGGCGATCTTGTGCTGGCCCTGGGCCCCGGCCTCGACCCGGCTCAGGCCCAGGCGGATGGCGTGCTCGATGGCCTGATAGTAGCAGAGCTCGAAATGCAGGAACGGCCGCTCCTCCAGCGCGCCCCAGTTGCGGCCGTAGAGGCAGTCGTCGCCGATCAGGTTCAGGGCCCCGGCGATCCAGCGGCCGTCCCGCCGGGCCATGACCAGCAGCACCCGGTCGGCCATCCGCTCGCCGAGCATCGAGAAGAACCGCCGGTTCAGGTAGGGGCTGCCCCACTTGCGGGAGCCGGTGTCCAGGTAGAAGGCGTAGAAGGCGTCCCAGTGCTCTTCGGTCAGGTCCGCGCCGCTCAGGCCGACGATCTCCACCCCGTCCTGGGCGTCGCGTCGCTCCCGCCGGATCGTCTTGCGGCGGTTCGAGGACAGGGCGGCCAGGAAGTCGTCGAAGGTCGCATAGCCCTGGTTGGTCCAGTGGTACTGCTGGTCCTGCCGCGCCAGCAGGCCAGCCGTGGTCAGGAACCGCCAGTCGCGCTCCTCCGGAAAGGTGACGTGCAGGCCGGACGCGCCCAGCTTCTCGGCGACGGTCAGCGCCCCGCCCAGCAACATGTTGCGGCCCTCGGCCTGGTCGACGTCCGGCCGCACCAGCAGGCGAGGTCCGGTCACCGGCGAGAACGGCGAGGCGCACTGGAGCTTGGGATAATACCGCCCGCCGGCCCGCTCGTAGGCGTCGGCCCAGGACCAGTCGAAGACGTACTCCCCCTGGCTGTGGCTCTTCAGATAGAGCGGCATGACCGCGGCGATCTGACCCGCCTCGTCCTCGATCGACAGGTGGTGCGGGGCCCAGCCGGTGCGGTCCGTGGCGCAGCCGCTCTCCTCGCAGATATCGAGGAAGTCGTAGGCGACAAACGGGTTGCCCTCGCCGGCGCAGGCGGTCCAGGCGGCTTTCCCGATCTCGGCGATACGGCGGTGGATACGAACCGCCGGCTTCAGACTCACGCGCGAAAGCCCTCGAAGATGACGTTGTCGCAGTAGGGCTCCAGGCGCTCGCCGTCTTCCAGGGTGCGCACCGTCCAGGCGATGATGGGCATGCCCCGGCTGCGGAACACTTCGGCCCGCGGGCTGGGCAGCATGCGGGTATCGAGCGCCAGGAAGTCGGGCCGGGCGATCTCGACGTGCTCGAGGTTGGCGAAGCTCTTGCGCATTTCCGGGGCCAGGTGACGGGCGTTGTCGTCGTTCCAGGCGTAGCTGTCGAGGCCGCGCAGGATCTGCGGGTGATGGTCGGCGAACCAGGCGTGGCTGTAGGGATTGAAGCCGATGACACAGGTCGGGCCGTGGTGGTCGAGGAGCACCTCGCTGACCCGTTTCTCCAGCGGTCCGACCTCTCCGAACGGTGTCTTCAGCTCGATGTGGACCAGCGCCCTGCTGCCGATCTCCACCAGCGCCTCGGCCAGGGTCGGGATCGGCTCGTCGGTCCCCTTGAGGCGAAGATCGCGCAGATCGGCGAGGCTGCGATCCTTCACCTTGCCCGGGACGCCGCACATGCGGTCCAGGGTGTAGTCATGGAACACGACCGCCTCACCGTCGGCGGACAGATGGACATCCAGCTCAATGCCGTACCCGGCGGCGCAGGCCGCGTGAAAGGCGCCCAGGCTGTTCTCGGGCGGCCCATCCGGAGACCACAGGCCACGGTGCGCGACCGGCGGGCTGAACAGCAACTCCCAGGCCTGGCCGAATTCGGCCGGCTGCGGGCGCGGGTGGTGCTTCATGGCAGCAGCTCCACGACCGCATCCACCTCGACGGCGAAGTTGCGCGGCAGGCGATAGACCCCGACCGCCGAGCGGGCATGCCGGCCGGCTTCGCCGAACACCTCGACCATCAGGTCCGAGGCGCCGTTGATGATGCTGGGGATGTCGTAGAAGTCGGGCCCGGCCTGGACGAAGCCGCTGAGCTTGACGATCCTGACAACCTTGTCGAGATCGCCGGTCGCGGCCTTGATCTGGGCGATCAGGTTGATGCCGCAAAGCCGGGCGGCCCGAACGGCGGTCGCCGCATCGACGTCCTCGCCGACGATGCCGGTAATCCCGCCCGAGGCGTCCAGCGACACCTGGCCGGAAATGTGCAGCAGATTGCCCGACCGGACGAAGGGCACATAGTTGGCGATCGGGGCGACCGGGGCGGGCAGGGTGATGCCGGCGGCGGCCAAGCGTTGTTCGGCGTTTGACATGCGCCGCTTCTATCCCGCCACGGCCCCCGGCGGAAACGCAAAAGGCCCGGACCATTGCTGATCCGGGCCCTCACGTTCTGGTGACCAGAAGAAGCTTACTTCACGGACTGCAGCTTCTCGACGGTCGCGGTGACGCGTTCGTTGAGCGGCTTCATGCTGTCCTTGACGGCGGCGGCGACGGTTTCACCCATCTTGCCGACTTCGGCCATGTAGAGCTCCATGGCGCTCTTGGCCCAGGTGGTTTGCAGCTCGACGGCTTCCTGCACGCTCTTGGCGCCCGACAGCGCCTTGGCGGCGGCGACCTGGTTTTCAACGGCGGTCTTGGAATAGGCCATGTACTGGGCGCCCAGCGACTCGGCGCCCTTGGTGACGGCGGTCACCGAAGCGACGACGGCTTCCAGGTTCTTCTTGGAGTGGGCGTTCATCTCGTTCAGGCCGGCGAGATTCTTCTCGACCTGGTCCTTGAAGGCTTGGTTGCCGGCGACGGTGAACTGCTCGACGGTGGCTTTGAAGGTTTCGGCGGCGGCCATGGGAGGCTCCTTGAAATCGCTTGGCGGTGATCTGGATCGCCGAGGCATGGGGAGGTTCGGCGTAGCAGTGTTGTCCCATGCTGCACTGCAGCAGTCAACGAATTATTGTGCAGTGCACAATGACGCTTGTGTGACCGTGATTGCTGCCCAATCGGGCGATTGCGGCAAACTCGCTCAACAGGTGTTTACTTTGGCGTAAGGCGACAGTGTGCATGCTATGGTGCTAGTCGCCGCCGAAAGGGGGTGGCGTAACCCATTGATTCATCGACGGACGCAGCATGTACAAGCCCGCCCGCCGCGTAGTGTTCTCAGCGTTCGCCGCCGTCGCGATGGTTTTCGCGCCCATTGTCAACGGTCTGGCGACCGCCCAGGTTCCCTACGCTCAGCTTCAGTCGGCCCCGCGCGCCAACCCGGCCGCGCAACCCAAGTATGCCGCTGTCGTCGTGGACGCCAACTCTGGCGAGGTGCTTTACGCCAAGCGCGCCGACAGCCCGCGCTACCCCGCTTCCATCACCAAGGTGATGACCCTTTATCTCGCGTTCGAGGCGATCAACGAGGGACGGCTCAATCCGAGCGACCTGATCACCGTCTCGGCCAGGGCCGCCGCCCAGCCGCCGACCAAGCTCGGTCTGTCGGCGGGCGAGGTGATCACCGTCGACGACGCCATGAAGGCGCTGGCCGTGAAGTCCGCCAACGACATGGCCGTCGCCCTGGCCGAGCACATGGCCAATGGCTCGGAAGCCAAGTTTGCCGCCCTGATGACCCTGCGGGCCCAGGAACTGGGCATGCTGAACACCCGCTTCGTGAATGCGTCGGGCCTGCCGGACAGCCGCCAGGTGTCCAGCGCCCGTGACATCGCCATCCTGTCCCGCGCCGTGATGCGCGACTATCCGCAGTACTACAGCCTGTTCAACCTGCGCTCCTTTACCTACCGGGGCATCACCATGAACAACCACAACCGGCTGCTGAACCGCATGCCGGGCGTGGATGGCCTCAAGACCGGATACACCAACGCCTCGGGCTACAACCTTGCCGCCTCCGGCGTGCAGGACGGCCGCCGTCTCATCGTCGTCATGCTCGGCGGCACCTCCAACGCCGCCCGCGACAACCATGTGCAGGAGCTGCTGACCACCGGGTTCGACGTCATGCGTCGCCGCGATCGTGGCGAGCGTATCCTAGTCGCCCAGAGCCTTTTCGAGCCGCCGCCGCCGCCCGCGCCTTTGCAGTATGACGTGGCGCAGGGCGACACCGACCTGCCGCGCGCCTACTTCGTCGCCGGTCCGGAAGTCGCGCAGGTGAAGGTCTCCAGCAGCATGGCTGAAGCCAAGAAGACCGCTTCCCCCAAGAAGGCTGCGGTGGTGAAGAAGCCGAAGGGCCAGTGGACGGTTCAGGCTGGCGCCTTCAAGAGCAAGGATCAGGCGAAGACCCAGCTGGGCTCGATCCAGAAGCGCTTCGGCAAGGTCTTCGACGACGCCGAAGGCGTGATCGGCAGCAAGGTCGATGGCTTCTTCCGCGTGCGTTTCACCGGTCTGACCGCTGACGACGCCCGGGCGGCCTGCAAGGCGCTCAGCGCCAAGCGGCAAACCTGCATGGTGGTCGCGCCCGGTCGCTGATCGTTCAAGCCACAATCCGTGGCTTGAAGGCCTGCTGATCGTTCCCGGACAGGCGGTGTTGCGCTACTGATCGCCCCTGGGGAGCGAGACATGCAGCACATCCTGATCGGCCTTGGCGGCATCCTGCTGCTTCTGGGGGTGGCTTTCGCCCTGTCCAGAGGGCGCAGTCGCATCAACCTGCGCATCGTCGCCAGCGCCTTCGCCCTGCAGGCGGCCATCGCCGTCTTCGTCCTCTATCTGCCGGCCGGACGCGCCGCCATGGCGGCAACGGCGCAGGCCGTCGAGCGCCTGCTGGGCTACAGCAAGGTCGGCATCGAGATGTTGTTCGGCGGCCTGACCCAGGTGAACGGCGTCGCCAGCTTCGCCATCAACATCCTGCCGATCATCATCTTCTTCAGCGCCCTGGTCTCGATCCTCTACTATCTCGGGATCATGCAGCTGGTCGTGAAGTGGGGCGGCGGGGCCCTGCGCTGGCTGCTCGGCGTCGACCGGGTCGAGGGGCTGTACGCCGCCGCCAACGTCCTCGTCGGCCAGTCGGAATCGCCACTGGTCGTGCGGCGCTACCTGCGCGGCCTGACCGACGCCCAGATCTTCGCCCTGATGGTCACCGGCATGGCCGGGGTGGCCGGCTCGATCCTGGCCGCCTACGCCTCGATGGGCGCCGACCTGAAGTACCTGCTCGCCGCCGCCTTCATGTCTGCCCCTGGCGGTCTGCTGATGGCCAAGATCATCATGCCCGACGAGAAGGCTCCGCCACCCGCCGAGGCAGATGAGGACGTCCAGGCCGTCGCCGCCCTCACGCCCGAGCCGGAGGAAGAGGAGCGCGCCACCAACATCATCATGGCCGCCTTCAACGGCGCCCAGGATGGGGTGCAACTGGCCGTGGCGGTTGGCGCCATGCTGATCGTCTTCGTCGCCCTGATCGCGCTCGCCAACGGCATCCTTGGCGGCATCGGTGGCTGGTTCGGTCACCCTGACCTGAGCTTCCAGCAGATCCTCGGCTACGTCTTCGCCCCGGTCATGTTCATGCTCAACGTGCCCTGGGACGAGGCCCGCAAAGCCGGCGAGCTGTTCGGCGAAAAGCTGATCCTCAACGAGTTCGTCGCCTTCCTGCACTACAGCGAGGCCAAGGCGGCCTTGTCCCCCCATACCCAGGCGGTGGTCACCTTCGCCCTTTGCGGCTTTGCCAACATCAGCTCGATCGCCATCCAGATGGGCGTGCTGGGCGGTCTGATCCCGGAGAAGCGGCCGACCATCGCCCGCCTTGGCTTTCTGGCGGTGCTGGCCGGTTCGCTGGCCAACCTGATGAGCGCGGCGATGGCGGGCCTTTTGCTGGCAAGCTGACCGATGACCGACCGCCAGCGCCTGTTCTTCGACCGGGCCCTACATTCGGCCATCTATCTGGTGATGGCCTCCGCTTCGTTAGTGGTGCTGTTCGCCGGGATCACGGGGTGGACGGGCGACTGGCTCTGGGTAGCGCTTGGGCTGGTCGGGATCGAGAGCCTGGTCTTTGCCGCCTTCGGCTTCAAATGCCCTCTGACAGCCGTTGCCGTTCGCTACGGCGCATCGATCGACGGCGCCGCCTTCGACACCTTCCTGCCCGACAGGATCACCCGCCATACCTTCCGGATTTTTGGACCGATCATTGTGATCGGCATCGTCCTTCTGGCGGCGCGGTGGGCGATTTCAGCCCTGTAGCGGTCAGGGCAAAAGGCCCAGCCGCTTGCCGACAATCCGGTCCATCGTCCGGCGCGGCAGAATTTCGGTCATCAGCACCTCGAACGGCGTCGGCGACACCACATAGCGGTGCTTGGGCTTCACCGCTGTCAGCCCCTTGAAGATCGCGTCGCCGATGGCGGCCGGCGGCAGGCCGTTCTTGCCCAGGGTCAGCATGTAGCCCTTGATCCGTTCCAGCGCCGGCCCGAAGACGGTCGCGGCGTAGGGGCCGGTATCGACCTCGTCGGCCTTGGCCCAGATCGGGGTCGCCACAGCGCCCGGGGCCACGATGATCACATCGATGCCGTGGATCAGCAGCTCACGGCGCAGGGCTTCCGACAGGCCCTCGAGGGCGAACTTGGAGGCGCTGTAGGGGCCCATGAACGGCGAGGCGTTTCGGCCGCCGACCGAACTGATGTTGACGATCCTGCCCTTGGGCCCGGTCAGGCCCGGCTCAGCTCCGAGCAGGGGGGCGAAGGCCTGGGTGGCGATGACCACGCCGGTGACATTGACCTCCATCTGCTGGCGGAAATCGTCGATGGGGAGGTGGAGCAGGGGGCCGGCCACCGCAATGCCGGCGTTGTTGATGAGGCCCGCCAGGGTCTGGCCGTTCAGCGCCTTGCGCACGGTCTCGGCCGCCGCCTGGGCGCCCGCCGCGTCGGTCACATCGAAGATCAGCGGCGTGAAGGCGTCGCCGAATTCCTGCTTCAGCCGGTCGGCGTCGGCCTGTTTGCGGACGCTGCCGAAGACATGGAAGCCGTTGGCCGCCAGCACCTGGACCGCGCCATGGCCGATGCCGGTGGAGACGCCGGTGACGACGACGCTGCGTTTCATGGATTTACCCCTCGACTGAACCCCGATCAGTCAATTGGGTCTCAACGCCCCCCGAGGCAAGGCGCCAAAGAAAAAGGCCGGGCGAAAACTTCCGCCCGGCCTCAATCCCAAATTTTACCCGGCCCTTATTCGGCCAGGGCCGGTTCCTCGATCTCCGGCGCGCCAGGCTCGCGAGCCTTGGGTGTGTCGATCTCGAACTCGAAGGCGATCTTGCCGTCCTTGAGCACGACCTTGACGTGGCCGCCCTTGGACAGCTTGCCGAACAGGATGTCGTCGGCGAGCGGCTTCTTGATGTGCTCCTGGATCACCCGGGCCAGTGGCCGCGCCCCATAGAGTTCGTCGAAGCCGTTCTTGGCCAGCCAGTCGGCCGCCTCGTCGGTGGTTTCGATGGTGATGTTGCGATCGGCGAGCTGGGCTTCCAGCTGCAGAACGAACTTCTGGACCACCTGGCGGATGATGTCCTGGGTCAGCGGCTTGAAGGCCACGACGGCGTCCAGACGGTTGCGGAACTCCGGCGTGAACAGGCGTTTCAGCGCCTCTTCCTGCTCGCCGTCATTGCGCCCACGACCGAACCCGATGGTGTTCTTCTGGGCGTCGGAGGCCCCCGCATTGGTGGTCATGATCAGGACCACGTTGCGGAAATCGACCTTCTTGCCGTTCGAGTCCGTCAGCGTGCCGTTGTCCATCACCTGCAGCAGGATGTTGTAGACGTCCTGGTGCGCCTTCTCGATTTCGTCGAGCAGGACCACGGCATGCGGATGCTGGTCGACAGCGTCGGTCAGCTGGCCGCCCTGATCGTAGCCGACATAGCCGGGAGGAGCCCCGATCAGGCGGCTGACGGTGTGGCGTTCCATGTATTCCGACATGTCGAAGCGCAGCAGCTCGATGCCCAGCGTAGAGGCCAGCTGCCGTGCGGCTTCGGTCTTGCCGACGCCGGTCGGGCCGCTGAACAGGTAGCTGCCGATCGGCTTGTTGGCGTCGCGCAGCCCGGCCCGAGCCATCTTCATGGCCGAGCTGAGCTGCTTGATCGCCTCTTCCTGACCGAAGACGGCCCGCTTCAGGTCCGTTTCCAGTTCCTTCAGCGCCTCGGTGTCGGTCTTGGAAACCGACTTCGGCGGGATGCGGGCGATCTTGGCGACGACCGCTTCGATCTCCTTCACGCCGATGACCTTCTTCCGCTTGCCCTCGGGCAGCAGCATCTGGCCGGCGCCCGCCTCGTCGATCACGTCGATCGCCTTGTCGGGCAGCTTTCGGTCGGTGATGTACTTGGCCGACAGGTCCACCGCCGTCTTGATGGCGTCGTTGGTGTACTTCAGCTTGTGGAACTCTTCGTAGTACACCTTCAGACCCTTCAGGATCTTGATGGTGTCGTCGATCGTCGGCTCGTTGACATCGATCTTCTGGAAGCGCCGGACCAGGGCGCGATCCTTCTCGAAGTGCTGCCGGAATTCCTTGTAGGTCGTCGAGCCCATGCAGCGCAGGCTGCCCGAGGCCAGGGCCGGCTTGAGCAGGTTTGAGGCGTCCATCGCCCCGCCACTGGTCGCGCCGGCGCCGATCACCGTGTGGATCTCGTCAACGAACAGGATGGCGTTGGGGTGGTTCTCCAGTTCCTTGATGACCTGCTTGATCCGCTCCTCGAAGTCGCCGCGATAGCGGGTTCCGGCCAGCAGCGCGCCCATGTCGAGCGAGAAGATGGTGGCGCCTTCAAGCACCTCCGGCACTTCGTGGTTGATGATCTTGCGGGCCAGGCCCTCGGCGATGGCGGTCTTGCCGACGCCCGGGTCCCCGACCAGCAGCGGGTTGTTCTTGGTCCGCCGGCAGAGGATCTGGATACAGCGCTCGACCTCGGCCAGCCGCCCGATCAGGGGATCAACCTTGCCCAGCCGCGCCTTCTCGTTGAGATCGACGCAGTAGGCTTCCAGCGCCTCGCCGCCCGTCTTGGCGTTGGGCTTGCCGCCGTTCTCTTCCTCATCGGTCGCGCCCTTGACGGTCTTGGGCTCGGAAGCCCCGGCTTTCTTGGCGATGCCGTGGGCGATGTAGTTGACCGCGTCATACCGCGTCATGTCCTGCTCCTGCAGGAAGTAGGCGGCATGGCTCTCGCGCTCGCTGAACACGGCGACCAGCACATTGGCGCCGGTCACGTCGTCGCGGCCGGAGGATTGCACATGGATCACTGCACGCTGAATGACGCGCTGGAAACCGGCCGTCGGCTTGGCTTCCTCGCCGTCGTCCACGATCAGGGCGCGGAGTTCGGTGTCGATGTAGTTGACGAGAGTCTTCTTCAGCTCCGCGAGATCGACATCGCAGGCCTTCATCACCCCGGCGGCGTCCTCGTCGTCGGCGAGGCTGAGCAGCAGGTGCTCCAGGGTGGCGTACTCATGCTTTCGCTGGTTGGCGTAAGCGACTGCGCGGTGAAGTGTTTCTTCGAGATTGCGCGAAAACGAGGGCAAAGGTGGCTCCTCTAATCCTTTTCCATGGTGCACTGCAGCGGGTGCTGATGCCGTCTGGCTGCGTCGATTACCTGGGCGACTTTTGTCTCGGCGACTTCGTAGGTGAAGACACCGCAGACCCCCACGCCGTTCTGGTGCACATGAAGCATGATCCGGGTCGCATCTTCGCGCGACTTGTTGAAAAAACGCTCAAGCACGTAAACGACGAACTCCATCGGTGTGTAGTCGTCGTTCAGAATCAGGACGCGGTACAGCGAAGGCTTAGCGGTCTTGGCCTTGGTCTGTGTGACCACCGCCGTTCCCGATCCACCTGGACCCGCACCCGTGCCTGACTTCCGTTCAGCCATACCGACCTTCGACTCGTGAAGCGGTCCGCCAGGGCGGCCGCCGTTCTTGCTGATTAGATATGGAAACATCAGCTCATTGGAAGGGGCGTGATGCGACCTGCGACGCTTTGGGTGCGCCGCTGACCTAATCGACCAGCCAACGCGTAGGGTTTCCGTGGTGATCCACGTCGACGTGCGGTTGCCTAAGTCCGTCCGTCGATATGGTAAGCGCTGCTAGCTTTTGGAAGTCCTGCCACGCCAGATTGGCCGACACAGAGGGGGCGGGACGCAGGCCAGCAACGGTATCGATCAAGGCGGCCTCGCTCACGGCGTTTTGAGGGCGCTGCGGCATGAACGACGCCATAGCCGGCCAGCGCCCCGGTCCATCCTCAGCGCTGGATATTCGACCCATTGGAAGCTGCCAGCCCTTTTCGGGACCGATGCGGAGCGTTCGTCTTCCCACCGTACCGACGACGGAGCCCAGGCATGCCCTCCGCAGGGTTAGTCTCTTGTCACCTTCAACGCCCGTCCCGTCACCAGCGCCCCCTTGCCGAATTTCGCCTCCATCCGGTCCATCGCCGTCTCATGGCTGAGCGCCCGTTTCTCGTCGCCGCCGAAGAAGTCGCCGCCCGACGCCCCCGCCTCCTCGAAGTCCGATAATCCCGCCCCGATCAGCCGGTACAGCGTCCCGTCCGTTTCGTTCGCCAGCAGCTCGCGCACAACGTTGAAGAGCGTCCGCGCCGTTTGGGTCGGGGCGGGCAGGGTGCGCCGACGGGTCATGATCTTGAAATCGGTGCGCCGCAGTTTCAGCACCGCCACCCGCCCGGTGATGCCTTCCTTGCGCAGTTGCCGCGCCACCTTCTCGCAGAGCGGCCAGAGGATGTTCTCCAGGGTCTCGCGGTCCGAGTAGTCATCGTTGAACGTCGTCTCGGCGCTGATCGTCTTGCGGCCTTCACGCGGATTGACCACGCGGGCATCCTCGCCTTTGGCCAGCTTGTGCAAGCTCATGCCATGAGTGCCGAACTCGGTCGCCAGGTCCTTGAGTTCGGCCCGCGCCAGGTCGCCGACGGTGCGGTATCCGGCCTTCTCCAGGGTCGCTGCGAACACCGGCCCGACGCCGGGCAGGATACGCACCGATTTCTGCGCCAGCACGGACGCCGCCTCGGCTCCCAGCACCGAAAATCCGCGCGGCTTGTCCAGCTCCGAGGCGATCTTGGCCAGGAACTTGTTCGGCGCCAGGCCGATGGACACCGTGATCCCGACCTCGGCCTCGATCCGCGCCTGCAGCCGCGCGAGGGTCAGGGCAGGGGGCATGCCGTGCAGCCGCTCGGTCCCTGACAGATCGATCCAGCACTCGTCGAGCGACAGGGTCTGCACCAGCGGCGTCAGGTCCCGGATCATCTCCATGATCCGCTTGCTCTCGGGCACATACTTGCCGAAGTCTGGCTTCAGGATCACCGCCTGCGGGCACAGCTTGCGCGCCGTGAACATCGGCATGGCCGACCGAACCCCGCTCATCCGGGCGATATAGCAACAGGTCGAGACCACCCCCCGCACACCGCCGCCGATGATCACCGGCACATCCCGCAACTCCGGCCGGTCGCGCTTCTCGACCGAGGCGTAGAAGGCGTCACAGTCCATGTGGGCGATGCTCAGGGTCGCCAGTTCATCATGCGCCACCATCCGCGGCGAGCCGCAGGCCGGACAGCGGCGCGGGGCCGTGTCTCCGGTCCAGAAGCAGTCGCGGCAAAAGGCCTTCATGGCCGGTCAGTACCATATTCCCGACCTTCCGGTCGCCGCCCCAGGGCGGACTGAAGGGCCGCGACAATTTTACCCGGTAGAAATTATCGCGGCTTTCGGACTCGTACGGCCAGGCCACCCTGCGCGGTAGGTCGGGCCGGGCGCAAACCGGGCTAAATTCCCCGCCGTTCGACCACTTTCAGACCTACGCCCCGACCTACATCGGCAGCGGTTTGACCCACGCAAAGCCCACGCCCGCCGGGACTTCCGGGGCCAGGGCGATAACGCCGCCTGTTTTGTAGCCATGCTACAATAGAGCCGCTTCGATAGTGGCTACTCTGCCGGCCAAAGCCAGGCCGCGCCGCGCACCCCCGACGAATCCCCATGCGCCGCCCGACGGATCGGGGTCTCGAAGGTGTCCGAGAACACATGATGACCGATCAACCCCGGCAGCCGCTCGTACAGCTCGTCAATGTTCGACATGCCGCCGCCCAGCACGATGACGTCCGGATCGATGATGTCGCAGACCACGGCCAGGCCCCTGCCCAGCCGATCGATGTAGCGGTCGAGCACCAGGGCGGCGGCTGGAACGCCCGCCCGGGCCTTGGCGACAATCTCCGGCCCTTCGAGGGCCTGGCCCGTCTCGGCCCGATAGTCCTCGAGGAAGGCCGTCCCGCTGATCCAGGTCTCCAGACAGTTCACGCGGCCGCACCAGCATGTGTGAGCCGCGTGCTCCTCGGAAGTGGGCCAGGGCAGGGGCGTGTGGCCGAACTCGCCCGAGAAGCCGGAGGCGCCGGGCCAGTCCTGACCGCCCAGCCAGACCCCGGCCCCGCAACCAGTGCCGATGATCACCCCGAAGGCGACCTTGGCGCCGACCGCCGCCCCGTCGACGGCTTCGGAAATGATCAGGCAGTCGGCGTCGTTGCGCAGCCGGACCGGACGGCCCAGCACCCGGGCCATGTCGGTCTCCAGCGGCGCATCGTTCAGCCAATAGCTGTTGGCGTTGCGCACCAGACCGGTGGCCGGCGAGATCGAGCCGGGGATGCCGACCCCGATCCGCTCGAATCGCTGACCCACCTCCGCCTCCACCGCCTCGACCACCTGCCGCGTTACATCGAGCGAGGCCTCGTAGACCCGGGGGTTAGGCAGACGGATACGCGACACGAAGCGGCCTTCGCCATTCAGGGCGGCCGCCTCGATCTTGGTGCCGCCGAAGTCCACGCCGAGTCTGAGCATGCGACGATATCCGTCGAAGATCGTCGCGCAGGCAAGGCTTGCCTGACCGTGCGGCACCGCTTCTAGATCGCGGCAAATACATTGTGGAGAAACGCACATGGCCCAGGGCCCCCTGTCCGGTCTGAAGATCGTCGAGTTCGCCGGAATCGGTCCGGGACCGTTCTGCGGCATGCTGCTGTCGGACCTGGGCGCCGACGTCGTGCGCATCGACCGCAAGGGCGCCGGTCGCGGTTCGCCCGCTGACATCACCGCGCGTGGCCGCCGCTCGGTGGCCCTGGATCTCAAGAACCCGGACGCCATCGAGACCTGCCTCAAGCTGATGGAGGAGGCCGACGGCATCATCGAGGGCTTCCGTCCCGGCGTCATGGAGCGCCTTGGCCTCGGCCCGGACGTCGCCCTGAAGCGCAACCCCAAGCTCGTCTACGGCCGCATGACCGGCTGGGGCCAGTTCGGTCCCTACGCCAAGGCGGCCGGCCACGACATGAACTACATCGCCATCACTGGCGCCCTGCACGCCATCGGTACGGATGAGAAGCCGATCCCGCCGCTCAACCTGGTCGGTGACTTCGGCGGCGGCGCCCTCTACTTGGCGTTCGGCCTGCTGGCCGGGGTGATCCACGCCCGCAGCACCGGTGAAGGCCAGGTCATCGACTGCGCGATGAGCGATGGCGCGGCCTCGCTGATGGCCATGTTCTATGGCTTCAAGGCCATGGGCGCCTGGCAGGAAACCCGCCGCTCCAACCTGCTCGACGGCGGGGCCCACTTCTACGACACCTATCAGTGCGCCGACGGCAAGTGGATCTCGATCGGGTCTATCGAGCCGCAGTTCTACGCCCTGCTGCTGGAAAAGACCGGCATCACCGACCCGGCCTTCCAGAACCAGATGGACCGCTCGGCCTGGCCCGAGCTGACCCAGAAGCTGGCCGACGTCCTCAAGACCAAGACCCAGGCAGAGTGGTGCGAGATCATGGACGCCACGGACATCTGCTTCGCCCCCATCCTCGACCTGGATGAGGCCCCCAAGCACGCGCACAACGTCGCGCGTGAGACGTTCGTCACCGTCGAGGGCGTGATCCAGCCGGCGCCGGCTCCCCGATTCTCGGCCACCCCGGGAAAGATCCAGGCTCCGCCGCCGAAGATCGGTGCGCATAACGAAGCCGCGTTGACCGACTGGGGATTCTCGGCTGACGCCATCAAGGCGTTGCAGGATTCAGGGGCTCTGTAGACGGGGGCCCCGTGTCAGTCCTGCAAAGAGTCTGACACTGAGCCGACGCCTTCCATTCAGCCGCGGTTCAGCCGCGCGCCTCTAGTTTGGCATCGTGACTGGAGGCGCCGCGCTCTCCCGTCCCTCGAAAGCGGCGCCGAAGGGCATGCAGGACGAAGGCAAGATCATCCTGGAGGCGCGCCGCACGGTTATCCGGGCGGCGCGCCGTCTTGTATTGCGCAGCGCAGCAACTGCGGGCAGGTTCCCGCGATGACAGACCCCCGCGCCCGGTTCGCGCTGCTTTCCCGTTGGCGAGACCTCGATCCGGCCCACTGGGTGCGGCTGACGGTCAGTGTCGCGGGCAAGTCGCTGTCGCGGCTGTGGGGCCGGGACGTCATGCTCTACGTCGGCGGGGTCAGCTTCTGGGCCATGCTGGCGGCCTTTCCCGCCATCGCCATCGGCATGGGCCTGTTCGGCCTGTTGATGGACCCCGACAAGATCGCCCAGCGCGCCGAGTCGCTGACCGGCCTGATGCCGCCCGGCGCGCAGCACCTGTTCGAGAGCGAACTGGTTCGCCTGGCCCATGCGCCGCTGCAGGCCGTGTCGGCCCAGAGCGCCCTGGCCATCATCATCGGCGGCTACGCCGCCCATCGGGGGTTCAAGGCCCTGCTGGCCGGTCTCTCCTTCATCCATGACGAGGAGAACCAGCGCGGTTTCTGGACCTTCAACTTCATGGCCCTGATCGTGCTGATCTGCGCCTTCGTGCTGATGGGCGTCGTCTCGGCCATGTTCCTGATGCTCAGGCTGATGGGAGCGGCGCTGAACCTCAAACCTCTGGCCGGCACCGTCTTCCTCAGCGAATGGACCTGGACCAGCCTCGGCATCACCCTGGCGATGACCCTGATCTACCGCTACGCCATGTCTCGTGAGCCCGTCGTCTGGCGCGCCTCGATCATCGGCGGCATGGCCGCTGCGGCCCTGGCGGTCGGCGCCAGCTGGGCCTCGGCCTTTTACGTCGAACAGATCGCCCACCTGGGCGCGACCTACGGCTCGGTCTCCGCCGTGGTCGTCTTCCTCATCTGGCTCAGCTGGAACGTCAACGTCGTCTTCCTGGGCGGCGCCATCGCCACGGAGGTCGAACTGGCGATCGCCCAGCCGACCTTGGATTTCGAAGACGCGCCGCTGATCTAGACGCCCATTCCTGCCGGGATTGTTCGAAACAGTCGGTGGGGAGGCGGTCAGGTCTTGCGGATGAGAAAGCTCACGGCGCCGTCCGCCTCGACCTGTTCCATCACCTGGTGTCCGCCCTGGGCAGCGAAGTGCGGCACGTCCACTTTCGCCATCGGATCGTCGGCGATCAGCCGCACCATCGCTCCGGCGTCCAGCCCTTCCAGCGCCTTGCGCAGCTTCAAGGTCGGCACCGGGCAGCGATGGCCTCGGGCGTCGATCAACAGGGGCTCCTGGCTCATCGCATCCCGATAGCGCGCACGCGAAACTGCCGCTAGGGTCCGCGCCTCAAATGTGTTCAGGGGGCGTCATGCTTCGGGGTCTGGTTGCAGCGCTGGTCAGCGCGTCTTTCATCGTCACGCCGGCCTTCGCGGCCCCGCCCAGGAAGGCTGACCCCGCCAAGTGGGACGTCAACGCCCCGCCCGGTCCCTTCAAGGACGTGCCCATCGACACCACCACCGGCACCTGGATGAGCGTCGACGTCAGTCCCGACGGCAAGGAGGTGCTCTTCGACCTGCTGGGAGACCTCTATACGATCCCGATCGGCGGCGGCGAGGCCAGGTCCCTGACCAGCGGCGTCGCCTGGGACATGCAGGCCCGCTATTCGCCCAACGGCCGCTGGATCGCCTTCACCTCGGACCGCGGCGGCGGCGACAACATCTGGGTGATGAACCGAGACGGCTCGGACATGCGCGCCGTCTCGAAAGAGACCTTCCGCCTGCTCAGCCAGCCGGCCTGGTCGCCCGACTCCGAGTACGTCGTTGGCCGCAAGCACTTCACCTCCGGCCGTTCGCTGGGCGCCGGCGAGATGTGGCTCTACCATCGCTCAGGCGGCGACGGCCTTCAACTGACCAGGAAGCGCACCGAACAGAAGGACACCGGCGAGCCGGCCTTCAGCCCCGACGGCCGCTACCTCTACTTCAGCGACGACGCCACGCCCGGCGGCCAGTTCGAATACAGCAAGGATCCCAACGGCCAGATCTATGTGATCCAGCGCCTCGACCGGAAGACCGGCGAGACCAGCCAGTATGTCACCGGCCCAGGCGGTTCGATTCGCCCGACCCCCTCGCCGGACGGCAAGAGCTTGGCCTTCGTCCGCCGCGTTCGCTACAAGACCACCCTCTTCATCCGCGACCTCGAGAGCGGCAAGGAGACCCCGGTCTACGACGCCCTTGATCGCGACATGCAGGAGACCTGGGCCATTCACGGGGTCTACCCCAACATGGCCTGGACCCCGGACAACAAGGCCGTCGTGCTTTGGGCCGGCGGCAAGATCCGCAAGATTGACGCCGCTACGGGCGCGGCCGCCGACATCCCCTTCCATGTGAAGACAACCCGCCGTGTCGCCAGCGTCGTCCGCGCCAAGGTCGATGTCGCGCCCAAGGCCTTCGACGTGAAGATGATCCGCTGGGCCGAGGTCTCGCCGCGTGGCGACAAGGTCGTCTTCGAGGCGCTCGGCAAACTTTGGATCCGGGACGTCAACGGCGGCCAGGCCAAACGCCTGACCAGCCAGGGCGACCATTTCGAACTCTATCCGGCCTGGTCGCGGGATGGCGCCTCCATCGTCTACACCACCTGGTCCGACGAGGCCTTCGGGACCATTCGAGTGGCGTCCGCCGCCGGCGGCGAGGGCAGGGTTGTGACGAAGAAACCCGGCCACTATGTCGAACCGGCCTTCAGCCCGGACGGCCGCACGATCGTCTATCGCACGGTCCAGGACGGCTATCTGACCAGCGCCCAGTGGGGCAGCGAAACCGGCCTCTGGAGCCTTCCGACGGCCGGGGGTGAGCCCGTGGAGATCACCGGCAATGGCGTGCTGCCGCAGTTCGGCGCCGCCTCCGACCGGGTGTACTTCATGAGCTTCGAGGCCGAGGGCAAGCGCGCCCTCAAGTCGGCAAAGCTCAACGGCGACGATACTCGCGTCCACCTGACCAGCGCCAACGCCGGGGAATACGCCATAGCGCCGGACGAGAAATGGGTGGCCTGGACAGAGCGGTTCAACGCCTACGTCGCCCCCCTGGTGTTCACCGGCAAGCCGGTCGAGATCGGCCCCGAAAGCAAGGCTCTGCCGGTCACCCGCGTCACCCGTGACGCCGGCGAGTGGCTGCACTGGTCAGGTGACTCCAGTCGCCTCTGGTGGTCGCTCGGCCCTGAGCTCTTCAGCCGCGACCTGAAGGATGCCTTCGCCTTCGTCGACGGCGCGCCCAAGGACCTGCCCAAGGCCCCCGAGCGCGGCATCAAGCTGGGGTTCAGCCAGGCTTACGACGCCCCGGCCGGCCGTATCGCCCTGGTCGGCGCCCGCATTGTCACCATGAAGGGCGATGAGGTCATCGAGGACGGCGTCATCGTCATCAACGGCAACCGGATCGAGGCCATCGGCAAACGTGGCGCGGTCAACCCACCGGCCGACGCCAAGGTGGTGGACGTGTCAGGCAAGACCATCATCCCGGGCCTGATCGATGCCCACTGGCATGGCTCGATGGGCTCGGACGAGATCATCCCGCAGCAGAGCTGGATCAACTACGCCGCCCTGGCCTTCGGTGTGACGACGATCCACGACCCGTCGAACGATACCAGCGAGATCTTTGCCCACAGCGAACTGGCCAAGGCCGGGCAAGTGGTGGCCCCGCGGATCTTCTCGACGGGCACCATCCTCTACGGCGCGACAACGCCGTTCACGGCCAAGATCGAGAGCCCTGAGGATGCGATGTCTCACCTGCGTCGCATGAAGGCGGTCGGGGCCTTCAGCGTGAAGAGCTACAACCAGCCCCGCCGCGACCAGCGCCAGCAGATCATCGCCGCCGCCCGGGCGCTCGACATGTCGGTGACGCCGGAAGGCGGCTCGCTGTTCGAGCACAACCTGACCATGCTGATGGACGGCCACACGACGATCGAGCACTCGATCCCGGTCGCCGCCATCTATGACGACGTCAAGCAGCTGTGGCCGCAGACCGGAACCGCCTACACCCCGACCCTGGTCGTGGCCTATGGCGGGGCCTGGGGTGAGCACTACTGGTACGAGACGACCAACGTCTGGGAGGATCCGATTCTGACCAAGTACGTGCCGCGCCGCATCCTCGACGCCCGCTCGCGCCGGCCGTTCAAGATCCCGCCGGAGGAGCTGAACCACATCCGCATCGCGACCGTCGCCCGCGAGCTGAACGACCGCGGCGTCCTGGTCCAGGCGGGCGCTCACGGCCAGCGCGAGGCTCTGGGTCTGCACTGGGAAATCTGGATGATGGAGCAGGGCGGCATGACCCCGCTCAATGCGCTGCGCACCGCCACCCTGAACGGCGCCCAGGCGCTGGGCATGGACCGCGACATCGGTTCGCTCGAGGTCGGCAAGCTGGCCGACCTGGTCATTCTCGACGCCAACCCGCTGGAGAACATCCGCAACACCCGCGAGATCCGCTTCACGATGATCAACGGGCGACTGTTCGACAATGACATGAACGAGGTCGGCACCCGCATGCGGGCCCGCAAGCCCTTCTGGCACCAGCAGGTCGGCGGTGAGACCTGGGGCGGCGCGACCACCACCGAGGCGGTGAGCCATACCGATCACTAGAGCCGCCTGAATCTCGAAGCCCTCTGGACCCCGGCGATCTTCTGATGACCGGGGTCTTTTTTCTCGCTCGCCAAGCCCGGCCTGCGCGGGCAGGATCGCAGGGCCAAGGGAGAGCGCATGCCGGACGAACAGAATCTCGACGTCGTCGACAACCGCACCAAAGGCCGCTTCGAGGTCCATCTGGGCGGCGAGATCGCCTTTGCCGAATATCGGCTTGAGGGCGACAGCATCGTCTTTCCGCGCACCATCGTCCCTGACGCCTTCGCCGGAAAGGGCGTCGGCGGGGCGCTGGTAAAACATGGCTTGGCTTACGCTCGGGAGAGGTCGCTAAAGGTCAAGCCGACCTGCAGTTTCTTCGCCGGATACATCAGCAAACACCCCGAGCATCACGACCTGGTCCACCCGGACTTCCGTGCTGACCTCGGCATCACTTCCTAGGGACGAGACATGAAAACCCGTATCACCGAACTCTTCGGCATCGAGCACCCGATTCTCCAGGGCGGCATGCACTTCGTCGGCTTCGCCGAAATGGCGGCGGCCGTGTCCAACGCCGGCGGCCTTGGCATCATCACCGGCCTGACCCAGCGCACGCCGGAGGACCTGTCGAACGAAATCGCGCGGTGCAAGGAGATGACCGACAAGCCCTTCGGCGTGAACCTGACCTTCCTGCCGAGCGTCAACCAGCCCGATTATCCGGGCTATGTGAAGGCCATCCTCGACAGCGGCATCAAGGCCGTCGAGACGGCCGGCAACAACCCCGCCAAGTGGCTGCCGCCGCTGCAGGAAGCCGGCGTCAAGGTGATCCACAAGTGCACCTCGGTTCGCCACAGCCTCAAGGCCGAGGCGATCGGCTGCGACGCCGTCAGTGTCGACGGCTTCGAATGCGGCGGTCACCCGGGTGAGGACGATGTCCCCAACATGATCCTGCTGCCGCGCGCCGCCGAAGAGCTGAAGATCCCCTTCGTCGCCTCCGGCGGCATGGCCGACGCCCGCTCGCTGGTCGCCGCTCTGGCCATGGGCGCCGAGGGCATGAACATGGGCACCCGCTTCATCGCCACCAAGGAAGCACCGGTCCATGAGAACGTGAAGCTGGCTATCGTCGCGGCAAGCGAGCTGGACACCCGGCTGGTCATGCGCCCCTTGCGCAATACCGAAAGGGTGCTGACCAACGCAGCGGTCGAACGACTGCTGCTGAAGGAAAAGGAACTCGGCGCGAACATCAAGTTTGAGGACATTATCGAAGAAGTTGCGGGCGTTTACCCGCGCATCATGATGGACGGCGAAATGGAAGCCGGGGCCTGGTCCTGCGGCATGGTCGCCGGCCTGATCCACGACATCCCGACGTGCAAGGAACTGATCGACCGCATCATGAGCGAGGCGGAGCAGATCATCCGGGGTCGTCTCGAAGGGTTCCTGGCAGCCTAGGAGCTCTGGCAGGCGATCATGCCGGCTGCGGGGACCACGGTCTCCCAGCCGGCGGCGTCCTTGAGTTCAACCGAGCCCTCGCGGGCGACAACGCCGCCTATCAGGCCGTTGGGAGTCTCGCCCCGGAAACGAACGGTGAGCGTCAGCCCCTGACCGGCAAAGGTCTGCTGCTCATACAGCCCCATGACCTGTTCGCCGTCCCAGGCGGTCAGCGGCAGGTCGATGGTCTTGCCCTTCATCACAACCCGGGCCGAAGCCGGGTTCTGGGTGACCATGAGGATGCGCCGGGTCGGGCTGGTATTGGCCCAAAGGAACAACGCGCACTGGCCAGGGGCCAGCTTCTGCTGCGCCAGTTCCTCGAACGGCACGCCGCCGTTATTGGGCGCGGGGGCATTCTGTGTCCTGGGTGCGGCGAGGGCGGCCGTGGCGGTGAAGATCACGGCGGCAACTGTCAGCAGTCGGATCATGGACGTCCCTCGGCGGTGCGGCGCCAGCGGTCACCGTCCTGGGTAAAGCCGGCGGCCGCCAGAGTCTGCCCTATCGCCGGGTCCGTGGGAATGAAGATCAACTCGGAGCGCCAACCGCCGTCGCCGGCCAGACTGATCAGCGCTTCAATCCTCAGGCCCTGGCCCTCGCCCGCGAGAGGCAGCACCCAGCGCCCGGCGCTGCAGACCGGCGTGCCGGTCAGCGTGACGGGTTGGGGCAGGGGGCCGGTTCCGCCCAGTTGGGCGACCGCCTTGCCGCCCGCCTGACGGCATTGGCCGCGCTGGAAAACCCCCGTGACCTTTTCCAGCTTGAGGGCGCCGCTGACCGGTCCGGCAAAGCCTAAGCGGTCCAGGGCCAGGACGCCGTTGACCTGGTCGGCCCCGGTGCGCGCACCAGCGGCCAGCAAGAGGCCCCGGCCTGTGAACGCCGCGCCGCGCGCGTCGGCTTCCAGGCGCACCGCGCCCGTCAGCAGAGGCAGGATCTGGGTGCGGGTCCTGACGGCTCCAAGCGGCAGGCCGGCCAGCCGGGCATCGGTCAGGCGGCCGCTCCACAGCGTGCCCTCGGCCTTCCCGGCGGACAGCCGTCCCTTGGCGGCGCCCAGGGCCAGTGACAGGGGCGCGCCAAGGATGAGGGCGATGGCGAAGGCGGCGACGAACAGGATCAGGAGTTGGGGTGTTCTCATGGCGCGGTCCGCCCCAGCGTGATCTGCGCCTCCAGCAGGCCGCCGTCGGTACGCGAGGCGGTCATCTCGCTGACCGCCACGCCCTGGGCGCGGGCCAGGCTGGTCAGCCAGCCCATCATCAGGCCGGGCTCGGCCCCGGTCAGCCAGATCGTCAGACGGCCGTCGGCCTCCTCACGTCGACGGTCGATGGTCAGGCCGGCGGCGGCGGCAGAGGCTTCGACCACCGTCTGAAGCGGCTGGCCCGAGGTCACTGGCAGGCCGCCGGTCCTGGCCGCGCCGTCAAGCTGAGCGAAGCGGTCGGCCGCCTTGCGCAGCCTGGCCTCGGAGCCTTTCACCGCGCTGTTCAGGGGGACCAGCACTGCGAACCAGCCGACAACCAGCAGGAGGGCAAGGCCCATCGCCGCCAGCATGATCTGTTCGCGTCGGGAGCGGGCCTCCCAGGCGCTACGCAGGCGGTCAATCATCGGGCGCTCCGGACGATGAGGTCGGTGCTGATGCGCCCGCCTTCGGTGACGGTAGAATCCTCGATCATGTCGAGGCCGGCCTGGGCGGCGGCGGCCTTCAGGGTATCGAGGTCGGAGTAGTTGACGTAGGCGACGCTGATCCTCAAGGCCCCATCCTCGCCGTAGACGAGGGTCTCCATGCGCACCGGGCCGCTGGCCTGCACCACCTGGAATGTGGCTGCCGAAAGCTCGAGGAAGCGGTCAGCGGCCCGGCGGGCTTCCAGTTGGGCGAGGGCCTTGCTGGCGGGATCCTTCTGGCCGCGGAGGGAGGGGACCATGGCCACAGCCCGGCGGTCGGCGCGGTCTTCCAGGCCCATTGCGCCGCCCGTGTTGCGGGCGATCTGGGCGCCGGCGATCAGCAGTGGCGAAATCACCAGCAGGGCGGCGAGAATGGCGGCGCGCTTCCAGCCGCCGCCTTCGCTGCGCTCGCCACCGGGGGCGAAGGGGCCTTGCAGCAGGTTGATGGCCGGGGCCTCGGCGCCGCGGGCCAGAAGGGCGGCGGACTCCAGCGGATTGGCCGGCGTCGGCGTGCGCGGGCCCAAGACGGCGGCCAGCAGCTCCGGCTCGCCTGAAAGGGCAAGTTCGTGGCCGCGCACGGCCAGCAAGGGTCCAAATCTTACGCCGACCAGGCGGTCCCCGGCAGGCGGCAGGATCAGGTGGTCGGGTGTGACCACGTCCGGCTTGACCCCCAGCGCCGCCGCGCGGTCCAACCAGCCCTGAAGTCGGGGTGTGTCGACGATGGCGGTCAAGCGGGGACCTTCGCCGCGCGGGCCGACGGCGATGTGCTGGCGCTCAGGCGCGGCGGCCAGGGTCTCTCCCAGCATGAAGCCGGCGGCGGAGCGTGCCTGGGCGTCACTGGCGTCGGGCAGCTCCAGCCAGCGGGCGACGACATCGGCTCCCGGCGTCACCAGGATGGTGTGGGCCGGCGCCCAGCCGTCGGCCTCGCCCGGGCGCATGACGTCATAGCGCAGCACCTCGCCACCTTGCGCTTCAAGTACTTCGGGGAGCCGTTCGGGATCGGCGAACAGGATGATCAGGCGGTTCATTCGTCGTGCGTCCAACGGCGGGCGACCAGGCGGACGCCGCCGGGCGAGGGGGCTTCGAAAAGCGAGCTGAGGGTGACATCGCCACCGGCGAAGGTCACTTCGGCGTCGAGGGTGAAATAGCGCGACCGCAGATCGACCTGGCTGCGCACGCCGGCGTCGGCAGGCACCTGGGCGAAGGCCGGACTGGCCCAGAAGGCGGCCAGATCCTTGAAGCCGCCCGCCGGGCGACCGGACAGCACGGAACGAGCTGCGCTGACCGATACGCCGCCCTCGGTCAGGGCCGTGAGAACGACGGCGCGGTCGGCGCCGAGCGTGTTGATGTTGACCGGCGACAGATCGGTTGTCGGCAGGGCGCAGACGTAAGGACGGAGGGCGGCGTAGACGGCGGGGGTGAAGCCGCGGACGGCGCGCAGTTCGCTGACCTCGGCCAACGGGGCAGACGCGGTCCGGTAGGGTGTGGCGCCCCTCAGATAGCCATCGTCTTCCGTCCCCGGTGCGCCGACGTTGTTGCTGTCCATCCACTCGGCCAAGCTATTCGACAGCGTCTCCGGCTGGGGCTGGTTCAAGGCCGTCAGCAGGGCGGTGAACTGGCGCACGCCCTGTTCGCGGCGCACGAACGGCTCGCCGCCGCCGGCCAGCACCAGGCTGTTCAGGTTGAAGCAGGCCGTGCCGTCACTGACTTTGGCGAGGATCTGGCCGCTTTCGATCGGGAAGGCGATAGGGCGGCCGTTCCACCCGCCTTCCAGCGAGGTGCGGACCGCGTCCCGCTCCAGCAGCCGGCTGATGCGGGCCCGGGCCAGTTCCTCGGCCCCGATGGCGAAATACTGTCCCTGGGTCGCGGTGGCGGCATTGAAGGTGCGGCGCAAACCAAAGCGAATGTCATCGAGCACGCCAACGGCGATGGCCGACATCACGGCCACCAGCAGCAGGACGGTGAGCAGCGCGACGCCCTTTTCGTGTGGCTTGCCCACCTGTTGCTTGATCGGAGGGGTCATCGGCTGTTTCCCGAGGTGAGGAACAGCTGGCTGATGGCTCCAAGTCCCTTGACGGTCAACTCGAGACGGACGGCCCCGGGTAACTCGACACCCGACTGACCCTTCCAGGCCGATTGCCAGGCGCCCTGGTGAAGGAAGGCGACCTGGGAGCTGTCGACGCCATCCAGCAGGACCTGGGCCGGGCCCAGCGCCGTTCCGTCGAGGGCGGCGCGGACCCGCCGCTCGATACGTCCGCCGGAGAGGCGGTATTCGACATACTGCAGGGAGGGTCTGGCGGCCTGATCGGGATTTTCCCAGCCACGGCGGACCAGGACAAACAGTCGCTCGCTGTTGCCGCCCCAGGGGTCGCCGCCAATAAAGGCGACGCCGGTGGGCGTTCCGGTGGTGTCCCGGGTGCGGCGGGGAGCGGTCTGGGCCAGATCCGCTCGCAGGGTCGCGCGCAGACGCTGGAAGTCTGCGAAGCGTTCGACCCGGCTCTTCACCGCCGACTGGCTGGTGAGGGTCGACCCCATGACCGCCGCCCCTGCTGCGGCCAGCAGGCCGAAGACGAAGAGGGCGACCAGCATCTCGACCAGGGTAAAGCCGTCGCGTCTCATTTGACGCTCCGGAAAACGGTCAGGGCGCTGGCCGGCTTGGGGCCGGCGGGGTCGAGCACGACGATGTCGATACGGATGAGATCGGGATCGGCCGTGCCGGAGACGCGGCGCGTCCAGCGCCAGGTTCGCATTCCAGCCTGTTCAGCGCCGTTGGTGACGCCTTGAGGGGGCGGCTTCAAGGTCGTCAGCGCCTCGACGGCGCGGTTCTCGGCGACCACGGCGGCCAAGGCCTTGGTCTCGATCCGGCCGGCGGCGCGGGTGTTCTCGCCCGACAGGTTGATCAGCGCCATGGCGGCCAGACTGAACACGGTCAGCGCCACCAGAAGCTCGATCAGGGTGAAGCCGGCCCTAGCGCGCATCGACCCTCACATTGCCGGCCTGGTCGACGAGCACCTCGACCTCCTTGCCGGCGCGGCGAAGGGTGAAATGGGCAGGGTTGGCCAGGCCCGTCGGATCAAAGCTAACACGGCGGACGTCCTGGTCGCTGGTCACCTCGGTGCCGGGCAGCCAGGCTTCGGCCTCGAACGGGCCGTCGTCGAGCGGCTGCCAGCCGCCGGCCTTGCGCACGCGGAAGGCATAGCCGTCGTCGGTCAGAGCCACTTCCACGGGCCGGTTCACCAGCACAGCCTCCTCCTGCGCGCGCTTCAGCCGGGCGGCGAAGCGTTCTCCTTCGGCGGCGATGGTCATGCGGCCATCGGGAATGGCCACGACCACGACGGCCGCCATCAGCCCCAGCACGGCCAGCACCACCATCAGTTCAACGAGGGTGAAGCCGGCGCGCGCCGAGCTATTTCCAGTTGCCGATATCCGCGTCATCGCCTTCGCCGCCCTCCTGGCCGTCGGCGCCGTAGCTGTAGATGTCGAAGGGGCCGTTCTTGCCCGGGTATCGGTACTGGTAGGCGTTGCCCCAGGGATCGTCCGGCAGGCGCTTGATGTAGCCACCCTCGCGATAGCGGCTGGCGGCGACGCCGGCCGGCGGGGTGGTCAGGGCCTGGAGGCCGGCGTCACCGCGTGGGAAGGCGAAGGTGTCGAGGCGGTAGCTCTCCACCGCCTGCTCAAGCGTGGCGATATCGGCCCGGGCCTTTTCCTTCATGGCGCGGCCCTGGGCCGGCAGCACATTGATGATCACCACCGTGGCCAGCAGACCAAGGATGACCACCACCACCATCATCTCGACGAGGGTGAAGCCGGCGCGGCGAGGGCGTTTATTTTCAACGTCTTGCGACATCATTTCAACCAATGGCCAGGGTGTTGATCTGCAGAATGGGCAGCAGGATGGAGAGGACGATGGTGGCGACGACCACGCCCATGACAATGATGATTGCGGGTTCCAGCAGGCTGAGGGCCGCGCTGGTGAAGGTGTTGAACTCGCGCTCCAGATAGTCGGCGGCGCGCGACAGCATCATTTCCAGGCGGCCGGAAGCCTCGCCGCTGGCGGCCATGTACAGAAGCACGGGCGGAAAGACGCCGGCCTTGCGCAGGGCCGCCGACAGTCCGCCGCCTTCGCGGATGGAGACGGTCATGTCCTCGGTGGCGCGGCGCAGGACGCTGTTGCCGACTGTCCGGGCCGTCAGGGTCAGGCCCTCGAGGATCGGCAGGCCGCTGGCCAGCATGGTCGACAGGGTGCGGGCCAGACGGGCGGCATTGGCTTCCCGCTGTAGCCGTCCGATGATCGGCAGGCGCAGAAGGACGCCGTCGACGGCCAACCGGAAGTCCGGATTGCGCATGCCCTGAGCGCAGGCGAGCCCGCCGACGAACAGCAGGATCAGGCCGATCCAGCCGTAGTTCTGCATGGCGCTGGAGACGCCGATGATGATGCGGGTCAGGAGAGGCAGGGTCTGGCCCATGCTGTCGAACTGGTCGACGACCTTCGGCACCACGAAGGCCATCAGGGCGATGACCACCAGGATGGCGGTGGCGGCCAGAGCCATGGGATAGACCAGAGCGGTCGTCAGTCTGGCGCGAACGGCCTGTTCCTGTTCAAGCAGGTCGGCGAGCCGGTCGAGGATGGCGGGCAGGGAGCCCGAGGTCTCGCCGGCGGCGACCATGGCGCGGTACAGGGGCGGGAAGCTGGCGGGGCGGCGGCCCATGGCCTCGGACAGGCGGAAGCCTTCACGGATGCCGCCATGAACCTCGCCCAGAATGGCGCGGACCTTTGGTTGTTCACTGTTCTGGGCGATGGCCCGCAGGGCTTCTTCCAGCGGGCTGACCGAGACCAGGGTCGAGAGCTGGCGAGTGATCAGCGACAGGTCCTTGGGCGACAGCTTCTCGCGAAACAGGCTAGCGCCGGGGCCGCTGTCGTTGGCGGCGGTCAGACGGACAGGGGCCAGGCGGCGCTTCTGCAGGATGGCGCGGGCGGCCCCTTCGTCGGCGGCGGTGACGACGCCATTGCGGGCTGTGCCTTGCGCGTCGAGCGCCAGATACTCAAACGCCGCCATGCCCCTCGGCTCCCACCTGGGCTTCGGCTGTCTGGCGGGTCACGCGCAGCATCTCTTCCATCGTCGTGACGCCGGTGAGCACCAGATCACGGGCGGCGGCGGCAAGGTCGCCGGTCTCGGCGAGACCGGCGCCGATCGCCTGTTCGTCGGCATTGGAAGCGATCAGGCCGCGGACATGGTCGTCGATGCGGATCGCCTCGTAGACGCCGATACGGCCCTGGTAGCCGGTCTGATTGCAGTGCTCGCAGCCCCTGGCGCGAAACAGTGTCTGGCCTTCAGCCACGTCGAGGCGATGGGCGGTGGCGGCGTCGGCGGCGTAGGGCTCACGGCAGGCGTCGCAAAGCCGGCGCACCAGGCGCTGGGCCAGCACGGTGCGCAGGGTCGAGGCCAGCAGGAAGGGCTCGACGCCCATGTCCCGCAGGCGGGTGACGGCGCCGGCCGCGTCGTTGGTGTGGACCGTCGAGAGGACCAGGTGCCCGGTCAGCGCGGCCTGGACAGCGATCTGGGCGGTCTCGCTGTCGCGGATCTCGCCGACCATGACCACGTCCGGATCCTGGCGCAGGATGGCGCGCAGGCCGGCGGCGAAGGTCATGCCGACCTTGGCGTTGACCTGGGTCTGACCGATGCCGTGCATGGCGTATTCGACCGGGTCCTCGATCGTCAGGATGTTGCGGCTGGCGTCGTTGAGCAGGGCCAGGCCCGCATAGAGCGTGGTGGTCTTGCCCGAGCCCGTCGGGCCGGTGACCAGGATGATACCGTGCGGTTCCCGCACCGCGGACTCGAAAAGCCGCAGCAGCGCCGGCGGCATGCCCAGTTGCTGAAGCTGCAGGCCGGCCTGATCCTTGTCGAGGATACGCAGGACCACTCGCTCGCCGACCCGGGCCGGCAGGGTCGAAACGCGGACGTCCAGCGCCTTGCCGCCCAGCGCCAGGGAGATCCGACCGTCCTGAGGCAGGCGCTTTTCAGCGATATCCAGCCTGGCCATGACCTTGATCCGCGAGACCAGCAGCGGGCCGATCCGGTGGGGCAGGCTGAGGACTTCGCGGAGCACGCCGTCGACCCGAAGGCGGACAGTGACCGCCTTTTCGAAGGGCTCGATATGGATGTCGGAGGCGCCGAGGCGAGCGGCCTCGGCGATCAGGCCGTTGATCAGTCTGATGACCGGCGCCTCATCCTGTGGGTCCAGGAGGTCGGCGGTCGCTGGGATATCGTCGAGCAGGGCGTCCAGGCCACCGGCCATCTCGACGCTGTCGGCGCTGGAGGCTGCGAGGCCCTCGCCGGCGTAGACTTCAGAGAATTGCCGATCGAACGCCGCGCCGGTCAGGGTCTCGATGGAGAGGGGGCGACCGAGCACCCGCCGGGCCTCGACCAGGGCCGAGGGATCGGCGCCTTCTCGCAGGCCCACCCGCGCGGTCTCACCCAGCGAAAGGAGCAGCACGCCCGCCCGCTTGGCGAAACTGTAGGACAGGGTCGGGTCCGTAAGGGTGATCATTCAGGCGACACAGGCGGGGGGGGTGGAGGGACATTTGGAGGCCTCGCACCCAACACATCCACAACAACATTGTCGAGGTCGTTGCCGCCGTCCTTGTTGGTGAAGGCCGGCTGCTGGCGCAGCATCTCGTAGCGCGGACCGGTAACGGCGCGGGCATCCTCGTCGTTGCGGATGATGCGGGGCCGCAGGAAGATCATCAGGTTGGTGCGCTTGCCCTCGCGGGCCCGACTCTTGAAGATCTCGCCCAGCAGCGGCACGTCACTGAGCAGAGGCGTCCGCTCGAGGCTGATGCTCTCGTCCTGCTGGAGGAGGCCGGCCAGCACGACGATCTCGCCATCACCGATGACGGCGGTAGTCTCGACGACCCGCTTGTTGAGGATCAGTTCGGGATTGTTGGTCGTCACCGTTCCGGCGATGGCCGACACTTCCTGTCGCAGATGCAGGGTGACGCCGCCGCCGGCGTTGATCTGGGGCGTCACGGTCAGCTTTATGCCGATGTCCTGGCGCTGGACGGTGCGGAAGGGATTGGAATTGGCGTCGCCCAGCACCTCGCCGGTGGTGATCGGGATTTCCTGACCGACCAGGATCGAGGCCTCGCGGTTGTCGAGGGTCAGGACATGCGGGGTCGACAGGAGCTTGGAGGAATTGTCCTCCCGCACCGCATTGATGATGAAGCCGAACAGGGTGTCGCCGCTGAGCGTCCCCGTCACCGCGCCAAGGGCGCCGTTGGAACCGAGCAGGGAGCTGAGCGCCGCGTCCCGCAGCTGGGCCAGCAATTCGCTGTCTTCGGGGAGGTTGTTCTCGCCGACAATGGCGCCGGTCAGGGCGAGGATGTTGGGGCCGGTGTTGGAATAGTTGGTGGCGGCGAAAGGCACATTGCCGCCCTGGCTGCCGAGGATGGTCTGGACGCCGAGTCGCTGGGCGGTGCCGTCGGACACCTCGACCACGATGGCCTCGACCAGCACCTGTTCGCGGCGCACGTCGAGCTGTCGGATGACCTCGGCCAGCATGCGCTGGGTCTCGGGATCAGCGCTGATGATAAGGGCGTTGGCGCCGGGATAGCGGGCCAGGCTGGCGCGCTGCGAGCCGGGGGTCACCGCGGCGGCCGGTGTGGCTTCGGCCGCCGCC
>VYLE01000042.1_pt1 | contig 116031 bp, 114 predicted proteins | sample 5114391 | NCBI WGS metagenome assembly VYLE01 (sample SAMN12291771, study PRJNA351875) | freshwater metagenome | isolation source: freshwater lake | place: USA: Michigan, Kent Lake | collected 2013-08-15 | reverse complement strand
CCGCCCCCGCCGCCACCTCCGCCTTCAGCGATGGCGCCGGATATCTACTACACAATCTACCTGCCGGACCGGAATGCCGTGCGCTTCGATGAACTCGAGCCCGCCCTGTCTGTAGCGATGGGGCAGGGCGGTATAGATCGCATCATCATCCGTGCACACACGGATAGCGTCGGCACCGAAGCAGACAATCTCGCCCTTTCCCGGCGCTGGGCAAATGACCTGAAGGACTGGATTATCGCCCGAGGCATTCCTGCCAATATCGTTGAGGCGGAAGGCTTTGGTGAGAGCCAGCCGATGGAAACCCTGCCGGACGAGACCCCTTCACTTCTGAACCAGCGTATCGAAGTCGAAATCAGGTTCGGCGGCTGATCTCCGAACCCAGAAAACAAGCCGAAGGCAGGAAACCGGAATGTCATCACGCCATCTCGTAGAGCCAGATCTGATCCCGTTCATCGAGGCAATGCCGACGATGACCATTAGTGCCGAAAACCTCGGCGCCATTCGTGCCGCCCGTGAGGGCATGCTGGCGCAGCTTCCGCCCTTCCCGGAGACGGTCGCTGTCGAACAGCGGCACATCCCGGGCCCAGCAGGCGCACCCCCCGTCCGCACAAAGATTTACCGGCGCAAGGAAGGCGCGGCCTTACGGCCTGCCATCCTGCACCTGCACGGCGGCGGTTACATCATGGGCAATCCGGAATTCATGGGCCCGCAATGCGCGCTCTGGGCCGATGCCTTCGATGCCGTCGTCGTGGGCCCGGCCTACCGGCTTGGGCCGGAGACGAGCTATCCCGGCAATGTCGAGGATGCTTATGCCGCGCTCGTCTGGATGGTCGCCAACGCCGCAGATCTCGGCATCGATACGTCGCGCATCGCTGTTGCGGGCGAAAGCGCTGGAGGCGGCCTTGCTGCGGCGCTCGCGCTGCTCGTGCGCGACCGGGGCGAATACCGGTTCTGCCACCAGCAGCTGATCTTTCCGATGATTGACGACCGAACGGCCGCGCGCGCGGATATCTCCCCGATGTTCGGCGAATATATCTGGAACAATGGCTCAAACCATTTCGGCTGGGCCGCGCTGCTCGGCCAGCCGCCCGGCAGTCCCGGCGTCTCGCCCTATGCAGCAGCGGCGCGCGCGGAAAGCCTCAAGGACCTGCCGCCGGTCTTCATGGCCACCGGCGCACTTGATCTGTTCACGGAAGAAAACCTCGACTATGCCAAACGCCTGATGGCTGACGGCGTTCCGGTCGAGCTGCACGTCTATCCCGGCGCCCCGCATGCCTTCATGCAGGCGGTCAATGCCCGCGTCAGCCGGGCCTACGCGCGAGATTCCATGGCGGCCCTGGCACGGGGTCTCGGCGTAGAGCGGGCCTAGACCGCCGCCCGCAGCATCCACGCCGTCTTTTCGGCAATCTGCGCGCGCTGCGTGAACAGGTCGACCGTCACCGGGTCATTGTTCTTCTCGGCGACCTTGATGCCGGCCTTCGCGGCGCGGCTCACCGCCTCGTGGCCTGCGGCGAGATGCTTTAGCATGTCGGCTGCTTCCGGCACGCCATTGTCCGGCTTGATCGTCGCATGTTCCAGCATCTCGCCGGAAGAGCCCGGCGCGAAATGTCCGAGCGCGCGGATGCGCTCCGCAATCAGGTCAAGCGCCAGCCAGAGCTCATTGTATTGCACCATGAACATGTTGTGCAGCTCGTTGAAGCGCGGCCCGGTCACGTTCCAGTGGTAGCCATGCGTCTTCGTATAGAGCGCGTAGGTCTCGCCCAGCAGCACCTTCAGCGCCTCCGCCGAAGTCTTCCGCGCCGCGTCGGTCAGTCCGATATCGATTGCCATCTTGGCCTCCTGATCCGTTGAACATCTGTGCCACGGATATGGGTCTACACCCGGCCCGGCGCAAATGCGTACTATCCGAAGGTGTTATAGACAGCGTCTATGACAAGGCCGCGCAGAAGCGCTGGATGCGCACTAGGGCTTCCTTCAGCGCCGCGTCAGACGTTGCATAGGAAATCCGGAACGTGCCCGGCAGGCCGAAGGCCTCGCCGAACACGATGGCGACCTTCTCGGCTTCCAGCAGCTCGCTGGCAAACGTCTTGTCGGTGTCGATTCGCGTGCCCGAAGGCGCCGTCTTGCCGATGGCGCCGGCGCAGGACGGGTAAACATAGAACGCCCCCTCCGGCTTCGGGCAGATGAGACCCGCCGCCTTATTCAGGCCCTCGACCATGAAATTGCGGCGCGCCTGATAGGCGGCGCGGAAACCGGGCAGGAAATCCTGCGGCCCGTTAAGGGCCTCGACGCTGGCCCACTGGCTGATGGAGCAGGGGTTGGACGTGGACTGGTCCATCACCTTGCGCATTGCGCCGATCAGCTTCTCCGGGCCTGCCGCATACCCGATCCGCCAGCCGGTCATCGCATAGGCCTTGGAGACGCCGTTCATCGTCAGTGTGCGGTCATAAAGCGCGGGCTCGACCTGCGCGATGGTGGAATACTCGAACCCGTCATAGACGAGATGTTCATACATGTCGTCCGTCAGCACCCAGACGTGGCTGTGGCGCAGCAGCACATCGGCCAGAGCCTTCAGCTCGGCACGCGTGTAGGCGGCCCCGGTCGGGTTCGAGGGCGAGTTCAGGATCAGCCACTTCGTGCGCGGCGTGATCGCGGCGTCCAGCGCCTCCGGCGTCAGCTTGTAGTTCGAATTCGCCCCGCACGGCACCGTCACCGGCGTAGCCCCCGCCAGCAACACGATTTCCGGATAGCTTACCCAGTAAGGCGCAGGGATCACGACCTCGTCGCCCACGTTCAGCGTAGCGATCAGCGCATTGAACAATACCGCCTTGCCGCCCGGAGAGACGTTGACCTGGCTCGGCTTGTAGTCGAGCCCGTTCTCGCGCTTGAACTTGCCGCAGATTGCTTCCTTCAGCTCCGGGATACCGTCCGAAGGCGTATACTTCGTCTTGCCCTCGCGGATCGCCCGCATCGCGGCTTCCTTGATATTCTCGGGCGTGTCGAAATCCGGCTCGCCAGCGCCGAGGCCGATCACGTCGAGCCCCTGCCGCTTCATCTCGTTGGCCTTGGTCGTTACCGCAATCGTGGCGGAAGGCTTCACGCGGGCGATGGCATCGGAAAGCTGGATATCGGCGGCCATGGAGGGCTGCTCCTTGTGAGAGGGAAGGCGCGCGCACGCATACCGGCGTGCCCCTCGCTTCGCAAGGCGCCGGGGCGCTGCCGGAGCCCGCCGGGTGCGAAAAGGTTTGGTTTCCCGCCGATTACCCGGATCGCGCGATTTCCCGCCCGCGATTTGCCGGAACCGTAAAATGATCGGTCCAGAATCTGCGAACAGGCTGGAAGCTTCAGGCCATTGGGCAGGCCCGGAGGTAGTTAGACATGGCGCAGGCCATCTGGAAAACGCAGGTCGAGACTGCGATACATGACATAGGGCGCGATCTCGCAGCGATGACGCGCGAGGCGAAGCATTTCCTGTCCGGCCTCAGCACCTCCGAGCGGCTGGTCCTGACCGGCCTGTTGATGATCGGCCTGTTCTTCCTGCTGCTCAGCCAGTTCCAGAAGCGCGACGGAGGCGAGCATGGCGAGGGCCAGTTTGCCGGACTTCTCTTCCTGCTGGTCGCCGCAGCCACAGGTGCGGGCTGGATGATGTCCGGCGGCCATACAGCCTGACGCCCTTCCGGCCAGCGCCTGGCGGGGCTATCTGTCTGGCATGAGCGAGAATCAGGCCGGCACGCCGCCGCTGCGCGGTGTCGATGTCATAAAGGACAACCTTACGCGGCTTCCGTCAAAGCCCGGCGTCTACCGCATGTTCGGAGATGCCGACGAGGTCCTGTATGTCGGCAAGGCCCGCGACCTGAAGGCGAGGGTCTCCAGTTATGTCCGGCTCGGCGGCCATACCCAGCGCATCGCCCGGATGATCTCGCAAACCCGGCGTATGGAATTCGTCGTCACCGAAAGCGAGACCGAGGCGCTGCTGCTCGAGGCGAGCCTCGTCAAATCGCTGAAGCCTCGCTTCAACGTGCTGCTGCGCGACGACAAGTCCTTCCCTTACATCCTGATCCGCCGGAACCACGAGGCGCCGCAGATCAAGAAGTATCGCGGCAGCAAGCAGGATGAGGGCGACTATTTCGGCCCCTTCGCCAGCGCCGGCGCCGTGATGCGCACCCTCGACACGCTGCAGAAGGCCTTCCTGCTGCGCACCTGCGAGGACAGCGTCTACTCCGCCCGCACGCGCCCCTGCATGCTGCACCAGATCAAGCGCTGCGCCGCGCCCTGCGTCGGGCTCATTTCGAAAGAAGACTATACCGAGCTTTCCAACGAAGCCGCCGATTTCCTGCGGGGGAAGGGCGCCGATTTGCAGAAACGCCTCGCCGCCGAAATGGAAGCCGCCGCCGAGGCGATGGAGTTCGAAAACGCAGCTCGCCTGCGCGACCGCATCCGCGCGCTCGCGCATGTCCGCGCGACGCAGGATGTGAACCCTGACGGCATCGAGGAGGCCGATGTTTTCGCCATCGCGATGGATGGCGGCGTCTCCTGCGTGCAGGTCTTCTTCATCCGCGCCGGCCAGAACTGGGGCGCCACGGTCCACTTTCCGCGCCACGAACGTGATCAGGGTACGGAAGAAGTGCTCGCCGCCTTCCTCGTCCAGTTCTACGACAAGCGCCCGCCGCCGCGCCTGATCCTCGTCAACGAACTGCCCGAACAGGCTGACTTGATCGCAGACGCCCTCGGCCTGAAAGCCGGGCGGAAAATCGAACTGCGGCGCCCCGAACGCGGCACCAAGCGTGACCTTCTCACCCAGGCCGAGCGCAACGCCGCCGAAGCGCTCACCCGCAAGCTGTCGGAAACGGCCAGCCAGGAACGCCTGCTGCTGGAAGTGCAGAAAGTCTTCGAGCTGCCGGATGTGCCGGAGCGGATCGAGGTCTACGACAACTCCCACATCCAGGGCACCAATGCCGTTGGCGGCATGGTCGTTGCGGGGCCCGAAGGATTCCGCAAGCAGGCCTATCGCAAGTTCAACATCAAGGATGCCGACCTCGTTCCCGGCGATGATTTCGGCATGATGCGTGAAGTCATGCGCCGCCGCTTCTCGCGCGCGCTGAAGGAGCGAGAAGCCGGGCAGGACCAGGACTGGCCGGACCTTGTGCTGATCGATGGCGGCCTCGGCCAGCTTAACGCGACCATCGAAACCCTCGCCGAACTTGGTCTGACCCCGGACGATGTGACCCTCGTCTCGATCGCCAAGGGCGTCGACCGCAATGCGGGCCGTGAGCAATTCTTCCGTCCCGGCCGCGCGCCCTTCAAGCTGCCGGAAAACGCGCCCGTCCTCTATTACCTCCAGCGCCTGCGCGACGAGGCCCACCGCTGGGCCATCGGCGCCCACCGCCAGAAACGCGCCGCCGAAGCCGCCCGCTCACCGCTCGACGAGATCGAAGGCATAGGCCCGACGCGCAAGAAGGCGCTGCTCCACCATTTCGGCTCCGCCCGCGGCGTCTCGCGCGCCAAGGTCGCAGACCTCATGCAGGTCGAAGGCGTCAACGAAGCCCTCGCGATCCGCATCCACGGGCATTTCAACGGCGGGTGAGTTCGCGCAGCGAAGTGCAACTCACCCCTCTCCCTTGGGAGAGGGGCAGGGGTGAGGGGGTGTGACGCCGAAAAACGTATGCCAGATTTCCGGCGAAATGCCCCCTCATCCCCAACCCTTCTCCCAAAGGAGAAGGGGCTTACAACGCCGCCCCTTCTCCCCTATATTGGCCCCGTCTTCGGACTATGGCGATAAATGCGCGTGTAATAAGCGGCTCGGACCCGGGGGCGGTACCCGGCAGCTCCACCAAAAGGCGGCTTTGAAGCCGCCTCCTGACGGGGCTGAAATAGTGTCGACGGACGTGTAAAGACGAGGCTTTCGCTCGCTTGAGCTGCGTTAGAAGCTCAAAAGCAAATAGTTGCAAACGACAACTTTGCTGAGGGCGAACTGCTCGCCGCGTAAGCGGTGACGGTTTTTCCGACCTAAGTCCTTAGGCTTCAGACCCTAAGGCGGGGCCCGGGGGCGCCTGGCAACAGAAGCCCCCACCTTATTCCGCGTTCAAACCTAAAGCAGGATCGTGCCCTTCCCATCCTTCTCCATCGCCCGGATGTAGGACGGATATTCTCGCATTTGCTTCAGGAATCGGTGGGCGTTCGGGAAGCGGGCTTCGTCCATGCCGGCGCGGTGGGCGGCGAGTTCCATCGAATAGCCCATCACGATATCCGCCGCCGTCAACGTGTCGCCCGCAAACCATTTCGATTTGCCGAGCGCCTTCTCGATCTCCTTCAGCAGGGCATTGAGGCGCGGATCGAAGAAGGCAGTGTTCAGCGCGCCGACCAGCGACTTCGCTACCGGCCGCACCAGCATCGGTGCGCGCGTCGTGAGTGCGCCGAGCACGAATTTGTTGGTCAGCAGCGGCTGCAGGCTGCCTTGCGATGTGTGGAACCAGAAAAGATAGGCCGCGCGGTTCGCGTCGCCCGGCTTGGGCCGCAGCGGACTGCCCGGCTGTCCATCGAGGATATAGTCGATGATTGCGTTGGTCTCGGCCAGCGTCACGCCGCCATCGGTGATCACAGGCGCTGTGCCCAGCGGCGAGACCGCCTTGTAAGCCGCCGGCGCGAGCCGCGTATTCGGATCGCGGTCATACAGCTTGATCTCGTAAGGCGCGCCCAGTTCCTCGAGCAGCCAGAGAATGCGGATCGACTGGGACTTCTCGAGGTGATGCAGCGTGATCAAGGCAGGGTCTCCCGGCGGGTTGCCCGGAAGTAGCTATGGCGGATGCCCCCTCGCGGCCAGTGGTACCGCTGGGGCAGGACGCCATTGGTGGCCCATGCGATCAGTTCTGAGGCGCCTGCGCTTCAGCAAGGTCAGCAAGCGCCTGCATCGTCGGTGGCAGGGCCGCGCGGAAGCCCGGGCCAAACTGACCGGACCAATAGCCCGCCAGCGGCCCGGAAAAGCTGACCGTGTGCCGGAACCGCGTCGGCGCCGTTCCGGTGATTTCCCGATCCAAGGTCAGACTCGCCAGCGGCAGCCCAGTGCGGAAACTGTAGGATTGTCCGGGCACAAGCGTGATTACCTCAAATGCGGAAGACGGCCCTTCGAGCGGAATGATCCTTCCCTTCGACCCCACCGCCATGGCGCCTTCATGCTCGGCCGATTTCAGCCCCTTGTCCCAGTCCTTCCAGGTGCTCGGATCCGTCCATAGCGCCCACACCGCTTCCGGCGGCGCGGTGGTCGTTACCTCGTGTGAAAACGCACGGTTCGTGCCCTCGGCCAGCAGTGTTCCGGGCGGCGGCGCCTTGGGCGAGCCGGAGCAGGCGGCCAGCATGGCGACTGCCAAAGCCGCGCCCCATCCCGCCAATGACTTCAACTGCAAACCTCTGTTCATCGCCTCGTCTCCGCCTGGAATGAATAATGTTCATTAATTGGATGCGAAATAGGCCTGTCGCCTTTTCCGGCAAGAGTGAATATTGTTCAGCAATGGCAAGAACGCGCCGCATGGATCCTGAAGGCAAACGCGAGGCAATCCTCCTCGCGGGCGAGCGGCTGTTTGCGGGGCAGGGCTATTCCGGCACGACCATGGCCGATATCGCCTCCGCTGCAGGCGTCGCTGTCGGCACGCTCTATCGTCTGTTCCCGGACAAGCGCGCGCTGCTGGAGGCGCTGCATGTGCGCATGGAGGATCGCTTCATCGACGCCACCCTCAAAGGATGGGAGTCTGGCACCAGCGGCGCGGGCCGCCTAGACGCCATGGCAGCTCACCTGCTCGCCGAAGCGGAGCGCCAGCGTTCAGCGATGCCCCTCTACACCCTGACGCGCGACATGATCCAGTCGGGCGATTACCAGCCCGGCGCCCGGCTGATCACAGTTATTCGCGGTCTCTACCAGTCCGGGGTACGCGCCGGTCACTTCCACCGGCATGATCCCGATGCCGCCGCCGCCATCGCGCATGGTCTGATCGAAGGGGGCATGCGTGCGGCCATGAGCGCAGGCACGCCCGCTGCCAGCGCCCGTGTGCTGCGCGACCTGCAAGCCGTATTCCGGCGCGCCTTCCTCGCCGCGCCGGATTGATCGTCGGTTTACTGGATTCCGAGGATTTCCTGCAGGAACAGCGTCTCCGCCTCACGCTGCGCCTCGCGGTTGGATTTCTTGCGGAAGCCGTGGCCCTCGTCCATTGCCATCATGAACCAGGCCTTCACGCCGTTGGCTTTCACCGCCTCGAGAATCTGCTCGGCCTCGGTATAGGGCACGCGCGGGTCGTTATAGCCCTGGATGATGAACAGCGGCTTGGTGATCTTCGAGGCATTCTTCAAAGGCGAAATCTCGTCGAAGAAGGCCGCCACCACGGGGTCGCGCTCGTCGCCATACTCTACCCGGCGCAGGTCCACGCGGTAGCCTTCGGTGTTCTCGAGGAAGGTCTTGAAGTCCGAGATGCCCACGATGTTCACGCCGCCGGCCAGACGGTCGCCATAGTCGATCATCGAGGCCAGCACCATGTAGCCGCCGTACGAGCCGCCATGCACCACGACCTTGGAGGCATCAAGGTTCGGCTGGGTCGCAATCCAGTCGAGCAGCGCGCCGATATCTTCGACCGATTTCTTGCGGTTCAGGCCATTGTCCAGAGACACATAGGTTTTTCCGTAGCCGGACGATCCGCGTACGTTCGGCACCAGCACGGCAAGGCCCAGTTCATTGGCCCAGTACTGGTAAGCCGACGAAAAGCCAGGGCGGGACTGGCCTTCCGGCCCGCCATGGATCGAGATGATCACCGGGTGCGGCCCGGGGCCGTCCGGCGTGTACATGAAGGCCGGAATGTCCATGCCCTCGGCATTCTTGTAGGTCATCATGGTCGGCGCGGTGAAGTTTTCCGGGTTCAGCCCGCCGGTCTCCGCTTCGGTCCAGCGCGTCAGGTTCAGCGTCGCAATATCGAACGACCAGGCATCCGCCGGGCTCGTTGCGCCGTTGAAGGTAAAGCCCACCTGCGCGCCGCTGGGCGAGAAGACGAGGCCGCTGGCGATGCCGACCGGCAGCGTCGGGCCGGGGCGCACCAGCCCGCTCGCAACGTCCAGCAGGCGGATCGTGCCAAGGCCGCCCTCGTTCATGGTGAAGACGACCGTCTTCTCATCCGGCGACAGGGCCCAGTCGGACACATCCCAGCCGATGTCGGCGGTGTAATTGGTCACCGTGCCATCCTTCGCGATTCGCACGAGGTTCTGGAACTCACTGTCCTTGTCGGTCGCCGTGATCACCGATCCATCCGCCAGCAGCGCAGCCCCCGAATAGGACACATCATCGTCCGGATTCAGTTCGGTCAGCGCCCCGCTCGCCACGTCCAGCGCGAAAATCTCGCTCTTGGCCACTGACACATAGCGTTGCAGCAGCAGGGTCTTGCCATCCGCGGACCAGTCCACCGGGCCGATCGCGCCTTCGCCTTCCAGCGCCACCCGCAGGCTGGACGGGTTCGCAGGATCGGCCAGCAGAATGTCATTGTTCGGGTCGCCCGCGCCGGTGCGCGCCCAGGCCACGAGGCTGCCATCATCCGCCCACAGAGCACTGCCATTGCGCGATCCCGGCTCGGTAAATTGCGTGATCTCGCCGGAGTTGAGGTCAAACCGGTAGGCCTGGTAATACTCATCCCCGCCGCGATCCTTTGCGAACAGGAAAGCGCCGCCTTCGGGGCTGACATCTGCGCTGCCCACGGCGTCCGTGTAGAAGGTCAGCTGGCGCCGCGCGCCGAGCGGGAAACGCACTTCGTGCACCTGGCTCACATCGGCGAACCGCGTGGAAATGAGAATGCCGCCTTCGCCCGTCCAGTCGAGGAAGCCATGACCGCGCACGTTCTCATAGCGCGTCAGCCGCTCCTTCAGCTCCGGGGAGGCCGCCGGCACGCCTTCCAGCACGAGATTGCCCTTGGTCTCCCGCGTGTTCACGGCTGCCGCAGGCTCGGTCAGCGCGTTATCCGGCACGGTCGTTCCCGTCTGGGCGCAAGCGGCGAGGGCGAGGGCAGCAATCGAAGACATCAAGGCAAGGCGGCGCATCAGGGGCTCCCGGATTTTCAGTTTGTCATGCAGGCGTTTTAGTGCGTTCGGTGCCCCCGTCACCCCTTTTTCCGGAGAGGGGGTTCACATCACCGCTGCAATCGGGGTCTAAGGCGCGCAGATGCCGAAACCGGAGTGCCCTTCATGCTGAAACGAATCGCCACGGCCTTTGCCGCAGCCCTCCTTGTCCTTGGCGCCTGTCAGAGCCCGCCGCCGGCACCCGCCGCTCCGGCGCCAGCAGAGGCCGCCGCTCCGGAAGCGCCCCAGCGCGTCCTTCTCGTCGGCCTAGATGGCTTCCGTCCTGAAATGCTTGGCTGGGATGCGCCGAACCTGGGCGCGCTCGCGGCCCGCGGCGTGCGCGCCGAAGCGATGATCCCGGTAATGCCCAGCGTCACCTTCGTGAACTTCTACTCCCTCGCCACCGGGCTCTATCCGCAAAATCACGGCATGGTGGCGAACTATCCCTACGACGCCGAAGCAAAGGAGCATTTCCAGCAGGCCACTGGCCCCACCGAGGAGCGCTGGTGGCAGGGCGAGCCTATCTGGATCACCGCCGAGAAACAGCGCCTGAAGACCGCCATCATGTTCTGGCTCGGCTCGGAAGTCCCGCATGAAGGCGTGCGCCCCTCCGTGTGGACACCTTATCAGCACGAAAAGCCGTATCAGGAACGCATCGACGAAGTCCTCGCCTGGTATGATGTGCCGGAGGCCGAGCGTCCCCGCTTCGCCGCCGTCTATTTCGACCGCGTCGATACCGTCACGCACTATACCGGCCCGAACTCAGTGGAAGCGAAGGCCGCCGTCACCGAAGTGGACGCCTATGTTGGCCAGCTGATCGATGGCCTCAAGGCGCGCGGCCTGGCCGACACCACAACGATCATCGTCGTGTCGGATCACGGCATGGTCTACACGCCGCCGGAGCAGGTGATCGATGTCGGCGAGTACATCGACCTCGACCAGCTCGTCGTCACGCAGTTCGTCGGCCCCTATGGCGGCTCGGGCCATCCCTTCCTACAGATTTACGGCGAAGGCCCCGCCCTTGAAGCGGCTTACAACGGCCTCTCGATTGCCTCCGAACACATCCGTGTCTATCGCGGCGGCGCCATGCCCGCGCACTACCACCTCGATCATCCTACACGCGGGCCGGATCTCTTTGCTGTCGCTGATCCCGGTTGGCTGATGCGCAGCACAAATGTCGGCGGCTGGCGCGCGCCCATCCCGGGCAATCACGGCTACGACAATCTCGCGCCGGAAATGGCGGCAACCTTCATCGCCGCGGGCCCGATCTTCCCCGAAGGCGAAGTCGCCGTGCCGTTCGAGAACGTCAACGTCTACGGCATGATCGCCTGCGCTCTCGGCATCACGCCCGCGAAGACCGACGGCGACCCGAAAGTCATCGCCAGAGTCACCGGCGGGCGCTGCCAGGCGGACTAGCGCACGCGCGGGCGCAGCGGCGTTCTCGGATGCGATGATCCATAGGACAGCGCCTCGCGCTTGGTCGTCGCCGTCGCGCAGACTTCCACAGGGATATACTCGGCGCCCCAGCGGTGCTGCATGACGCCCGTGCTCTGATTGTTTCCGTACTGCTCGATCGAACCATTGAGATTGCGCCCGTTCTGCACGAGGCACGCGGCATTGTTCGAGCCGTCCTGCAGCACCGTGCCGGTATTGCCCTGGCCGAACTGCAGGATACCGGCTGCGTTGCCGCCGCCTGTCTGCTGGATGCCGGCGCCATTGCCGCTGCCATCCTGCACCACCCGCGTGGTGTTTTTTGCCTGGACTGCGGCGCGGGTCGGGTTTGCCTCAGCCGTGAAACCGGCCGAGACGGCCACCAGCGCAAGGCCGGCAAGGACGTGTTTGAATGTGTTGGTCATGGTGATCTCCTAGGATAGGCGTTCGGTTTCGCAGAGCGAGCCATGCGCGTCCCTGAGGGCAAGGAAGGCGCGGTAGCGCTTGCCGGAAAACTCGGCCGAGCCCACGGTCGCCCGTTCGCCGGCCGCAAGGTCTACCGGTCCGCCCTGAGAGACATCAGAATTGCCGCCGGGACCCTTTGCGGTCACGACGAACTCATATTCTCCGTACACGGCATGATCTGCATCAACGATGGCTTCGAGGCGCAGGCCGTTCGCGGTCTTCGTCTCCCGGATGCGGCACCCGGCCAGCGGGGCAGGGGCCGCCGTCTCGCCCTTCACAAGCTCGCCCGGCACAATCGCCGCGGTGCGGACTTCGGCCGGCGTTTGCACGGCGCAGGCCGTGACCAGCGCAAGCGCTACTGCAATCGATGGAATCCTCATGCGTGCCTCCTTGGGCGCGGGCCTTGCGGGGAGGCGCACCGGCCTCCCCGCGCGGGGCCTTAGTTGTAACCGCTCTGCACAACGACCGAGATGTTGCCGTCGCCGCGCTGGCGCACCGTCACATCCTGGCCATTGCCAACCTGGATGATGCCCGACGTGTTGTTGTAGCCATCCTGGTCTGCCACGGCCGTATTGTTCGTGCCGATCTGCGCGATACCCGAGACGTTGCCATAGCCGGTCTGCAGGGTGCTGGCGCGAAGGTTGCGGCCTTCCTGTCCCGTCACGGCGAAGTTGTTCTCGCCGATCTGGCCGGTTTCAACGCGGTTGCGCGTGCCGTACTGGTCCATCCGGAGGAAGTTGTTGTAGCCGGACTGCACACCGCGGGCATACTGGCCGTTGCCGCCCTGGACGATGACCGTGCCGTTGCGGTCGCCCTGCTGGGCGGCGGCTGCGCCATTGTTCCAGCCCGACTGGTCAATGCGGACCCGGCTGCCCCGGTCAGCATGGGCGGCGCCGAGGCTGAACACCATCAGGGCAGCGGCGGCAGTGGTGATAAGACGTTTCATGTTTCAGTCTCCTGTGTTTCGTGTCCCGGGTCGCAGCGTCTGTCGCCCGTTCGCACACAGGAATGACGCCCCCGCCCTGAACGCACTTTGAACGAGCACGTTCAGGTTCGTTCATTTTGAAGATGAACAGACTGTCAGGAATAAAGTACTCCGTAGGCAGAATAAACTTCAGGCGGCCTGGCTCCGGGCCATTGCCCTTGCGCTCTGGCGCCCGGACCATTAGTGCCGCTCGGGACAACCGGAGGTCCCCCGCCATGGCCAAACTCGTCTACGGTCTCAACATGTCCCTCGACGGCTACGTGGACCACGATGCCTTCGCGCCGGAGCCTGCCGCTTTCCGGCATTTCATCGAACAGGTCCGCCACGAGACCGCCAGCATCTATGGCCGCCGCATGTACGAGATCATGGCCTACTGGGACGAAGACCAGCCCGGCTGGGACGCGGCTGAGCGCGAATACGCCGAAGCCTGGCGCGCCCAGCCGAAATACGTCGTCTCCCGCACCCTGAAATCCGTCGGCCCGAACGCCACGCTGATTTCAGAGGATGTCGAAAACGCCGTCCGCCGCCTGAAGGCAGACCTCACCGGCGAAGTCTCGGTCACCGGCCCCCAGCTCGCCCACAGCCTCACGCCCCTGATCGACGAATACCAGCTCTACCTCCACCCCGTCATCCTCGGCAAAGGCACCCCCATGTTCCCCGGCCCCCGCCCACCCCTCCGCCTCACCGGCACACAGCGGATAGGGGAAAGCGTGATCCGGCTCACTTATGTGCCGGCGTAACCCCGTTCCGAAGATACCTGCGAAAGCAGGTATCCAGATCCTCATTCCCTCACGCTGATCCGGAGCGAAGCATGTCCCGGCGAAGCGCGGCGAAGGATGGGCCAAACAGGATTGCAGCCATCAGTTTTCTGTTCTGTATCGAGGGGCAAGCATACTTCTGCCGCCAGTTCGAAACTGATTCATGATCAGAGCAAAGTCTTTGGGCACCATATTAATCTTCCCATCGGTTTTAATGCTGACCGCTCTAAAGTAAGGCGCATCTCTTCTATGGAGCATCAGAGATCGAAGTGGGAGCCAACCATCTGGCTGAAGATTTCCAATGAGCGCGCGCCGTAGAGCGTTGGTAGCAATGTCCGCAAGTTCCAAACCAGGTTCAGCTACACTAGAAAATCGGAAGCTCTCCCTAAACAACTTCTGAAGGTCGATGCCCGCGCCTTTCTCGTCTGGCGTCGGCACTTTACCAATCAGATAGTCTGGGACCTTGTGAAGAAGAAATGATTCAAAGAATTTGTAGTCTCCGCCTGTGAACAACTTACCGGGCTTCGATATGGATTTAGCTTGAAGCCAGACAACAATCGTATTGCTCCACCAATCCTCCCAATCAGTGATGAGGCTTGGATCTTTACCGTCAACCACCCAATGAAATACAGCAAGCTCCTTTGGTTGCCGCTGGGCGTGATAGCTAATCATCTCGCCGATCGAATGATGAATAAGGTCGGTCATCACGACCATCTGCGAATAGAGGGGCAATGAGAACCCTTGCATTCGGCGCTGAAGGTCGGCCACGCTTGCTCGTAACTCTGGAGTATGACCGTCAGTCAAGTTTTCGCCTAGTCGGTGAACTCCCTGAGCGCGATGAGATTCAATTTCAGCCACGCTATGGCCGCTCATTTCTATTGTTGATGCAAAGAATAGGACTTCATTGCGTCGCATGAGGTCGACTACGCTGGCTATCTGATTTTCGCTCAGCAGGTTGCCTTTCACCTCTCCCGATTTGCTTTTGGGGAGAGAGGTGCGAAGCCGGTCATATCTTTTGCTGAGTTTTTCGATGCGCCCGTCGGGAACAACAATTGCTCCTTGCACCGATATTGCCGGTCGTCCGGAATCCGCGCCGCTAAATGTTCCCGACTCGTCCATGAATATGTGCATGAGACAAAAGCGACCTACGAATATCGCGCCTCAACCTTCGCCGCCGCCACCCCCGCCTTCACATCCGCCAGCGCCGCCGCGAGGTCGCGCAGGTAGTCCTCCGCCACCTCCGCATGTTTCGGTGACAGCATCAGGTGCAGGCTCGCGGGCTCTGCCGTGAACGAGCTGAACCATCCCCGCGCGCGCATCGCGGCATAAAGCGCCAGCGTCTCCGCCTCCGGATGCCGGAACGCGACCAGCCCCAGCAGCGGCCGCCCGAGCACTTCGAAGCCCAGCGCGCGAACGCCCGCCTCGATCCGCTCCCGCGTCGCGCACACGAGCCCCTGCTTCTCGCGGTAGCCCGCAACGCCCAGCACATTCATCACTGCCCAGGCCGCCGAGATCGCGCCGCCCGGCCGCGTGCCCGCCAGTGTGGGCGTCTTCATCGGCGCGCCGCTCCAGTCCTTCATCGAGAAGGGCATGTGCTTGTAAAGCTCTTCCGAGCGGAACAGCACGGTCGAGGCGCCCTTGGCGCAGTAGCCATACTTGTGCAGGTCCGCGCTGATCGAGTGCACGGCCGGCACCTCGAAATCGAAGGCCGGCACGGCCACCCCGTTCATCCGCGCGAAGGGCGCGAAGTAGCCGCCGACGCAGGCATCCACATGCAACCAGACGCCCTTCGCCGCCGCGACCTCGCCGATCGCCGCCACGGGGTCGATGATGCCATGCGGAAAGTTCGGCGCCGAGGCGACCATCATGATCGTGCCCGCGTCCACCGCCGCCGCCATCGCGGCGGGGTCGGCCTCATAGCTGCCATCGGTTTTCAGCGGCGTGCGGCGCATCTGGATGTCCATCAAGTGCGCGGCCTTGTCGAAGGCAAGGTGCGCTGAGCGCGGCAGCACGATGTTGAACGGCCCCGTCTTTCCCTTCGCACGTGCGAAGTCGCGCGCGGTCTTCATCGCCATAGTGATCGAATCGGTGCCGCCCGACGTCATCGCCCCGGTCGCCCCTGCCGGCCCGTGCAGCAGGCCGAGCGCCATGGCGATCACCTCCTTCTCCATCTGCGCCAGCGACGGAAAGGCGAGGGGGCCGAGCCCGTTCTCCGACATGTAGAGCCCGTAGGCCTCGTGCTGGATGTGGTGCACATCCTCGCCCGCGTTAAACACGTAGACGGCCGTCCTGCCGCCGCGCCAGTCGACATCGCCGCCGCCGCGCGCGGTCATTTCGGCGCGCACTTCGTCCCAGTCGCGGCCCGTCTCCGGCATCTGCATCGCCTGTTCCTCCAGCCTTGCGAGGCGAATCCTAGGCGCTGCTTTCGCGGCTGGCCAGCGCTCCGTGGTAAATGCGCGAGGTGAAAATAAATGCTCGCGTGTTGCGCTAAGGCCGTTGCGGCCATCGCGGGGTCTGCGTAATTTACATTTCGATAACCAATCAACTCCGGGAAGAGCGCGCGCAAGATGACGGACTATATCGGATACGAAGCGCTCACCCAGGCTGCCATGCGCGGCGTTGTCCGCGAGGCCCTGCGCCGCGCCCGCTCGAATGGCGGCATCCCCGGCGACCATCATTTCTACATCTCCTTCCGCACCCGCGCGCCCGGCGTGAAGATTGCCGATCATCTGGTTCAGCGCTTCCCCGAAGAGATGACCATCGTCATCCAACACCAGTACTGGGACCTTGAAGTCCACGAAGGCCACTTCGAAGTCGTGCTGAAATTCGCCGGCGTGCCGCAGCACCTGTCGATCCCGCTCGCCGCCCTGACGCGCTTCGTTGACCCTTCCGTCAATTTCGGCCTCACCTTCGAAACCCGCGGCCGCGATGCCGGCGTGCTCGCTCCGGCGAAGGATGCCTCCGAGGCGGCGCCTGCGCCTGCGGCCCCGGCCGAAACGGTCGTCAGCCTCGACGCTTACCGCCGCAAGTAAGGCCCCGGCGCCTTGTCCGAGGATACCAAGCCCCGCGTCTCCGATGCCGAGATGCTGGCCCGCTTCCAGAACTCGAAGAAACGCCCGCCCTGTTCAGACACACTAGGCATGCGCCTGGTGGACCTCAATCAGGACCGCCAATGGGTCCGCATGGAATTCGACGTGCCCCAGATGTTCGCCAATCCGACCGGCGCCGTGCAGGGCGGTTTCATCGCCGCGATGATGGACGAAGCGATGAGCACTGCCGTGATCATCGCCTCCAATGTCACAATGACCGCGCCGACCCTCGAAATGAAAACGAGCTACCTGACACGCCTGATGCCCGGCAAGGCCGCCGTCGAGGCGCGCATCCTGAAGCTCGGCAAGTCCGCCGCCTTTATGGAGGCCGACTGTTTCGACGACAAAGGCGGCCTCGTCGCCCGCGCCACCGCCACGGCCATCCCGATGCCCTTCAAACGCCTCTGAGGACACGCCCCATGCTCCGCCCCGCTGCTGTCTCGCTCGCCGCTCTCCTCGCCGCCTGCGCCGCACCGGAAACGCCGCCTGCCGAAGTCGCGGCGCCGATCGAGACCGCCCCGCCGATCATGATGGATGTCCCCGCCCAAGGTCCGAACGGCGGCCCGAACACCGATGAAGAATGGGCCCGCGTCACCCGTTTGCAGCGCGCCGAAATCCTCGCCGCCGCCGATGCCTCGCCCGAAGCCAAGGCCCGCTTTGCGCTGATGATGGATTGCGGCCGGTACGCGTCCGATTACGGCTCGCGGAAATTCTTCGACGATGACACGGCCGGCCGGCCGAAGGATGAAGCCTGCCTTGCGCTGTCGGATGCCGCCAGCGCCGCGTTCTATGCCGAGGCCGACAAGGCGCTGACCCTGAACGAGATGGACCGCTTCCAGTATTTCAATTCGGGCCTGATCCAGGACCGGCAGGAATTCCGGGAGCAGGGCGACGCGGCTGCCCAGCGCGCCCACCTCCAGGCCAGGACCGAAGCCTGCTTTGCCGCCCGGGACCAGCCGCCCGGCCTGACAGCCGCGCTGCTCACCGACTGCCCGATCGCGCTGACCGGCACGCCGATCGCGAAGTAGGGACCAAGTCCCGCGAGGCCAGAACGCCGAACTTGTTCTTCTCCCGCTCACCCCGTCGAAAGACGGGGCCCAGAGACGTCGCCTTGCTGCCAGGTCAAAGTCTGGGTCCCGGCTTTCGCCCGGATGAGCGGCCGATAAAGCCGCCGGGACTTGTGATCCAAAAAATCCCCCGCGCACCTCCCCAAAAAATCGGCTATACCTGTGCCATAATCAGAAAACTCCCGGGAGGAGACCCCCATGGCCGATGATCCCAAAGCGCCGCCCGGCGTCCCGCAAACCATCCTCGAGCTCTCCGCCTTCAATCCCGCCGCGCGCGATAATCCGCATCCGATGATGGCGGCGCTGCAGAATGCCTGCCCGGTCATGCGCGACGAGGTGGCGAAAGTCTGGGTGCTCAGCCGCTACAAGGACATTCGCGACACGGTCAACGACCGCTCCTTCGTGCGCCATCCGCTGCACGCGGATCCCGACTCCATCACTGCCCGCCTCGTCGAGGAGGGCAGGGAAGGGCGCACCAGCATCCTCTTCCTCGACGATCCGGACCATGCCCGCATCCGCCAGCCGCTGGCGAAGGCCTTCTATGCCCGCATCAACAAGATGCGTCCCGAAATCGAGGCAATGATCGACGAGGTCATTGAGGCCGCCCCCGCCATCGGCGCCTTCGACCTGATGGAAAAGATCGCCGTGCCGATCCCCGTGCTCGTCATTGCGCGCATCCTCGGGGTCGACGAGTCCATGCTCGCCAGTTTCCGTCAGTGGTCGGAGGATGTCATCCTCGGCCTCAGCCCCGTCCGCACGCCGGAGGAAAATGCCCGCCTGATCTCCGGCGCCGCCGCATTGGACGCCTATTTCGGCGAGCTGATGCAGGCCCGCCGCAAGGCGCCGCAGGACGATCTCGTCACCGACATGGTCCAGCTGCAGGCGAAGGGCGAGGCGAACATCGCGGATGATGAAGTCTGCCTCAACCTGCAGGCCCTTCTCGTCGGCGGCAACCTGACGACGACGGACCTGATCGGCAACGGCATCTGGCTCCTGCTGACCCACCCGGATCAAGCAGCCGCCCTGCGCGCCGATCCCGGCCTCGCCGCCCAGGCGGTGGAGGAAGTGCTGCGCTATGAAGCGCCGGTACAAGTCACCTCCCGCATCGTCGAGAAGGACCGCACCATCGCAGGCTGCCCGATGCACAAGGGCCAGCCCGTCTTCAACATCCTCGCCTCCGCCAACCGCGACCCGGACATCTTCGAAGCCCCGCAGGCCTTCGACATCACGAAGAAACGCGCCAGCCACATCGCCTTCGGCGGCGGCCCCCACATCTGCATCGGCGCCCCGCTCGCCCGCATCGAGGCCCGCCATGTCTATGTCAAACTGCTGGAGCGCTACCCGAACCTGCGCCTGCCCGAGCAAGACCTCCACTGGCGCACGCTCCCCTTCTTCCGCGGCCTCGAAAAACTGATCGTGGAGAACTGACCCTCAAAGCCCCTCTCCCTTGGGAGAGGGGTTGGGGTGAGGGGGCGCAAGGCTGAAACGAAGGAAGCCTTCTCCGGCGAAGCACCCTTTACCCAATCACAACCTTCGTTCGTCGTCATCCCGGTTTCGCCAAAGGCGAAGACCGGGACCCAGCGCAAGAAGGAAAGTCTGGGTCCCGGGCATTCGCTTCGCAAATCCCGGGATGACGACAAACACGCGTGCCGCTGCAGCGCAGGTTTCGCAGCATCCACTTCATCTGCCTACGGAACACTTACGCAACCAATTTCCAAACGAAAAATCTAATCCAATCAACGCCCCACAACTATTTTATCGAAACTTGCGCAACCCCTCCGGCACCATGCCTATAATCGCTGCATGGACCAGAGCCCGCCCCCGGACGATATCCACCCGAACGGCCGCCTCATTGATGAGGGGTTGCACCTTGCTGCCTGGTTCTTCCTGAGGATCCGCGAGTTGTTCATGCCGAGGCTCTCGGCTCGCGACCTGCGCCACCTTTTCCGTCATTACCTGCGCCCCGCCGAAGCCGCCCTGCGCCGCGCCATCTGCCTGATCGCCGACACGCTGGAGCCGGAGCCCCTTCGGTCATCAAAAGACTCCGATAATCCCCGCGCAGGCGGGGATCGCGTGCAACAAACCCCAACCCGGCTCCGCGCGCCCACCTTCCGCCTCACCGAATCCCTCCCTCGTCCGAAGACGGACTATCTGCCGCCCCAGCAGCGCCCACGCATCTCCATCGCCGGCTTCGCCCCGCCGCCGCCACCGCCCGCGCCCAAGCCGCGAACGCCCTCTGATCCGGCCCTGCTCGCGGCAAAACTCGAACGCCGCCTCGACGCTTTCGACGCCGCCTTCCGCAACCTGCGCGGCGCCGCCCGCCGCCTCCGCCGCCTGCGCGCCCGCCGCACCGCAAAGCGCCCTTTGCTGTGCTTCATCCAGATCCCCGGCATCGCCGCCAAACCCGTCAACGGCGAAGCAAGAGGCATCCTCGAACGCCTCAACCGGGCGGCGTTTGCGGTGTTCCGTGCCATGGCGGATACGTCCTGATCGTCTCGCTGCGAAGACCCTCACCTCCCACCGCCTTTGGCGGCGGGTCCCTCCTCTCACGCGATGCGGGAGAGGGGTCAGTGGCGGCTCCCAACTCCTCTCCCATGAAATGGGAGAGGAGGGACCCATTGCGCAGCAATGGGAGGTGAGGGGCTTGGCCCCCAAGAACCTAACTCCCCACCGCCTCCGCCCGCAGCCATATCCCGTCCCGCTCGGCGCTCCGCCGCTCCACCAGCAGCCGCGCCACCTGGTGGTCATCCTCGAATACATTCCCGGTCAGCGAATCGAGCAGCGCCTTTGCCAGGTTGTCGAGGTCCATCCACGGCGCCTCGCCGAGGTGCTCCATTACGATGTGCACGGAATAATCCCCATAGCCGGGGCGCAGCTTCGGAAAGTCCTTGCGGAAGAATTCCTTCAGCAGCGTCTTGTAATACTTGGTCTGCGTCGTCAGCCCCGTGCACGCCACTTCCAGCGCGCCGTCCTCAGTGATCCGTGCCCGGACCTTGCCGGCCGTCACCCAGCCCTGAGCCGCCGCCTCGCTCACTCGGTTGCCGCACCCGGCTCTGCCGGCGGGGCAGGGGCGTCGTAGATATCCTCGAGCCTGAATTCCAGCTTGTTCATGATCGCAGGCCTCGGTCCTTCGCCCGGCGGTTCGAAGGTCCAGCGGCTCACGGCATCGGTCGCATCGCGCTCGAAGATCCGGTTCGTGCAGACCGGCAGGATGTTTGCCGTCGTCCCGTCGGGCAGCACGTCGAACACCATCACGCAGTGCCCTTCGAGGTCATAGCTCTGGGCGCACAGCGGATAGCGCGGCCCGGCCCGGTTGATCGGCGTCACCGGCGCGGCAACGGCGCCTTCGGGCATCGCTGCCTTGCGCTCCGCCGCGCGCGCGGCAATGTCGGCCTGCGTGTAGGAGGGACCCGCCTCATAGGCCGTCTTGCAGAATTCCGGCACCGAGGCCTCCCCCACACTCACCGGCCCACCCGCCAAATCGCCCCCGCGAGCCTGCACAGGCACCGCCGTGCAGGCGGCGAGGCCCAGTATGGCCATCAGCATCAGGGGGCGGGTCGTCATACGCAGGCTCTCCATCCGTCATTCGCGGCGCACGCTAGCCTAACGCCGCGCCAATGCCAGCCCTTCCGCCCTTGAAGCCCCGGGCCGCCCTCGCTAGACCGCGCGGGCAGACGAGACACCAGCCCGATCAGGAGCTCCCCATGGCCAAGACCCCCACCCGCACCGAAACAGATACCTTCGGCCCCATCGAGGTGGATGCCGGCAAGTACTGGGGCGCGCAGGCCCAACGTTCGCTCGGCAATTTCAAGATCGGCTGGGAGCGCCAGCCCGCCCCGGTGATCCGCGCCCTCGGCATCGTCAAGAAGGCCGCCGCGGAGACCAACATGGCCCTTGGCAAGCTTGATCCCGCGCTCGGCAAGGTGATCATCCAGGCTGCCGATGAAGTGATCGAGGGCAAGCTCGACGCACATTTCCCCCTCGTCGTCTGGCAGACGGGCTCGGGCACCCAGTCCAACATGAATGCCAACGAGGTGATCTCCAACCGCGCCATCGAAATGCTCGGCGGCGAGATGGGCTCGAAGAAGCCGGTCCACCCGAACGACCATGTCAACATGAGCCAGTCGTCGAACGACACGTTCCCGACCGCAATGCACATCGCCTGCGCTGAGGAAGTCGTCCACCGGCTCCTCCCGGCGCTGCAGACCCTGCACAATGCCCTGAATGACAAGGCCGAGGCCTGGAAAGCCATCATCAAGATCGGCCGCACGCATACCCAGGACGCGACCCCCGTCACCCTCGGCCAGGAATTCTCCGGCTATGCCAAGCAGGTCGAGAACGGCATCAAGCGGATCGAGATGACCCTGCCGATGCTGATGGAACTGGCGCAGGGCGGCACCGCCGTCGGCACCGGCCTCGCCTCGCCCGCCGGCTTCGCCGAACTGGTCGCCGCCAAGATCAGCCAGATCACGGGCCTGAAATTCACCTCCGCCCCCAACAAGTTCGAAGCCCTCGCCGCGCATGATGCGATGGTCTTCACCCACGGCGCGATCACGACGGCTGCGATGAGCTGCTTCAAGATCGCCAACGACATCCGCTTCCTCGGCTCGGGTCCACGTTCCGGACTTGGCGAGCTGTCGCTGCCCGAGAACGAGCCCGGCTCGTCGATCATGCCGGGTAAGGTGAACCCCACTCAGTGCGAAGCGATGACCCAGGTCTGCGCGCACATCCTCGGCAACAATGCCGCCATCGCCTTCGCTGGCAGCCAGGGCCATTTCGAGCTCAACGTCTTCAACCCGATGATGGCCTATAATTTCCTCCAATCCGTGCGCTTGCTCGCCGATGCCGCCGTCTCCTTCACCGAGAACTGCGTCGTCGGCATCGAGCCGCGCCTCGACAATATACAGCGCGGCCTCGAAAACTCGCTGATGCTGGTCACCCCGCTGAAGGAAAAATACGGCTATGACCTCGCCGCAAAAGTCGCCAAGAATGCCCACAGAAATGGCACGACGCTGAAAGTCGAAGCCCTCAAGCTTGGCATCTCCGAAGAAGACTTCGACACCATCGTCCGCCCCGAGAAGATGATCGGGCCGGATCCAGCCTGACCCGGCCTGAGGGCAGGGCGAGCTTTGGTTCGTTGTGCAGACTTTGGACTCCGCTTCGCGGTCAATAGCGGCGCATATGCAGCGCCGAACCTGCGCGCGGGCGTGATCCATGCGCGCCTGCATGCCTCGGGGTTCGTGCGTTCAGCGACTGCAAAAAAATTCCCGGTTCGCCGTGCAGCTGTGTTGGTGAATTGAATCTGCTGTAATTGCAGCGTAAAGAGAGATCATCCGCACCGGGACGATCTGCTTTGCATGGCTGCTCTGCGCGATTTCCCATAAAAATCATTATTGACTTTCAACAGATGTTCAATGAGCCTCATGGGCAAGGAGGACGGCAGTCGTCCTTCGTGAGGAACATGAAAATGTCCGGGTCATCTGATACTCCAAGGGGCTGGGAATCCGAGGGGGCAGGGACTGGCAAGGCGGAGACGCCGAAAACGCCGCGCAAACGCAGGGCTACGGCCAAGGCGGTGCCGGCGGCCAAGCGGCGGCGCAAAGCTCCGTCCACGAACAAGAGGAAGGCCGCAGAGGATCTGCACCGGCTGAAGACCGGCGACAGTCTCATTCTCGGCTGGAAAATGCCGGATGAGCGCGCGCCGTTCGGCTTCAGCGATACAAAGCCGGGGCGCGCGCCCACGGATGCCGAACCGATCCTTCTGAACGGCGAAGGCCACATGATCACCATCGCGCCGACAGGGGCGGGCAAGGGGCGCGGCGCGCTGATCCCCACGCTGCTGACCTATGAAGGCCCGGTGATCGTGATCGACCCGAAGGGCGAGGCCTGCCGCATCACGGCGCGCCGCCGCCGCGAAATGGGCCAGAAAGTGCACGTCATCGATCCGTTCGGGATCATCTCGGAAGAGACAGATAGCCTCAATCCGATGGACGCGTTCTCGGCGCCGGGTGTCGATGTTTCATCCCTCGCCATGGATATTGCCAAGCAGCTTTCGGGCGGCGGCAAGTTCTCGAAAGATCCCTTCTGGGACGTCCGCGGACATGACCTCGCAGCTGGCGTGATCGCGGCCATCGGCTGCACCCGTGAACCTCAGGAACGCAATCTCATTGCGGTCAGGAACCTGCTCAAGTACGATGACGTCAACTACAACCTTGCGGTCCTGCTCGACCAGAACGGGTCGAAGGTATCACCGTTCGGCTATCAGGAAATCTCGAGCTATCTTCAGACGACGGACGTTACCCGTTCCGGCATCCTGGCGACGACCTGCAGCTACTTTTCCGTGATTGCCTCTGCCCCGGCCCAGCGCACGGTGGGCACATCGACCATCGATCTTTCTGCGGTGCGCCGTGGCGATCCGATGACGATCTATCTCGTCGTGCCGCCGACCAAGCTTGCCAGCCATGCTCCGCTCTTCCGGCTGTGGACGGCGGCGCTGATGTCGGCCGTGCTGTCACGCGACTCGCACCTGCCGGAACACCGCACGCTGTTCGCCATCGACGAGTGCGCGCAGCTCGGGGATTTCGGCCTGCTGCCGATGATCTACACGCTGGCACGCTCTTACGGGATGCGGGTCTGGTCCTTCTTCCAGGACCTCGCCCAGATCCAAGGGATGTTCCCGAACGACTGGTCGACCGTGCTCACCAACACGGCCGCGATCCAGGTGTTCGGCGTGCCGAACCACCTGATGGCCACCGACCTTGCCCGCGTGCTGGGCGATTTCTCGGAGGACCAGCTGCGCAACATGGACCGGGCCCAGATCGGCCTGCAGATTGCCGGCCATCGCGGGATCACGGCGCGGCGGCTGGATTACCTGCAGGACCCGGCCTTCGCAGGCCTGTATGATCCCCACCACATGCTGGGCGGCAAGCCGCCGTCCGGCGGGGGCGGCCCGAACCTGTCGCTCTGAGCCGCGAGGCTGTCATTGCAGGCTGGATGGGGCATACCCATCTGGCCTGCATACAGGAGCGCCGCATGACCGAGATTCTGAGAGCCAGCCTTGTCACCCTCGTGCTGCTGGTGATGGGAGTTGCGCCCGCCCTCGCAAAGGACGGTGACGACAACCGCGCTGCCGCCAGTTTCGAAGTGACCCAGACCGAAGCGATCGAGATCGCGGTGGCCGAAGGCATCGTGGAGATCCGCGAAGTGAAGGCCCGCCGCGGCGTCTGGAAGATCGAAGGCGCCGATTCGAGCGGGGCAAAGCTGGAGGTCGAGATCGACGGCGAGACCGGCGAAGTCGTCAAGCGCGAACGCTACCTGCCCAGCGGCGGGAACGGCTGACGAGCCCTGATTGTGCGCAGGATTGATGCGTATTATACATGCGTATCAACGGGAGCGCCGCATGGCCAACAAAGTCCGCGTCAGCCTCACCATCGATGAAGCCCTCGTCGCGCAGGCCAAGGCCGCCGGCGTGAACCTCTCCGCTGTGGCCGAAGAGGCGATCCGGTTCCGCACAAGGGAAGAGGAGATGCGGCAGTGGTCCGAGCAGAACCGGGAAGCGATTGCCGCCTGGGATAAGCGGATCGAGGAAGAAGGCCTGTGGTCTGACGGGCTCCGGCTCTTCTGATCGATGCCGGCCCTGACGGTTCACACGCTCAAAGGCACGAAGCGGCGCGTTGTCGTGCTTCAGCACCCGGGGCTCGATATAGGCGCGAGCCTGCTTGTTGCGCCCCTATATCCGGCCGCCGGCCTTCCGGAGTTGCCGGGTATTACGCCCCGAGTGGATCTGGACGGTGAGGACCATCTGATTGCGGTGCAGTTGATGGCCGCAGTCCAGCGCAAGGACCTTGGGCTGGTTGAGCTGACCCTCGCGCAGCACGAATACGCCGTCGCCAATGCCATCAACCGGCTGTTCTTCGGCATCTGACACATCTGCTGACGCTGCCCCGGCGGGCGGATAGAGTGGCGCGAAGAGAATCACCTCCTTGCCCAGAAAGGCCCGCCCATGTCCAAAGCCCCCGTCGGCTCCAAATCCAATCCCTCGCAGTTCGATGTGCTCGGCAAGCTGGCTGCGGACGAGCCCTATTTCGTGATCCGCGCGCATGACCCGCTGTCTTCGGCGCTGGTCGAGTTGCACGCCTATATCGGCGCGGGGCAGGCGGGCGCCGCGCACAACAAGCTGGCCGAGATCATGGCGCTGACCTCGCAAAAGCCGCCGCGCCCGGCCTCCAGCCCGAAATACCGCGAGACCTTCGCCATCTCGCTGGCGATGGAGCAGTGGCGCGAGGCGAACAAGGACTGAGCCGTCATGGCGCTCGCGCCGCTGATCCTCGAGAATGCGCATGTGCGCCTGCGCCCGTTCGAGCCGGCATCGGACGGGGCGGAGCTCTACGCGCTGGCGGAGCGCGCGCCGGAAATTTTCCGGCTCTGGTCGCACCGCGGACCCGGCGACTGGGTCGGCGAATGGATCGAGGTCATCCGCAAGCGGACGATCGACGGCACGATGATTGCCTTCGCGGTCACGCGGCCTTCAGACGGCGCCTTCCTCGGCATCACCAGCTGGCTTGACCCCAGCGAGGCCAACAAGTCCGTCGAGGTGGGCATGACCTGCTATGCGCCGGAAGCGCAGGGCACGGTCGTGAACCCCTCCTGCAAGCGCCTGCTGATGGGCCATGCCTTCGAAGACTGGGGCGCAAGGCGCGTGCAGTATCAGGTCGACGAGCGCAACATGCGCTCGCGCACGGCAGTTCTGAAACTCGGCGCCGTGCAGGAGGGCATCCTGCGCAACCACAAGACCGTCGCTGACGGCTTCGTGCGCAACACCGTCTTCTTCTCGATCCTCGACCGCGAATGGCCGGAGGTGAAGGCAAAGCTCGATGCACGGATTGCGGCGGCATGATCACACCGATCAACCTCAACAAGGTACGCAAGGCGAAGGCAAAATCCGCAGCCGAGCAGCGCGCGAAGGAGAACCGCGCGAAGTTCGGACGCACCAAATCCGAGAAGAAGCTGGAGGCGGCCAAGGCTGAAAAACAGGCGCGCGAGGCTGATGCGCGCAAGCTCGACCGCAAGCCGGAGTGAGCAGGCCGGCCGGCTTTTGACTCCCTCCAAGTCCGCTCATTCCGGCGCAAGCCGGAACCCAGCAGCTCGGGCAAGTTCTGGGCCCCGGCTTTCGCCGGGGTGAGCGGCAGATCGGGGTTGCGGTGACGAGTGATAAGGCGCCGCATCGCGCTCGTGTTTGCTGCGAGCAAAAGACGGTTAAAAAAGCGTTGACACGCGGCCTCGGCTTTGCACTTCGTTTTTCGAGTGTGCCAGCGTGGGAGAGCGGGTCGTGGCGAAGAATATTTTCCATAAGACCGTGTTCAGCCTCGCAGCCTTCGCTGCCGGAATCGTCTGGGGCATTGCCGCGGAAGCCAGCGCCGCCGGCCTGCCGCTGATCGGCATTTTCCAGGGCTAGGTTTTCTTTGCTTTGCCGGGCCCCACCCTAACCCTCCCCATGAATGGGGAGGGAATAGGTTGCGCCGTGTTGCAGAACTCACTTTCCCCAAACACTGAGCGGTCCCCTCCCCATTCATGGGGAGGGTTGGGGTGGGGCCTTGAGGTACTCAGCTCCCGCCCGCGTCTTTCGCTCGCTCGATCAGCATGTCGTCATAGCGCCCCTGAGAGACGCGGCCGAGGGCATCGAAGATGGCTTTCGCGTCCTTGTCCTTCAGCAGCGGGATGCCGCGCGCCAGTTCGGCGGCTTTCGCGTACTGGGCATGGGCGGTGGTGAGGCCACCGCGCGCTTCGGCGCAGGCGCCCATGTTGTGCTGGATGCCCGGGGCGTTCGGGTAGGCCGCGGCGAGTTCCTGCCACTGGGCGCAGGCGCCGATGAACTCGCCGCGCTTGGTCGCGGCCACCGCCGCCGCAAAGCGTGGATCGCCGGCCTCTTCGCCGACCAGCGGCTTGGTGACGATCTCGGCGCGGAAGCTCGCGATATAGGGCGCAATGTCGGTGCGGAAGCCGGCGATGGCGGCGGGCACGGCATCCTGGATCATGCCATAGGGCGCTTCATAGGGACTGTAGGTTTCGTATTCGGTCGGCCCGTACTGGCCGGTAGGTTGATCCGTATCCGGATATTCGGAGACCTCGAAACAGTCCTCCCTCTCCGTAGCGCCGCCCCGGGCGGTGGTGAAGACGAGGCGCCGCGTGGCCGTGTCGATGAGGCGAAGGTCCACCGAGACATCGACAATTTCCTTCAGGCACTGCGATTCCACCATCGCGCGGCGTTCGCAGTCGAAGGGCCCATCATACTCGACGCACTTGCTCTCGCGCTCAAAGCGCACCTCGCCGCGATAGCCGGTGACATTGACATCGCCCTCATAGACGCCCTGCGGCTGGTCCGGGTCCATCACGATGAACCAGGGCCGGCCCTCGAGTTCTGTGGAGGCGACCAGTGCTTCGAACTCGCGCGCCGCCACATCTGAAGCGGGGCCTTCGAAGCGGCCCACGGCCACATCGGTATAGTCGAGGGCCTCGGGAAAATTCGGCGCAGCGCGGCCGGAATAGTCATAGCCCGGCGTCTGGCAGGCAGCGAGCAGTGCGGCGAGGCCGAGGGCCAGGAAGCGCTTCATGTTTACCCCCACTAAAGCGACAGGATAGACGTGCCGCCCGCCGCGCGCGGCGTCAATGGTTGACGAAGGGGGCCGGGCAGCCCAACTGATCCGCCGGACCCAGAAGGATATTCTCTATGACGCGCACCCTGTTCACCCCGTTCCGGCTGAAAAACCTTGAGCTCAGAAACCGCGTGGTGATGGCGCCGATGACGCGCTCGCGCTCGCCGGGCGGTGTCCCGGGCGAGGATGTGGCGGATTATTATGCGCGCCGCGCCGCCGCCGATGTCGGCCTGCTCGTCACCGAAGGCACGACCGTGCGCCGGGGCGGTTCGTCGAACGATCCGAACGTGCCGAACTTCTACAAGGCCGATGCCCTGAAAGGCTGGGGCCGCGTGGTCGAGAAGGTGCACGCCAATGGCGGCGCGATTGCCCCGCAGATCTGGCACCAGGGCATGGTGCGCAAGCAGGGCACCGGCCCCAATCCTGAAGCGCCGACCGACAGCCCCTCGGGCGTGACCCATACCGGCAAGCAGGTGCTGCCCGAGCCGACGACTGCCGAGGTCGAAGACATGGTGCTCGCCTATGCCGACGCCGCCGCGGATGCCAAGCGCCTCGGCTTCGACACGCTCGAGATCCACGGCGCACACGGCTACTTGATCGACCAGTTTTTCTGGGACGCGATGAACAAGCGCTCCGACCGTTATGGCGGCGGCCTGGTGGAGCGCGCCAGCTTCGGCGGCGACATCATCCGCGAGATCCGCAAGAAAGTCGGCCCGGACTATCCGATCATCCTGCGCTATTCGCAGTGGAAGCAGCAGGACTATACCGCGCGCCTCGCGCCGACACCGAAGGAGCTGGAAGCCTTCCTCAAGGTGTTTGTTGATGCTGGCGTCGACTGCCTGCACGTCTCGCAGCGCCGCTACTGGGAGCCGGAATTCCCGGAAGTGGACGGGCCGAACGGCCTGAACGGCGCCGGCTGGGCGAAGAAGCTGACCGGCCTTCCCACCATCACCGTCGGCTCAGTCGGCCTCAACGGCGATTTCGAGAAGTCCTTCGCCGGGGAGGGCGCCCCGCAGCGCTCGCTCGATGACCTCGAAGCCCGCCTCGACAAGGGCGAGTTCGACCTCGTCGCCGTCGGCCGCGCCATCCTTCAGGACCCGGAATGGGCCAAGAAGGTGAAAGAAGGCCGCTTCGCCGACCTGCGCGACTATGACGGCAAGGCGCTCGCGACCCTTTACTAGGCACAGCACCCATCCGCCCGGTGAGCCGCCGGGCGGATGCGCATGCCTGAACGATGCGAGTTCTTGGGCGATGTGTGGGGAGAGATCGAGTGTCGCTGAACTTCTTCGGAACACAGACTGACATCTACCAGGTCTGGTGCTGGCTTCTTGAAATGCCGGGAATCGCCCTCTGCGAGACCTACTCCCGGCCGGACCTGCCCAATCGCTGGTTCAAGAGCGCCGGCGATTTGGCTGCCACCGACAATGTTTTCGATCTGCGCCTGTCGGCCTGGTCCAAAGACTTTGGCGGCGCGCCGGAACCCGAACGCGTCACTTTTGAGCCGGTCACCCAACGCCTGATGGGTGCGAAGGGGAGAACGGTCCTTCTATCGCCGGCTTTCATCAATGTTGTTGGGAACAATGACGTGAATGGCTGTCTGGCATCTGCGACCGTCAGCTTCTGGACGGAAAAGGGGGCTCGCCAGCGCTCCATGTTTTCCGACAAATGTCTCGACAGTGTTGATTGGAAAAAATTCTCATCGGCATCTGCATCCATCACGAGACGGCTGCAAAAATCATCGCCGGCGAAAATGCGAGCTTATCCCATCATGCCGGACGCATGGGCCAAACTGAAAGCGGGCGAACTCAAACTCTGGAATTGGGGAAGCGAATGCGCCTACCCATCCGAGCTGATCACCGAAAGGGCTCGCTGAGGCCGGTGCGCCTCGCACCGCGCTGCCAGGTTTCCTGCCGGACTTCATGAAGAAGAGATAAATCCCCACCGCAAAATCGCCGGGCCGCCTTCGCCGCGACGTAAACCAAGTTTTGCTATGCAGGTGGGATGACCGCTTCCATCAGCACATTGCTGCGACGCCTGCTCGGATCGGACTGGTCCTTCGAGGCAGAACATGCCGCTGCGTTCGATATCGCCGCGCGGCTGGAGGCGGACTGGCGAGGCCGCCTCGTCGTGCTCGTAGGATTGACCCTCTTGTCCATGTGGATCGTCCATCCGGCGATCTCGTTCGTCTGGTGCTTCCTGATCCTGCAGAACGAATGGGTGGAGCGGCGCTTTGTTTTCCATCAGCGCCTTGATGTGCCGTTCGGAAGACCGCAGCTCGTTCGCCTGATCCTGCAAAGGACGTCAGGGACCTTGTTCTGGGTATTCGGCGCGCTGTTCTTCATCGCCCAGGAACCCAGCCACCGGCTGCTGGGCCTGACCCTGTTGATCGGGATCATGGTCCACGTCTCGCTCCTGTACAACACGAGCCGGATACAAACCTTGACGACGGGCATCCCTTGTCTGATGGGCTTCGTTGCCGCAACCTTCATTGCGCTGTTGGATCCGGAGCTGAAGTCCGATCAAAAGGTAATCACTGTGTTCGCGATCATCGCGATCTTCGGTTACATGATGACGGCGACTGTCCAGAACCTGAAGATCCGCGACCGCCTCAAGAACCTGGTCACTGAGAAGACGCGGCTCGCCGCGGAAGATCCGCTGACAGGGCTTCAGAACCGGCGCTCTTTCGTCGAGCTTGTGGCGGCCCAAAAGGGCACCGGCCGGCCGCTCACCCTCGTCTTCATAGACCTCGACCGCTTCAAGCCATTGAACGATCAATATGGTCACGCAGTTGGTGATCAGGTCCTGATGGAGATCGGCCGGCGCCTCATCGAACAACCCGACATCCTCGGGGCTGCGCGCCTTGGCGGGGACGAGTTTGCGGCGCTGTTTGCGGCGCCTGAAGAAGCGCAATCGGCAGACCTTCAGATCCAGGCGCTCCACAACTGCCTCACGGCTGCGATCCATTCCGTCTCCGGCGATGTTTCAGTCGGTGCTTCGATGGGCTGGGTCAGAGCCGGCGGCGAGGGCACAACCGTATCGGACGTGCTGCATTCCGCCGATGTCGCGATGCGGCGGGCCAAGGTTGAGCATCTGGGCGTCGCCGAGTTTGATCCAGTGATCGACCAGGCTGCACTCGCGTCTTCCGCGATCGAGATTGCTTTCCGCCATGCGCTTGCCAAGGGCCGGATACGGACTGCCTTGCAGCCGATCGTCTCGGTCGACAGCGGTCAGATCGTGACGATGGAGCTTTTGGCGCGGTGGCCGAACAGCGGCTTCCCCCGTGATCCCGCACCGCAGGATTTCATTCCGATTGCGGAGCGTCTTGGCCTGCTCAATGAGATGCTCTGGTCAACCCTGAACCAGGCGCTGCCGGCGCTGGCCGGGACCAGCTGGTCGCTGGCGATAAACGTCTCGCCATCGCAGCTCACGGCGCGCAACTTCCTGCTCAAGCTCGGCAGCATCATCGCCCAGCATGGCATTCCCCCGCAAAGGATCGAGCTTGAAATCACTGAGGAAGTTGCCTTCAGAAACGTGATGGAGAATTGCGCGGTGCTCGAACAGGCGCGTGCGCTCGGCTTCCGTGTGGTGCTCGATGATTTCGGCGCGGGTTATTCCTCGCTTGCGATGCTCGACCGGCTGCCGCTCGACAAGATCAAGCTGGACAGGGCTTTTGTTGGCGAACTGAAGGACCGGGCCACTACCCAGAAAATCCTCAAGGCGACGATGTCGCTTGCGCGCGAGCTTGGCATTTCCTGTACGGTCGAAGGCATCGAATGCGCTGAGACGGCGGCGCTTGTTGCATCTTTCGGATGTGACCAGATCCAGGGATACTGGGTCGGCATGCCCGAACTCGTGGAGCCGCGGGAGCACCGCCTCGATCTCGCTAGCTGAGCGCGCTGCTTTCTGGGCCAATTTTGATCCGGCAGGTGCCCGCCTGCGTAACACTGGCGTGTGTCTATGCAGACCGGAGCCTTTTTCATGGGTCAAACCCGACGTTTTGTGCCTGTCCTCGTTGCCGCTGCTGCGGCAACCGGCGGGTGTGCTTCCAGCAGTTCGCTGGAGCAGTTCGAGGCCGCGCCGCGCCAGCTGGTGCTGGAGGAATACTTCGCAGGCGAGACGACCGCCTACGGATTGTTCGAAGACCGTTTCGGCAAGGTGCGCCGCCAGTTCAAGGTGGACATCACGGGCGAAGTTGAAGGCAACCGCCTCACCCTGACTGAGAAATTCGTCTATGATGACGGCGAGCGCGACACCCGCGTCTGGGAAATCGATATCCTCGGCGGCGGCAAGTATCGCGGCACGGCCGGCGATGTGCCGGTGCCGGCGGTGGGGCAGGTGAGCGGCAATGCCTTCAACTGGAAATACAAGGTCGACCTGAAGGTCGGCGACTCCGTCTGGAATGTCGGCTTCAATGACTGGATGTTCCTGATGGAGGACGACGTGCTGATCAACCGCGCCTACGTCACCCGCTACGGCATCGAGATCGGCCAGGTCACGATTGCGTTCAACAAGAAGTAATCAGGCCTTGCCGTAAGCTTCCTTGAGCCAGGCTTTCACTTCGGCGTCGACATCCTTCGCGCTCTCCAGCTTGACCTTGTGCGTGCACATGGAGCCGGGCTTTTCGGGCAGCAGGCGATCCGTGCCCGGATGACCCTTGAGGTTCAGGCCAAGGTCGAGGCGCGTCTTGGAGGCAGGTGTCGTGACAGCGAAGTTCTTCGAGCGGCGGAAGGCGACGCTGGTCTTCTTGGGCGAGATTTCGACATCCTTGCCCATGCCCTTCGCGAAGGCTTCGAGCGCATCATAGACGGGGCGGAGCGATTCCTTGCCGGCGAACTGGCCGCTGAGCAGGTCATCCTCCGGCACATCAAACGCCCCCTTGGCCGAGGCGCAGATCAGGTTGGCATAGCCGTGGCCCAGCCCGTGCGTTTCTTTCAGCAGCTTCATCTGGTCCCCGTGCTTGGCAATCCCGCTCTTGCGGACAAGGTCCGCCCACTGGTCCAACGACTTGCCCGTATTCTTGAGCAGGTTCGCTTTCATGGTCTCCATTGGGTCGGATTTGTTGGACATTGTTTCCTCCCAGTTTTCAGCGCCATTATGCTCCCGTGTGACGTGGGGGCCAAGCAGCAGGGGGGTAACGCGCCTCGATTCAGGCTGCTATACGTTCCCGATGAGTTCCAATCCGAATCGACTGCCCATAAGCCAGATGGCGGCGGCGCGGCCTGCCGCGGTGCCGGCCGAAGGCGCGCGTTACCTGCAGGGGCTCAACCCCGAGCAGCGCGAAGCCGTGCTGCACACCGATGGCCCGCTGCTGGTGCTGGCGGGCGCGGGCACCGGCAAGACGCGGGTACTGACGGCGCGTCTTGCCCATATCGTGGCGACCCGGCTCGCCTGGCCCTCGCAGACCCTGACGGTGACCTTCACCAACAAGGCGGCCCGCGAAATGCGCGAGCGCGCCCTCGCCCTGCTCGGCGAGGCGGGCGAAGGCCTGCGCTGGCTCGGCACGTTCCACTCGATCTCGGCGCAGATCCTGCGCCAGCATGCCGAGCTCGTCGGCCTCAAGTCCACGTTCACGATCCTCGACACCGATGACCAGGTGCGCCTCTGCAAGCAGATCGTGCAGGCCGAGAACCTCGACCCCAAGCGCTGGACGCCGCGCCACCTCGCGGGACTGATCGACGGCTGGAAGAACCGCGCGCTGACGCCGGACCGGGTGCCGCCGGAAGAGGCGGAGCTGTTCGGCAATGGCAAGGCCATCAAGTGCTACGAGATCTATCAGGCGCGGCTGAAGGTGCTGAACGCCTGCGACTTCGGCGACTTGCTGATCCACAACATCACGATCTTCCAGGAAAACCCTGATCTGCTTCGGGATTTTCACTCGAAGTTCCGCTACATCCTGGTCGACGAGTATCAGGATACGAACGTCGCGCAGTATCTCTGGCTGCGCCTCCTCGCGCAGGGCTCGAAGAATATCTGCTGCGTCGGCGATGACGACCAGTCGATCTATGGCTGGCGCGGCGCCGAGGTCGACAATATCCTGCGCTTCGAGAATGACTTCCCGGGCGCCAAGGTCGTGCGGCTCGAGCGCAATTATCGCTCGACAAAACATATACTTGCGGCGGCTTCTTCAGTCATCGCGCACAACAAGGGACGCCTCGGCAAGACGCTGTTCGTCGGTGATGACAGCGCCGCGGCGACCGATCCGGACGCCGCCAAGGTCAAGGTTCGCGGGCTGTGGGACGGGGAGGCCGAGAGCCGCCTGATTGCCGATGACATTGAAAGCTGGGTGCGCGGCGGCGGGCGGCATGATGATTGCGCCGTGCTGGTGCGCGCCTCCTGGCAGATGCGCGCCTTCGAGGAGCGCTTCATCCTTTTGGGGATTCCCTACCGCGTGATTGGCGGCCCACGCTTCTTCGAGCGCGCCGAGATCCGCGATGCGATGGCCTACCTGCGCCTCGTCCGCTCGCCGGACGACGATCTTGCCTTCGAGCGGGTGGTCAACGAGCCGAAGCGCGGCGTCGGGGATTCGAGCCTTGCCAAGCTGCAGGCCTATGCGCGTGCCGATGGGCGGAGCCTCTTCACGCTGACGCCGATGGTGCTGCAGACCGACGAGATCAAAGGCGCGGCCAAGCGCGGCCTCACCGTGTTCATCGACCAGATCAACATGTGGCGGGGCAAGCTGGACAGCGGCATGCCGCATACCGAGCTCGCCGAGATGATCCTCGAAGAGTCCGGCTATACCGACATGCTGCAGAAGGACCGCAGTCCGCAGGCGCAGGGACGGCTCGACAACCTCAAAGAGCTTATCCGCGCGATGGGCGAGTTCGACACGCTGGCGGGCTTCCTCGAGCATGTCGAGCTGGTGATGGACGCCGCCTCAGGGGCGGGCAGTGATGACCAGGTCCAGATCCTGACACTGCACGGCGCCAAGGGCCTCGAATGGCCGGTCGTGTTCCTCCCCGGTTGGGAGGAGGAGGTTTTCCCCTCGCGCCGGTCCCTCGACGAGAGCGGCCTGCGCGGCCTCGAGGAAGAGCGCCGCCTTGCCTATGTCGGCATCACGCGGGCCCGGGCGCATTGCTACATTTCCTTCGTGGCGAACCGCCAGATTTATGGCCGCTGGCAGTCTGTGCTGCCGAGCCGGTTCATCGACGAGCTGCCACATGAACATGTCGATGCGGTCTCGGAGACCGGTTACTCGGGCATGCCGGGGGCGGAGACCGCCTTCGTCGGCACGGTCGAGGACCTGGGCGAACGGTCGAATTATGAAAGCCCGGGCTGGAAGCGCCTGAAGGAGAATGCCGGCCGGCCGACCGGCGCCCCGCCAAGGGAGGCTTCCGGCCTCAGTGCCACGGCCAGCGGGCCGGACGCATTCCCGGTCGGCGCGCGGGTCTTCCATGACAAGTTCGGCTATGGCCGGGTTGCCTTCACCGAGGGCAACAAGCTGACCGTCGATTTCGACAAGACCGGCCGCAAGAAGGTCATCGCGACCTTTGTCGTGGCGGCCTGATCCGCCTGCTCCAGGGAAAGATTGCAACGCCGGGAAGAGAGGCGGGCCCCTGCGAGGGGGGAGGAAGTGGGGCCTGCCTGTGCTGCGTCCGGGGAGGAGGTTGCAGCTGGGCCGTCTTCTCCGGCGTTGCTGGCATACAGATGCCATGACCTGTCCCAATCCAATCCGAACGATGCGTTCATCTCCGCGTCATTTGCGCGACTCAATCCGGCCGCGGCCCCTCTTTCGGGCTTTCGATCGTTAACGGGGAAGGGCTGTTTGTTAACGAAATCGGAACGGATCGTACTCTAGCTGTAGCGAAGGGTCGGAGCCTGCCTGCCGGAAACCGCTTATTTTCAGGGGATTCTTGGTTGAGGAACGGATCGTTCCATAAAACTGCGGCCCGGTCCTTGCTTTAAATGAGCGTTAACGGCACATGATGTATGGGGCTGTGATCTAACAGGTGCACGTTGCCGGACGGAACGGTCCGGACCGTATAGAAAAGAGCTCGGATTGACCATGATTGGTAGCCTCCTCGGCCTTCTGTCCACGGACATGGCCATCGACCTCGGAACAGCCAACACGCTTGTTTATGTGAAGGGTCAGGGCGTCCAGCTCGATGAGCCTTCGGTCGTCGCCTACATGACACAGGGCGGCCGCAAGATCGTCTACGCGGTCGGCGAGCAGGCGAAGAACATGCTCGGCAAGACCCCGGTGAACATGGAGGCGATCCGCCCCATGCGCGACGGCGTGATCGCGGACTTCGAAGTCGCCGAGGAAATGATCAAGCACTTCATCCGGAAGGTTCACAACCGCCGGGCCTTCGTGTCCCCCCTCATCATCATCTGCGTGCCCAGCTCCGCCACCAGCGTCGAGCGCCGCGCCATCCACCAGTCGGCCCTCGCGGCCGGTGCCCGCCACGTTGAATTGATTGAAGAACCGATGGCTGCCGCGATCGGCGCCGGCCTGCCTTACCAGGACCCGGCCGGTTCGATGGTTGTCGATATCGGCGGCGGCACCTCGGAAGTGGCCGTGCTCTCGCTCGGCGGCATCGTCTATTCGCGCTCGGTGCGTGTCGGCGGTGACAAGATGGACCAGGCGATCGTCAACTACCTGCGCCGCGAACAGAAGATCCTGATCGGCGAAATGTCGGCCGAGCGGATCAAGAAGGAAATCGGCACCGCGATGCCGCCGGAAAACGGCACCGGCATGGCGCTGACCGTGCGCGGCCGCGGCACGCTGGACGGCGTTCCGAAGGAAACCGAAATCACTGAGGCAATGATCGCTGAGGCCCTGCGCGAGCCGGTGACCGAGATCATCGACGCCGTGAAGATTGCCCTCGAAGCGATGCCGCCGGAACTCGCCGCCGACATCGTCGACCGCGGTATCGTGCTGACGGGCGGCGGTGCCCTGCTGCGTAACCTCGACACTGTCATCCGCAACCAGGCGCAGCTGCCTGTCATGATCGCTGATGATCCGCTGAAATGTGTGGTCAACGGCTGTGGACAGGTGCTGGAGAACTACTCCAAAATGAAGAGCGTTCTCTGCCCGGAAGTCTGACCTGCGGGCAGTTGAGACCGGCGAGGGAGCCTGAGGCATGGCACGTTCCAGCCGTTCCAGTCAGAAAGCAGGGTCTCGGCGAGTCACGCTGGGAATCCTGATTTTTGCTGCGCTCGCGCTGATCGTTGCCCAGACCGCGCCGCAGATTGCCAATTTCTTCGTGCCCGCGCGCACAACCATCAGCGACCGGATCGGCGCGCCGGCGGATACTAGCTTCTGGGCCCAGATCAGCGGCCAGGCCGACCGCGAGCAGCGCATCCGCGAACTCGAGAACGAAGTGCGCGATCTCGCCCGCTACAAGGCGGCGGCCATCTCGATGGCCGAGCGGATGGAAGCCTATGAGCAAATCCTCAACCTGATGGGCGAGCCGCCTGAGCGCGGCGTGACCGCCCGCATCACGACCGTGGTCGATGGCCCGTTCGCGCAGACGGTTCTCGCGAACGCTGGCACGCTGCAGGGCGTGGTGCCGGGCGCTGTCGCGATGAATGAAGGAGGTCTTGTCGGCCGGGTTATCCAGCTTGGTGATCGCTCCTCGCGTATCCTCCTCGTCAGCAATTATCAGAGCCAGTTGCCGGTGATGGGCGAAGTAAGCGGTGTGCGCGCGATCATGCAGGGCAAGGACCGGGACCGCGGCGTGCTGCGCGACTTGCCGGAGACCGCTGATTTCATCGAAGGCGAACGCATTCTCAGCTCCGGCGAAGGCGGCGCCTATCCGCGTGGTCTCGTGGTCGGCACGGTGACAGAGCAAGGCGCCGAATGGATCGTGAAGCTGGCGATGCGCGAGCATTCGAGCGGATATGTCCGCATGATTGCGCCGCCGGACATCATCGAGCCAGTGCCGGAAGAAGAGTTGCCGCCGCCAGTGCCCGCCGAGGGGGCCGCGGTGCCCGCGTCGCAGGGAGCGCAATGAGCCATGGCGACGACCCGGTATGACCGCAAGCAGCGCACGCTCTGGAGCCAGGCGGGGCCAACCCCGCGGCTGATCTTCGGCGCGGCGATCATCGCGATTGTCGGCGTGCTGGGCATGACACCGAAGGCGTTGTTCGGCATGCCGCTGGCCTGGCCGTTTGCCGCGCTGTGGGGCGCCATCGGCTGGGGCCGTGCCGGGCTTTCACTGCGCCCCATGATCCTCCTGATCATTTTCGGCCTGATGCAGGATATCGTCTCGAACGCGCCGCTCGGCTGCTTCGCGATGATCAATCTGCTCGTGTACGGAATGAGTGCCGGCATTGCCGACCAGACCGACGGCATGCGCGACGCGCTGGTCTCAGTGGTCGGGCCTGCGGTTCTTCTGATCGTCGCGTTCCTGCTGGTCTGGGGCTTTGCCAGCATCACCACCGACCATCTGGTGCGCAGCTGGCCGCTGCTTGCCAGCTTCATCATGACGGGTCTGATCTATTCCTTTGCCAGCCGGATGTTTGATCTTGGCCGGCGGCCCGGCGAATCCCCGGGAGGCAGCTGATGGCGCGCAAGCATAGTCCCGAGGCGGATTTCGACCGGCGCCTGCTGATCGCGATGGGCGCAGGCGGCGCCGTGTTTGCGACGCTGACCGCGCGCCTGTTCCAGCTGCAATTCCTAGAAGCCGATCACTACCGCAAGCTTGCTGCCGAGAACCATATCCGTCTCGTGCTGGCGCCGCCGGAGCGTGGACAGATCCTTGACCGGTTCGGCCGGCCGCTCGCTTCGCAGCGCCAGGCGGGCCGCGTCTCGGTCGTGCCCGAACGGCTTGAAGATCCGCAGGCGACGCTGCTGCAGCTGTCGAAGTTCATCGACCTGCCGGAATCGCGCGTCAAACGCGTTCTGGAGGAAATCCAGACCAACAAGATGCGCCGTGCGAGCTTCGTTCCGGTCACGGTGATCCAGGAACTCAGCTATGAGGAATTCGCGCGGCTGCGCGTGCGCGCCGTCGAGATGGAAGGCGTCGATGTGCAGATGGCCTCGACGCGGTCTTATCCGCGCGGGCGCGATTTTGCGCATGTGCTCGGCTATGTCGCGAAGGCGAGCGCCGACGACCTGACGCGCATGAGCGAGGGGCGTACCGGCGCCGACCTGAAGGAGTTCGAAGACCTGCTGCGCCATCCGGATATCCGGGTCGGCCGGCAAGGGATGGAACGGTTCGCGGAGGACTGGCTGCGCGGACGGCCGGGGCGGCGCCGCGTCGTGACAAATGCGCATGGCCGTCCGATGCAGGAGCTTGAGCAGGACCCTGCGAATGCGGCCGTGCCGGGCAAGGATCTCTACGTCACCATCGATGCCGAGTTGCAGCGCGTTGCCATCGAGCGGTTTGAAGGCGAAAGCGGCGCGGCGGTGGTGATCGACGTGACCAATGGCGAAGTGATCGCGATGGTCTCGACGCCGGCGTTTGATCCCAATGCGTTTGTGAACGGAATATCCGGCAAGGACTATGCCGAGCTGCGCGACAATCCGCGCTCGCCGCTGTATCCGCGCGCGCATGGCGGCGTGTATCCGCCGGGCTCGACCTTCAAGATGGTGGTGGCAACGGCAGCGCTCGAGGCGGGCGTGGTCAAGACCACGGATACCGTGCGCTGCGGCGGCTCCTACCGGTTCGGCAATCGCACCTGGCACTGCTGGAAAAAAGGCGGCCACGGCACGATGAACATGCACAATGCGATCAAGCATTCGTGCGACGTGTATTTCTACGAGATCGCGCGGCGCACCGGCGTGCGCAAGATTGCCGAGGTCTCGCACAAGTTCGGATTCGGCGAGACCTTCGTGCTCGGCATGACGGGCGGGCGCAGCGGCCTCGTGCCGGACCCCGACTGGAAGATGAAGGCGCGGGGCGAGCCCTGGTTTGAAGGCGAGACGCTGAACTTCGGCATCGGTCAGGGCCAGCTCGGCACGACGCCCTTGCAGCTGGCGCTGATGACTGCGCGGATTGCCGCGACCGGCGCGCCGCTGAAGCCGAAGCTGATCGGCGTTGGTCCGCCCTCGGATGAAGACAAGACGCTGGACGCACCGCTGGATGCGGCAATCATGGAAATCCAGAAGGCCGGCATGTACGGGGTTTCCTCAGAACCGGGCGGCACGGCCTTCAGGTCGGGTGACCTCGGCCTCGGCGGACCGCGCCTGGCGGGCAAGACAGGCACCGCGCAGGTGCGCCGGATCTCCGCGGAGGAACGCGCACGCGGAATTCGCCTTGGCGAGGAAATTGCCCGCGAGCTGCGTGACCATGCCTTGTTCGTGGCCTATGCGCCGGCGGATAATCCGCGCTACGCTGTGTCGGTCATCGTCGAGCACGGCGAAGGCGGCTCGCGCACGGCCGCGCCGGTCGGCAGGGATATTCTCGCCGCGGCGATCAAGATGGATAGCGGACGCACGCCGCTTTATGCCAAGCGCGCCGCCGTGGAATCGCCCGAGGGCGAGAGTTCGCCGGAAGGAGATCCGGCATGAGCCGCGACGGCTATACAGGCTTCACCCGCGGCGAGGCGCGCACCTCGACCGCGCGGGCGCTGAACTTCTCGAAGTTCGGGCCGCTCGGCAAAGTCGCGCTGCTGCCCTGGAGCATCATCCTCTTGATCGTGGCTGTCGGCCTGACCGGCGCAGCGATGCTGTTCTCGGTCGGCTGGGACCCGGTCGCACAGGCGCCGTCGCCGGAAGAGGCCAACTTGTGGCGAGACCACCTGACACGTCTCGGCGTCGGCTTCGTGCTGATGATCGTGCTGGCCTTGCTGCCACTTGGTGTCTGGTCGAAATTTGCCTGGCCGGCTTATGCGGCAGTGATCGTTCTGCTCGTAATGGTCGATTTCTTCGGTGTGATGGGCGGCGGAGCGGCGCGCTGGCTGCAACTCGGGCCGATAGGCCTGCAGCCGTCTGAGCCGGCGAAGCTTGCCGTGACGATGGCGCTGGCGAGTTATTACCAGAAGATGATTCCGACGAGCGGGCAGGCGGTGCCACTCTGGGTGCATGGCGGCGCGCTGATGATCATCCTCGTGCCGGCGGCGCTGGTTTTCAAGCAACCCAACCTGTCGACCGCGCTGGCGCTGGCGGCATCCGGCGCGATGATCATCTTCTTTGCAGGCATCGCGATGCGCTGGGTCGCCGGAGCGATCGTTGCGGGGCTCGCCTCTGTGCCGGCGATCTATACCTTCGTGCTGGAGCCCTACCAGCGCGAGCGGGTCGATACACTGATCGCCGGGATCACGGGCCAGGCGACCAACGGCCTCGGCGAAAGCTACCAGATCGAGCAGGCAAAGATCGCCATCGGGGCGGGCGGGTTCAGTGGCCGCGGATACCTGCAGGGCATCCAGTCCCAGCAGGAATATGTGCCCGAGCAGCATACCGACTTCATCCTGACAATTATCGCCGAGGAGTTCGGCTTCATTGGCTCGATTGCCCTGCTTTGCGTCTTCGCCTTCCTGTTCGCCTGGGCCTTCATGGTCGCTTCGAAGAACCGCAGCTGGTTCGGGCGGCTCGCCACCATTGGCGCGACCTCGACGATTGCCTTCTTCGCGATCTTCAACAGCGGGATGGTGCTCGGCCTCCTGCCGGTGCTGGGAATGCCGCTGCCCCTGATCTCGTATGGCGGCACGGCCCTGATCACGGTCATGGCCTGTTTCGGGCTGATCCTGTCGGCGCACCTGCACCGGGATGAGAAGCTGTCCTCGCATGGATTGTTTTAGGCGGGATATCCGCATTTCGCGTTGATTTTTGACCCTGAATGACTAGGGTCCCGCCAAACATCGCCCCGGGGAGCGCGATTCATGGAAAAAATTGGCCGCGTGACCGATACGTGGAGCTCGCGCTTCGCGTTCATCATGGCTTCGATCAGCTCGGCGGTCGGCCTCGGCAGTTTCTGGCGCTTTCCCTACACGGCGGGTGAGAATGGAGGCGGGGCCTTCATCCTGATCTATGTGCTGTGCGTCGTTCTGATCGCCCTGCCCATCCTGATGGCCGAGTATGCGATGGGCCGGAAATCCGGCATGTCGGCCATCGAAGGCGTTCAGTCACTCGCTCGTGCCGAAAGCCAGAGCCAGAATTGGGGCATCGTTTCCTGGACCGGGGCGCTGACCTCCTTCTTTATCCTTAGTTTCTATGTGGTCGTCTCGGCCTGGCTGGTCGCCTACCTGATGCAGGCGCTTTCGGGCGGCCTCGCAGGCGCGAGCGCGGATGCTTCGGCCGCCGCCTTTGCCGACACGATTGGCCAAGGCGAGAACGCGCGCCAGTCGCGCTGGCACATCCTCCTCCTTCTCGCGCTGTTTGTGCTCGCCAACGTGCTGGTCGTCGGGCGCGGCATGAAGAGCCGGCTGGAGCGTGCCTCGGCTTTCCTGATGCCGGCCTTCTTCCTGATGCTGATCGGGGTGGCGGTCTATGCGATGCAAAATGGCGATGCGGCGCGCACGCTGGCGTTCATGCTGGAGCCGCGTTGGGAGAATGTCAGCTTCCGAACGGTGCTGGCGGCTATCGGCCAGGCTTTCTTCTCCATAGGCGTCGGCATGGCGGTGATGACAACCTATGGCGCCTATGCGCGGCCGGACATAAACATTCCGCGCACGTCCGGCATCATTGCGGGTGCGGACACGCTGATCGCGCTGATCGCGGGCTTTGCGATTTTCCCGATCGTGTTTGCGGCGGCCATCGATCCGGCAACCGGGCCCGGCCTGTTCTTCGTCGCGATGCCGGTGGCGTTCGAGGCGATCCCCGGCGGCGGCGCGATTGCGGGCGTGTTCTTCCTGCTTGCGCTGTTCGCGGCCTTCAACTGTTCGGTGGCGCTGATGGAAGTCAGCGTGTCCTGGCTGGCGGAGCGTGAAGGCGTCACGCGCCCCGGCGCGGCGCTGGGCATCGGGCTTGTGCTGTTCATGATCGGGGCGGCCTACATCTTCTCGTTCGACTACCTGCAATTCGTCGACTTCATCACCGAGGGCCTGCTGCTGCCGCTCGGCGGTCTGCTCGCGGCTGTGTTTGCCGGATGGGTACTCAGCCGCGAGATGCTGATTTCCGAACTCGGCGAAGGCGCGGTGATGAACGTCTGGCGCTTCCTGATCCGCTGGCTGGTGCCGCCCTTTGTGGCCGTGGTGCTGGTGTTCGGTTTCCTCGACATGCTGCAGGACGAGTACCATGTGCCGCTGCCGGCGATGCTGGAATCGGTGGTCGGCCCCGATTGGGTGGCCCCTCCGGCGGCGTGAGGCCAATTTTCCTGGGCCCTCGCCCTTGGGTCACGTCTAGGATTGGCCGCGCCTTGGGTTATCTTTCCCGGTGAACGCCCTTCGGGGGCTGACCACACGGGAGAGGAACGGCGATGGCCGACGACGCAGCGCAGATCCAACGCAAGCCCATCGACAAGGACGCGATCCGCGAACGCTACCGCATCGAGCGCGACAAGCGCCTGCGCGCCGAGGGCAACGACCAGTATATCCGGATCGCCGGCGTCTTCGACGAATACCTTGAGGACCCCTACACCCCGGTCACCCCGCGCGCGCCCAAGACGGACCATGTGACCTTTGCCTTTGTCGGCGGCGGCTTTGCGGGCCTCGTGACCGGCGCGCGGCTGAAGGAAGCCGGGATCGACGATGTCCGCATCATCGAGAAAGGCGGAGACTTCGGCGGCACCTGGTACTGGAACCGGTATCCGGGCGCGCAGTGCGACACGGCCTCGATGATCTACATGCCGCTGCTCGAAGAGACCGGGCACATGCCCACCGAGAAGTATGCACATGCGCCGGAAATCCTGCAGCAATGCCAGCGCATCGGACGCCATTACGGGCTCTACGAGAATGCCCTTTTTCATACCGTCATCGAGGAGCTTTCCTGGGATGAGGCGCGCAGCGTCTGGGTGATCCGCACGAACCGCGGCGACAATTTCACGGCAAAGTATATCGGCCTCGGCACCGGCCCGCTGAATACGCCGAAGCTGCCCGGCATTCCCGGCATCAAGGATTTCAAGGGCCACGCCTTCCACACCAGCCGCTGGGATTATGAGTATACCGGCGGGGACCCGAAGGGCGCGCCGCTCGACAAGCTGAAGGACAAGCGCGTCGCCATCATCGGCACGGGCGCGACTGCCGTGCAGGTCGTGCCGCACCTCGCGCGGTCGGCCAAGGCGCTTTACGTTTTCCAGCGCACGCCGTCTTCGATTGATGTGCGCGACAATCGCCCGATCGATCCGGAATGGTTTGCCTCGATAGCGACGCCGGGCTGGCAGCAGCGCTGGATGGAGAACTTCACGCAGAACCAGGCGGGGATCGGCATGGCGCCGGAAGACCTCGTACAGGATGGCTGGACCGATCTCGCCAAGCGCATCCGCACCCGCATCCTCCAGCTGCCGCCCGATCAGCGCAACCCGATGGGCATGCTTGCCGCCTATGAGGACGCCGACCATGAGAAGATGGAAGAAATCCGCCAGCGCGCCGAAAAGGTGGTGAAGGACCGCGAGACGGCCGAGAAACTGAAGGCCTGGTACCGCCAGCTCTGCAAGCGGCCCTGCTTCCATGACCAGTATCTGCAGGCGTTCAATGAGCCCGGCGCGCATCTGATCGACACGGACGGCAAGGGCGTTGAGCGGATCACCGAAAAAGGCGTCGTCGTGAACGGCGTGGAGTATGAGGTCGACTGCATAGTCTATGCTTCAGGCTTCGAAGTGGGCACGCCGCTGGAACGGCGCACCGGCTTTGATCCGAAGGGGCGCGGCGGGGTCACGCTGTCGCAATACTGGGCGGATGGCATGCGCACCAAGCATGGCATGCATGTACATGGCTTCCCGAATGCGTTCCTCGTGCAGGCGACGCAGGCGGCGAACCTGATTTCCAACTACCCGCACAACCTTGTCGACGCGGCGCGGACGATCTCGCTGATTGTCAGCCACGCGGAGGCGGCAGGCGCGAAGGAGGTCGAGGTCAGCAAACAGGCCGAAGACGAATGGGTGAACCTGCTGCTCACCGGCATGGGCCTGATGATCGGCTCGCCCGATTGCACGCCAGGATACTACAACAATGAAGGCCGCGATCCGGGTCCGCAGGCGCGCTACTTCGTCGGCTATCCGGCCGGGGCCGTTGCCTTCTTCAACTACATCGAAGGCTGGCGCACGTCCGGCAAGTTCGAGGGGCTGGAGTTCCGGGCGGAGGGCTGACGCCGGGGGGGCTATGCTATTGGCGGGCGCGATCGCGGGCTGTGGCGCAGGACGCGCGCGTTCGCGCTGCCGGGCTAAGGCAGGTAATCGCCGGAAGCTGCCGCTGAGCTGGCTGCCAACGTTCCCGTTCAGACAAGGCTTACGAGCCATACAGGGCGTACATTAGTTTTCGTGTGCCCATTCTCCTAGTTCCTTGTAAAGGTGGGGCGTTGTTTGTGAGGTAAGGCGTGTAGCTTGACGAGCAGGCACGGAGAGGGAGTTTGCCATGGGTTCGCTGGCTGAGGCGACGCAATTGTGTGTGACTGATACCGGGGTCTCAGTCGCCCTTGACCCATCATGGGAAGGCTGGGGGCCTGCCGGCGGATATCTTGCTTCGATTGCTTTGCGTGCCGCGGCAAATGTCGTTCCGGAAGGTCACCGGCCTGTGACTCTTCAAGCCCAGTTCCTGTCCAGAGCGGAGCGAGGCGAGGCTCGAGTAAACGCATCGGTAAGCAAACCCGGCAGCGCTTCGCTTGTGAACGTGGCTATGTCGCAATCGGATCGAAGTTTCTTTCAGGCGCAGATCCGGACCACATCTCGAACCACTGGACCTCGGAACCATCGCCTCGTGATGCCCGAAGTACCTGCGCCTGAACGTTTAATCGGACTTGAGGATCATTTCAGCAGCGCCGGTCGCTCGCTTGTGACTTTCTGGTCGAAGCTGGACTGCCGCCCGGTCGAGTTTCGTGCGCCTGGGGGAAAGCCCGCCCGCACTGACCGTCTTCAGCGATGGTATAAGTTCCGCGACGAACCCCATCCTGTCTCGCCCTTCGATCATGCTGCCAGGGCAGCGATCCTTATAGATGCCAATGTTTGGGCTGCGCACTGGCGGATGATGGACAGCGAGCCTGACTATTCGGGACCATCTCTCGACCTGACTCTCTGGTTTCACGATGTCAGCCGCTACACCGACTGGCTGCTGCTGGACGCGGTGTCTCCAACCGCTGCCGATGCGATCGTCCACGGGACGTCTAGCCTCTGGACAGCGGATGGCGGACTGGTCGCGACCGGCGGCGGCAACTGTCTTGTGGTGCCTTTCGCTAGCTCTGCAATTAGATCTGGTGCGTCTGAAACGTCATCCTCGCCAGCGACGGATCAGAAGTGATAGTCGACCGTCGGCCACTAGATCGGCTGGGGCTCTCTTCGAGCTCAACAAAGACGCGGAGCGCCCACTCTAGGTGTTGAGCATAAAGACAAAAAGGGGGCCGCTTTGAAAAAGCGCATTGTCATCGCAACGATAGGCTCGCTTGGGGATGTTCATCCGTTTATTGCAATCGGTTGTGCGCTTCGTGGGCTGGGCGCCGACGTACTTATGGCGGTTCCTGCTGCTCATGTCACAAAGGTTGAAGCAGCTGGCCTTAAGTCCTGCCCGATTATGCCAGACTTCAACACCGTTCACGCAGGTCTCCGAATCAGTCGGTCGGAAGCTGCCCGGCGTATCATGACTGATCCCGATTTTCTGATCAGACAGATCATCTTGAACGCGCTGCCGGAGACGACGCGCGCGCTTGACCGGATCGCGGAAGGCGCGGACATGATTGTCGGGTCCTTGTTTGCGCTGTCAGCGCAGATCGTCAGCCAAAAGAGGGACCTACCGTTTGCCGTGGGACTGCTGCAACCACTGGCATTTCAGTCGGCGATCGATCCTCCGTACACACCCGATTTTTGGATGATGTTCACATATCCGGCTCGCGGACTGGCACAGTCATGGAACAGGGTTTGGAAAGACCTGATAGCGCGTGAGATGAAGAGAAGATATGCGGCCTCCATCAACGCCGTTCGTGCCGAACATGGACTACCCCCTCTAAATCAGGCTCCTGTCCTTGAAATCGAGAACGATAACGCCATTCGGTTGGCACTCTTTTCAGGCCTGTTGGCACCGGACGATCCTGCCGCTCTGGCTAACGTTCATTTTACCGGATTTCCGGTATTCGACAGCTATTTTGGTCAGCATGAGCCGCTCGACCGCGCGGTTGAGGATTTCCTTTCGATCGGACCGCCACCTGTTGTGTTTACTCTCGGCAGCTTTGCAGTCTTTGCGCCAGGCTCATTTTACAAGCACAGCGCCGAAGCTTGTCATCGCCTTGGTCTGCGGGCCATTTTTCTCACCGGAGAAACCGGCGCTGCGCAAACAACAGAGACAATGCTCACGCGGCCCTATCTGCCCCATTCCCAAATCTTTTCTAGGTGCAGCGCCATTGTCCATCACGGCGGCATCGGAACAACGGGACAAGCAATGCTGTCAGGCCGCCCCCAACTGGTTGTTCCGCACATGGGCGATCAATGGGACAACGGGCGACGCGTTGAACGTCTGGGTATTGCCAAGGTATTGCCTGCTGCGAAGTACTCAGCTGACCGGGCACAGACGACCCTCGCGGACTTGTTGAACAATGAGACCACCGCCCGCCTGGCTCAGAACATCGCAAATAAGATCGGCACGGAAAATGGCGCAGTCGAGGCGGCCAATTTTATTCTGTCACAACTTCGGTACCGCTCTCGCTGACCGGAAAGGGCCAAAACCTGTCCCTGCACTAGCTCCCTCTACGCCTTCGATTTCACCGTCAGCTTGTCCGCGAAATCGTCCGTGGCCTGAACGAGGCGGTCGATGATGCCGGGCTCCATCGAGGAGTGGCCGGCGTCGGGAACGATGTGCAGCTCGGCGCGGGGCCAGGCCTTGGACAAGGCCCAGGCGGTCGAGAGCGGGGTCACCACGTCGTAGCGGCCATGCACGATCACGCCGGGCGTGTCCTGAAGCTTCAGGCGCGCCTGATGCAGCAGCCAGTTGTCGGTCTCGAAGAAACCCTCGTTGACGAAGTAGTGGCACTCGATGCGGGCGAAGGCATCGACGAAATCATCCTCGTTGAAGCGCGGCGGGGTGGTGACCGGGCCCTTGATCGACAGGGTCTGGCCTTCCCAGCGGGCCCAGGCGCGGGCGGCCTCGATGCGGGCGGTTTCGTCCGTGCCCGTCAGGCGCTTGTAGAAGGCATTGACGAGGTCGCCGCGCTCGGCCTCGGGGATCGGGGCGATGTAGCGGTCGAAGGCGTCCGGGAAAAGGCGGCTGGCGCCTTCCTGATAGAACCACTGGATCTCGGATTTTGAGACGAGGAAGATGCCGCGCAGCACGAGGCCGAGCACGCGGCTCGGATGGGTGACGGCATAGGCAAGGGCCAGGGTCGAGCCCCAGGAGCCGCCGAAGACCAGCCAGCTGGAGACGCCGACATGCTTGCGCAGGGTTTCCATGTCCTCAACCAGGTCCCAGGTCGTGTTGCCCTCTAGTTCCGAGTGCGGGGTTGAGCGGCCACACCCGCGCTGGTCGAACAGGAAGATGCGGTAACGCTCGGGATCAAAGAATCGGCGCATCTCCGGGCTGGAGCCGCCGCCTGGGCCGCCATGCAGCGCGACCACCGGGATTCCTTTCGGATTCCCTGATTCTTCCCAGTAAATTTCATGCAAGGACGAGACTCTGAGGCGCCCGGACGCGTAGGGCTCGTGCCTGTGGTAGAGAATTCGGCGGCTCTGGCGTCTGTTCATGCGCTCTTCACTTATATTCGGCTAGCTCTTGGCCGATGACTGGACTTGTGTTCACCACACCCATACTGTTTCCCCAGTGTGAGGCCATAGCTGCTGGCGGGTGGCGTATTGATGCGTAGCGTTTTTCTGGCTGTATCCCTAGGCGTTCTGTCGGGATGCGCAACCGTTTCGGTTGTGCCCGGCGAAGCGACCGTCGCGGCGGCCCTCACCAAGAGCCAATCCGAGCTGCGCACCGCGTCCAACGCCTATTGCGATGAAGTCGTGGCCGCTGGCTGGGTCGAGGAAGCGGACGGGCTTTCGACGCTCGCCGACACGCTGATGCATGGCCGGACAGAAGTGGCAGGCAGTGCGGGGTTCTATGCCACGCGAATCGAAGCGGGCAGCAAGGCGCCGGCGCTGGTGCTCGGCCGCCTCGTGGCCGACAGCCAAGCGGCGCGGACAGGTCTTGCGGGCGTGACCCGTGAAGCGCGCGCCGTGCTGCGCAGCGGCGACAAGAACGCCTCCAACCGCGGCGACGTGATGAGCTTCGAGCGGGCACTGGTGCGCGCGCAGATGGCGCACCGGGGTTTCCAGGAAGCGCTCGACATCGTGTCGGTGCGCGCGGACATGGATGTGCAGCCGATTGCCGCCGAGATCGCGGCGTTTGCCGACCAGATCGATGAGGCCCGCGGCATCGCCGACCGGCTGGCCGATCGCTACATCGCCGAAGGCACGACCGGCTCTTAGGATTTGCGCGCGGCGCTCAGCGCCAGCACAGCCCAACCCGCCAGCATTCCGAGCCCGCCCAGCGGCGTGACCGCGCCAAGCCAGCGCGGCGCGCCGAGGGACATGGCATAGAGCGTTGCCGCGAAGACGAGCGCGCCCACCGCCAGCAGCCAGCCGCCCAGCGCCGTTTGCTGCCCACGCTGGCTGAGGCCCGCCGCCAGCGCGGCCGCGGCATGGGGCAGGACATATAGCGTTGCCGTGTTCCACCAGCCGCGCGATTCCTCCGTAAGCTGAGCATCAAGGGCATGCGCGCCGAATGCGCCGAAGGCAACGCCGGTAAAGCCGAGCAGGGCGGCGAAAAGGACCAGCCGGTTCATGCGCCAGTCTCCTTGCGTGGCAGGGCATAGGTCACGATGGCATGGCTTGCGGGCTTCTCCGCGCCTTCGATGCGGATATCCACTTCGATCACGGCAAGGGCCTGGCCCATTTTCAGGATCGTGCCTTCGGCGATGACCACGCGGCCGATGCAGGGGCGCAGGAAATTGATGTTGAGATTGCTGGTGACCGTCATCGGCTCAAGCCCGGTCAGCGTCATGATCGCCATGTAGGCCGCCGAGTCGGCAAGGCTCATCTGGGTCGGCCCGGAGATGTAACCCCCAGGGCGCAGGTGGGTCTCGTCGGCCTCAAGGCGCAGGATGGCTCGGCCCGGTTCCATCAGGATAACCTGGTTCTGCCGCCCGCGGCCCTTGAAAGCTGTATCCAGAAAGGCGTTCGCCTCCTCGGCGCTGAACTTCGACATGCGTCTTCTCCCGGCGGAACGGCTTGATTGTGCGGCGGCGCGGCGCCAACCTACCCCTACGGACCCATACGCCAAGAGGTCACGCCAAGGAAGGAAGCCGCCATGCTCACTGCCGGAGACGAGTATCCCATCCACCAGACGCCGGAGCCGGTCGCCTTTGCAGGCTCTGACCGCAATTTCTACGACCGCTTTTTCTTCAACGGCTACAGCGCCGACGGGAGCGTGTTCTTCGCGGCGGCGATGGGCATCTATCCCCACCTCAACGTGATCGACGCCTCCGTCTCGATCCTAAAGGATGGCAAGCAGTCGACGATTTTCGCCTCGCGCCCGCTCAACATGCAGCGGATGGATACCTTCGTCGGGCCGATCTCGGTCAACGTCGTGGAGCCGCTCAGCAAGGTGCGCCTGACGCTGAAGGAGACCGAAGGCCTCGCGCTTGATGTCGAGTTTACCGGCAGGGCCTTCCCGATCGAGGAGCCGCGCTTCACACGCCGTATCGGGCCGCGGATGATGATGGACCTGACCCGCATGACGCAGAACGGCCGCTGGGCCGGCTCGCTGAAGATGGACGGTGCCGAGTTCAAGATCGATCCGAAAAGCTGGACCGGCACGCGCGACCGCAGCTGGGGCGTGCGCCCGATCGGCACGCCGGATCCGCAGCCGATGCATCCCGCCATGCCGCCGCAATTCTACTGGATCTGGACACCGACTAATTTCCCGAACCTCTCGATGTTCTTCCATGTCAACGAGGACGGTGCGGGCGAGCCCTGGAACCAGCGCGCCTCGCTCGTGATGGACGGATCGAAGCACGGCGAGGGCATTCACCTCTCGGACCCGAAAATGGATGTGCGCTATGCCAAGGGCACGCGCCGGATGCAGACGGCGACATTGTCGGTGACCGATCCGTCAGGCCGTCCGCATACGGTGGATTTTACCCCGCTCGGCACCTTCCTGATGAAGGGCATCGGCTATGGCCACCCTGTCTGGCGCCACGGCGCGTTCCAGGGTGACCAGCTGAAAGTGATGCGCGAGGATTTCAACCCGGCCAAGACGCCCTGGCAGGCGCCGGAAAACCTGCACATCCAGGAAATCGTCAAGGCGGTGCACAAGGGGACGGATGGCTCGGGCTCGGAAGGCATCGGGACGTTCGAGCAGCTTTTCCTCGGCCCCCATGCGCCCAGCGGCTTCAAGGAAATCCTCGACGGCGCGGCCTGACGCAGGCGCAGCATTTTTAGAGGTGCAAACCGGTCCCTGACGGGCTACAGGGGCGCGCATGCTTGAAATCCGCAATCTCGACTACCGCGTGGAAGCGCGCCCGCTGTTTGAATCGGCGTCGGCGCGTATCGCGGCTGGCTGGAAGGTTGGCATGGTCGGCCGCAACGGCACCGGCAAGTCGACCCTGCTGCGCCTGATCCGCGAGGAGATCGCCTCGCCCAGCAAGGACAGCCCTATCCGCCTGCAGAACGGCGCCCGCCTTGGCTGGGTCGCGCAGGAAGTTGCGCCTTCGGACCAGACGATCCTCGAGGTCGTGCTGGAGGCGGATGCCGAGCGCCATGCGCTGATGACCGAATCCGAGACGGCCACCGACCCGGACCGTATCGGCGAGATCCACGCCCGCCTGCTCGACATTGACGCCTGGTCGGCGGAGGCGCGAGCGGCAGAGGTTCTGATGGGCCTCGGCTTCAAGCATGCGGACCTTTCGCGTGCGACCCGGGAGTTCTCCGGCGGCTGGCGGATGCGTGCTGCGATTGCCGGCGCGCTATTTGCGCAGCCGGACCTGCTGCTGCTGGACGAGCCGTCAAACTATCTCGACCTTGAAGGCGCCGCCTGGCTGGAAGGCTACCTGCGGAAATATCCGCATACGGTGCTGATCGTCAGCCACGACCGCGAGCTGCTAAATCGCAGTGTCACGCACACGCTGGCGCTGGAGCACCGCAAGCTGACGATCACGCCCGGCGGCTATGATGACTGGCTGCGCCTGCGTGCCGCAAAACTCGCCCAGCTTGAAAGCCAGCGTGCGAAGCAGGCCGTGGAACGCGCCCACCTTCAAGCCTTTGTCGACCGGTTCCGCGCCAAGGCATCCAAGGCAAGGCAGGCGCAGAGCCGCGTCAAGATGCTCGAAAAGATGCAAGACGTTTCGATCCCGATTGCCGAGCGCACGACGCCGTTCGTGTTTCCTGCGCCGGAGTCGAAACTGTCGCCGCCGCTGCTGGAGATCAAGGGCGCCGAGCTCGGCTATGGGCCAGGTGCGCGCATCCTGAACAATGTAGATATCCGTCTGGACCCGGATGACCGGATCGCGATTGTCGGCACAAACGGGCAGGGTAAGACAACCCTGGTGAAATCCATCGCCGAGCGCCTTCCGCTGATGAGCGGCAAGCGGCTGGCGCCGAAAGCCGTCCGTATCGGGTATTTCTCGCAGGACCAGCTGGACGAGCTGACTGCGGGCGACACGCTGTTGCAGCACGTGATGCGCGCGTTGCCGAAGGACACCCCACCCCCGAAGCAACGCGCTGTCGCTGCGCAGATGGGTTTCAGCCACGAGAAGGTCGAGACCAAAGTGGAATCGCTGTCAGGCGGCGAGAAAGTGCGCCTGATCCTCGGCCTCATCGCGCTGGAAAAGCCGCATATCCTGATCCTCGACGAGCCGACCTCGCACCTTGATATCGACAGCCGCGAAGCGCTTATCTACGCGATCAACGACTTTCCGGGCGCCGTGCTGCTGATCACGCACGATGTGTATCTCGCCGAGGCGACCGCTGATGCACTGTGGCTGGTGAAGGACGGCAAGGTCTCGCCCTATGATGGCGACCTCAATGATTACCGGACGCTGGTGCTGAGCACGGACCGCGAGAAAGCCTCGCCTGCTAAGTCTGCCGCTTCTGAAGAAGGCGGTGACAAGGCTGAGGCACGCCGTAAGGCCTCGCAGGCCCGGGAGGCGGCAGCGCCGCTGAAGAAGAAGGCCGATGATGCCGAGAAGACGATGGAGCGGCTGGCGGCTAAGATCGCTGCAATCGATCTGGAAGTCGCCCGCCCCGACATCCCGCCGCACGAAGTGCGCCAGCGCCTGAAGGAACGCGCGAAGTTCGTGGCGGGGCGCGAGGCCGCGGAAGCCGTTTGGCTCGAGGCGAGCGAGGCCTATGAGGCGGCGGTTCGTTAGGCACCGTCTGAGTTTGAACGCATTCTTCTCCGCAGACCCCTGCGCAGGCAGGGGTCCAGCATCAGAAGAAGTCATTCTCCGCGTACTGGATACCTGCTTTCGCAGGTATCTGCGGAGAGTTGGTTGCTTGATGGCGTGTTTGTATCAACCCCAGAGCGCCGCACTGGGCGGCGAGACAACCCCGTCCGTATACGTCAACCCGTCCGCAATATCGGCTTCAAGCCAGAGCGGGCCGTCGAGGTCGGCTGCGCCGGCAAGGCCCGCGAGCAGCACAGCCGGGGCCATCGACAGCGAGCTTGCCACCATGCAGCCGACCATCACACCCATGCCGGACTGGCGCGCCGCGCGCACCATTGCCAGGGCTTCGGTAAAGCCGCCAGCCTTGTCGAGCTTGACGTTCACCGCATCGTAGCTGCGGGCGAGGGTCTGGATGTCAGCGCTCGTATGCGCGCTTTCGTCCGCACACACCGCAACCGGGCCGGGGCGCTTGACCAGCGCGCTGTCCTTGCCTGCGAGAAAGGGTTGCTCGATCAACGCAACACCCAGCTTCGCTGCCGCCGTGACCAGACCGGGATAGGCCTCTGGCGAAAGGCCTTCATTGCCATCGACGATCAGGCGGGCGTCCGGCCGGGCGAGGTGGACGGCCTTGATCCGTTCGATGTCGTCCGGCCCGCCGAGTTTCAGTTTCAGCAGCCTGCCCGGCGCCGATTTCGCGGCTTCTGCCATGGCGGCTGGTTCTGCGAGGCTGATCGTTACCGCTGTCTCGACGGGGCGCGGGGCGGGCAGGCCGGCGCGCTGCCAGACGGGCTGGCCCGACCGCTTCGCCTCAAGGTCCCAAAGGGCGCAATCGATGGCGCAGCGCGCCGCGCCGGCTGGCAGGGCGGATTGCAGTTCGTCGATGCCGATCCCGGCCTCGATGCGCGGGCGCAGGCTTTCGATGGCGGCAATCACACTTTCGACCGTCTCCCCATAGCGGGCATAGGGTACGCTTTCGCCCCGCCCCGCATGTTCGCCGTCCGACAGGCGCACGCGTACGGTCTCCGCGGATGTCTTGGCGCCCCGCGAAATCGCGAAGGCAGCCCGCAGGGGCGAGGAAACATGGGCAATTTCGAGCCGCAGATTGCGCATCGGTTAATCCTGCCGGGTGAATCGTGTTGGACTAGCCAGCCCTGTGCTTAAGCATGTTTTGCTAGTGAGGTCAGACCCGTACGGAACATGTTGCAACCTGTCGACCCCGGTTTCGCGCTCGAGACGAGCGACGAAGGGACGGTCCTCCGCCTGAGGGGCGACTGGACCGTGGCGACCTTGCACGCCATCGAGCGCGAGTTTTCCGAGCTCAGCCTGCCGTCCGGAGCCGGCATCGATGTCACCGGTCTCGGCCGGATCGACACAGCGGGCGCCTTCGTGATCGACCGGCTAATGCGCGCCTCCGGCCTGGCTGCGGCCCGCTTGACGGGCAACCATCCCGCCGCTGCGAGCCTCATCGCCCAGGTGCACGCCGTCTCCGACCCCGCCGAGCCGCCGAAGCGCGCGCCGCATGGCGTGATCGACGTGCTCGAACGCATCGGGCGCGGCTTTGTGGACCTGGTCCGCGAGATCGTCGCCACGCTGGCTTTCCTCGGCGAGACGATCTTCACGATCCTGCGCCTGTCGCTGGAGCCCTGGAAGCTGCGCTGGACCTCGATTGTCTCGGTCATGGAAGAGGCCGGGATGAACGCGATGCCGATCATCGCCTTCCTCTCCTTCTTCGTCGGCATGGTGGTCGCCTTCATCGGCGCCACGACGCTGCGCGACTTCGATCTCGAGATCTATACGATCGAGCTGATCGGCTATTCGATGCTGCGCGAGTTCGGCGTGGTGCTCACTGGCATCGTGCTGGCGGGCCGCACGAACTCATCCTTCACCGCGCAGATCGGCACGATGAAGATGCGTCAGGAAATCGACGCGATGCAGACGCTCGGCCTGAAGCCGATGGATGTGCTGGTTGCGCCGCGCGTGATCGCGATGGTCATGATGACGCCGCTGCTGACCTTTGTTGCCACGATGGCGGGCATTGCGGGCGGCGTGATCGTTGGCTGGCTCGCGCTCGACATTAACCCGAGCTATTTTGTCGAGCGCCTGCGCATGTCAGTGCCGCTCGACCAGTTCTGGATCGGCATGTCCAAGGCGCCCTTCTTCGGCCTTGTCGTGGCGCTCATCGCGTGCCGCCAGGGCCTCTTGACCGGCGGCAGCGTCCAGTCCCTCGGCCACCGGACCACGACCTCGGTCGTGCAGGCAATCTTCGCCATCATTGTTCTCGATGCACTGTTTGCGATCTTCTACATGGAGCTCGGGATATGACCGCCGAGCCGATCATCCGTATACGGGACCTGAAGGTGGCGTTCGGTGCGTCCGTGGTGCTGGATCACCTGGACCTCGATATCCCGCAGGGCGAAGTGATCGGCGTCATCGGCCCGTCCGGCTGTGGCAAGTCCGTCCTGCTGCGCGCCATCACTGGGCTGAAGCCGCCAGAGAGCGGTCTGGTGGAAGTGTTCGGCGAGCAGCTGGACCTGCTCTCGCGCGACGAGCGCACCGCCATCGAGCGCCGCTGGGGCATCATGTTCCAGGACGGCGCCCTCTTCTCGAACCTGACCGTGCGCGAGAATGTCATGGTGCCGATGAAGGAGCATACGCGCCTCAGCCCCGCCCTGATGCATGACCTGGCAGACATGAAGATCCGCCTGTCGGGCCTCGCTGCCAGTGCAGGCGACAAGTATCCCTCCGACCTTTCCGGCGGCATGCGCAAGCGCGCTGCACTCGCCCGGGCGCTCGCGCTTGATCCGGAACTCCTGTTCCTTGACGAGCCGACCGCCGGCCTCGATCCGATCACCGCAGCAGGCTTCGATACGCTGGTGCGATCATTGCAGCGTGCCCTCGGGCTGACGGTCTTCCTCGTCACGCATGATGTCGATACCTTGCACGCGACCTGTGACCGGATTGTCGTGCTGGGCGAGAAGAAGGTGCTGGCCATGGGAACCATTCCGGAGCTGAGGCAAGTGAACCATCCCTGGATCCAGGAATACTTCAGCGGGCCGCGCGGACGCGCCGCCGCGCCGATGACAGAGAAAGAGGCTTAGAAGCGATATGGAAACGCGGGCAAACTATGCATTGATCGGCGCGCTGGTCCTGATTGCCACGGCGCTGCTTGCCGGCTTCGTGCTTTGGCTTGGGCAGTCCGAGTTCCAGCGCGACTACAAGGCCTATGACATCGTCTTCGACGGACCCGTCTCGCTCGAGGAAGGCGCCGCTGTGCGTTATATCGGCGTGAAGGTCGGCGAGGTCGCCCGCGTGCGGATCGACAAGGCCGATCCATCGAAAGTGCGCGCGCATATCCGCGTCTCTCGCGAGACGCCGATCCGGGTCGACTCCACGGCCTCGATCCAGCTGGCGGGCATCACGGGCATCACCTTCGTGCAGCTGACCGCCGGCACCGGCGCACCGCTGGAAGGCAAACCTGGTCAGCCCGTGCCGATCATCCGCTCCGAGCGCACACTGGTCGACCAGATCGTCGCCGGCGGGGCGCAGGCGCTGGGCCGCGCGAACCTCACCTTTGACGGCATCAACCGTATCCTGACGGAAGAGAACATTGCCTCCCTGAGCGCCTCGATCCGCAATCTCGAAACCATCACCACCAAGCTCGCCGCCGATGACGGTCTGATCGGCGAGGCCTCGGCAACGTTGAAGGATGTCTCCGCCGCGTCACTGGCTTTCGAGGAAGCCTCGCTCGAGCTCAGCGCTGCCGGAAAGACGGCGAACACCAGCCTTACCGAAGTCGGCACCGACCTGAAGACCCTCGTCTCGGACTTCCGGACGGTGGCAAAGGCGGCGACCGGAACGCTGGAGGAAAGCCAGCGTGCGGTCGCGGCGGCCACGGCCGTCATCGAAGGACCTGCCGCCACGACCTTCGAGAATACGACCGCCGCGAGCCAGGACCTCCGCGTCCTGATCAACCGTATCGACCGCGCCGTGCGCGAGATTGAACGCAATCCGCAGGGCTTTATCGTCGGTGAGCCCCTGCCTTATGAGGAGAAACGGCGATGATCCGGACCCTGATCGTTGCGGCGGCCCTGCTGGGCACAGCGGCCTGCGTCAATGTGCTTGAACAGCCGGATGCGCCGGACGCCTATTATCGCATCGCGCCGATGGAGCCGATGCACCGGCTCAGCGCGACGGTGACGATCCGCGAACCTGAGGCCTCGCGTATCTTCTCCGGCCGCACGATTGCCGCCGAGGATGAGACCGGGGCATTGCGGATCGTGCGCGGCGTGCAGTGGACGGACAATGCCACCCAGATGATGCAGGGCGCCTTGCTCGCCTCGCTGAGCGGCGAAGGCCAGTATGCGGCCATGCCCTCTGAATCCTCAGGTCCTGCCGAGTTCGAACTCGGCTGGCGGCTCACTGACTTCACGCTCTATGGCGATTCCGCGCGGTGCCGTCTCGACGCTACGCTGATGAAGGGCCGCACGCGCACGGTCGTGTCGCAGACGAGTGTGGCCACATCGGCGATCGCGCTCGACTCGACCAACGCCGCCCGTGCCAAGGCACTCACCGATGCTGGCCGGGCCTGCGTCAGTGAGCTTGCGGCCTTCATTGCCGAAGAGACCGCTACGCCGGACTAGGGCTCGTTTGATTTACTTCTTCATCGGGCAGGTATTGAGGCCGAGCAGTGTATAGACCGGGCACCAGCCAACGAGGCCGGTGATGAGCGGCACGACGCCGATCCATCCGAAGGGCGTCTGCGGGCCGACAAAGACAAGGCTGATCAGGGCGATGCCGGCGATCACGCGAAGTGCGCGGTCAATATTGCCTTCATTGGTCTTGAACATGGGAAGTCTCCTTTGCTTATGGAGACAGGTTAGGCCCTCCGGCCCATCGAGTCGGTGACTAAGTCACCAAGCCGCAAAAGCGCTAGCCACCCGCCGCTTTGCGCTCCAGCGTGCTGCGGGCCAGTAAAGTCACCTTCCCGCGAGCAAGTGATACGAGGCCTGAGCGCTCGAACCGGGACAGCTGGCGGCTTACGACTTCCCTGGCCGAGCCGATCTCGGAGGCCAGCGCGTCATGCGTCAGGTTCACTTCGCTGCCGGGCCCGGCGAGGGCGAGCAGGGCTTCGGCCAGGCGCGCCTCAATGCTGGCGGATGCCAGCGATTCGACGAGATGTTCGAAATCTGCAAATCGGTGCGCCACCGCCGTGAACACTGTACGGCGGAAATCCGGATCATTGGCCATGCGGCGGTCGTACTCTCCGGGCGGGATCACTTCCCCCTTCAACTGCGTCTCCGCAATTCCCTCGGCCGAGTAAGTGCGCCCCTCCGCAAGGCAGGTGAAGGTCTGAAGGCAGATTTCACCGGGATGGACGCGGTAGAGCACGATCTCACGTCCGCTGGCGGTGGTCAGCGAGACGCGGATCGAGCCTTCCTGCAGCACGACGAAACCCGAACAGGCATCGTCCGGCCTGAACAGAACGGTGCCAGCGGGGCAGGTCAGAGGGTGGGCGCCATGAGAGGTGGGGCTTTGTGCGGTCATGAAGATACAATGAGAAAGGGCGGCCTGCTGCGCAAGCCGCCCCGACCTTCAGAGCCAAATCGAGCCAGTATCAGCCTGCCTTCATCTCGTCGAAGGCGAGGTCCTTGTCGACGCGCACATCCTGCGGCAGGCCGAGCACGCGCTCGGCGATGATGTTTTTCAGGATCTCGTCCGTGCCGCCAGCGATACGCAGGCCCGGGGCCCACATGAAGCTCTGCTGGAAGATGGCATCCGCCGGCATCCGTTCGGAGTCCGTCATGATGCCGTAATGGTCCTGCAGCTCGATGGCCGAGTTGCAGATGTCCTGCAGGTGGTTGGCGGTGATGATCTTGCCGATCGAGTTTTCCGGTCCGGGCGTCTGGCCGCGCGACAGGGCGGTCTGGGTACGGAACTTCGTCAGCTTGTAGCCTTGGGCCGCCACATACCAGTCGGCCAGCTTCTCGCGGAAGGCCTGGTCCTTCATCGTGCCGGACTGCTGGGCATAAGCCATGATCTCACCCCAGTCAGGACCGGGCGAGCCGCCGACGGCGAGGCGCTCGTTCATCAGAGTGACGAGGGCCACTTTCCAGCCATCGCCGACAGCGCCGAGACGGTCCGTGTCCGGAATGCGGACATCAGTGAAATAGACTTCGTTGAACTCGCGGCCGCCGGAGGCCTGGTGGATCGGGCGGACTTCAACGCCGGGCTGCTTCATGTTGACGATGAACATGGTGAGGCCCTTGTGCTTCGGAACCTTCGGGTTCGTGCGCACCAGGAGGATACCGAAGTCGGAATAGTGGGCGCCCGAGGTCCAGACCTTCTGGCCGTTGATCACCCAATGGTCGCCGTCCTTGACCGCCTTGGTCTTGAGGCCTGCCACGTCAGAACCGGCCGAAGGCTCGGAGAAGAGCTGGCACCAGATTTCCTCGCCGAAGAGCGCCTTCTGGACATAGCGCTTCTTGTGCTCGTCGGAGCCGAAGGCGATGACGGTCGGGATGCACATGCCGAGGCCTATGGCGAACGGGCCGGTTGGCGCGTCGAACTTCGATTCTTCCTGGCCCCAGATGACGGCTTCCATCGCGGTGCCGCCGCGTCCACCCCACTCCTTCGGCCAGGTGATCTGGGCGAACTTGTTCTCGGCCTTGGTCTTTTGCCAGGCTTTGGCGCGGGCGAGTGCGGATTCGTTCGAGGAACGGGGGCGTGCGCCGCTCTTCAGTTCAAGGTGTTTGGACAGGAAGTCGTAGGCTTCCTTGCGGAAGGCGGCTTCGGCGGGGGTATCGTTGAAGTCCATGTCGGTCTCCGTTGCTTTCAGGGGCTAGTCATTGAAACCGGGTTTTCAAGCCCGGTTACATCTTGGTAAAAAAATTTCAGTGTGAACGCTTGCTGACAAGCCGTTGCCATATTCCATCCCGAATTGGGGCGTCGTATGACCTTCGTGCACCGGGGAGACGAGCGATGGGCTCCCGCCCGCGGTGCAGCACAAAGGGACAACGTCTTATGTCGAATATTCTCGCGTACACCCGCCGCATCGCTGCTGCGTCTGCTGCTTCCTTGATGGTTGCGGGGCTCGCGCACGCCGGTGTCGAAGTCAAAGTCGGTAACGACACACTCGCCGCCACCGCCGCAACGATCAGCGTTTCGCAAGGCCCGGTCTACGACCCGATCACCTACATGCCGGTCGAGCCTGCCAAAACCCAGCTCTTCACGGGCTCGATCTACGTCACCCGCAACTTCGACTCGGGCTCGACCAAAGTGATCAAGCACATCGTCAACGGCGTGTCCGTCCCGGTCGTGGAAATCACCATCTCGGCTGATGGCAGCCCCGACAAGCAGGTCTGGAAACTGACCGACGCGGTTCTCAATAACTACTCGACCTACACGGGCGAAGGCTCGCAGGTCATCGAGAACTTCGACATCTCGTACAAGACCGCCACGCTCAGCGTCTACGAAGGCGGCAGCAAGACGGCCTCCGACTCGGTCTCCTGGACCACGCCGGAGCCCACCCCGGCCGTTCCGTTCGCCGGCGAATAAGTCAGCACTTGGCGAGCGGCGGGAGAAATCCCGCCGCTCGATCCGTGCCGGTGAGGGGTTGGCCTCAGGCCGCATTCTTTGCCTCGAGCGCGCGCACCAGTTTCTCTTTCCAGACCTTGGGCGAGCCCGCCTGCACCGCCAGCAGCTTGGCGCGGCGATAGTAGAGGTGGCAGTCGACTTCCCAGGTGAAGCCCATGCCGCCATGTGTCTGGATATTCTCCTTCGATGCAAACCAGTAGGCTTCCGAGGCCGCAACGCGGGCCGCGGCGGCGGCTTCCGGCAGCTCGGCTGCGCCGGTCGAAAGCGCCCAGGCGCCGTAATAGCAGTTTGACCGCGCGACTTCGTTCTTCACGTACATGTCGGCCAGCTTGTGCTTGATCGCCTGGTTGCCGCCGATCGGGCGGCCAAAGGCGTAGCGGTTCTTGGCGTACTCGTTGGCCATGTCGAGGCAGACGGATGCGCCGCCCAGCTGTTCGAAGGCGAGCAGTACCGCCACCCGGTCCATCAGCTGCGCGTTCAGGGCTTCGCCCTCGCCCTTGGCGCCGAGGCGCTCGGCAGGTGCGCCGTCAAACACGATCTCGGCATGGCTGCGGGTGGGGTCGATGGTCTGCACCGTCTTGCGGCTGACGCCCTTGGCCGAGAGGTCGACCAGTACGAGCGCGAGGCCCTTGCCTTCCTTCGCCAGCACGACCGCATGGGTCGCGATGTCGCCGTCGGTCACCGGAATCTTGGTGCCGCTCACGGTCTTGCCGTCAAATGTGGTGCGCAGGTTGGAGGCGTCCGGATGGCCCGGGCCTTCGGAGGCGGCATAGGCGCCGATGACCGCACCGGCAGCGATCTGCGGCAGCACGGCAGCCTTCAGTTTGTCGCTGCCGCCGAGCTTCACGGCTTCGGTCAGGTAATAAGCGGTCGAGGCAAACGGCACCGGCGCAATGGCGCGGCCCATTTCTTCGGCAAGCACGCACATTTCCAGCATGCCGAGGCCAAGCCCGCCATGCTCCTCGGGGATTGCGGCGCCCAGCCAGCCCATTTCGCCGACCTTCTTCCAGAGGTCCTTGTGGAAGAGGGTCTTGTCATCGTTCAGCACCTTGCGGACTTCCGATGTCGGGCACTCGGCCGACAGGAACTTCCGGGCTTCACCGGCAAGATATTTCTGGTCTTCTGAGAAATCGAAATTCATGGCGCGTCTGGCTCCCATCGCCCCGATTGAGGGGCTGCTTGTTATCTCGGATGGCGCAAGAATAACGCACTTTACGCGCGCGGAAAGGCGTGACCCAGCGGCAATGGACAGGCTGGATTCGGTTGAATTTCACCGGTCCCGTTCACCCGTCTCCCATGTTCCTGTGTCAGGGTCGCGGCTGGATGAGGAGACGCAGCATGGCCAAGGCCCTGTTCCACAAGTCGCAGCGCGTATTCGTGAAGCCCGTCGGCACCTGGGCTGTGGTCGAACATGTCGTTCCCCACTGGGTGAAAGACGTGAACGAACCGTTGCGCGTGACCTATGATTGTGGCCTTGGCCGCGCGTTCCATGCGCACGAGCTTGTGTCGGAGCAGGCGGTCCACAACCAGAACCGCATCTCGGACGATGATGAAGACATGATGCTCGAGCACTGGTTCATCGACCGGCGCACGATCAAGTGGCGTCCCAGCGAGTTCGGCGTGACGCTTGCCAATCCCGGCACCTATCCGGTGGTCGCCACCGATGAGGGCAGCACAGGCGGCTGGCGTGTCGGCGGCTCAGAATATGACCGCGATCCGCAGCGCATCGAGCACCAGGCCCGTATGATCGTCCACACGCCGGACCTTTTGCGCATTGCCCGCCGCGTGGCCGAGTTTGCCTCTGAGAAACCCGACGAGTTCCCGGCGGACCTGAAACCGGTCGCCCAGCACTGCGCCCTGATCTTGCGCAACGTCTACCGGCTCGACGAGGAAGTCTCCGTCGCCGCCGAGTGATCAGCGCGCCCGCGTGCGGGCGATGATCCACACCAATCCTGTGCCTGCTATGGCACCCAGGGCATTGGCAGCACCGTCCGCAAACGAGCCTTCGCGCCCCGTGCCCGCATAGGCCTGCGCCACTTCCAGCCCTGCGCCATAAAGTGCCACCAGCACCGCCGCCAGCACGCGCCCGGGTCCAAACCACATCGCCGCCGGAACGGCGAGGGCCGTATAGGCCACAAAGTGGCGGAGCTTGTCGGAAATCTGCGGGGCGGGCGCCTCGCCCGGCGTGACCAGCGAGAAGTATCCGATCAGCGCAGCAAGGCAGAGCCCGATTAAGAGCGCGGCGCGGCGGATGGCGGGCGGGTAAGGGGCAAGGGCAGGTCGCATTGCCCGTCTCATGCCAGCGCTGCCCTGCGCCGACAACAACCCTCGACTGCGCGAAGGGCGGCCTGTAGTTCTGAAGGCTGATTGCAAACCCCGTTCAGGAGCGCCCGAGATGCGTACGGAAACCCCGGTTGCTGTGAAGCTCAAGGACTATGTGCCCTATCCTTTCACGCTGACCGATGTGCAGCTCGATTTCGATCTCGGCGCGTCCCAGACAGTCGTGAAAGCCGTGCTGTCGATCACCCCGCACGGAACCGGCCCGATGCGCCTTGACGGCGAGGCGCTGCGCCTGACCTCGATTGCCATCGGCCTCGCCGGCGAGCCAGCCACGCCGATGGATCCGGCCGACTTTGCCGTCGATACGCGCGGCCTCACCCTGCACACTCCGCCCGCCGGCCCTTTCCGGCTGGAGACGGAAGTGGAGATTTCGCCGGCCGCCAATACGGCTCTGTCGGGGCTATATCTTTCCGGCGGCAGGCTCTGTACCCAGTGCGAGGCCGAAGGCTTCCGCCGCATCACCTATTATCCGGACCGGCCCGACGTCATGAGTGCCTTCCGGGTACGGATGGTGGGTCCCAAGGACGAGTACCCGATCCTCCTGTCTAACGGCACGCCGGGCGCCTCCGGAGACCTGCCGGGCGGGCGCCACTACGCCGAGTGGATCGATCCGCACAAGAAGCCCGCCTATCTCTTCGCCCTCTGCGCCGGCGACTATGACGTGCTGCGCGACACCTTCACGACCATGTCCGGCCGCAAGGTCGATCTCGGTATCCATGTCGACAAGGGCGACGCCGCGCGCGCCGCCTGGGCGATGGATTCGCTGAAGCGCTCGATGCGCTGGGACGAGGAGGTCTATGGCCGCGAGTATGATCTCGGCGTGTTCAACATCGTGGCGGTGCGCGACTTCAATTTCGGCGCCATGGAGAACAAGGGCCTCAACATCTTCAACTCGGCCTATGTCCTCGCCGACGAGTCTACCGCGACGGATCTCGATTTCGAGGCCATCGAATCCATCGTTGCGCACGAGTACTTCCACAACTGGACCGGCAACCGCATCACCTGCCGCGACTGGTTCCAGCTTTGTCTCAAGGAAGGCCTCACGGTTTTCCGCGACCAGAACTTCTCGGCCGACATGCGCTCGCGCCCGGTCCAGCGCATCAAGGACGTCATCAAGCTGCGTGCCCGCCAGTTCGCGGAAGATGCCGGCCCGCTGGCCCATTCGGTGCGCCCGGACACATACGGCGCCATCGACAATCTCTACACCTCGACCGTCTACGAAAAGGGCGCAGAGATCATCGGCATGCTGCGCCGGATGATCGGCCCGGAGAAATACCGCGAAGGCATGGATCTCTATTTCGCGCGCCATGACGGGCAGGCGGTCACCATCGAGGATTACTATGCCTGTTTCGAGGCCGTCACCGGCCGTGACCTTTCCGCTTTCCGCCGCTGGTATGCGCAGGCCGGCACGCCGGAGATCACGGTCAACGAGACCTGGGACGCGGCCACCGCCACGCTGACCGTCGCCTTCACGCAAGCCACGCCGCCAACGCCGGGCCAGCCGGTGAAACACCCCGTTCCCGTTCCGCTGCTCTGCGCACTGCTCGACGGCAACGGCGGTCATCAGGCTGCGGACGGTTTCGCCGCCGAACCTTTCCTGCATGTTCTCGACACCGCCGCCGGCACGCTCTCATTCCGCCTGCCACCCGGCAGCGCCCGTCCGCTGCTTTCGGTGGCGCGCGACTTCTCCGCGCCGGTCCGGGTCAGCCGGACACTGGCCCGCAGCGAGCGCATCGCCCTTGCCAAGGCCGAAACCGATCCCTTCAACAAGTGGGACGGCCTGCAGACGCTGATCAAGGAAGAGATCCTTGCCCTGTCGGATGGCAGCCAGACCAAGCCGAATCATGAACTGGTCGATGCCATCGCGAGCGCGGTGCGCGGCGCCAAGGACGACCCGGCTTTCGCGGCGCTGCTGACGCGCCTGCCGGAAGTCGGCGAACTGTTCCTTGAACGCCAGCCCGCCGATCCGGTCGCGCTCTTCACGGCACAGCAGAAACTCAAGTCGGCGCTCTACAGCGCGCTGGCCAACGAGGTATCCGAAACCCTCAAGGTGCCGCCGCCCTCGCCCTATCATCCGGGCGCGGAGCAGGCCTCGGTCCGGGCCCTGCGCACTGCGTTCATCGGCCTGCTTGGCGCTTCGCCTGTGCGCGATGCGCCGCACGCGCTGCACAGCCTCTACGAACGCGCACCGAACATGACCGAGCGCCTGGCGACCCTGCGCGCGCTGATGTTCACCAAGGGCGGGGCCAAGAAGGACGCGATCGACCATTTCGGCGCCGTCTGGAAGGACAATCCACTCGTCATGGACAAGTGGTTCTCGGTCCAGGCTGCCACTGGTACGGCAGAAGATGTCAAACGCCTGATCGCCCACCCGGCCTTCGACCTGAAAAACCCGAACCGCGTCCGCTCGGTCATCGGCGCCTTCGCGATGCAGAACCTTGCCGCCTTCCATGCGCCGGACGGTTCGGGCTACCGGGCTGTCGAAAGCACGATCCTTGCCGCCGACAAGGTGAACCCCGCCCTCGGCGCACGCCTGCTCACCGCATTCGAGCAGTGGCGCCTGCTCGAGCCGCGCGCCCGGGCCGAGGCGGAGGCCTGCCTGAAGCGGCTGGTCGAGGCCGGATTGTCTGAAAACGCGATGGATATTGCCGGCCGGGCCCTCTCGGGCGGGGCCTGATCCCGGTTAACAGCGGGGCGCCAGAAGTTAACCAACCGGCAATCTTTGCCCCTGAAACTCCGACAATCCGTCACTCTGTGTGCCGGGAACGGGTATACTTTGGGCAAGCCGACGCCGCGTTCGAACACAGCCGAACTTCCGGTCCCCCCGGAGGAGCGCTCGCTTGCGGACGATAACCGGCGCACCTGGGGCCTGATCCTCGGCATCCTCGGCCTGCTGACCCTCGCGCTCGGCCTCAAGACCTGGGACGAGCACATTACCAGCGAGCGCGCCTTCCTGACGCAGCTCGACGGGGAAGCCCGCATGCTTGCCGCCCGCGTCGCCTCGCGCGCCGAAGCCGCGCAGGTCGTGCTGCGCCTCGTCGGGCAGGAAGATCTCTCCACCTCCCGTGTCGCGGCGATTGCGCCCGGCATGGACGCACTGGTGTCGCTGCGCGATGCGTCCCAGTCGCCCCCCGGCTCGCGGCTCGGCGATGCGGCGCTCGCGGCAAAGACGCTGCCCCCGGACGAGTATGGCATGCTGCTGACCGTGCACGGAGATCTCGTCTTCGTGTCCGAGGCAGAGGAGGCTGGCCGCCTCATCGCGCTGTCGCCGATCACCGCGACCTTCGCCAAGCCGGAGAATGCGCGCCTCACGCTGCGCTCGCCCGACACGCGCTTCAGCTTCGGTGGTGCCCATCTTGGCCCGGCCGCTGAAATTGCCCCAGCCGAAGGCGCCGGCATCCAGTCCGGTGAGGGTATCCTGCGCGCCGGCACCGCCTGCTCGCCCGTTGCCGGCAGCACTCTTAGCGTCTGCCTCACGGTTGCCCGCCCTCTGATCTCCTTCTCGAACATTGCACGCATCCTGATCTTCTTCCTGCTGATCGCCGTGCCTGCGATGGCCATGCTCGGCCTGACGCGCCGCCTGTCGAAGGGCCAGACCGAGATGCTGATCCAGTCGACCCGCAACCAGGAATCCGACCGTATCCTCGGTCTCGTGATGCGCGGGGCGCAGGCCGGCTATTGGGAATGGTCGCACACGACCAACACGATCTTCTTCAGCGACGGCGCCGCCGAGCTGGTCGGCCTCGGCCAACCGGGCCTGCGCTCGCTGGACGACCTGCTCGCGCATGCCCCGGTAGAGGCCCATCCCCGCATCCGCGAAGCCTTCGCCAAGGCGCGCACCATCGGCTGGCTGCACCTGACATTCCCCGCCAGCGCGCCCCCCGGCCGCTGGATCGAGATGCGCGGCAGCCTCTCGGATGATCCGGCGAGCGGTCAGGCTGTGTTTGGCGGTATCATGCTGGATGTGACCAGCCGCAAGCAGGCGGAAGACCGCGTGCGCGCCGCCGAGCAGAGACTGCGTGATGCCATCGAAGGTTTCGCCGGGCCCTTTGCGCTGTGGGACTCCCGCAAGCGTATCCTCTACTGGAACCGTGCCTTTGCCACGGATTTCGGCCTGCAGGACACGCTGCGCGCCGGGCTCAGCCACGAGACGATGCAGATCGCCCGCGCCGGCGCTGTCCTGATGGAACGTCAGTCTCCGGAGGATAGCCGCACGACACTGATCGCGCTGCGCTCAGGTCGCTGGCTGAAGATGGTCGAGCGCCCGACGCCGGATGGCGGCCTGCTGACGGTGGGCGTGGATGTCACCGAGAACATCCGCAAGGAAGAAGAACTCAAGCAGCAGCAGGAAAAGATGAAGCGCGCCGCGCTCGACCTGCAGCGCTCTGAAGGCAAGGCGAGCGAGCTCTCCCGGAAATACTCCGAGGAAAAGGCCAAGGCCGAACACGCCGCCTATACGAAATCAGCCTTCCTCGCCAACATGAGCCATGAGCTGCGCACGCCGCTCAACGCCATCATCGGATTCTCCGAGATCATGATGAACGAGCTGGCAGGCCCGCTCGGCCATGCCTCCTACAAGGAATATTCGCGCGACATCCTCACGTCCGGCCAGCACCTGCTCGACATGATCAACGACATCCTCGACATGGCGAAGATCGAGGCTGGCAAGATGACGATCACGACCCAGCCGATCGATCCGGTCGATCCGGTCGATGCCGCGCTGCGCATGATCCGCCGCAAGGCCGAGGAGAAGGAAATCGAGCTCGTGCTCGACACCGCGCAGAACCTGCCGGACATCGACGCCGACCACCGCGCCATCCGGCAGATGATCCTCAACCTCGTTTCCAACGCGATCAAGTTCACCGACCGAGGCGGCCGCATCACTGTGCAGGTCGACCAGCGCGGCCCGGAAATCTATTTCGGCGTCACCGATACCGGTATCGGCATCCCGGCCGAAGACATCTCGCGCCTCGGCCAGCCCTTCGAGCAGGTCTCAAAAACCAAGGACCGCAATACGGATGGCACCGGCCTTGGCCTCGCGCTCACCAAGTCCTTCGCTGAAATGCATGGCGGCCGGCTGACGCTGTCCTCGATCTACGGCGAGGGCACGACGGTCGCCTTCTATCTCCCCATCGGCGGCCCCGGCCGCCTCGGCCTGCAGGTTCCCGCACGCGGTGCGGCCTGATCAGGGCCGCCGGTTCCACGCCGTGATCTCGGTGCCATCCGGGGTCACTCCAATCTCCCCCCACGCGCCCGTCTTCAGCTTGCGATCAAGACCCGCGGGCGCCTCATCCACCACATCCGGCAGGAAGCGCGCCGTGCCATTGCTTGTGACGACGAGAACATTCGCGCCAGCAGGCAACCCGGCAATCTCCTTAAGCAGTTCAGCCCAGCCAGCGCGGATCACATCCGGGTCCACGATCCAGCCCTCTGGCGGCGTGCCATCCTCGTCCCAGGCTTTCAACGCCGAGGCGCCGAGGCGGGCGATGACAGCCTCCTCCGGCTGGTTTTCGTCCCGGCCGTAATCGATCTCGCGCAGGAAGCTGCGGATCAACAAGGCAGGCGCATCCGTCCGCCGGCTGAGGATCGCCCGCGCCGTTGCGCGCGTGCGTTCCAGCGGTGAGGCAAGCGCGGCTTCAATCCGTGTATCCGCAAAATGCGCAGCGAGCGCCTCGGCCTGCGTCCGGCCGGAACTTGACAGCGGCAAATCGGTGCGTCCGCCCACGCGGGTGACGACATCGCCCGGATCGAACGTGTTGCCGTGCCGGACCACGAACAGCCTCGCCATCCGCGTCAGTCCTGCGCCGGATCGCCAAGCTCGGCGACGAGCCGCTCGGCCAGCGCAATGTCCTCGGCCGTGTCGATCCCCGGAATCGCGATGCGGCCCGGCTGCACTTCCACCGCCTGCACGGTCATGCCGTTCTCGATCAGGCGTAGCTGCTCCAGCCCTTCGAGGCGCTCATACTTGCTCTCCGGCAGCGCGCAGTAACGCTTCAGCGCGCCGAGCCGGTAGGCATAGAGGCCGACATGCTGGCACACCGGCGAGAGCGGCCCCATGCCGCGCAGGTCCTTCTCCTTGCGCATCGCCGGAAGGATGATCTTCGAAAACCAGATCGCCCGGCCGGAAGGATCCGTCACCAGCGTCGTACCGGAAAACGGCGTTTCCAGCTTGTGTGCACGCAGACGGTCAAGCGCCTCCCAGCTGAGGCGGATATAGGGCGTCGCCGCATCGGTCCCCGAAGTTGCCAGCGCATTGACGATGGCAACCACATGCGCGGCCGGCGTGAAGGGCGCGTCGCCCTGCAGGTTGACGATGAAGTCTGGCTCGGCGCCTAGCCCGCTGGCGGCGGCCAGCGCACGGTCAGAGCCGGAGGGCAGGTCCGGGTCGGTCATCACAACCTGTATGCCTGCATCGCGGCAGTGTTCGAGAATGCGGGTGTCATCGGTTGCGACAACGTAGTCGGCTTGTTCGAGCTGCGCGCAGGCCCGGCGCGCCAGGTCGGCAACGCGCTCGACCATCGTTCGCCCGGCGATCAGCGCCAGCGGTTTTCCGGGCAGCCGCGTCGAAGCATAGCGCGCGGGTACAACGATAAGGGTTTTCATCCGCCTGCGGCCCGTCTCAACGCATCACTGCTGCGCGTCGATCACCTGGGATAGTGCCAGCACAGGCCCGACCCATTCCAGCGCCTCCTCGGAAACGCCTTCCTTGCGCAGGAACTCGGTGAAGGCCGGAATGAAATCCGCGTCGCCCTTGCATTGTCCGATCGACGTTTTGATCTCCGGGATCACATAGTCCTCGAAACTGTCAGCGAATTCGCGCAGCTCGTCCGCCTTGGCCGCCAGCAGGATGGCCTGCACAGTATCGATCTCGCCGTCCTTGCGCACCAGCTGCCGCAAGTCCGAGACGAGGTCCCGGTTCTTCAAGGCAAAGCGCGTCAGGATCTGGTCGGTGCGGTAGTCGATCCACTCGGTGGTGCAGGGCTCCGGCGCACTGGCGCAGGCGCCGAGCGTTGTGGCCGTGAGAATCGCCGCAGCGAGGGCACGAAGTTTCATGGCGTCAGCTCCCGGATCTAGTCTGGCGCCACACTAGCCGCTTGCCCGGTTCGCGCAAAGCGGGCCTCGCAGGCAAAAAAAGACCCCGGCCTTGCGGGCCGGGGCGGTCCTTGCGGACGAGATAGGGTCATTCGCCGTCGAGATCGGTCGATGCGGGTGCCTCCGGCGGCTCGGGGGCCTCTGGGGCTTCGATGTCGAGATCGATATCGATGTCGAGCGGTTCGCCGCCGGAACGGAAGATCATCACATTCTTCCGCCGCTCACCCTTGGCCGCAGCCTTGTACGCAGCTTTCTCGGCTTCGGTGATGCCCGGATAGCTGTCGATTGCGGCCAGCGCCTTGGCGGATGCCATGTTGGCCCGGTCGCCCTGGACGCAGGCCAGGCGGAAGGTTTCCCCGTCAGCGTCCTTGCGTTCGATGACACGCGTTTCGCCCTTCGCCAGCTCAGCCTTCTCGCAGGCACCGATCAGTTCTTCGACCACCGCCGACTGGGCCTCCACGCGGCGTTCGAAGTCGGCGCCGAACCGCTCTTCCATGATCCGCTCGATTTCCTCGCCGTTCTTCTCGATGCGGCGCTCGAGCACCGTCATCTTGCTTTCGATCTTGCGCTCATGAGCGTCCATCTCGGCTTCACGCACCGCCATCTTGGCTTCCAGCGCAGCAGCCTTGGCTTCCAGCTTCGCTTCCATCGCTTCGCGCTGCTCTGGCGTCATGTCGCCGATCTTGACGCGTTTGATGATGCGGACCTTGCCATCCTCGCTGACGGTCTCCTCGACCGTTTCCTCGTGGACCGAGGCCATCTCCTCGGCGAGCGCCGCAAATTCTTCCCAGTCGGCGCTTTCGTGCCATTCGATGATCGGGCCCATAACTTCAGGTCCGGTCAGTTCGGCAACATCGGCCTCGATCTGCCGGCTCAGTTCGGCCACTTCCGGCGGCTCCGGCGGCACCGGCATCACCTTGGCCATCGGGTCGCCCAGCATCACGATCTGGCGGTCGGCGGCTTCGCCGTCGATCCAGAGCGTATTGCTGTCGATGCGGATTTCTTTCACTTCGCCGTCCTTGGGTTCGCCGGCAGCGGCCACCGAGGAGGTGATCGCCAGCGTCGAGGCGCCGAACAGGAGGGCCGCGCCGAAGCCGATCATGCGGCGGCGGGACGAAGGGGCGGGGTAGGTCATACGGGTCAGCCTTTCTTTGAGGGCATGGGTCAGGGGCAGGCGTCCCGCTGCGATGGCCGGTTCGGGCAGGTGCAGCTTGGCCGCCTTGATCAGCGTAGACCCGTAAGCGTGCGGGCTGGTCTGGCAGCGGGCGAGCACATCGGCGTCGCACGCAGCCTCCTGGTCGGTCCGGAACGCATTGCGGGCAATATAAGCCAGCGGGTTGAACCACATCGCCGCCACGAAGAGTTCAGAGACCTGCAAGGCCCAGAGATCGCCGCGGCGCACATGCATCAGTTCATGGGCGAGCGCGGCGCGCGCCTCCATCGGCGTGTAGTCGTCCTCGAACCAGGCCGGCATCACGATAACGGGGCGAAAAAGACCGGTCACAAAAGGACCGCGAGAGATCAGGCTCGCAACGAGGCGCGGCGGACGGCGAAGGCCCGTTTCCGCCGCAATGCGGGTCACGAGATCGGCCATAGGCGCCGAGACAGGCATCGCCTCGCGGTCGACGGTCTGCATGAAGCGCCAATGGGCGAGGAGGCTGCGGGCCGTCAGGAAGACCGCGCCGGCAATCCAGGCAGCGATACCGGCCGTGATCAGAACCGGGAGAATCTCATCAGCTGTTATCAGCGGCGCCGCGGCATGAGTCACAACGGCGCTGGCCGGTTCGGATGGCGCTGCCATCACGGCATGCGCCGGCACGGCAACCCAGTTGGCACCGTCTGCCACCACCGGAACAACCTCCGGCGCAGCGGCTCCGAAATTGAGGATCGAGACAGGTGTCGGCAGCGGCGGCAGGAAGAAGCGCACCACCGGGATCGCCCAGAGGAGATAGACGACCCCCGCGCCAAACTGGCGCGACACCGCGCGGCGCAGCATCAGCACGATCAGGATCAGTACCGAGACGGCAAACAGCGTTTCCAGCGCCTGAAACAGGTCCTGGTTGACGATGGCGTGGATCATTTCTTCAGCTCCCCCAGAAGCTTTTCGAGTTCGGCAATGTCTTCGCGCGTCAGGCCGCGGCTGTCAGCAAGGTGCGCGACCAACGGCGCGGCGCGGCCGGAAAACACCCGGTCAATGAACTGCGTGGCCGCTTCGGCCTTGTAAGCCGCCTCGTCCAGCACCGGGTAATAGAGATACCGCCGCCCATCCTCGACCGTGCGCACGGCGCCTTTCTCGACGAGGCGCGCGAGGAAGGTCTTGACGGTCCGGATGTTCCAGTCGCGCTCGTTGCCGAGGCTTTCATGGACATCGCTGGCCGCGAGGCCGGGCTTTGCCCAGAGCACCTCCATGACCTGGAGTTCGGATGCTGAAATCTGAGTCATGTCTCACCTGCCATATGACTACATGCGTGGTCTTATTCTTGACTACACGCGTGGTCAATAGGCCGATTGTGAATTCGCCGTAAGCCGCAGCTTCTGCAGCGTCAGGGGCGCTGGAGGCCTTCATTTACCGCCACGCGTCCTGTAGGGTCGCGCGAGTTGCGTAACCGGGAGCCATCCCGCGAGGAGAGTTCCGAGATGAAACCGGGCATTCTGGCCGCCCTTTTCCTGGCAATCCTTCCGGCTGGCTGCGAGACGGCAGGGCCTTATGGCGACATCCTCGCCGGTATACCGCTGCCCCAGTCCGGCCCGCTCACCACCGCCGAGATCGATGCCGGCCTGCGCGAGGCGCTGACTGTCGGTACGACCAACGTCGCCTCCCGGCTCGGCAAGACGGATGGCTATTTCGGCGACCCTAAAATCCGCATCCCGCTGCCGAAGACCTATCGCGAAGTTCAGCGGAACCTCTCCGTCATCGGCGCCAGCGGTCCGCTGGATGAGGTAGAGCTACGCATGAACCGCGCCGCCGAAGCCGCCGTCCCGGAAGCCCGCGCGCTCATCATCGGCGCAGTCCGCAACATGACCATCGAGGATGCCCTCGGCATCCTGCGCGGCGGGGACACGGCGGCAACCGACTTCCTCCGCTCACGGACGGAAGCACAGCTGACCTCTGCCTTCACACCCCATGTGCGTAAGGCGATGGCCGAAGCCGGCGCATTCAAGGCCATGGAAAGCTACCTCTCCGGCATAGGTATGGGCGGCACAACATCCACCCTTCAGGCAGACCTCACATCACACGCCGTGCGTCTCGGCCTTGACGGCATCTTCCTCTATGTGGCGGAAGAGGAAAAGAAGATCCGGGAGAATCCAGTGGCGCGTACGACAGACCTCCTCCGCAAGGTATTCGGAGCCTCTGCCTGATGCGCCGTTTTCGCGAGCCCCTGAAATCCGGCGGCGAGATGGCCGGGATCGAGTTCGGCGATCCGATCAAGCCGTATGCCGCCGTCTGGCTGCACGCCACCGGCTTCAATGCCATGACCTACCAGTCCATGCTTGCCCCGCTTGGCCTGCGTGCCCGTGTTGCGGCGCTTGACCTGCGCGGCCATGGCCGCTCGACCCTCCCGGCCAAGGGCGGCCTCGCCTCCTGGAACAAATACCGCGACGACGTGATCGCCTTCCTCGATGAGGAAGCGCCGCAAGGTGTCGTGCTCGGCGGCCATTCGATGGGCGGCTGCGTCGCGCTGCTGGTGGCCGGCAAGCGGCCGGACCTCGTGAAAGGTCTCGTGCTTGCCGATCCCGTGATCCTCTCCCGCAAGGTGTATTTCTGGAATCACGTCTTCCCGCCGGTCACCTGGCTGATGTCGCGCGGCAACGCCATGGCGGCGCGTGCCCGCAAGCGGCGCGGCGAGTTCAGCTCCTTCCGCGAGGCGCTCGATGGCTATGCCACCAAGGCGGCCTTCAAGTCATGGCGCGAGCCTTTCCTTGCGGACTACCTGCTGGATGGCCTCGAGCGCGCCGATGGCGGCCCGGCAGACGCCGCCAATCAAAGCTGGAAGCTCGCCTGCACCCCGAAATGGGAAGCCAAGACCTTCAACGCCCAGCGCAATGCGCCGTGGAGCGCGCTGCGCAAGGTGCGCAAGAAGAAGATCCCCATCGTCATCCTGCGTCCCAGCCGCGACTCGGTGATTTCCGACAAGGTCCGTGCCGAGATCATCAAGCACAACCCGTCCCTGATGATGCGCGGCATCCGCGGCACTTCGCACTTCCTGCCGATGGAAGCGCCCTACGAAATCCGCGACCAGCTCTCGGCCTTCATCGCCCGCCTCGTCGAACGCTTCACCCTCGAAGAAGACGGCCCCGTCGCCCGCACCCTGCGCCAGCGCCGCCGGCGGACGGGTTAGGCCTCCCTCACCACAAATCCCGCTCCGGCGAGGCCACTCCAGCGAGCTTGCCCATCAGCCGCGCCAGCTCCGCCTGTTCCCGCTCGCTCAGCGCACTCACGAGCCGCGCTTCCTCGGAGAGGGCCAGCGGCACGATCAGGTCATACACATCGTGCCCCGCCTTCGTCAGGAACAGGAGCGAGCGGCGTGCATCATCCGTGGACGGACGCCGCTCCAGATAACCCATCTCGATCAGCCCGGCGACCGCGCGGCTCACCGCCACCTTGTCCATCTGCGTACGCTGGCCGATTTCGGTCGCGGTGATGCCCGGCGTATCGGCGGTCACCGCCATCGCCCGCCATTGCCAGATCGAAAGGCCGAACTCACGGTCATAAAGCTCGGCAATCCGCTGCGAGATGGCGTTGGACAGCACCGACAGCCGGAACGGCAGGAAAGTGGAAAGGCGCAGCGTATCAGGCATCGGATATCCTTCAGACTCGCTTGCAGGGCGAGGCAATATTAGTTACATATGAAACCATCTTTTCCCGCCGTGCAAGACAGGAGCCTCGCCTCATGGCCGATCTTTTCGACAATCCCGCCGGTCTCGACGGTTTCGAATTCATCGAATTCTCGGCGCCGAAGAAGGGCGTGCTCGAGCCTGTCTTCGAAACCATGGGCTTCACCCGCATCGCCCGCCACCGCTCCAAGGATGTCGAGCTCTGGCGCCAGGGCGGCATCAACCTGATCACAAATTATGAGCCCCACTCTGCCGCCTGGTATTTCTCGCGCGAGCACGGCCCTTCCGCCTGCGGCATGGGCTTCCGCGTCAAGAATGCCCGCGCCGCCTATGCGCACCTCCTGAAACAGGGCGGCGAGCCCGTCGAGGCCAAGACCGGCCCGATGGAACTCCATATCCCCGGCATCCGCGGCATCGGCAATTCGATCATCTACCTGATCGACCGCTACGACACCGGCGCCGGAGAGCTCTCCATCTATGATATCGATTTCGAATACCTGCCGGGCGTAGACCGCCATCCGAAAGGCGCAGGCTTCAAGGTCATCGATCACCTGACCCACAACGTCTATGGCGGCCGCATGAAATACTGGGCGGACTTCTACGAGACGCTCTTCAATTTCCGCGAGATCCGCTATTTCGACATTAAGGGCGAATATACCGGCCTGACCTCCAAGGCCCTCACCGCGCCGGACGGGAAGATCCGCATACCGCTCAACGAGGAAGGCAAGGGCGGCGGCGGCCAGATCGAGGAATTCCTGCGCGAGTTCAACGGCGAGGGCATCCAGCACATCGCCCTCATCTGCGACGATCTCTATGCCTGCTGGGACGACCTGAAGAAGCGCGGCGTGCCCTTCATGACCCCGCCGCCGGACACCTATTACAAGATGCTCGACACGCGCCTGCCGGGCCACGGCGAAGATGTCGCCGGCCTCAAGGCGCGCGGCCTGCTGCTCGACGGCACCACCGAAGGCGGCGAGCCGCGCCTGCTGCTTCAGATCTTCGCCCAGCCGCAGATCGGCCCGGTCTTCTTCGAGTTCATCCAGCGCAAGGGCGACTACAAGGAAGGCTTCGGCGAAGGCAACTTCAAGGCCCTGTTCGAAAGCATCGAACGCGACCAGATTGAGCGCGGCGTGCTGAAGGCCGAGGAGCGGGTTTGAAGCGGTCTTCTTCCCTTGCAGTCGGATTTCTTGTCTCCGCATGCGGTGGGCCAGCGTCGCCGGCGGAACAGACGATGTCGCCCAATAATGTTTCGGAAGTCAGACTGGTTGAAGAGCGATTGGATCAACTCGATTGTGGGCCGTTGGATGGATCGAGCAGCTTTGCTGAGGTCTGCAAGTCTTTTACAGGAGTGGATCTGTTTGTCCTTCAAACACGATCTGGATGCGTTGTAAGTCCGGCAGCGCTACCGGCAGATTGGACGGGCGGTGAACCGGTTAGGCAGTGTATGCCGGATCTGATCTGGCGAATGGACAGTGAAAAACCTGTCGCCCTGGCTTACAGGATTTCGCAGTATGACGATGATCCAGTGAGTATCGACAGGGGTTACTATCGGGGTAACTGGATCTTATCGACAGTTGCCGTCGGTGAGCAGAGCGTTTGCGCGACGCATAGCATTCAAGGGATTGGTGCTAAGGATGTGGTTCTGAAGGAGCTGCATGAGCTGGTTCTGCCTCACCGTTGCGAGGATTCCCTAATCTATATCGACGTCAATTAGGAGGTTGAGATGACCACACCGAAACTGCGCGGCGTCCACCACGTCGCCTATCGCTGCAAGGATGCGAAGGAGACGGTGGAGTTTTACCAGAAGACGCTCGGCATGGATTTCCAGCTGGCGATCGCCGAGGACCACGTGCCCTCGACCGGCGCCTATGATCCGTACATGCACATCTTCCTCGATGCCGGGAACGGCAACGTGCTCGCCTTCTTCGAGCTGCCCGAACAGCCCGAAATGGGCCGCGACCCGAACACGCCCGTCTGGGTCCAGCACATCGCCCTGCGCGTCGGCAGCCTCGACGAACTCCTCGCCGCAAAGGCGCACCTTGAGTCCCTCGGCCTCGACGTGCTCGGCCCCACCCATCACGGCATCTTCAAGTCGATCTACTTCTTCGACCCCAACGGCCACCGCCTCGAACTCACCGCCGACATCTCGACACCGGAACAGCTCGCCCAGCTCAAATCCGTCGCCCAGCCGATGATCGACGAATGGACCGCCACGAAGAAAGCCCCGCGCCACGCGGCCTGGCTGCACGAGAAGATCAAGGAAGAAACCAAGTGATTGGCTTGCCAGCTGAGTGGCGGGCAAGAATCACTTCTTGGGCCGCCTCTCAGCCGAGAATTGTCCGAGTAGGAGTGTTTGGAAGTAGAGCGAGAGGCGACCATCGACCTGATAGCGATGTCGACCTTGCGATTGTAGTTGCGGCAGAGCCCGACCTTCAAACCGTGATCGTCAGCGATGCCGAGTTCCCGGCATGGCGTAGACAAGTTCACCAAATGCTGCCTGTTGAAATGGATTTGGTTTGGGCGAATCCTGATGAAGCGGGGCTGCTGTTCCATTCAAAAGTCGCTCAAGACGTCATCAAGATCTACGAAAGAGAAACTTCATGAAACTCGCCACCCTCCGCAACGGCACACGCGATGGCCGCCTCGTCGTCGTCAGCCGCGACCTGACGCGCGCCACCGATGCCGCCCGCATTGCGCCCACGCTTCAGGCCGCGCTCGACAAGTGGTCGATCTACGGGCCGGAGCTGGAAACGCTGGCGGGGCAGGTGGAGCTTGGCTCGGTCCCCACCTTCCGCTTCCACGAGCATGACTGCGAAAGCCCGCTGCCCCGCGCCTATCAGTGGGCGGACGGTTCGGCTTACATCAATCATGTCGAGCTCGTCCGTGCCGCGCGGAATGACAAGGTGCCCGAGAGTTTCTACTACGATCCCCTGATGTACCAGGGCGGCTCCGACGGCTTCCTCGGCCCGCGTGACGCCCTCCCCCTCGGCGACGCCGCCTGGGGCCTCGACATGGAAGGCGAGATCGCGGTGATCACCGATGACGTGCCGATGGGCGTCAGCGAGGAAGAAGCCGCCCTCCACATCCAGCTGATCCTGCTCTGCAATGATGTCTCGCTCCGCGGCCTGATCCCCGGCGAACTCGCCAAGGGCTTCGGTTTCTTCCAGTCGAAACCCGCCAGCGCCTTCTCTCCGGTCGCCGCCACGCCGGACGAGCTTGGCCCCAACTGGCAGGACGGCCTCGTCCACCTCCCGCTCCGCGTCGACCTAAACGGCGCCCCCTTTGGCCGCCCCAATGCCGCCGTGGACGCGACCTTCAATCTCCCCCGCCTCGTCGCCCACGCCGCGAAAACCCGCGCGCTCTCGGCCGGCACGATCATCGGCTCGGGCACGGTCTCCAACAAGGGCGCCGATGGCGGCCCCGGCAAACCGGTCAGCGAAGGCGGCCTCGGCTATTCCTGCATCGCCGAAATCCGCATGATCGAGACCATCCGGGACGGCGCCCCGAAGACGCCCTTCCTGAAGCCCGGCGACACTGTGCGCATCGAGATGCACGACAGCGCCGGCCATTCGATCTTCGGCGCCATCGAGCAGACCGTCGCTGCGGTCTGAGCCGCTTCAACAACTGTTGAAATTCGCCGCGCACTAGGGCATTCAGGCGCCGCAGTTTATGCTAGTGCAGGGCAGCAGCGGCAACGCGACCAGGGAGTAACAGGCCGGATGGCAAGCAAGGTCTACAAATCGGCGAAGGAGGCCCTCGAAGGGCTCACCTTTGATGGCATGACGGTGATGGCCGGCGGCTTCGGCCTCTGCGGCATCCCGGAAAACCTCATCCTCGCCCTGCGCGATAGCGGCGTGAAGAACATCACCGCCATCTCCAACAATGCCGGCGTCGATGATTTCGGTCTCGGCCTCCTGCTGAAAACACGCCAGATCAAGAAGATGATCTCGTCCTATGTTGGCGAGAACAAGGAGTTCGAGCGCCAGTATCTCTCCGGCGAGCTTGAGCTTGAGTTCAATCCGCAGGGCACGCTCGCCGAGCGCTGCCGTGCGGGTGGCGCGGGCATTCCCGGCTTCTACACGAAGACCGGCGTCGGCACGCTCGTCGCCGAAGGCAAGGAACACCGCGAGTTCAACGGCGAAACCTACATCCTCGAAACCGGCCTCGTCGCAGACCTCTCGATTGTGAAGGCCGAAAAGGCCGACACGCAAGGCAACCTGATCTTCAACAAGACTGCCCGCAATTTCAATCCGCCGATGGCGATGGCCGGAAAGGTCACGGTCGCCGAAGTGGAAGAGATTGTACCGACAGGTGATCTGGACCCGGATCAAATCCACCTGCCGGGCATCTTCGTGCAACGCATCGTCAAGGGCACCTTCGAGAAGCGCATCGAGCAGCGCACCACACGCAAGCGGGAGACTTTCTGATGCCTCCGGCCGCAGAGACGCACAGCGGAAGCTGCCTCTGCCAGTCATGTTCCTATCGGATTGAAGGTGGGATCGAGCCGGCAGGTGTCTGCCATTGCGAGGACTGCCGGAAAGTCACGGGCAGTCCGTTTGGCGTCAGCTTTCGTGTGCTGAAGGATCAGTTCAGCATAGAGGGAAGGACGGCGAGCTATACCAAGGCGTCAGACAGCGGAACGATGCTGACGCGGCACTTCTGCCCCTTGTGCGGTTCGCCGCTCTATACGGAATCGGCGAGCCATTCCGAGGCGGTCTATGTAAAGGCGGGTACACTCGATCAACCCGCAGCAATCAGAATTGAGCGGCAAGCCTGGATGGCTTCCCGGGTTGACTGGGCGATCATTCCGCCCGGCATTGCCACTTACCAGAAAGGACGCACCTGATGCCCTGGACACGCGACGACATGGCGGCCCGCGCCGCGAAAGAGCTGCACGACGGTTACTACGTGAACCTCGGCATCGGCATCCCGACGATGGTGGCCAACCACATCCCCGAAGGCATGGACGTGACGCTGCAATCCGAAAACGGCATGCTCGGCATGGGCCCGTTCCCCTATGAGGGCGAGGAGGATCCGGACCTAATCAACGCCGGCAAGCAGACGATCACAACGCTGCCGCGCACCAGCTTCTTCGACAGCGCCACCAGCTTCGCGATGATCCGCGGCGGCCATATCAACATCGCCATCCTCGGCGCCATGGAAGTCGCCGAAAACGGCGACCTCGCCAACTGGATGATCCCCGGCAAGCTCGTCAAAGGCATGGGCGGCGCGATGGACCTTGTCGCGGGCGTCAAGCGCATCGTCGTCGTCATGGACCACGCCAACAAGGCCGGCGAATCGAAAGTGCTGAAGAAATGCACACTCCCGCTCACCGGCAAGGGCGTCGTCAACCGCATCATCACCGACCTCTGCGTGATGGATGTCGTCCCCGGCGGCCTCAAAGTCCTCGAACTCGCCCCCGGCGTGACGATGGATGAAGTGAAGGCGAAGACAGAAGCGACGCTGGTTTCCTGAGGGCGAGGCCGGGCGCTCCGCCGCGTAACGGTCAGCGTACGTCGCGTTTTGGCCCAAGGCGGACGCTTGGCGAAAGCTTGAGGCGGCGAACCTGAGCCCCTAGTATCGTTAACCGAACGAGGAGATCTGTGATGTTAGTGCGACAACTGACGAACGCTGATGCGGCTTCGTTTAGGGCGTTGCGGTTGGCTGGCCTAAGAGATCACCCCGATGCGTTCGGTTCATCGTGGGAGGAGGAAGCGGAGCAACCCTTGTCTTGGTTTGCCGACACCTTGCGAGACGGCTACGTGATTGGCTGCGAAACAGATAGCGCCCTCGTAGGGATCGCGGGCTTCTTTCGCGGTGAACGCCTCAAAACAAGGCATCGTGGCACTTTATGGGGAATGTATGTGGCTCCAGAAGCGCGAGGACAAGGTGTCGGATCAGCGCTAGTTCAACATATCATTGGACACGCACAGAACACGGTTGAGGAACTCAACCTGACCGTCGCAGCCCATAACCAGTCCGCAATGAAGCTTTACGAGAGTATGGGATTCGTACGCAATGGCCTTGATCCGCGCGCTCTCAAGATTGCTGGCGAATATGTGGATGAGGTCTCCATGCGGCTTGTTATCTGACGGGATTGAGCGCGATTGGCGCCTGCCAAGAGGCAGCCATCGGCGAACTCCGGCCTGGTGTCGGTGAGGCAGTTGAATGACAGGACTGGGGTGACCCCGCCGGATGCCGAAACCGATCATCGGAGCCGACCTGGCCCTCTTCCGGCGTTCGGCCATTAGGATCGGAACGGCTTCAACATCCCGAAAGGAGACGTTTGACGTAGCCGCCCGTTTTCTTACGGAAAGCGGATGTAGATTTGATCAGCGATGTCACTAAGTTACACACCAGCTTCGAACTCCACCAATCACTACCGAGGGAGGTAGCCCTTTACGGCTAGACAATCGCTATTGCTCGGTCAGTCGCATCAATCGTCGTACTCGAAGCGCTCATCTTGTTGACGCTCGTGGCTTTCTTCCCACTTTTGGGTCTGTTCGATTTGCTGCTTCATCGTTTCCACCGCTGCTTTCGCCCACCCAGACAGCTTCTCGTCACTGTCTGAAGCAAGCTTTTCCAGCAGACCAAGGCGGCCAGTGAGAATCTGCGCGAGCGAGCCCGACCAAGATGACGGCCTCATCTTTTCCGCAAACTTGTTGAGGATGGCCACTGGGTCCGGCGCTTCGCCAACGAGCCTCAACGCGGCGGGAGTCCACTCTATAGGACCATCTTTTTCCTTGTGATACCAAGGGCGGATGGCTTCCGCGAGTTGAAGGAACCTAGTTGAAGGCTTCTTGCTTGCCCATTCAACCATTTGGTCATCCGCTATGACTCTCAACGGGTCAGCTTGGCCGGAGCGGAGGGACTGAAAAACATTCCTTTGAACTCCCACGCGTCCTTTTTCGACAAGATTATCCAGAACGGTGAAGGGGAACTTGGCAGCCAAGGCTGCTACCAACTTTCCAAAGTCGTTCGAGTAAATGCCGTGCTTGGTAATGCCGGTAGCGATCTTTGCGCACAGGTCACGTGCAACGGATTCGTCCTTGGGTGCCACCAAGCACTGCTCGGCTATGGTCGCGATGTGGCCGTCTTCCCGCAAGTTTTGACGCGTGAAGGTGACCTTGCTCAGCAACTCGGCACCCAATTGCCGCTCTTCATCACCGATGGTTCTCTTGTCGCTTCGATACGAAAAGATTCTCATATGGAGCACTTCCAATGCGGACGACACGCCTTCCGGCGTGGAGCCTACAGCGAGCAGGAGCTTTTTGAATTGAGCTCCGGCTAAGTTGTCAGTGCAGCGCCCATGACCCAAAGAGCGGAAGCTCCACGCGGGTACGCTCGGCATGACGGCGGCCTTGGCAAGGCGTTCGATTGCTCGCTCGTCAATTCCAATGACGCAGTGCATTTGAACCAGGGCAGGATGCAGTCGCTCCATCCCGAGCGCCGCATCAAGCAACTCTTCAGCGATTTCTGGGCATTTACCGTGAACGCCCATAACGAAGGCGCTGAAGAACCGGAGCGACATGCTCGTTTCGTTCGCGCCAACCAAACGTGCGGTCATCACATTCCAGGCCGCGCGGGGATCGGCGACTGCTTCCCCGAACCCAGCCGCGACGTTCCAAACATGCTGCGAGTCTGATGCAAGCAGCGTAGGAAGATGATTCTTAAAAGCCTCTGGGTCGGCTGCAAGTTCCTTCCCGATGTCTCTGCAAATTGCCTCCACTTGCTGCTGCGCTTTTGTGTAGCGATCCTCGTCCTCTTCCTCGATGTCCGCAAGGTGAGCCGCTGGATCAGAAGTGACGTAGATTGCTATGCGCTCGGCAAGTGACGTAGGGGACAGTGACGCAACAACGGCCTCGAAGGCCTTCACATCGTCGTTCTGCTTATGCTCTTTCGCCCGCTTCAACGCAGCGCGCGCTGCTGTGTAGCCTTCTGGCCAGCCACTCTCTTTCTGAAATTCTTCGGCGGTGGAAATTACCGCCTCGTTGGCACCAATTGTCGCCGCCAGCGCTTCGAAGGTATCCGCGAGTAGTGTTTTCGCCTTACGAAGATTGGTTTCGTCTTTCGCTGCCACGCGGCGCAGCAGCGCCAGTGACTCTTCGTACCAACTATGCACGTCCCAGCCGACCTTCGGCCAATAGCCATAGTCCCGTTTGCGGGTTCCAAAATTAAAGCCGAACGTGCCGCCGTACTCATCGCTAAGCAGCGCCTCAAGCGCCACCCAGCCCGCCTTTCTTTGTAGTTCATCGGGTGAGCCGATGAGTTCTTCGGCAAGCTTGATGCGAACGTTCTGCGGCGCATGGGTTCCCGAGCGAAACAGAAGGAACAGCGATGCAAAAACTCCCATCGCGTCTCCGCGACTGTCCTTGCCGGCTTCAGGGTCTGCAAAACGCAGAAGCAGCATGCAAGACCGTTCGAACTTGTCCGCATCATACGCGATGGAACGCAGAACGCTGACCAACGCATCCTTGTGCGGGTACGAGGGGCCAAGTTTTGCTGGCTCGCGTTCTGCCGCTTTTTCAATGCAGATGAGCGTTAGCTCTGGGTCGACGGCGGCGAGGTTCTGAAAGAGCTTGATGCCAAATCCGTTCAAGTTTTCGAGTTCACTCAACCACCCATCTTTGCCGAGCCACTGCTTGGTCAGTGTTTGCACCTGCGAAGAGTCATGAAGATAGCCAAGGCGTCGCGTCATCGACTTAACGAGCCGGTGTGGCGTCTTCTCGTTTGTCAGGAGCGCTTCGATTTTTGCAAGTGGGATGTTCTCAAGCGCGTATCTTGCCAAGCGAAGAGCCAAGGCGTGCGGAAGAACGGCTCGCCAAGTGCCGCGACGTTGAACGAGCTTGCGGCGAAAGAGTTCAGCTACCTGTCCATGCGCTTCTTCTGCTGAAAGGCCTACAAGACCGGCGAGCAACGGAAGCTCTGCTGCATCTCCCCCCAAGGCTTCGCCTTCGAAGGAGTAGGCAAGGGAAAATGCCTGCGCCGCTTTGAGCAGAACAGGGTCATTGTCCTTTTTTTGTTTGAAGAGCCTCTCGAAAAGTTGGCCGTCATTGAGCTTCGCAAGAGACTCGCCATCTTCGGCGGTGCTGGCCAGGGCAATCGCAACACGAGAGTTGCCTTCGGAGAAATCCGCAATGGTTTCAATTTCGGGCGCGGTCAGTTTGGGGTATAGGCGATGAACCACCTGTTTGATAATTCCGGCAGAAGCGGGTTCCAAACGAAACACGTCTGTTTGTTCCGGCTCATCATCGCTGATGTCATATTCAATCGTGATGAGGCTGAGTTTGCTGTTTGCCGCCTTCACGCGTCTCTTTAGCTTTTGATGGAGTTCAGCGCCGCAGTTATCGACAATTAAAACGCAGCGTTGGTCGAAGTTGTGAAGATGGCCAACCAAGTCCTGTGGCGTTGGGCTCGGGCTGTCGCTTTCATCGGTATAAATTGCGAGGCCGGGACTAAGCGAGTCGGCTCCTATTGCCGTGTCGAAGAGCGCCTGCACGAGGCGAGTCTTTCCCAAGCCTGACAGCCCAACGAGGCGCGCGCACCCCGTTGGTTCGCCAAGGATAGTTCGTAGGCGATTGATTCCATCGGCGACACTGAGGTTTGCCTTCGCCTCATCTTTCTGGCGGACTTCAACGACTCGAACTCCGGCGTCAGAGAAGTAAGACTGGTCTGTGCCTACAGGAGAACTCGACCAGTCAGCGAAGGGCTGCCAACCCGAAATTGGTTGGCCGACGCGAAGGCGTACCCAAGGAATTAGGCCTGGGTGCTGGTTCACCCAACTCGCCATGCGACGGCGGTCATAGAATTCCAACTTGAGGCCAGCCGCTGTCGGTTCGTCCGCAATAGCGGCGGCCATGGCATTTACTCGTTTCGTCAGCGCTGGCGCAGCGACCGAGCCTTTTGAACTCACAAGGATGTACGCGCCTTCCTTCTCGCCGAGCAACCTGATGGAATCCCGCAACTTTCCATCAGGGCGCATCTCTTTCGTGATGGCCGCCGCACTCATGTCCTCGGCTTTGGATTGAAAGCCTGTTTGCTGGCGAGGGACGTATCCGTCGATTGGCTTTTCTACATCGACCGCAACATCAATGCCGCCGTCAGCCGCGTTTTGATGGCCGCTGTATGTGACACCCACCGGAGAATTTCCGGAGCGAAGAGCTTCCTGTTCGCACAGAGCCCCAATCAAAATGCGAAGGTCTTCGTCTGAGAGCTTTTCGATGTGTTCCGGTGTAACTTCGAAAATCATCGGCCCCTCAAAAAAACGATGTTCAGCAAACCATTGGCGGCTATAGCGACGAATGTCATCCTCTCTTGAGTGCAATTTGTTGTCTGCGCTTCAAGGCTCAACGCCGAATGTCTGCTTTCGAATTCTACGTGGACGACGTGAACGTCTCAAATTGCCCCCTTAACGGCCGCAGGAGATCGACTTTTTGCGGCTGCTGTCGGCGAATAACAGTCGGTCGTGATCCGCGACTTCTGACCGCTGTGCGCCCACCTTGAATTGGTCGCATAAACTTCCACCTGCGCGACCAATTCGGCGCCCTTCCAGAAAATAAAGCCCCTCCAAAACAACGCCTTGTAAAAAATTTTCCCCTGCGAATCCGACCGCATTCCGCATGGGGTTATGCTCAGCAGATGACCCGCGCCCATCCCGAGTTCTGGTATCCCATCGCCCGGCTGCTGTTTGCGCTGCGCGCACTGCTGCGCGACACGGCACCGGAGGCTTTTGCCGCCATCGCGAAGGAGGCGCGGGCGCAGCTGATTGCAATTACGGCGCTGGTGCGCCGCTATATCCATGTCCTCGCGGCAGAGCTTGTCCTCCCGCCGCCGCGTGTCAAACATCCGTCCACGGAAGAAAAGCCAAAGCCCCCAGCGGCACAGCGAGGCGCCCGCGCGCCGCTCTTCCCGCTCATTGAGAAACCATCGCGTTCCGGTGGCGGCGGCGAGGGCGAAGACCCGCCCGCGCTGCAATGGGCCTTGCTGATGCAGGCTGCCGAGCAGCTTGTCCGCGTCCTCGCCGATCCCGCGCCCCATGCCCGCCGCCTCGCGCGCCGGTTCGGCACGCTGCTTCACGCCGGCCTGCGCGAGGCCCCTGCGCCGTGGCACATCATCCGCCGCGTCGGCCCCGGCATCGACACACTGGTCCTCCGCCTCGACCAGGCCGCGCGTCCGCACGCCTGGGCGGGACTATGGGTAGATTCATCTTGAGGTCGGAGCCCCACCCCTCGCGAGGACGAGAAATCGTATACGATTTCCCGAGCGAGCCTCCCCGCAAGCGGGGAGGGGACGGGTCAGCGCTTGGGGAGAGTGAGTTCTGCCAAGCCGAGCAACCTGTCCCCTCCCCGGAACGGGGAGGGCTAGGGTGGGGCTAAGCAATAGCAAACCTCTCCGCCTTCCTGCGTCGCAGGGGAGGATACGGGCGCATCCGGTCGCGACCCCTCCGCAGACACCTGCGGAGAGATTTCCTATCCCTCGAAGCCCTCAACAAAGATCACGCGGTAATCCGCCGCCTGGAAACGGTGCTTCTTCGCCTCGGTATAGGCCGGGCTGTCATACCAGGCGCGGGCTTCCGGCATCGAGGGGAAGGAGAGGATCACGACGCCGTCCGCGCTCGCCCCTTCGGTCACCTCGTGCTTGCCGTAAAAAGCCAGCGGCGTGATCTTGTGGTTGCCGCGCGCATTTTTCGCCGCCTCGCCATAGCGGGCCATCGCCTCGCCGTCGCGCAGCTTCTCGCGGATAAGGATCACATAGGCGGTCATGACATTTCTCCCTTGTTTGTTGCGGCAAGTCTCAGCGATCCGCGGCGGCGGCGCAATTCCTTCCGCCGCGTCGCGGGGTTCCACGCGCGGGCAAAAGCCGCTAGGGCTGCGCCAGAATTTCCGGATGCTTCACATGTCTCATTTCGCTGACCTTTCCACGCTGCCGCCCGATGCGCTCCTCGGCCTGATGACCGCCTTCCGCGCCGATCCGCGCGAGCAGAAGTTCGATCTTGGCGTCGGTGTCTACAAGGACCTTGCCGGCCTGACGCCCGTCTTCTCGGCGGTGAAGACGGCCGAGGCGCGGATGATCGCGGCGCAGGATACGAAGGTCTATGAAGGCCAGCGCGGGAATGTCGATTTCTGCGGCCATGTCGAGGATTTCGTCTTCGGCAAGGGCCATCCGGCCCGTGCCGAAGGGCGGGTCTTGTCATTCACCGCGCCCGGCGGTTGCGGCGCGCTGTTCCAGGGCGTCAGCCTGATGCGCAAGACCGGCGCAAAGCGCGTCTGGGTGTCGAAGCCGACCTGGCCGAACCATCCGAACGTGGTCAAATCCCTCGGCCTTGAAGTGAAGGAATATGCCTACGCGCGCGACGGCGAATTCTATCCGCTCGGTATGCAGGCAGACCTCTCGGCCGCCGAGCCCGGCGACGGGGTGATCATCCAGGGTCCGTGTCATAACCCGACCGGCATTGATCCCTCGGTTGATGACTGGCGCGCGCTCGGCCAGCTGGCGAAAGAGAAAGAGCTGCTGGTGCTGTTGGACGTTGCCTATCACGGCTTCGCCCAGAGCCTTGACCGCGACATGGACGGCGTGCGCGCTTTCATGGAAGAGGCGGGCGAGGCAATGGTGGCTTATTCCTGCTCCAAGAATTTCGGCCTTTACCGCGAACGCGCCGGTTGCTTCCTTGTGCTGGGTGCCACGCAGGCCGGCATCGCGGCGGCAACCACGCATGTGGCCGATAATGGCCGCGCCACCTGGTCGATGCCGCCGGCGCACGGGGCAGGGATCGTCGCCACCATCCTCGGCGATGCCCAGCTGCGCGCCGAGTGGGAGGCCGAACTCAATGCCATGCGTACACGGATGAAAAGCCTGCGGGCCTCGTTCTCGGAAGCGCTGGTCGCGGCAACCGGCTCAAACGCACTGGCGGCCCTCAAATCGCAGAACGGCATGTTCTCACAGCTTCCCGTCTCTGCCGCCCAAACGGTCGAACTGCGCGAGAAGCATGGCGTTTACATGCCGTCCTCTGGCCGCATCAATATTGCCGGGCTGCATCCGAAGGATATCCCGGTTCTGGCGGATATTCTGGCGGGCTATCTCTAGATCGACAGGCCGCGCGGGGCGATCTTCTCGAGCTCCGCAATCATTTCCGGCGGCGCTTCGACGGCCTTGCGGGCGTCGAGGTCGAGGGAAATTGCAATCACTTCGCAGGTCGCCCAGGGCCCGCCGGATTGAGGGTCCATGACCCAGTGGATCAGGTTGTGCGTTTTTCCGGCGACCTTGCCAAGCGAAGTGTGAATGACGAACAGGTCGCCTTCACGAGGAAGCTGATGATAGCGCAGACGGTATTCAAGCACGGCCGCGCCCATACGCCGCCCGCCGGAACTTGCACCGACGCGGGTGCGCCAGTCGAACAGGAGGTTCGGAACAGAGTCGGAAACACGCCCGATGATCCAGGACGGCGTCATCCATCCGTGTGCCCCGCAATGGGCAGAGGGAACGGCGCCGAAGCCGATCCGCGGCGCGCCAACTTCCTTTACACGCGCCAGCGTTATCTGGTCGGCCGGAAGGCCAGGTGCATCAGGGTCGAACGAGCGGGGCTTCGCCTCGTCCGGCGTCTCGCCCTTCATCGCCTCAAGATTTGTCAGCACGCGTTTGGACCAGGGGAAGGCCCTGCCTTCGGCGGTATCGAGATGAGCAATCCGGGTACGGAAGGCGGCCGAAAGCGTGCCATCCGCATGGCGCAGTTCCTGGTAGACGGCCGCGTCGCTGTCACCGATTTCGAGGACGCAGCCGCGCATCGAGATCGGCCGGCCGGGAAGCACCTCGCGGATGAAGCGGATATGCTGGTCAACCGGAATGACGGTCGAGGGCGATTCCGGCCTGAAGGCGTTTGGCATGCCGGCGGCGTGGCAAAGCGCAACAAGGCCTTCCAGTTGCTTCTCGACATAGACGCGCACATTCATGTGCCCCATCTCGTCGCAGTCCCACTGGTTGCAGCTGCCTTGCCAGAGCGGCGTCATGGTCGGGATCATGCGGCACAGTTCCGGCAGGTGCCGCGCACTTCGACGACGGCGCGGGTCATCCTGAATCCGGCGCCCCGGGTTTCGGCTTTCAGCGCTTCGCTCGTGGCAACGGCGTGGAGCTCCTCCGCGCCCTTGCAGACATCGCAGATCAGGAACACGGCGGAATGGCTATGACTGGTATGGCCGCAGGCAACATAGGCATTGAGGCTCTCGATCTTGTGGACGAGGCCGGCTTCCTGGAGGAAGTCCAGCGCCCGGTAGATGGTCGGCGGCTTTGCCGCGCCTTCGCCGTCGAGATTGGCGAGCAGGTCATAGGCCTTCGACGGCCCGGCGCTTTCCAGCAGCAGGCGGAGCACCTTGCGGCGAATGCGGGTCATCCGCTGGCCCTGGCGCATCACCAGCGCTTCGGCCTCGTTCAGGAACGCGTCCGCATCCGCCGGGCTGCAGGGCGTGTTGGCATGCCCGTGGGCATGTTTATGGGAGTGGGTACTAGCCATGCCCTTATGTCAGGTGTTTTGCACCGAATGTGAAGGGGCAGGCGGCTTTCGAGGTCTGGACGGCCCCACCAAATCACTTGAGATTCCCCTGAAACGCGATTCCGAGGGGGACGCGCCAGTGAAGGTTAAGCGGCAATGCAGTTATCCGAACGGGAAGGGCTCGAACTCTGGCGCAAGGCGGTTACCGCCTCAGTGCGCTCGGATGCCCCGGATCTGACCGCGCGCCAGCAGGCCGTCCTGATGTCGGTCGCCCTGATGCCGGGTCCGCATACCGTGCGGGGCCTCGCCGAGCATCTGGGCGTCGCCAAGCCTGCGATTACCCGGGCGCTGGATGCGTTGGAGCGTCTGAATTTCATCCGCCGTCTGCCGGATGATTCCGACCTGCGGTCGATCTTCATCGAGCGTACGCCGGAAGGCATGGCTTACTTGCGGGCCTTTGCCCTGCTTGTCCTTGCGGCAGCTTCCGGCGAAGAGTCGGGCGGCAACAAGCCTTCGGCGCGGCGTTCGAACGCGGCCTGAGGCGGCGCCTCGGAGTCCGCAATATGCCCTTGCTTGATGACCCGCGCCTTGCGCGCCCGCCCGGTCAGCCGGTTGCCTATCAAGTGACGGCCGGCGTGGCGGCCATCCGCGAGGCGCCCGTGCCCGACGGAAGGCTCGGCACGCAGGCCCTGCACGGCGAGATCGTCGAGGTGTTCCGCGAGGAAGGCGAATTCGGCCTCTGCCAGCTGAGGCGGGATCGCTATACGGGCTGGGTCAACATGGACGCTCTGTCGGCGCCCGTGTTACCGGTCACGCACAAGGTGAGCGCGCTGCGGACCTATTGCTTTGCCGAGCCGGACCTGAAATCGGCGCCGCGCTTCATGCTGTGCCTTGGCGCCCGGGTGGCGGCGACCGGGCGGACGGTGGGGGATTGGGTTGAATGTACGCGGGCTGGCTGGGTGCATCTCTGCCATCTCTCGGAACTGGGCCGGTTCGAAACCGATCCGGCGGGCGTGGCGGCGCGCTACATCGAGACGCCCTATCTGTGGGGCGCGCGCGAGAGCCTGGGGGTCGATTGTTCGGGGCTCGTCCAGCAAGTGTTCGAGGCTTGCGGTGTCCAGTTGCCGCGCGATTCTGACATGCAGGCGGCATGGGCCGGTGAGCCGGTTTCTGGGGCCCTGCAACGCGGCGATCTTGTATTCTGGGAAGGGCACGTCGGCATCCTTGAAGATGCCGGCACGCTGATCCATGCCAATGCCTTCCATCTGGGAGTTGCGCGTGAGCCGCTTGCCGACGCGATTGCCCGCATACGGACGTTTGCCGGTGAGGTGACCTGCGTGCGCCGCGTGGACATTGCGGCGGCAAAGGGCATCATTCCAGATTGGCTGAAGGCGTCCTAGCTGGCAGGGTGGCGGGCATGACCCAGTCCCGCGTCCTTCCGCTCACCCGTTCCCGAACCCGCGCCTTCCGCGAGGCTTACGCGATCTACGAAACCGCCATCCCGAAAGCCGAACAGAAGACAAGGCGGCAGATGCTGGCGGGGCTGAAGCATCCGGGCTTCCGTTTCTGGGCGTTCGAGCATGAGGGCGAGATTGCAGGTATAGCGGTGCTGTATGCGTCTGCCGTGAACAACGCGCTGCTGCTCGAATACCTCGCCATCGCGCCAAGACTGCAGGGCAAGGGCTTGGGTTCGACCCTGTTCGAGGCGGCTTTCGAGGCCAGCCGGATGGACGCCCGCACGCTGATGCTGATCGAAGTCGACAGCGAGAAGGAAGACGTGAGCGCGAAGGAGAAACGCATCCGTCTCAGCCGCAAGGCCTTCTATCGCCGGCTCGGCGCGCGAGAGGTGGATGGGTTTGATTACATCCTGCCGCTCGAGAATTTCGGACCGGCGCCGCGCATGAGCCTGCTGCTGCTTGGTGCGAAAGCCAGCCGCATCGAGACGGCGCGCCTTCGGGCAGCCGTGCAGGATATCTATGCCAATGTTTACCGGTGCCGCACGGATGATCCGCGGATCGCGCAAATGTTCGAAGGGCACGGCCGGACTTTGAAACTGGTGTAAAGGAGACGTCCATGTCGTTCATCAGCTACTCAAACACGCTGACCACGGGAGACATCCTGACGGCTGCGGCTTTTCTCGCGACCCTGGTGGCGGGCATCGTGTCGCTCCGACGCTTCGCGCAGACGATCAAGATCGCGCATTATAGCGAGCTCGACAAACTCTACTTCGACATCCTGAAGCTCGGCATCGACACACCCTATGTGACCGAACCTGAAAGCGACGTGGCGCGCGCGAATGCTGCTGCGTACGGCGTCTATGCATTCCTGATGTTCAATTTCCTCGAGACGATCTATGACCGCGTGCCGGGGAATGCCTACCTCTGCCGGACCTGGTACCCGATCATTCAGTATGAATATGGCCTGCATCGGAGCTGGCTTGAAACGGGCGACAATCGCAGCCGGTTCAAGAAGGAATTCATCGCCTTCCTCGAAACCGGTAAGTGGAAGCGCTATTGCTGAATCCCCAAAAGAAAACCCCCGGCCTTCGCCAGGGGTTTTCCGCGTACGGATGAAATCCGGATCAGGTGGGCTGAGCAGCCGGGGCCGGGGTTTCGGCCGGGGCGGTCTCGCCGGTGGCCGGGGCGGCTTCGCCTTCGGCGGGCGGTGTTTCGCCTTCGACCGGAGCGGCTTCGCCTTCCGCGGGGACAGCTTCACCTTCGACCGGGGCCGGGGCGGCAGCGGCCATCGGGGCCGGGAAGGGCGGCGCGCCTTCGGTATTGGCCGCGAGGTAGGCGATGACGCTGGCGCGATCGGCATCTTTCTTGATGCCGGCGAAGGACATCGAGGTGCCCTTCATGTAACCGGCGGGGCTTTTCAGCCACTCGTTCAGGTTTTCATAGGTCCACTGACCGCTCGCGCCCTTCATCGAGCCCGAATAGTTGAAGCCGGCCGAGATCATCTTGGTTGCCCCGACGACATTGTGCAGGTTCGGGCCGGTGCCGTTGGCGCCGCCAGCGTTGATCGTGTGGCAGGTCGAGCACTGGCCGGCGAACAGGCGCTCACCGCGTGTCAGGTCTGCGGAGGCGAGGGCGGCACCGAGGTCGAACACAGCTTCAGCTTCAGCTGAGGAGGCAGCTTCTGCGATCTCGACACAGTGGTGGAACTGCGCGCACATTTTCTGGCTCAGCGTCTGTTCCTCGGCATGGTCTTCGCCGTGATGGCCGCCGGTCGTGCTCGCGAAAACGAGGCTCGGCAGGGTCGTCAGGGCCATCATGCCCAGTGCCGTGGCCAGCAGGGCTCCGAAAATCTTGTTGAGACCGAGTTCTCCCATCGGGCATTCCTTCGAATCTGGTGCGTATTTGCGTCTTGGCGCGCGCCTTCTGGCACGCTAACCGGGAGCACACAATATAACGGGTGCCTCGCGGGGGCGCTGCCCCCCTTCGTCGCGGCGATCAGACGCACGTCCGGGGGCCAATCAGGCAGGGAATTCCACAATGACCCGGAAAATAGCCTATCAGGGCGAGCCTGGCGCGAACTCCCATATCGCCTGCGGCGAGGCCTTTCCGGGGCATGAACCTATTGCCTGCCGGACCTTCGAGGACTGTTTCATCGCGGTCGAGAAGGGGGAGGCGGAGCTCGCCATGATCCCGGTCGAGAACACCATCGCCGGGCGGGTCGGCGACATTCACTACCTGCTGCCATCGACCCAGCTGCACATCACGGGCGAATACTACCTGCCGATCCGCTTCCAGCTGATGGCGCTTAAAGGCACGAAGCTTGCCGACGTGAAGAAGGCGCGCTCGCACATCATGGGCCTTGGCCAGTGCCGCAATTTCCTGCGCAAGCATGGCATCGAGGCGGTGACCGCGGCGGATACGGCCGGGGCAGCGCGCGAAGTGGCGGAGCTTGGCGATCCTTCAGTTGCGGCGATCGCGCCGCGTCTCGCGGCCGAGGTCTACGGGCTCGAAATCCTTGCGGAGGATATCGAGGACGCTGCGCACAACACGACGCGCTTCGTGATCATGTCGCGGACACCGGCGGAAATCGATGCGGGCGATGGCCCGGCGAAAACGGCGTTCCTGTTCGAGGTGCGCAACATTCCGGCGGCGCTTTATAAAGCGCTCGGAGGCTTTGCGACCAACGGCGTCAACATGACGAAGCTCGAGAGCTACCTGACCGGCGGGTCGTTCGAGGCGTCGCAATTCTATGCCGAGATCGAGGGCCATCCAGATGAACGCCCGGTGCAGCTGGCACTGGAGGAGCTAGGCTTCTTCTCGCAGTCGCTGAAGATCCTCGGCGTGTTTCCGAAGACGGTGAACGCGAAGCTTTGAAGCAAGACCCGCACCTCCCATTGCTCCGCAATGGGTCGCTCCTCTCCTGCTGTGCGGGAGAGGCGTTAGGGGTGGCTCTCCAGAATCTTTTTTCCGGGGCTATGTCGAAACGGACTGGTCTTGCGGCTCTACCTGTCAGGCAGGAATAATCCTGCCAGCAACCCGCAGGATACCAAGCCATGCAATACATGCTGATCTTCACCGAACCGACCGAAGTCTTCGCCAGGCGCGAGAACCCCGCCGAGGCGCCTGCCTATTGGGGGGCCTGGTCGGCCTATATGGGCGCGATTGCCCAGGCAGGGATCATGGTCAACGGCGACGGGCTTCACCCGCCGCATACCGCAACGACCGTCCGTGTGCGCAGCGGTAAGCGCGAGGTGCAGGACGGACCGTATGCGGACGTCAAGGAACAGCTCGGCGGCTATGTCGTGATCGAGGTGTCCGGCCTCGATGCGGCGCTCGACTGGGCGGCGAAGTCGCCTTCGGCACTCTATGGCTCGGTCGAAGTGCGCCCCGTTCTGCCGCCGCCGCGCGCTGCGTGAATGAGCGAGGGAGACGCCCGCAAGGCTGCCGAGACCGCCGCGCGCGGCAGCTATGGGCGTCTCCTGGCTCTCATCGCCCGGTCGACGCGCGATATCGCGGCGGCGGAAGATGCGCTCTCGCAGGCCTTTGCCGAAGCGCTGCGCAGCTGGCCGATCAGCGGCGTGCCGGACAATCCCGATGCGTGGTTGCTGACAACGGCGCGTCGCGCCGCCGGGCATGTGCGCCGGCACCAGGGCGTGCGCGATGCGGCGCTGCCCACACTTGAGCAGATGTATGAGGCCATGCAGTCCCGAACCGTCCCGGAATTTCCTGACGAGCGCCTGAAGCTGATGTTCGTGTGCGCCCATCCGGCCATCGACGAGACGATCCGCACGCCGCTGATGTTGCAGACGATCCTCGGACTCGATGCGGCGCGGATTGCGCGGGCCTTCCTCGTCGAGGCGCCCGCAATGTCGCAGCGTCTGGTGCGGGCAAAGTCGAAGATCCGCGATGCGGGGCTCGCGTTTGAAGTGCCGGAGGCGGCGGATCTCGGGGATCGGCTCGCGGATGTGCTGTCGGCGATCTATGCGGCCTATTCGCTCGGCTGGGATGATGTGCCCGGAAGTGACGCAGCGGAAGAGTGCCTGACGGCGGAGGCGATTTTCCTGGCGCGGTTGATCGTCAGCCTGCTGCCGGATGAGCCGGAGGCGAAGGGCCTGCTGTCGCTGATGCTGGCGAGCGAGGCGCGGGCGAAGGCGCGGCGCGCGGCGGTGGGCGCGTATGTTCCGCTCAAGGAACAGGACATTCGCCTTTGGGACGCCGCGATGATTGCGGAGGCCGAGGCGAGCCTGCGCGCGGCGGCGGCGCAGGGCAGGCCGGGACGGTTCCAGACAGAGGCGGCGATCCAGTCGCTGCACAATGGCGCGATGATCCGGGGCGAGGGCGCGCCGCGCGCGCTGCTGACGCTTTATGATGTGCTGGTGCAGCAGTCGCCGGCGATTGGCGCCGCGGTGGCGCGGGCGGCGGCGTATGGAGAGCATGTCAGCGCAGAGGCGGGGCTCGCCTGCCTCGATCAGATTCCGCGTGAGAGGGTGGCCGCCTACCAGCCCTACTGGGCGGCGCGGTTTCATCTTGCGCAGGCAGCGGGGATGTTGAGCGAGGCGCGCGCGGCCCACGGGGAGGCGGTGCGGCTGGCGCGTGATCCGGCGCTGGTGGTTTACCTCAGGTCGAAGTTGCAGAGGCCAGACTGAGAGCCGGGTTCAGCAGGCGGATGAGAAGTCCACCTGGGATTCGAGATAGTCGACGAAGAGCTTTGCCTTGCCGCGCAGTTTGCCTGCGCTCCAGACGGCGTGCAGGGGCGATGGCTCGCCGGCCCATTCCGGCAGCACGCGGACGAGTTCGCCGCGAGATGCTGCGTCGCGCACCAGCCAATTCGGGCCCAGCAGGATGCCGAGACCGGCGACGGCGCCTTGCAGGAGCATCTCGCCAGAAGAAGCCTTGAAGCGCCCATCTACGTTGACGGATGTTTTCACGTTGCCTCGGGTGAGCTTCCATTCGGTGTGGGCGACCTGGCGAAATGTCAGCGCGAGGTGTTCGGCGAGTTCCGCTGGCTCTTGCGGAACGCCGGCTTTGTCGAGATAGGCGGGAGAGGCCCAGAGCGCGCGCGGCGCTTCGCCCAGCTTCTTCGCCATCAGGCTTGAGTCCTGAAGGACGCCCATGCGGAAGGCGAGATCAATGCCCTCGCCGACGAGGTCCGTGTACGTGTCGTCCAGCATCATGTCGACGCGGACATGCGGATAGCGTTCGAGGAAGCCGGGCACTTGCGGGCCGATCAGCATGCGCCCCATCGAGGCAGCGCAGGACATGCGCAGCAGGCCGACGGGTTCGTGTTCGAGCCCGCGCGCTTCGGCTTCGGCCTCGTCATAGTCGGCGAGGATGTCGACGGCGCGGCGATAGAAACGCTGGCCGGCTTCCGTGAGGCTGAGTGCGCGAGTGGTTCGCTGAAAAAGGGTCGAGCCGAGGGCGGCCTCAAGGTCCTGGATGCGGCGCGAGACCGTGGGCTGGCCGAGTTCGAGGTCGATGGCGGCGCGCGAGAAACTACCTGCGTCGGCCACCCTGACGAAGAGGCGCATTGCATCAATCCGGTCCAACTTGATCCTCCGCATGCAGATTCTGCATGAACCATATGGTATTCGAAGGCGTTCTGCGAGGGGCAGATCGGGCGCATCTTCTCATCACCGGCGGCAAACGGGTTATCTCACCCGCCCGCCCAGCAAGCTCCTCGAAAGCCTCCCCCATGTCTTCCCTCATCATCCATGACGAAACCTCCGCACCTGAAGCCGCCAAAGCCACGCTGGCCGGCGTGCGCAAATCCTTCGGCTTCATTCCCAACGTACTCGGCGAGCTGGCCGAGAACCCGGCCGTGCTCGACGCCTATCTGGCGCTCAGCGGCTTTGCCGCGAAGACGGGCTTCACGGCGCTTGAAACGCAGGTCGTGCAAATCGCCGTCAGCGTCGAGAACGAATGCCACTTCTGTGTTGCGGCGCATACGGCAGTTGCCAAGGGCCAGAAACTGGACGATGCGGTGATCGCCGCCGTGCGTGAGCGCCGGCCGATTGCAGATGCGCGCCTCGAAGCGCTCAGGGTGTTTACCCAGAAGGTTGTCGTCAATCGCGGCTTTGTGTCGGATGCGGATGTTGCGGGCTTCAAGGCCGCCGGTTGGTCGGATGCAGCTATCCTCGGCGTCATTCTCAATGCAGCGATGAAGTCGATTACCAACTACGTCAACCATATCGCCGAAACGCCGCTCAACCCGCAGTTCGAGGCGTTCGCCTGGACACCGGCGCGCAAAAGCGTGGTGCCGGCCTGAACCTGGAGCCGGGGTTCACGCAGGCGTGAAGACGTCTCACGAAGCCGTGCTTTGAGCGTGAGCCCCGATCCGTGGCACTTAGCCCTTACCGGGAGGAAACCAACATGAACCGCCAGCTGCGCACTTACGCGCCCATCGCCTATTCGCTCGTCGCCTCGCTCGTCTTCCTCGACAGCCTGCGCTTCAAATTTACCAACGCGCCCGAGACGCAGACCATCTTCGGCAAGCTCGATGCCTGGGCTGCCGGGTTCGGCGCCGAAGGACTGTTCGCCCAGACGGGTCTGTTCAGCCAGTACGTGATCGGCTCGGCAGAGCTTGTTGCGTCTTCCCTGCTGATCGCGAGCCTTGTTCCGGCACTGTCGCGGCTTCGCACGCTCGGCGCGCTGATTGCGGCCGCCGTGATGACGGGCGCGGTGAGCTTCCACCTCTTCACGCCGCTCGGCATCGATCCGAACAATGATGGCGGCGGTCTCTTCTTCATGGCCGTCGTCGTGTGGCTGTCGTCGCTGGCGATGGTGTTTGCCGGACGCGGCGTTCTGATCGAACTCGGCAGGGAGATCCTCAAGGTGCTTCTCCCGGCTCGTTCGATGTCTTCAACCCCCGCTACAGGACATGTGCCCGCCCCTGCGCAGTCCTGACCCTGGCCGCGGGCGCCCGATCTCCTCACCCCCCGCAAGGCGCTCGCGGTCAGACTTGCTTCTCTCAAACCAAATGGAAACCCGACATGAAAATCCGCACACTTCTCGCCGCCGCCGCCATTGCCATGGCGCCGGCCCTCATCGCGCCGCCCGCCGCCTTTGCTGAACCGCCGGTCTATACGGGCGCCTTCGACAACATCGCCGTCCAGGGCTATGACCCCGTCGCCTATTTCAAGGACGGCAAGCCGGTGAAAGGTTCGAAGGACTTCACCGTGACGCATCAGGGCGCCGAGTTCCGCTTCGCGAGCGCCGCGAACCGCGACGCGTTCAAGAAGGATCCGGCGAAGTACGCGCCCCAGTATGGCGGTTACTGCGCCTGGGCAGTGAGCCAAGGCTACCACGCGAAGGGCGACGCCAATCACTGGAAGATCGTCGATGGCAAACTGTATCTCAATTACAACGCTTCGGTACAAAAGAAGTGGGAAGCGGATGTCCCGGGCTTCATCGCCGCCGCGAATGCCGAGTGGCCGAAGCTCAATGAGTGATACCGGCGCGGGCCGGATATGAGTCGAACAGGACGGCGCCGGCGGGATCTTCCTTCCGGCGCCGTTTCGCTTTGGGCGGCGGGTGCGCCGGAGGAATGCCTTGAGGCCTGAATGGGGAGGCGCGAAGGACCAGCGGGGGCCGGGGCGGCTTCAGGGCGCGTGAGCCCTGTGGAAAGAATCTGAAGGTTCGCCGAAAAAACCTTGAAATACAAAAAGAAAACGGGCGAACTTTCGTTCGCCCGTTCCCATTAGAAAGTCCGTAGACTTACTTCTTTTTCGCAGCCGGCTTCTTGGCCGGGGCGGCTTTCTTAGCTGCCGGCTTTTTCGCCGGAGCAGCCTTGGCGGCCGGTTTTTTCGCCGGAGCTTTTGCTGCCGGTTTTTTCACTGCGGGTTTCTTTGCAACTGCCATTTCGATCTCCTGTCGTTGGCCAGCCAATAATAATGTGATTCGCGGGAAATCAACTCCTAAAATTCATTTTTCAGGCGAGTTCGTGTAACCGTCCGTACACGGTCAATCGTCCCGAAGTGCCCAAACCTTCAATATATGATGGGCTATTGCAGAGGGAGGCGGGCAAAAAAGTGAGGCGTGTTTGCCTGAAAGAATTTCTCGCATTTCGGCACGCGGAACCCAGCGGGCGCTCTCAAGCTCCTTCGAGTCGATTCGAATCTCCTCCGAGTCGGCCGGCAGAATGAAGCCCATCATCAGCGAGGATGGGAACGGCCAGGGCTGGCAGGCGACATATTCCGCACGCGCAGGATCGCAGATGATGCCGGCTTCTTCGAAGATCTCGCGCGCGGCGGCCTGCTCGATGGTCTCGCCCGGTTCGCAGAAGCCTGCGAGGCAGGAGATGAAGCCCGGCGGCCAGAATTTCTGGCGGCCGATCAGCGCCTTGCCGTCTTTTACCGCCAGCATGATCGCAACCGGGTCGGTGCGCGGGAAGTGCTCGGCGCCGCACGCGCTGCACTGCGCTTTCCAGCCCGCATCGGTGATGCCGTTGCGCCCGCCGCACTTCGCGCAGTGAGCGTGTGAGCCGTGCCAGAGGAAGAGGCTGCGTGCGGTGGAGGCGCAGTTGGCGTCCATCGCGGGCAGGCGCGCGGCGCCCTGACGGAAATCTGCAAACTCGCCGATGCCTTCGATCAGCGAGCCTTCAAGTTCGAATTTTGGCGGCAGGTCGACCGCGAAGACGGGCGCGCCGGTCTTGTCCTCGCCGAGGAAGAGGCGCGGCGATCCGGGCGAGACGCGCGCAACTTCCGGCCCCATCCAGACGAGGCCACCATCGCGCGCGATCAGCGGCGCACCGTCGCGGAGGAGGAGAACCAGCACGTCGGCGCGCGTGAAGGCTTGTTCAAGCCAGGCCTCGTCCGTGCGGCGATGCGCAGCGCGGTCGATGGGCTTGGCGGCGAGAGGCATATCATTCGAGTTTGTCATGGCGGGGCGAACTTATCCGGTTTCGCGCGCGAGGAAAGCGCGCCGCAGCGTCAGGCCCCCGCCATCCGCATGCCTTTACTCCGCCCAAGTCTGGTGGCCTTACTCGCACCCACACAAGACCGATGGGGGACAGTATGAAGTTGAAGTTTGCCGCGAGCGCCGCCGCGCTGATGATGTCGCTGACGGCGTGTAACTCGCTGAAGCCGTGGACGCAGGAGCCAGAGGTGAAGACCGAGGCGTCGCTGGTTGCGGCGCCGGTGAACCGGTTCAAGGACTTCAAGGTGGCTGACGCCGATCTCTCGCGGCCCGCCTATGCAGATCCCGCGCTCGACGGGCTGCGCTCGGCGTCGCTCACGCGCTTCAATAGCGAGGCGGAGTTCCTCGACTGGCTGAAGGCGGTGCGCGAAGCGGCGAAGGCGCGGGGCGTCTATTCGTGGCGCGACTATCCGATGGCGGAGGCGCCGGTCGCGTTGGATGATGCCGGGTCATCGGTGGCGATGGCTTCGCCGCCGCCACCTCCGCCCCCACCGGCAGCCATGCCTGCCGCCGAAGCGAGCGACGAGATTGTGGTGACCGGCAGCACTATCCCTGCGTCGCCGGAAAATCCCGAGATCACCAACAACCAGAAGGCCGGTGTCGATGAAGGCGGCATCATCAAGCAGATCGGCAACTATCTCGTTGTGCTGCAAGATGGACGCCTGTTCGTCACCGACCTGATGCCGGACGGCAAGGAAGGCCTCGCGTTGGCGGACCGCGCCAACGTCTATCGCACCAGCAATGAGGACACCTGGTATGACGAGATGCTCGTGGCGGGGCGCACGATCCTTGTGACGGGGTATTCCTATGCCGAGAACGCGACCGAGTTCTCGGTGCTGAACCTCTCCGATGACGGCAAGGTCACGCGGCAGGCGACATTCTATATCTCATCCGACGACTATTATTCCGGCGACAATTACGCGAGCCGGATGATCGACGGGAAGCTGGTCATCCACACGCCGATCTATACCAATGGGCAAGGCTGGTGGGACTCGTTCGATCCGCCGGAGATCCGCGAATGGCGGCGCGAAGGCGAGGACGGCGAGCGTACGCACATGCGCGGGCGGCCCCTGTTCCGCGCAGAGGATATCTGGATGCCGGTGCAGCGGGTGCTCGAGCCGGTGATCCATACGGTCACCGTTTGCGATATCTCGGGTGCCACCGATGCGGCTGCGCCGCTCTGCAACGCCACAGCGATCGTCGGCACCGAGTTCCATGACTTCCTCGTCACCAAGGATGCCTTCTGGCTCTGGATGAACCCGGGCTGGTCGGAAATGTCGAGCGACTCTGAAGACGCCTACCAGGCCTGCTCCGGCCGCAAGGGGCATGCACCTGTCCGCGAGGTCGCGACCTCAGCGTTGGTAAAACTTCCGATCAGCGGCGAGACGCCGTCTGTGCTGAGTGTGCGCGGCATGCCCCAGAACCAGTTCTCGATGGACATGGATGCCGGCACCTTCCGCGCGGTGGTCGACTGGATGTCGCCGGCCTGTCCCGGCGGCTGGGAGACACCCGCAACGCTGACCTTCTTCGATGCGCCGATGTCGGCTTTCACGAGCACGTTCACGGACGCGCCGGGCGGACGCTACGTGCCGCTGCCGTCACCGGGAACGTCGAGCTATGAGGCGCGCTTCACCGAGAAGCATCTCGTCTATGGCGCGCGTGAGGGATGGGGCACCTGGGCACCAGGCGAGGGCGAAGAGCCACGCGAGAACGGCACGGTGATCGTTGTGCCGGTGGACAATCCCTCCTGGCCGGTGACGCTGGGCGTGCCGCACGACGTGATCCGCGCCGAGCGCGCGGGCCCGTACATGGCACTGACGGGGTACAAGGACTACAAAGGCCTCAGCCTGTCGCTGATCGACCTGCGCGGCGAAGACCCGAAGGTGGCCAGCACGCATGTTCTGGAGAACCGGTTCGAGAGCGAGAACCGCAGCCATGCCTTCAACAGCCGCATCGGGGCCGATGGCGCCGGGCTGATCGGTCTGCCGACCGTGACGCGGTCCGAGGAGTCCGAGCGGTGGTGGTGGTGGTCGGACTCCTCCGACCTCAGCTATATCGCGACGGATGCGAAGGGCGGCCTCAGCGAGGCGGGGGCGCTGATCGCGACGCGCGTGGACCCGGACTCGGCACCGGCGAACGGCTATGAGTGTGAAGTGTCCTGCGTCGACTGGTACGGCAATGCCCGGCCGATCTTCACCGGCGGGCGCTATCTCGCGCTGCTGAATTCAGAGCTGGTCGAGGGCAAGCTCGAAGGCGGCAAGATTACCGAAGTGCGCCGTCTCGACCTGCTCGCTCCGCCCAAGGAGTGATTGAACGCCTTGGGCTCTAGCTGCGGCGTGTGCCGCCAGCGCGGGCGTTCAGGTGGTCGACGAGTTCCGGCGTGATCGTGCCGGTCTCTTCGAGACCTTCCATGCGCTGGTAGTCGCTGATCGCTTCTGCGGTCTTCGGGCCCAGCACGCCGTCCGGAGTGCCGGCGCCGAAGCCAAGACGGCCAAGCGCCGTCTGCACGGCTTGTACCTGGAGCGGATTGCCGGTGTTCCAGCGCTGGGCGCCGAACTTGCCATTGGCGAGCGCGCTCGGCGCTTTCGCTTTCCACTTCTTCGCAGTCTCGTGGGCGTCGAGTGACTCCGACATCGAGACGCGGGTGCGCAGGTTTGCGACTTCCTGCTTGGCGCCTTCGTCGCCGGCCATCGCGGCCACTTCGAACCAGAAGAGCGCCTTGGCGAGGTTCTTCTCGGTGCCGATGCCTTCGGCATGGACGACGCCTAGATTGTATTGCGCGTCGACATGGCCGTGCTCGGCGGCTTGCTGGAACCAGGTGACGGCATCGGGCTCGGACTTCGCGCCGCCTTCGCCTTCGGCGAGGAACAGCGCGTAGTCGTACATCGCGTTGACGTGACCGGCCTCTGCCGCCTTCTGGATCAGGTTGCGGGCTTCGATGATGTCCTTATCGACACCTTGTCCGCGCTCATACAGCTTGCCGAGTTCGTACTGTGCAGGCGAGACGCCTTTCTGGGCGGCGCGGCGCAGGAAGGAGGCGGCGGTTTCGAGGTCTCCTTCGGAGAGCTTGACCTGCGCATGCTGGTACTGGGCGACGGCGTTGCCCGCGTTTGCTTCTGCCTCGACGGTGACCACCGGCGGGATCACCGGGAAGGATGTGTCCTTCGGCTTGGTGACCTTTGCCTCTTCGAAGACCGGTTCGCCGGCGAGTGCCAGCTCCTCGGGCTTCAGCGAGGGCGGGCTGCCCGCTTCGATGGCTTCAGCGGCCGTGACGATTGACTTGATGGCGGCCTGCTCGGGCGTGAGGTCGGCGACAGGTTTCGCAGCCGGCTTGGGCGGCATGCGCGACACGATCGATTGCGGAGCGGATGGTGCGGGCTGCACAGAGGCGATCACCGGGATGGAGGTTGCCGGTTCTTTTTCCTTCGCGGCGGCTTCGGCGAGCGCGAGGATGCTCGTTTCGCCGGAAGGCGCAGTCTCGGTCTCGCCGAACAGCGTTTCGGCGGTCAGTGCCATGTCGTCTTCGAACAGGATCTGTTCGGCATCGAGCGGTTCGGGGCGCGGGACGTTGAACGTGGACGCGGTGGTCGTGGCGGCGGCCGTTCCGGTTTCCGGATCGACATAGGTGTCCACCGGTCCGGAGAGCGTCGGCGCGACCGGCTGTTTGCCGCGAAGGTAGAGATATCCGCCCACGCCGGCGCCGGTGATGGCGACAGCGGAGACAGCGAGCAGCACCGGCACCTTCGCGCCATTGCCGGGTTTCGCCGGCTGGCTCAGCTTGGTGACCGGCGCGACGCGGGCCTTGCTGCGGGAGGCTTGCTCGGCTGCGACCATCGCGGCGCGGCGGGCACGGGCGAGATAGTCGGCGGTTGCTTCGTCCTCGGTCGCGTCGCTGGGTGAGCGCGCTTCGGTTTCGGCGAGGGTGCGGGCGAAATCCGGCTCATCGTCGAAGATGTCGGATTCGCGGGTTTCGGTGTGGCTGCCTTCGAGGCTGTCATCGATCATGTCGAACCGGTCGAGCTCAGCGATGGGATCGAAGGCGGCCGGCTCGTCCGCAGGCAGATCAGCCTCGGGCGCATCGGCGATATAGGAATGCGTCTCTTCTTCGGCCGGTTCTGCAGGGGCGGAGACGGCATCGAGATCCGACTTGTAGGGGCTGACCGCGTCACGCGGTGGCAGCACTTCCCAGTTGTCAAAGCCCGCTTCGAACTCGTCGGCATCATTGATGTCGGCGAAGATCGATTTCGGACGCTCGCGCACGGGCGCGGGCTCCGGCGGCGGAGCGATTTCCTGAGCCGCTTCGAAGACCGGATCGGCTTCTTCGTATTGCGGCGCGTCGAGGCTGGCGGTTGCCGCTTCGAATTCGGGTGAGAATTCCGGCTCGAGCACCGGCGGCGGCGCGGCGACATGCGGCGGGGTCGTGAAGGCTTCGAGGCTTTCGAGGCGCGTGGCGAGCGCCGCAATCGCGCGCTGAACCGGCGAGAGTGATTCCGAAGACTGGGCCTGCATCCGCTCAAGGCGGTCCGACACGCTGGCGAGCGCGTCCGAGAGGCGGGCGTCGGATGCCTTGCGCATTCCATCGATGTCCTGGGCGAGCGCGGTGAGCGCTTCGTCCTGACGCTTCTGGAGGCGGACGGCGGCAACGGTGACTTGCTCGCCGACCTGTTCGATCGCTTCGGCGCTGCGCAGTTCGCTTTCCTCGATGCGGTCTTCGACATGCGCAGCCAGCGCATCGATACGTTCGGCGACCTGCGAGCCGAGGCGGCCGATTTCTTCCTGAACGGTAGCGGTGAGATCGGTCGGCTCGCGCGCTTCCACTTCAGCGAGGCGGGCCTTCAGTTCACTGACTTCTGCCTTGAGACGCTCTTCGAGCTTCTCGTCCTGGCCGGCAGCTGCGCGGGTGATTTCGCTGGCGAGGTCGAGACGCGCATTGTCGACGGCGCTGCGGACCGAACGCGTCAGGTCTTCGAAGCGCTGCTCAAACTCGGCCTTCAGGCGGCTCGCAAGTTCCGGATCGACCTGAGCGGCGACCGCTTCGATGCGTTCGTCGAGATGCGCGAAAGTTTGCTCGAGGCTCTTGAGCGCGGTGTCGGTACTGTTCTCGGCCCGGTTAAGGCGGTCCTGGATCCGCAGCAGCGTCGATTCCATCGAGTTCAGCGCGCCGGAGACATCGGCTTCGACCGCGCTGAGACGGGTTTCGGACTGGCTTGCGGCAGAGAGGCGTTCCTGCACTTGCGACTCGAGCGTCGCCATACGGTCGGCTAGCACACGCGCGGTGCCTTCGGCGCGCAGTTCAGCTTGCTCGACGGCGCGCTCGACGCGGGCGGCAGCGTCCGACAGCGTGCGGTCGACACGCGCTTCCATGCCTTCGACGCGCTCGCCGAGGTCGGCGAAGCCGGCTTCGACGCGACCCTTGATCGCGGCGGTTTCGTTCTGCGTGAGTTCGCCTTCTTCATAGACATGGGTGGCGAGCTTGCCGAGCGCGCCTTCAAGGGCGCGCAGGGCTTCAATATTGTGCTGGCCGCGGTCATCCTGCTCGAGGCGGCGGACTTTCGTCTGCAGCGTCTCGTGCGTCTGGCGCATTTCGTCGATCAGGCCTTCGACATGGCTGGCGATGGCGGCGGTGGTTTGCTCAGTGTTCTGGAGGCGGGCGACGAGGCCGTGCACCGCATGGTCTATGCCGTTGATGGCGAGGGTCGAGCGCGCTTCGGTCGCTTCGATGCGGCGGGTCAGGCGGTCGAGCGTCGCGGCAGGGTCAGGCGCCTGCGGCGGGGCGTAGGCCTGAGCCTGCGGCATCGGTGGCTGGGGGACGCCTGTGCGGCGCGTATAGGAATAAGGAGTCTCGCCGGGTTGCGGCTCGTCCACGGTCGTCAGCAGCCGGTTCAGGTATTCACCGAGGGTGATTCCCTCGGCCATGGCTGCTTCGCGGGCCGCGTCGCGGGCCCTCTGATCCGTGCTGAACTTGCCCCAAGATCCGCTCTGGCTCATGCGCCGCTCCTAACGCCCGGGCGGCCCTCCACGTGGTTAAGGAGAACGGCCGAATTGTTTACACACGCCCAGAAATGCCTCCGTGTCTGTTAAGGCGGGGTTAAGGGCAAGATTCTGCGTGGGTTTCGCCGCAGGGGAGTCTTCGTCTGCGCCTTCCGTTCGCGTAAGCGGAAATTTACGTTGACGTTCGCGGAAGGGCTGTTCTAGATTTGCGTCATAAGAAGTCTGCAGACTCGAACCCAAGGGAGACATTGCCATGCAACACCGCACGATTTCGTCCATCTCTGCCGCTGATTCCCGGACCTACACGATTTCCGAGCTTGCCCGGGAGTTCGGGGTGACGCCGCGCGCGCTTCGCTTCTATGAAGACAAGGACATGCTGCATCCGGCCCGCGACGGCATGATGCGCCTCTATTCCAACCGGGACCGCGCCCGGCTGACGATCATCGTCCGCCTGAAACGCCTCGGCCTGCCGCTCGCCGATATCCGCGAGATCCTGGACCTCTATGCTCTCAACGACGGCAAGCGGGCCCAGACCAAGATGATGCTCGAGAAGTTCCGCAAGCAGGCGCGCGAGCTGGAAGTCCAGCGCGGCGACATCGAAACGGCGCTGACTGAGCTTTATAAGGGCATCGAATGGCTGGAAGACCTCGTGTCGAATAACGGCCAGACCGAAGAAACCAAGCGTCAGGCCGCGGCCTACGAGCAGGTTGCCCGCAAGCAGCTCGACGAAGTCTGATCGGCGGCTACCGATAGTTTTGTAGATAAATCGGGCGTGTTGGAATGACTTTTCCAACACGCTTTGCCATTCAGGCAATCAAACTTTCCCGTTTGAGAGGATCCGGTCCCGATGCCCCGTTACGATGCCCCCGTCCGCGACATGAAATTCGTTCTGAATGAAGTGCTTCAGCTCCAGAATTACTCGAACCTTCAAGGCTTTGCCGATGCGACGCCGGATGTGATCGACCAGATTCTGGAAGAGGGAGCCAAGTTCGCCAAGAACGTGCTGTTCCCGCTGAACGCCGTCGGCGACCGTCAGGGATGCAAGCGCAATCCGGATGCGAGCGTGAAGACGCCGGACGGTTTCCCGGAGGCTTACCGCCAGCTGGTCGAGAATGGCTGGCCGCTGCTCTCGGCGCATCCCGAGATGGGCGGACAGGGCCTGCCGCATGCCGTGAACATCGCCTGGACCGAGATGGTCTCCGCCTCGAACATGGCGTTCGGCATGTATCCGGGCCTGACGCACGGCGCCTACCAGGCGCTGATGGCCGGCGGTTCGGACGAGCTTAAAGCCAAGTACGGCCCGAAGATGGCTTCGGCCGAATGGGCCGGCACGATGAACCTGACCGAGCCGCATTGCGGCACCGATCTCGGCCTGATGAAGACCAAGGCCGTGCCGCAGCCTGACGGCACCTACAAGATCACCGGCCAGAAGATCTGGATTTCCGGCGGTGAGCAGGACCTGACCGAGAACATCATCCACCTTGTGCTCGCCCGCATCGAAGGCGCGCCGGAAGGCATCAAAGGCGTCTCGCTGTTTGTAGTGCCGAAATACCTCGTCAACGATGACGGCTCGCTTGGCGCCCGCAACGCCGCGAGCTGCGGCGGACTTGAAGAGAAGATGGGCATCCACGGCAACGCGACCTGCGTCATGAACTATGACGGCGCGACCGGCTGGCTCGTCGGCGAAGCCCACAAGGGCATGCGCACCATGTTCGTGATGATGAACGAGGCGCGCCTTGGAGTCGGCCTGCAGGGCCTGTCGCAGGCGGAGATCGCCTACCAGAACGCGCTCGATTTCGCGAAGGACCGCGTGCAGGGCCGCTCGCTGACCGGCGTGGCGGCGCCGGACAAGCCGGCCGATCCGATCATCGTGCATCCGGATGTGCGCCGGATGCTTCTGGAGCAGAAGGCCTTCATCGAGGGCGCCCGCGCGTTCGCTTACTGGGCTGCGTTCCAGGGCGACCTTGAACACAAGTCACCCGATGAAGCCGTGCGCCAGAAGGCCGGCGATTACATGGCGCTGTTGACGCCGGTTGTGAAAGCCTACCTGACCCACAAGGGCCTCGACAGCGTCAACCTTGGGCTCCAAGTGCATGGCGGCTCGGGCTTCACGCGGGAATGGGGCCTTGAGCAGATCGTCCGCGATTGCCGCATCACGCTGATCTATGAAGGCACCAACGGCGTGCAGGCGCTCGACCTTGTCGGCCGCAAGCTGGGCGCCAATGGCGGCCGTGCGGTGTTCAGCTTCTTTGCCGAGATCGATGAGTTCATCGCGGCGGCCGAGACCACGCCCGGGATTGAGCTTTACCTCGAAGGCCTGAAGACGGCCCGCGCGCAGCTGCAGGAAGGCACGATGTGGCTGATGCAGAACGGCATGAGCGACTTCAACAATGCTGGCGCCTCCAGCCATGATTACCTGCATCTGATGGGCCTTACGGCGCTCGCCTACATGTGGGCCCGTATGGCCAAGGTCTCGCTCGAGAAGGCAGGCTCGAAGGATCCGTTCTATGCGGCGAAGCTCGCCACGGGGCGTTACTTCGTGGAGCGCATGCTGCCCGACGCGGCCGCGCATCTCGCGAAAGTGAAAACCGGGGCCGGCGCGATGATGGCAGTCACCGAGGCGCAATTCTGATACACTGATGACGCTGCGGCACGGCTGGAGAAACCGGGCCGCGGCGATTACATGCTGACGTGAACGTAAGCGGCAAGCAGAGGCCGCCCATCGACGGAGACTGACTGATGCATGAGAGCCCGCTGAACGTGCCTAAAGCCGCCTGGCGGCAGGATGAGGAACTGGACATTTTCGCCGATGCGGTCGGCCAGTTCTTCGAGAAGGAATGCGCCCCGCATGTGCAGGCCTGGCGCAAGGCCGGCATCGTGCCGCGCGATATCTGGAAGAAGGCGGGCGAGATGGGTCTGCTAGGCGCCTCGGTTCCGGAGGAGTATGGCGGCGCGGGCGGTGACTTCCGTCATGAGGCGATCATCATCGAGCAGCAGCAGTGGAAGGGCATCGACGGCTTCGGCATCACGCTGCACAACGCCATCATCGCGCCGTACATCACGGCATATGGCACCGAGGAGCAGAAGCGCCGCTGGCTGCCGAAGATCTGCTCGGGCGAGCTGGTCACCGCCATTGCGATGACCGAGCCGGGCGCGGGCTCCGACCTCCAGAATATCAAGACGACCGCAAAGAAAGACGGCAACGGCTACGTCATCAATGGCTCGAAGACGTTCATTTCGAACGGTCAGACGGCGAACCTGATCCTCGTCTGTGCCAAGACCGACCCGACCAAGGGCGCGAAGGGCATCTCGATCGTCTGTGTCGAGACGGATGAGGTTGAAGGCGAAGGCGGCTTCCGCCGGGGCCGCAACCTCGACAAGGTTGGCCAGCATGCGGCCGATACCTCGGAGCTCTTCTTTGATGATGTGAAAGTGCCGGCCTCGAACCTGCTCGGTGAGGAAGCGGGCCAAGGCTTCGTGCAGCTGATGCAGAAGCTGCCGCAGGAGCGCCATATCATCGGCCTGCAGGGCATCGGCATGATCGAACGCGCGATTGCCGAGACGGTTGCCTATGTGAAGGGCCGCAAGGCGTTCGGCGGCACGATCTGGGATTTCCAGAACACGCAGTTCAAGCTGGCGGAATGCAAGACCGAAGCAACGGTGGCCAAGGTGTTCATGGACCACTGTACGGAGCTGCTGCTTCAGGACAAGCTTGATGCTGCGACGGCTTCGATGTCGAAGTACTGGGTCTCGGACCTGCAGTGCAAGATTATCGACGAGTGCCTGCAGCTGCACGGCGGCTTTGGCTATATGGATGAGTATCCCATCGCCCAGATGTATGCCGATGCGCGCGTTCAGCGCATCTATGGCGGCGCCAACGAAGTGATGAAGATGCTGATCGCGAGGACGATGTAGGCGATCATGCCCGACCGGCATCTCCTCCGCGAAGTTTTCCCGACACCGGCGCGCAGCTCGGTGTCACTGGGATTTGAACTTTTGGAGCTGGATGCCAAGGCGATGACCACGCGCGTCCGTTTCAACGGCAGCCAGGAGTTTACCAACCCGGCTGGCTACATCCAGGGCGGTTATCTGGTGGCCATGATGGATGATGCCATTGGCATGCTGACCACTGTGAAGGCGGGCAACGCCAAATATCCGTCCACGGTGGACCTGCACACCCATTTCCTGCGCCCGGTGCGCGTCGGCGTCATCGAAGTCGCCGCGCGCCTGCGCAATATCGGCCGGGCGATGATCTTCGCGGAAGCTGACCTGTTCGACGCGCGAGGCAAGGAAGCCGCACGCGCCACTGCCTCGCTTACCCTTAACCCGGTGAAGACACCGGCCACCACATCCTGATCCCCCGAAAGGAGCTTTGAAATGCCCGAAGCCTATATCTACGATGCCGTCCGCACACCGCGCGGTAAAGGCAAGTCCAGCGGTGCGCTGCACGAGATTACGGCGCTGAGTCTCGGCACACAGGTGCTGCAGGCCATCCGTGACCGGAACAATCTCGATACGTCGAAAGTGGACGATGTCGTGTTCGGCTGCGTCTCGCCGGTCGGCGAGCAAGGCGGCGACATTGCCCGCATCGCGGTGCTGAATGCAGATTATGCCGAAACGACCGCCGGTGTTCAGGTTGACCGTTTCTGTGCGTCCGGCCTCGAGGCCTGCAATATGGCCGCTTCGAAAGTGATCACCGGCGAGGCCGACATGGCCATCGGCGGCGGCGTCGAAAGCATGAGCCGCGTGCCGATGGGCGCGGCTGGCGGCGCCTGGTCGACTGATCCGCAGATCGCGCTCAAATCCTACTTCACGCCGCAGGGCATCGGCGCCGACACGATTGCCACGAAATACGGCTTCAGCCGCGACGATGTGGATGCTTTCGCCGTCGAGAGCCAGCGCCGCGCGGCGCAGGCCTGGAAGGAAGGCCGCTTCAAGAAATCGGTTGTGCCGGTACGTGACCAGATGGGCGGCATCCGCCTTGCGCATGACGAGTTCATGCGCCCCGACACGACCATGCAGACGCTGGCGGCGCTCGAGCCGTCCTTCGCCGGCATGGGTGCTGGCGGTTTCGATGAAGTGATCAAGCAGCGCTATCCCGAGCTCGAGAAAATCAATCACGTGCACCATGCCGGCAACTCGTCCGGCATCGTGGACGGCGCCTCGGCCGTTCTCTTTGGTTCGAAGGAGATGGGCGAGGCGATGGGCCTGAAGCCGCGCGCGCGCGTGCGCGCAATGGCCTCGATCGGCTCGGAGCCTGGCATCATGCTGACCGGCCCGACCTATGTTACGCAGAAAGTGCTCAAGAAGGCCGGCATGGATGTTAAGGACATCGACATTTACGAACTGAACGAGGCTTTCGCGTCGGTCGTGATGCTGATGATGAAACTTCTGAACATCCCGCACGAGAAGATGAACGTGAACGGCGGCGCTATCGCGATGGGCCACCCGCTCGGCGCAACCGGCGGCATGATCCTCGGCACGGTGCTCGATGAACTCGAGCGTTCCGACAAGGAAACCGGTCTGATCACGCTCTGCGTCGGCGCCGGCATGGGCACCGCCACGATCATTGAACGAGTCTAGCGGCGGAGTCCGGTAGGCACAGCTATGCCTTACAGCGCGCTCGAGCCAGAGAAGATCAAAAGCACGGCGCATGAACTTGCGCTGCGCGTGGCTGAGCGGTTTCCGAACAACGGCATTGCTCAGGTCAGCCGCGCATTGGCTGACCTGAGCGAAAAGCACGTCGACTATGCCGCGAACGCCGCGACCCGTAACTGGCCGATGCAAATTGTTTCGGTGCTGATTGTTCTGGCCGGGCTGGCAGCGGCGGGCTGGGGCGTCTGGCAAGTGCTCCAGCTGTTCGGCATGGACGCCCGGGAGATCGGGAGCGTGCAGGGACTGGATTCAGTCTTGAACATCATGATCGTCACCGGGGCGGCCATCTGGTTTGTGCTGAACCTTGAAACCCGCCAGCGCCAGGCGCGTGTGCTGGCGCGGCTGCACGAGCTGCGCGCACTGGCGCATGTGATCGACATGCACCAGCTGCGCAAGGATCCGACGACGTACTACCGTGAGCCGACAGCGCATTCGCCGAACCGGGATCTCTCGGAATCCAACCTGATGGCCTATCTCGACTATTGCGCTGAGATGCTCGCCATCATCGGCAAGCTTGCGGCCCTCTACATGCAGAAGATGAGCGACGCCGTCGTGATCGATGCAGCCAACGATATCGAAGCCCTCACGGGCGGCTTTTCACAGAAGATATGGCTGAAGATCAATGTTCTTCAGCCTCTGGCGGATGCGGAGCGGCGCTCTGCTTCCGTCCGCCCAATGCCTTTATCCTGATACAGATGGAGTAACAGAATGAACCTCGAGACTTTCAAGTTTGACATTGATGCCGATGGCATCGCCCATGCCATCTTCGACGTGCCCGGCCGCAGCATGAACACGCTGACGGGAAAGGCCGTCGCAGACATCATCGCGATCACCAAGGAAGTCGCCACCAATGACGCCATCAAGGGTCTCGTGCTCTCGTCCGGCAAGGCAAGCGGCTTCTGCGCCGGCGCTGACCTCGGCGAGATGGGCGACCGCGCAGGCGGTGGCGAGAAGACCAAGAAATCCGTAGACGAACTGAAGAAAGAACAGTTCGAAGCGGGCTTCTCGCTCAATGGAACACTTCGCAAGCTCGAGACCTGCGGCAAGCCGGTGGCGGTGGCGCTGAACGGCCTCGCCCTCGGCGGCGGCCTCGAAGTCGCGCTCGCCTGCCATTACCGTGTGGCGGCCAATGATAATCCGAAAATCCAGTTCGGCCTCCCCGAAGCCAAGATCGGCCTCCTGCCCGGCGCAGGCGGCACGCAGCGCCTGCCGCGTCTCGTGGGCGTGCAGGCAGCTCTGCCGCTTATCCTGCAGGGCGAGAGCTTCACGGCCGAACAGGCGAAATCCATGGGCGTTGTGAACGAACTTGCGCCGTCGTCTGAGACGGTCGCGCGCGCCAAGGCCTGGGTGAAAGCCAATCCGAAGGCGAAAGCGCCGTGGGACGAGAAGGGTTACAAGATTCCGGGCGGCGCGCCGCACAAGGCGCCGGGCGCAGGCCAGGTGGCGACGATGGCAAACATGATGCTGGCGGCCAAGACCTACGGCAACTTCCCTGCCCAGAAGAACATCCTCTCGTGCATCTATGAAGGCATCCAGGTGCCGATCGATGCGGGCCTGCGCATCGAGACGCGCTATTTCATCAACACGCAGCAGCGGCCTGAAGCGAAAGCGATGATCCGGTCGCTGTTCCTCTCCACGCAGGCCCTGTCGAAAGGGGCTAACCGCCCGGCCGGTTATCCGAAGACGGAGTTCAAGAAGATCTCCGTGATCGGCGCCGGCCTGATGGGCGCAGGGATTGCCTATGTGCAGGCGAAGGCCGGCATCCCGACCGTGCTGGTCGACGTGACCCAGGAAGCGGCCGAGAAGGGCAAGCAATATTCGGTGCGCCTCGTCGAGAAGGATATCTCGCGCGGCAAACTCTCTAAGGAGAAGGGCGACGCCCTGCTCGCGCTGATCACACCGACCACGGATTACAACACCGTGAAGGGCTCGGACCTCGTGGTCGAAGCTGTGTTCGAGGACGAAGCCCTGAAGGCGAAGATCACGCAGGCGGCGGAAGCCGTGGTGGGCGACGACGCTGTCTACGGCACCAACACCTCGACGCTGCCGATCACCGGCCTCGCCAAGGCTTCGAAGCGTCCGGCAAACTTCATCGGCATCCACTTCTTCTCGCCAGTCGAGCGGATGGGGCTGGTCGAGATCATCAATGGCAAGGAGACGAGCGAAGCAACGCTGGCCAAGGCGGTCGACTATGTGCTCGCCATCCGCAAGACTCCGATTGTCGTCAATGACAGCCGCGGCTTCTACACTTCGCGCTGCTTCGGCACCTACACGCAGGAAGGCCTCGAGATGCTGTCGGAAGGCATCAAGCCCGCGATCATCGAGAACGTTGGCCGCCAGGCCGGCATGCCGATGGGCGCGCTGGAAGTCTCCGACTCGGTGGGTCTCGACACGGCGCTGAAGGTTGGCCGTGCGACCGCGAAGGCCACGGGCTTCAATTACAATGAAGCGCCGCTGGGCAAGATGATGGCCTGGATCGTGGAAGACAAAGGCCGCGTCGGCCGCAAGGCGGGCAAGGGCTTCTACGACTATAACGAACAGGGCAAGCCGGACCGCCTCTGGCCGGGCCTGAATGACCAGATCGAAGTGAAGATCGACGAGTGCCCGCCTGTTCTGAAGAAGGAGCTGACCAACCGCCTGCTTATCCGGCAGGCGATCGAAGTCAGCCGCTGCTTCGAGGAAGGCGTGATCACCGACGCACGCGATGGCGACATCGGTTCGATCCTCGCCTGGGGCTTTGCTCCGTATACGGGCGGCTGTGTCAGCTATATGGACCTGATCTGGGGCATCCCCGCTTTTGTCGCCGAGGCCGACCGCCTTGCCGACAAGTATGGCGAGCGCTTCCGCCCCGGCAAGATGCTGCGCGACATGGCGGCAAAGGGCGAGACCTTCTACGAGCGCTTCCCGCCTGCCGGCGAGAAGGTGAAAGCCAAAGAGCCAGCATAAGCCTGGCGCCTGATCAAATGAACAAGGCCGGGGCGGTGACGCTCCGGCCTTTTTTTGTTTGGGCCGCTTGAGTAGCCAAGGGCGAGGTCTATTTTTTCCGGTAGTGCGCATGGAAGGCTTCATCGATGGCGTCTGGAAAACCCAGGACCTATACCGGCGGATGCCTCTGCGGACGCATACGCTTCGAAGCCGTCGGCATTCCCGGTAAGCCGCACACCTGCTCCTGCAAGATGTGCCAGCGCCATTCGGGCGCGTTGACCACGGCCTGGGTCGAATTCGCGCGCGATGACGTCACCTGGACCGGTCCGGGCGGCGCCCCGTCAACTTATCGCTCGTCGGATTTTTCAAGCCGCTCCTTTTGTCCGGCCTGCGGCAGTACGCTTGGCGCCGTGGATGATGCACCAGTCATCGCGCTCGTGCTCGGCAGCTTCGACAAACCGAACGCGAAGGAACTGAGACCCGCCTACCATTCATATCGAGGGGCCCGTCCGAAATGGTGGCATGTCTCCGTGGATAACGGTGACCAAAAAGGGGGTTGATTGATCAAAGCGAAAAGGCCGGAGCATCGTTGCTCCGGCCTTTTTTTGTGTACGGATTTTCGCACGGATTACTTCTTCGCGCGGTTCCACCAGCCGGTTTTCTTCGGCCCTTCAGGCTGCGGCGGCGCCGGCTGCGGAGCGGCCGCTTCTGGAGCTGCGGCGGGGGGCAGAGGCTCGGCTTCTGCCATTGCGGGCTCCGGGGCCGGCTCTGGTTCAGGCGCGATCACTTCAGCGGCAGGCGCTGCTTCGGCGACAGGCTCCGATACAGCCACTTCGGCCTCG
>VYLE01000041.1_pt1 | contig 116373 bp, 97 predicted proteins | sample 5114391 | NCBI WGS metagenome assembly VYLE01 (sample SAMN12291771, study PRJNA351875) | freshwater metagenome | isolation source: freshwater lake | place: USA: Michigan, Kent Lake | collected 2013-08-15 | reverse complement strand
CCATGGCCGCGGCCTCGGCCCTGACGCCGGCGGCGTCGCCCCGGCGGCTCAGGGCCTCGCCGCGGGCGTAGCGCCACATGGCCCTGTGCAGCGAATGCGTCGGTTTGGGCAGGGCCAGCAGGTCGTCGATATCGCCGTGGCGCCCGTAGGCGAACCAGCCCAGCGACGAGCCGGCCCGGATCCAGGGATTGGCCTTGTCCAGGTCTATGGCCCGGTACACGCCGCCGATCTTCAGCGCCGATTTCGCATCGCCCGCCATCATCGCCCCGCCGAGGGCGAAGTTCACGTTGTGACCGTAGTAGCCGACCTTGAAGAGGTCGGCCGGACCGTCGGTGCGCTTCACCCAGGCGGCGTCGACATCCATGGCCTCGAGGTTGGCGCGGGCGGCGTCCTTGTAGCGACCGATCTGGTAGTAGGTGTGCGAGGGCATGTGGATCAGGTGGCTGGCCCCCGGCGCGATCCCCTGAAGCCTGTCGGCATAGACCTCGGCCTTGCCGGGCGCGCCGACCCACTCGCTGGCGTGGATGTAGAAGTGGATGGCGCCGGCGTCATCGGGGCGACGGGCCAGCACGGTTTCGAGCAGCGGCATGGCGCGGGCCGGCTGATCGACGATCATCCAGGCGTCGGCGGCCCAGACCCAGATCGCGTCTTCCGTGGGGTATTTGGTAGCCAGGGCGTCCATGGCTCTGGCGAAGGCCCTGTTGTCGCCCTTGCCGGCGTAGCGCCGCGTCAGGGCGGCGCCCAGTTCGCGCTCGCGGTCGGAACCCTTGGCCAGCAGGACGTTGGCCTTGGCGGCCGCCGCGCGGGCCTTGACCAGATCCTCCGGACCGATGCCGAAGTTGATGGTCGGGCCCAGCGACCAGGCGTAGCCCCAGGCGCACATGGCGCAGCCCGGGTCCAGCCGCATGGCCTCTTTAAAGGCGGCCGTCGCCTCCTCATGCTTGAAGGCCCAGCCCAGCTGCAGGCCGTATTCGAACCAGCGCTGGCCCTCGGCGCTGGCGGCGATCCGGTAGCGACCATTGCCGAAGTCGGCCGACATGGGCGGAGGCTTGAGGACCTTGGCCTCGGCGGGGCCGCCCTCGCTTTCAGCCGTCAGGCACATCGGCGACAGGGCCAGGGGACGGTAAGCCTGGGCCGACTGCGCCACCTGGGTGGTCGGAACAAGGATGGCCAGGCCCACGCCCAGCAGCCATGCGGTCTTCATGCTTGTCCCTCCAGAAGGACGTCAGGCTAGACCATTCCACCGGTTTGGCGAGATCAGATCAGCCCCGCCAGCGGCGAAGACGGATCGGCGTACATCCGGCGCGGCATACGGCCGGCCAGATAGGCCTCGCGGCCGGCGATGACCGCATGCTTCATGGCGCTAGCCATCAGGATGGGATCTTTGGCCTCGGCGATGGCGGTATTCATCAGGATGCCGTCGCAGCCCAGCTCCATGCCGATGGTCGCATCGCTGGCCGTGCCGACGCCGGCGTCGACCAGGACCGGAACCTTGGCCTGTTCAACGATGAGCCGCAGGTTGACCTTGTTCTGGATGCCCAGGCCCGAACCGATCGGCGCCCCCAGCGGCATGATGGCGGCGGCGCCCGCCTCCTCCAGCTTGCGGCAATAGACCAGGTCGTCGGTGCAGTAGACCATGACGTCGAAACCCTCGGCGACGAGCAGCTTCAGGGCGCGCAGGGTCTCTTCCATATCCGGGTAGAGGGTCTTGGGATCGCTGAGCACTTCCAGCTTCACGAGGCTCCAGTCGCCGGCCTCGCGGGCCAGGCGCAGGGTCCGCACGGCGTCCTCGCCGGTGAAACAGCCGGCGGTGTTGGGCAGGTAGGTGAACTCGGTCGGCTTGACGAAGTCCATCAGCAGCGGCTGGGTCCGGTCGGTCAGGTTCACGCGGCGCACGGCCACGGTGACGATCTCGGCCCCCGCGGCGCGGGCCGCGTCGGCGTTGGTCTGATAGTCCTTGTACTTGCCGGTGCCGACGATCAGGCGGGAGCTGAAGGTGCGGCCGGCGACGGTCCAGGTGTCGGAGGGGCTGTTAGGCGTTGTCATGGGGCGGGAGTACACCAGCAGCGGCGGCCTGTGGAGGCGGGGCTAATCGAAGCGGCCCACATTATAGCACGACATTCCCGGCGTAAGCCCCCGGCGGAAACTCAAGTCGTTGAAAAGGCGTGGTTTCCGTGTGGCCCGGACGTCGCTGAATGTAGGTCTGTCTGTAGGTCCGGCCGTAGCCCCATGCACCGGGAATGTGGGTCCGTTTGCGCCCACGTCGACCTACAGCCGTGCGGCATCGTGCGGCGCCGCGCCGGCAGGCCAGCGCAAGGGCGGGATCAACTTTTGAATTCCGGGTATGTCGGCCGTGGCCGTTGCCCGGGCGAATAGGTAACCGGTATCATGACCGGATGAGCAGCCCCCTCACCCTCCCGGATCGGCGCGCGGTCCTGGTCGGCGCGGCCGGTCTGGCGAGCCTTGGTCTGGCGCCCCAGGCCCTTGCGAAGCGCACCGATCCGATCGTGCGGACCCGTCACGGACCGGTACTGGGCCTGCGGGAAGGCGGCCAGCTGGTCTTCAAGGGCGTGCGCTACGGCGCCGACACCGGACCGCGCCGGTTCCAGCCGCCGCTGCCGCCGGCGCCCTGGACGCGCCCCCTGCCCTGCACGGCCTTCGGCCACGCCTCACTGCAACGCGGCAAGGAGGCGGATCAGTCGGAAGACTGCCTGTTCCTCAATGTCTGGACGCCGGGGGCAGACGCGGCGCGGCGGCCGGTGATGCTCTACATTCACGGCGGCGCCTACATGACCGGCAGCGGCTCCAGCCCCTTGATCGATGGCGCGCGGCTGGCGGCGCGGGGCGATGTGGTCGTCGTCACGGTCAATCATCGGCTGGGGCCGTTCGGCTACAGCTATTTGAACCGCCTGATCCCCGGCTTCGAGGACGGCGGCAACGCCGGCATGCTGGATCTGGTCCTGGCCCTGCGATGGGTGCGGGACAATATCGCCGCCTTCGGGGGCGATCCTGGCCGGGTAATGCTGTTCGGCCAGTCGGGCGGCGGGGCCAAGATCGCCACTCTGATGGCCATGCCGGCGGCGAGCGGCCTGTTCCAACGCGCCGCCACGATGAGCGGCCAGCAGCTGACCGCCTCGGGCCCCGGCAACGCCACCCGGCGGACGCAGGCCCTGCTCGACACCCTGAAGGTCAGGCCCGAATCCCTCGCGACCCTGCCGGCGGCCCAGATTGTCGAGGCGCTGGGGGCGACCGACCCGGTCATCGGCTCCGGCGGCCTCTACTTCGGACCGGTGCTGGACGAGCGCAGCCTGACCCGCCACCCCTTCTATCCGGACGCCCCGCCGCAGAGCGCCGGCATCCCGATGATGATCGGCAACACCCGCGACGAGACCCGCGGCTTCTTCAGCGATCCGGCCATGTACGCCCTGACCTGGGACGAGCTGCCCGGCAAGCTGGCCGCCAACATGCGGGTGGACATCGATCCGGGCGTGGTCATCCGCCGCTACCAGGAGCTCTACCCGGCCTGGTCGCCCAGCGACGTCTTCTTCGGCGCCACGACCGCCTCGCGATCCTGGCGGGCGGCCATCGTCGAGGCCGAACTGCGGGCGCGGCAGGGATCGCCGGTCTTCGCCTACCAGCTGGACTGGAGGTCGCCCAAGGACGGCGGCATCTGGGGTGCGCCGCATACCCTGGACATCCCGCTGGCGTTCGGGACCCTGGACGCCCCGGGTTCGATCACCGGCACGGGCGAGGATGCCCGGGCGGTCAGCGGCCTGATGATGGACGCCTTCATCCGCTTCGCCCGCGCCGGCGACCCGAACGGCGCCGGTTTGCCGACCTGGGAGCCCTACGGGCTGGAACGGCGGCAAACGATGGTCTGGAACGTCGAGCCCAGGCTTGTTGATGATCCGCGCGGGGAAGAGCGGCGCCTGTTCGAGAAAGTCCCGTTTATCCAGCAGGGGACCTAGCTGAACAGACCCGCGAACCAGCCGATGTTCTCCTGCACGACGGACAGGAAGGCGAAGGCGCCGACCAGCATGGCCTTGCCGAACAGCAGCAGGATGACGATGCCGACCAGGCCGCTGAGCCAGCCGACCAGGGCGGCGACGCCGTCGCGCTCGGCCAGGCCCAAAGCGAAAGCAGCGATGGCGAAGCTGGGCACCATGTTGCCGAGCGGAATCGGCAGGAAGACGATGATCGCCAGCAGGACGCAGAACAGCCCGGTCAGCCGGTCGATCACCGGTCCATAGAGGACGGTCAGCCGCCGCCGCAGCCGGCGCTCCAGCCAGGCCAGGTAGGGCGTCAGCTTGCCCATCAGCGCCACATAGTCGGTGCGCGACATGGTGCGGTTGGCGATGACGCTGGGCAGCCACAGGTGATCGCGGCCGATCATCCACTGCACGGTGATGAACAGCAGCGGCGCGCCGAGAATGGCCGAAACGCCGGGCGGCATGGGCAGGGCCAGCGGCGCCGCGAACACGAACATCAACGCCCCGAAGGCGCGGTCCCCGAACGCCTTGGTGACGTCGCTGACGGCCACGGCCTCGCGTTCCTCGGCGGCGATGCCGGCAAGAATGTCAGAGACGCGGGGCGGATGGGCAGACTCGGTCATGGGGCTTGGTGGGCACTATATAGGGAGGGGACTCTCACGCGCCCGTGAAGAAATGGAAATCTTGTCGATTGTTGGATGAGACGTTTGATCCGTTTGGGGGGCAGCGCCCAACGGAGCCCTCTCCCGGAGGGACAGGGTTCAAAAGAGTGACATTCGGCGCCCGCCACACCCCTTGATTCGACCACGCGTTGACATTCCCCCATCGGGCGACGCACCTTCCGCGCCCTTGAGGGGGGCCCATCGGTCCTTCCGCAGCCAAAGATTCAAGCCACACTTCATGAACGTCGTCGTCGTCGAGAGCCCGGCCAAGGCCAAGACCATCAACAAGTATCTGGGACCCGGGTTCACCGTGCTGGCCTCCTATGGCCACGTCCGCGACCTGCCGTCGAAGGACGGTTCGGTGAAGCCGGATGAGGACTTCGCGATGTTCTGGGAGGTGGACGCCAAGTCCTCCAAACGCATCAGCGACATCGCCGACGCCCTGAAAGGCGCCGACGGCATCATTCTCGCCACTGACCCGGATCGCGAGGGCGAGGCCATCAGCTGGCACGTTCTGGAGATCCTGCAGAAGAAGAAGGCGATCAAGGACAAGGCCGTCAGCCGCGTCACCTTCAACGCCATCACCAAGACCGCCGTGCTCGACGCCATGGCCAACCCGCGCCAGATCGACATGGAACTGGTCGACGCCTACCTGGCGCGGCGGGCGCTCGACTATCTGGTCGGCTTTACGCTGTCGCCGGTGCTGTGGCGGAAGCTGCCGGGCTCGCGCTCGGCCGGGCGGGTGCAGTCGGTGTCGCTGCGGCTGGTCGTCGATCGCGAGATCGAGATCGAGAAGTTCAGGACGCAGGAATACTGGAGCGTCGATGCGGAGGTCACCGCCGGCGGCGATCCCTTCACCGCCCGCCTGGTCAAGCACGAGAACAAGAAGCTCACCAAATTCGACCTCGGCGACGAGGCGACCGCGCACAGGGCCCGCGACGCCGTCTCGGCCGCGGCCTTCAGCGTCCATTCGGTCGAGAAAAAGCCGGCCCGGCGTTCCCCGCCCCCGCCCTTCACCACCTCGACCCTGCAGCAGGAAGCCAGCCGCAAGCTCGGCTTCAACGCCCAGCGCACCATGCAGGCGGCCCAGAAGCTGTATGAAGGTATCGATATCGGCGGCGAGACCGTCGGTCTGATCACCTACATGCGGACCGACGGCGTGCAGGCCGCGCCCGAGGCGCTGGCCGAGGCGCGCGACGTCATCGCCGGCCTCTATGGCAGGGACTACGTCCCCGAGAGCGCCCGCATCTACAAGACCAAGGCCAAGAACGCCCAGGAAGCGCACGAAGCCATCCGGCCGACCTCGCTGAACCGCAACCCCGGCAAGCTGCGCCTCGAGGGCGACCTTGGCCGCCTCTACGAGCTGATCTGGAAGCGGATGATCGCCAGCCAGATGGAAGCGGCCCGCATCGAGCGCACCACCATCGAGCTGGAAAGCGGCGACGGCCAGACCGGCCTGCGCGCCACCGGCCAGGTCATCCAGTTCCCCGGCTACCTCGCCGTCTATGAAGAGGGCCGCGACGACGCCGAGGACGAGGACGGCGCCCGCCTTCCGCCCGTCAACGAGGGCGCCGCCGCCCGGGTGCTGAACGTCAAGGCCGACCAGCACTTCACCGAACCGCCGCCGCGCTATTCGGAAGCCAGCCTGGTCAAGAAGATGGAAGAGCTCGGCATCGGCCGGCCCTCGACCTACGCCTCGATACTCACCGTGCTGCGAGACCGCGCCTATGTGCGGATGGAGAAGAACCGCTTCATCCCCGAGGACAAGGGACGGCTGGTCACCGCCTTCCTGGAACAGTTCTTCGCCCGCTACGTCGAATACGATTTCACCGCCGGCCTCGAAGAGAAGCTCGACCTGGTCAGCGACGGCAAGCTGAACTGGAAGGCGCTGCTGCGCGAGTTCTGGACCGACTTCCACGCCGCCGCCGACGATATCGGCGAGCTGCGGGTCAGCCAGGTGCTCGACGCCCTCAACGAGAGCCTCGGCCCGCACATCTTCCCGCAGAAGGAGGACGGGTCTGATCCGCGCCTCTGCACCACCTGCGGCACCGGCCAGCTCTCCCTGAAGACCGGCAAGTACGGCGCCTTCATCGGCTGTTCCAACTATCCGGAATGCCGCTTCACCCGCCCCATCGCCCAGTCCGAAGGCGACGGCGAGGCCGAGGTCACCGACCGTGAGCTGGGCGTGAACCCCAGGACCATGCAGGCGGTCTGGCTGAAGAACGGCCGCTTCGGCCCCTATGTCGAGGAAGCCGGCGAGAAGCCCAAACGCGCCAGCCTGCCCAAGGGCTGGCTGCCCGCGGCGATGGATATCGACAAGGCGCTGCGCCTGCTGGAGCTGCCGCGCGACGTCGGGGCCCACCCCGAGGACGGCAAGATGATCCAGGCCGGCATCGGCCGGTACGGGCCCTATGTCCTCCACGAGGGCACCTACGCCAACCTGGAGAGCGCCGACGAGGTGTTCGACGTCGGCCTCAACCGCGCCGTGGCGGTGCTGGCCGAGAAGCGGGCCGGCGGACGCGGCGCGCGCGGCCAGGCGGCGGCGCTGAAGGAACTGGGCAACCACCCGGAAGACGGCGCGCCGATCAAGATCCTGTCCGGCCGCTTCGGCCCCTACATCAAGCACGGCTCGACCAACGCCAACGTGCCGCGCGGCAAGGACCCGCTGGAGGTCACCCTGGAAGAGGCCGTCGGCCTGATCGCCGAGCGGGTGGCCAAGGGCGGCGGCAAGAAGCCGGTGAAGAAGGCGGCGGCCAAGAAGCCTGCGGCCGCCAAGAAGACCGGTGAGAAACCGCCGGCCAAGAACCCGGCCGAGAAGCGCATTGCCGGCAAGGCCGTGGTCGCCAAGAAGAAGGCGGCGGCGAAGAAGCCGACGGCCGCCTCCCTGGGCGTGACCAAGGTCGTGGGCAAGAAGAAGCCGGCGGCGAAGAAGGACTGACGCGCCCATCCGTCATCCCGGCCGAAGAGCCGGGACCCAGTGGCCACCCCGCCGGCCTTCGCGGCGGCGTCTGTCCACGTCGTCAACCCTGGGTCCCGGATCGGCTGCGCCGTCCGGGATGACGAATTATTTATAGGCGTAAAACGGGGATCGACAGAGCGTCCGGCGGCGTGACAGAGTTGGCTGTCACAACGAGGGTCGTCGCATGCGCAATCTCTTCCTCGCCGCCAGCGTGCTCGCGCTCGCCGCCACCGCCGCGTCTGCCCAGCAGCGCCAGCTTTCGGTCACCATCTACAACTCGGGCCAGAGCCTGGTGGAGGACATCCGGACCGAAAACCTGACCGCCGGCCGCCAGCGGATCGAGTTCAAGGACGTCTCGCCGCAGATCCGGTCGGAGACCGTCACCCTGTCGGCGCCCGGCATCTCGATCATCGAGCAGAACTTCGACTACGACCTGCTCAGCCCCCAGACCCTGATGGAAAAGGCCGTCGGCGAGACGGTGACCATCGTCCGCACCAACCCCGGCAACGGCCAGCAGACGACCGAACGGGCCAAGGTGCTGGCGGTCAACAATGGCGTGGTGCTGCAGATCGGCGACCGGATCGAGATCCTGCGCGAGGACGGCGTGCCGACCCGGGTGATCTTCGACAAGGCCCCCCCCGGCCTGCGCGCCCGCCCGACCCTGTCAGTGATGGTGGATGCGGCGCAGGGCGGCCCGCGCCCGGCCAAGCTGACCTACCTCACCAACGGCCTCGGCTGGAACGCCGACTATGTCGCCCTGTTCGACGAGAAGAACGGCAAGATCGACGTGCAGGGCTGGGTCACGCTGAGCAACAGCACCGGCGTCGACTTCGCCGACGCCGAGGTGCAGCTGGTGGCCGGCAACACCGGCGGCGACATCCGCTATTCGCCGCCGGCCGTGACCTCGGCCGGCACCCTGACCGGCACGGCCGTGCCGCTGGCCGACTTCTACCTCTACCCACTGACCGAGCGCACCACGATCGCCCAGAACCAGACCAAGCAGGTCAGTTTCCTGGATGTCATCGGCGCCCCGGCCCGCAAGGCCTACCGCGTCGACCTCGGCGGCTTCGGCAGCAGCGAACAGCCGATCGCCGCCGCCGTGAAACTGGAATTCGGCGGCCAGAGCGAGCCGCTTCCGGCCGGCACGGTGCGTTTCTATGTCCGTGACCGGCAGGGCGATCCCAAGTTCATCGGCGAGAACGAGATCGGCCACACCCCGGCCGGCAGCGACCTCTCCATCCAGACCGGCAACGCCTTCGACGTCACCCTGACCCCGACCGTGGTCACCACCGACAAACGCAGCACGACCAAGACCCGCTATGAGATGAGCTACGTCGTGCGCAATGCGCGGCCCGAGCCGGTGGTGGTCCAGGTGCGCCAGGGCGGCCTTGGCCGGGACGGCAAGCTGATCAAGGAAAGCCTGACCTCGAAGCGGCTCAACGCCCAGACCCTGCAATGGGACGTGCCGGTGGCCGCCAACGGCGAGACCACCCTGACCTTCACGGTCGACAGCGGCTACTGATCCCGTGCGCCGCGCCTGCCTGACAGCGCTGAGCGTCGCGCTGGCCCTGATGACGGGGCCCCTGATGGCGGCTGCCCCGGCGCAGGCCCAGGTTTCGGCCAGGCCGGACTCCGTGGCCCTGACCATCTACCAGGACCCCAATGGGTCCCGCGGCTATTTCGACGGCCGCTCGGGCCTGGCGCTGGTCACAGAATGGCGGACCATCGAGGTCCCGGCCGGCCAGAGCAAGATCACTTTCCGCGGCGTGGCGGCCGGCATCGTGCCGGCGACGGCGGCGCTGGACGGCCTGCCGGCCCAGATGGTCGAGCGCAACCAGGACTACAACCTGATGAGCCCCGGCTCGATCGTCGCCGCCGCCATCGGCGAGCCGGTCAGGCTGGTGCGGACCAACGCGGTCACCGGCGCCGAGACGGTGCGCACCGCCATCCTGCGCTCCGGCCCCAGGGGCGTTGTTCTGGAGGTGGACGGCGGCATCGAGGCGCTGGGCTGCAGCGGCGAGCCCGAGCGCATCGTGTTCGACAGGCTGCCGGACGGGCTGGCGTCGGAGCCCACCCTGTCGATGACCGTGCGGACGAAGACGGCGGGCGCCTACAAGGTGCGCCTGACCTATCTGGCCGTCGGGCTCAACTGGAAGGCCAACTACGTCGCCACCGTCCGCGCCGACGGCAAGACGCTCGACCTGACCGGCTGGATCACCCTCACCAACGACAGCGCCAGCAGCTTCACTGATGCGCCCACTCAGGTGGTGGCCGGCGACGTGGCCCGGAGCTGGCGCACGCGGGCGACGGTTGTCTACGGTCGGAGCAAGGAATCGGCCTGCTGGCCGACCGGCCTGAACTTCGCCTACGACGCCTATTCCGACGTCGTTGTCTTCGGCAACCGGATGGAACGCGCGCCGATGGCCATGGCGCCGCCCCCGCCGCCGCCGCCTCCAGCGCCACCACCGCCGCCGGCGGCCAAGGCGGAGCAGTCGGAGCTGGGCGACTACAAGCTCTACACCCTGCCCTACCCGACCACCGTTGCGGCGCGGCAGACCAAGCAGCTTCTGATGCTCGACGCCGACGGTGTCGCCTTCGATCGGGTCTATCGTTTCACCAGCTGGCCGGGCGCCACCTGGAACCCGGACCAGAAGGCCCTGCCCGTCCAGCTCATGCTGCGCATGAAGAACCGCAAGGAGACCGGGCTGGGCCTGCCGCTGCCGGGCGGCAACGCCATGATCGGCCAGGAGACCGGCGACGGCCGCCTGCTGGCCGGCGAGTTCCGGTTCGAGAACAGCGCCGTCGGCGCCCCCTTTGATCTGGTCCTGCAGAACTCCGCCCAGGTGCGGGTGACCCCCCGGCTGGTCAGCAAGACCTCGAAGGGCAAGCGCAAGACCGAGTGGCTCTATGAGGTGGAAGCCGAGAACACCACCGCCGCCCCGGCGGCCTTCGAATGGCGCCTGCAGGACATCGGCTACGTCTACAGGGTGACCGCCTCCAGCGTGAGGCCGGTGGCCCGTGACGGGGGCCGGGTGATGCCCGTGGTCCTGGCGCCGGGCGAGAAGCGGACCCTGCGTTACACCCTGCTCGTCACGCAGTAGGTGCGCTCATCGTCCTGGCGCGTTATGCCAGCACATGGCCAAGCCTCCCCCCAAGACGTCGAAGTCTCCCAAGCCCGTTCGCGCCCCCCAGGGTCTGCCCGACAAGGACACCCTGATCGCCTTCCTGCGCGACGCCGGCGAGGCGGCGAAGGCCGACATCGCCCGTCACTTCGGTCTCAAGGGCGCCGACCGCCGGGCCCTGCGCGAGATGCTGCGCGAGCTGGAAGCCAAGGGCGATCTGGGCAAGCGCGGCCGGCGCGGCTTCGCCGAGGCCGGGGCCCTGCCGCCGGTCGGGGTGGCCGAAGTGGTCGAGCGCGACACCGACGGCGACCTCTATGTCCGCCTCTCCAAGGGCGGCGACGACGCACCGCTCGCCCGCCTGGCCCCGGATGCGGCCGAGAAGACCGCCGGCGCCCCCGGGCTCGGCGACAAGCTGCTGGTCCGCTACGAGCGGCTCGAGAACGGCGAGATCGAGGCCCGGGTCATCAAGCGGCTGGGCCAGAGCGCGCACAAGATCCTCGGCGTGGTGCGCAAGGTTCGGCGCGAGATCCGGGTCGAGCCGGTGGATCGCAAGAGCCGCGATACCCTGCTGCTCAGCGAGTATGACGGCCGCGACCTGAAGGACGGCGACCTGGTCGTCGCCCAGATCCAGCTCAGCGGCCCGCGCGAACGCTATGGCCCCAAGAACGGCAAGCTGCTGGAGGTGGTCGGCCGGGAGGACGAGCCGCGCGCCGCCTCCCTGATCGCCATCCATGCCCACGGCATTCCGACGGGCTTCAGCCCGCAGGCGGAGGCCGAGGCCGAAGCGGCGCAGGAAGCCACGCTGAAGGGCCGCGAGGACCTGCGTAACCTGCCGCTGATCACTATCGACCCCTCCGACGCCCGCGACCACGACGACGCCGTCTTCGCCCATCCCGACGACGACGCCCGCAACGAAGGCGGCTGGGTGGTCTGGGTCGCCATCGCCGACGTCGCGGCCTACGTCCGCCACGGCACGGCGCTGGACGCCGAGGCGCGCGAGAAGGGCAACTCCACCTACTTCCCCGACCGGGTCGAGCCGATGCTGCCCGAGCGGCTGTCGGCCGGGCTCTGCAGCCTGCGTCAGGGCGAAAACCGCGCCACCATGGCCGTGCGCATGGTCTTCGGGGCCGACGGCAAGAAACGCAGCCACCGCTTCGTGCGCGGCCTGATGCGGTCTGCGGCCAAGCTCTCCTACGAGCAGGCGCAGGCGGCCATCGACGGCCAGCCGGACGACCAGACCGGGCCGCTGCTGGACAGCATCCTCAAGCCCCTGTGGGCCGCTTATCACGTCATGCTCAAGGGCCGCCGCGCCCGCTCGCCCCTCGGCATCGAGAGCGACGAGCGCCGCATCCGCTTCAACCCGGAAGGCGAGATCGTCTCCATCGAGCGTCGCCGCAGCCTGGAGGCCCACCAGCTCATCGAGGAGATGATGGTCCAGGCCAACGTCTGCGCCGCCGAGACCCTGGAGCAGAAGAAGACACCGCTGATCTACCGCGTCCACGACACCCCCTCGATGGAGAAGATGCAGTCGCTGGGCGAGTTCCTGGAGACGCTGGGCATCCCTTGGAGCAAGGGCGAGGCCCCGCGCACCGACCGCTTCAACAAGCTGCTGACAGAGACCCGCGAGGGGCCGCACGCCCCGATCGTCAACGAGGTGGTCCTGCGCACCCAGATGCAGGCCCATTACAACAGCGACAACATCGGCCACTTTGGCCTGAACCTGGCCAAATACGCCCACTTCACCAGCCCGATCCGGCGCTATGCCGACCTGATCGTCCACCGGGCCCTGATCCGGGCGCTTGGCCTGGGCGACGACGGCCTGACCGACGGCGACATCAGCCAGATCAAGGATACGGCCGAGAAGATCACCTTCGCCGAACGCCGCAGCATGGCCGCCGAACGCGACGCCACCGACCGCTATGTCGCCAGCTTCCTGGCCGACCGGGTGGGCGCGACCTTCCCGGGCCGCATCACCGGCGTGACGCGGTTCGGCCTGTTCGTCCGCCTGGAGGAGACCGGCGCCGATGGCCTGGTTCCGGTCTCGACGCTGGGCGAGGAATACTTCGTCCACGACGAGCGCCTGCACGCCCTGGTCGGCGAACGCTCCGGGGCCCGCTGGCCGCTCGGCATGGCGGTCGAGGTCAAGCTGCGGGAGGCGACGCCGGTGACCGGCGGGCTGCTGTTCGAGATGCTCTCGGAACCGGTCAAGGCCGACCCCAACGCGCCCAGGCCCCGGCTCGGCGTCCGCCGCCAGTTCAAGGACGGCGGCAATACCCGCGGCGGTCCGCCCCGCAAGGGCGGCCCGGGCTTTTCGCGGAGTCCTGGAAAGCCCGGCAAGGGCGGGAAAAGGCGGTAGGCCCTCCCCTTCACGGGTGGGGGTTGCGAACGGCGCTGCTTCGCTGTCCCATGAGGCCAAATCTCGGGGGCAAGATCATGAAGCGGTACGCATTCCTCTCAGCCTGTCTCACGCTCGCCCTCGCGGTCCCGGCGCTGGCCAACGACTCCACCGCCGAACTTGCCGCCGGCGGGCTGATCCTGAAGACCACCGACAGCATCGAGATGCGGTCCGAGGACCTCTTCATCAGCCAGAAGGAGGTGGTCGTGAAGTACCGCTTCCAGAACACCTCCGCCGCCCCGGTCAGCACCCTTGTCGCCTTCCCCATGCCCGACATCGGCGGCGAAGGCTTCTTCGAGAGTGACAACGGCCTGCCGAGCGACGACGCCACCAACCTCCTGCAGTTTAACACCCTGGTCGACGGCAAGCCGGTGAAGGCCCAGGTCGAGCAGAAGGCCCTGGTCAAGGGCGTCGATCGCACCGCCTGGCTCAAGGCCCGTGGCATTCCGCTGGCCGCCCATCGGCCCGAAGCCGGCAAGGCGCTCGACGCCCTCGGCAAGGCCGACAAGGACGAGGCGGTGCGCCTGGGCATCGCCTGGATCAGCGAGTACGACGCCGGCAAGGGGTGGGAGTCGCATGCCGAGCCAGCCTGGGTGCTCAAGACCACCTTCTACTGGACCCAGGTCTTTCCGGCCGGCAAGGTCGTCGAGGTCGAGCACCGCTACATCCCCGCCGTCGGCGGCAGCGTCGACACCATCGTCGGCATGTCCTCGCCCGACAATCCGGAGTTCCAGACCAGCATCGACGCCGAGCGCAAGCGCTACTGCGTCGATCAGAGCTTTCTGACCGCCATGAAAACCAGGGCCGCCAAGGCCGAGGGCTCGATGAGCGGCTATACCGAAAAGCGCATCGGCTATGTTCTGAAGACCGGCGCCAACTGGGCCAAGCCGATCGGTGACTTCCGCCTGGTGATCGACAAGGGCGCCGCCGACAACCTGGTCAGCTTCTGCGCCACCGGCGTGAAGAAGATCGCCCCGACCCGGTTCGAGGTGGTGAAGAAGAACTACACGCCCACCAGCGACCTGCAGATCCTCATCCTGGAGCCGATCCGGGTCGAGTAGGTTGCCTGTGCGCCGGTTGTTGGGTCACGGTCGTTGATTTGTCGCCCTGATGGCGGCTTGATGTCGTCCCGCGGGCCCCTATCGGGCCACCTTTAGTCGTTGTTTTTATTGTGTATTTTTAGGATGGACCCTGCTAGAATGATAGCTTCGTCGTTGCCGGCGCCTTCCGCTACGACAGACTTCCCCCAGCGCCGCCGGGGCCTAAACTATCCCGATGACGAAGCCGATCCTCGACCCTAACTATGACCCCCGCAGCGACGGCGCCATGCGCGACGGCGGCAAGGCCATTCGCCCCCGTCATGCGGCGACCCTGATCGTCGTGCGGCGCGACGCGGTCAAGCCGCGCCTGCTGATGGGGCGGCGGGCCAAGGGCCATGCCTTCATGCCGTCCAAATGGGTGTTCCCCGGCGGCCGGGTCGACCGGGGCGACTTCACAGCCCCTTCGGCGAGCGAGCTCGACCCTGAGGTCGAAAACAAGCTGGCCCTGACCCTGCGCCACAAGTCCCCCGCCCTGCCCCGCGCCCTGGCCATGGCGGCGGTACGGGAGACCTTCGAGGAGGTCGGCCTGCTGCTGGCCAAACCGGCGCCCACCCGGCCCGGCGTCGGCGCCTGGCGTGAGTTTCTGGCCCAGGGGGCGGCGCCCGACCTAGCGGCCCTGACGTTCGTCGCCCGGGCCATCACCCCGCCCTACCGCCCGCGCCGCTTCGACGCCCGCTTCTTCATGGCCGACGCCGAGGCCCTGGTCAGCCTGGAGCGCCAGCCCGACTGCGGCGAGCTGGACGAGATCGCCTGGGTCGATCTCGACGAGGCCCTGGCCCTGGACCTGCCCAACATCACCCGCTTCGTCGTCGCCGAGGTGGCTGAACGCCTCAAGGGCGCCGAGCGGCCCGCCCCCTTCATGCGCTTCCTGCAAGGCGCCCGCCGGCTGGACTACCTGTGACCGAACCCAAGCCCCTCCCCGTCCGGCCAAGGCATGCGGCCAGCCTGATCCTGCTGCGGGGCTCCGGGCCCAGGGCCGAGGTGCTGATGGGCAAGCGTCCCCGCAAGTCGCGGTTCGCCCCGGACGTCTTCGTGTTTCCGGGCGGCGCGGTCGATCCGGCCGACCGTCAGCGGCCCAGGCACCTGTCGCCGCTCTGCACCCGCCTGACCCATGCGCCGGGCCGCCTGGCCGGCGCCCTGGCGGCGGCGGCGGTGCGCGAGACCGTCGAGGAAACGGGCCTCACCCTCCCCGATGATGCGCCCCTGACCCTGGCCGCCCGGGCCATCACCCCGACCAACAGCCCGGTCCGCTTCCACGCCCGCTTCTTCCGCGCCGACGCCGCCGACATGACCGGAACCCTGGCCGACAGCGATGAGCTTTCCGAGTTGGCCTGGCGCCCGCTGCCGGTCGCCAGGGCCCTGCCCCTGTTCGACATCACCGAGGCCATCCTCGACGCCCTGATGGCCGACGACCCGCCGTTCCTGTTCACCTACCGGTACGGCAAGGCGCGGCTGAAGACCCTGATCTAGGGGAGCGGTTTCGTCAGGTCGAACTCGACCCGGAAATGGCGGTTCGGCCGGCGGAGCTCATAGACGTAGACCTTGTCGGTCACCTCGACGGCCCAGACGTTGGTCACCGAGGCCGGGTTGCCCTTTTCCTGGAACAGGGTCTTCGAGAAGGCGTCCGCCGGAAACTCCTGCCTGAGCGCCGAGCCGGGGGTGGCGGTGTCGCCTCCGTACTGCGAGAGCACGTCCTCTGTCCCGTCCTCGTGACGGTGATCGTGCTTGAGCCGCAATTGGGTCGGGCTGACCCGGGTTATCACCCAGGTGCGGGAGCGGTCCTCGCCCACGGAGAAGGGGATTCGCACCTCGTCCCTGGAACAGGTCGCGACTCGCATGACAAGCCGCTTGTCGGCGAAGTCCTTGTCGGCGGGGTCCGTCGTGACGACCAGGCCCTCGAAGCTCTTGCCGCAAAGGGCCTTCAGGCTGTCGAAAAACTGGCCCTGGGCGGGATTTCCGGCCCAGGCGGGGCTGAATCCGGCAAGAACGAGGGCGGCGGTGATGAGGATGTGCTTCATCCTGCAACCCTATGCGCCAGAGGCGTTGACTTCCAGCGATCCATGCGTATGTTCCGCGCCTCGCGAGAATTCGGCCCTGCGGCCATGAGGATATTGCTATGGCCAAACCGGCATCCATCAAGATCCGCCTGAACTCCACGGCGGATACCGGCTTCTTCTACGTCACCAAGAAGAACGCCCGCACCAAGACCGAAAAAATGGTCCTGAAGAAGTACGACCCCGTCGTGCGCAAGCACGTCGAGTTCAAGGAAGGCAAGATCAAGTAGGCTGCGAAGCCACGCTTGATCCAAGCCTGTTTGCGAACGCCCGGCCTCACCGCCGGGCGTTTTGCTGTTAGGGGGTTAGCGCTTGCCCTTGGGCGGCCGGGTGCCGATGAACGGCTTCTGGGTGGTCGGCAGGCTCCAGAACAGCCCCAGCACCGCCAGGCCGAGCAGGCCCAGCATGGCGACGGTGATCAGGGTCAGGTGCGGCGTGTAGCCTTCGCCGGGCAGGGTTTCGACATGGCGGAAGGTCGATCCCCAGAGAACCACCAGCATACCGCCCCAGCCGGCGCTGAGCATGCGGGCCCGGGTACTGCTGCTCTCGCGCAGCACCAGCAGGCCGGCGATGGTCAGCGCGACGCCGATAAGCAGGTCATCGACCCAGAAAGGCCACCAAAGGCTGCTGATCGCCTGCCTCACGACGCAGGCCGCCACGGCGACCGGGCCGAGACAAACCGCGATCCAAGCGGACCTTGTACGAGTTTCCATCCCGCGCCCTTCTCCAATACGCCGTCAAGTTGCGCAATCGACGTCCGCGACTCTTCGCTTCCGGTGTATGTCAGCCCGCTGATAAATCCAGAGGATACTGCCCCCGCTCTGGGCATGGTCTGTCGAGACGACGACCAACCTGTGGATTGACACCTCGGTTCTCTCGGCTCCGGCTGTGCGCCGCAGTTCAGGCCGCGCGCGCGATCACCCGGTTGCGGCCGGCGTGCTTGGCCTCGTAGACCGCCCCGTCAGCCCGCTTGAGCAGGGTCTCGGGGGTGTCGAGGTCTGTAACGGTGCTGGCCACACCAACCGAGATGGTCACGGTCAGAAGCTCCTTGCCGCCCGCCACCCGGAACGGCGAGCCGGCCACATGCAGACGGATGCGCTCGGCGATCCGCTCGGCGTCGGCCAGGCGGGTGCCCGGCATGATGACCGTGAACTCCTCGCCGCCGTAGCGGCAGGGCAGATCGACGGCCCGGACGTTGGTCGCCAGCCGCACCGCGAACTCGCGCAGCACCTCGTCGCCGGCGTCATGGCCGAAGCTGTCGTTGATCTTCTTGAAGTGGTCGATGTCGATCATCAGGGCGGCCACCGGCTCGCCCCCCATGCTGGCCCGCTTCACCAGGGCGGCCAGCTGGGTTTCCATGTAGCGGCGATTGTGCAGGCCGGTCAGCTGGTCGGTCACGGCCAGTTCCAGCGAATGGTCGAGGTTCTGGCGCAGGAAGTCGGTGTAGCGCTTGCGCTTGATCTGCGTGCGGGCCCGCGCCGACAGCTCTTGCGGATCGATGGGCCGGGTCAGGATGTCGTTGACGCCGATCTCGAGCGCCTTGACCAGGCGCGGCCGGTCGTCGGGATCGACGATGACCAGCACCGGCACACTACGGCTGGCTTCGTCAGAACGCAGGGCCGCGCAGAAGCGCAATCCGTCGAAAGCCTTGGCGGCGGCGTTGACGATGATGATGTCGACCGGCCCCCGGGCCGTCTGCAGAGCCTTGTCGTAGTCGCTCTCGACGACCGGCCGGTGCTCGACCGCCAGTTCGGCGGCGACCCGCTGGGACTGGCGCTCATTGTCGTCGACAATCAGGATGCGCCCGCCCACGCCGCCCAGGCGCGCGGCGGCGCCGGCGATAACGCCCATGCGGCGGCCCGACTCCTCGCGCTGGCGCAGTTCGTCGATGACCAGTTTCAGGCGGGTGAGGCTGCGCACCCGCGCGAACATCATCACGTCATCGATCGGCTTGGTCAGGAACTCGTCGGCCCCGGCCTCGAGGCCCTCGATGCGATCCGCCCGGCCGTCCAGCGCCGTGACCAGCACGACGGGGATATGGCGGGTTTCTGGATCGTCCTTGAGTCTGCGGCAGACCTGAAACCCGTCCATGCCCGGCATCATGACGTCGAGCAGGACGATGTCCGGCTTCTCGGCGGCGGCGATGGCCAGCGCCGTCGGTCCGTCACAGGCGGTCAACACCTCGTAGTACTCGGCCGTCAGCTTGGCCTCGAGCAGGCGAACGTTCGCCTCGATATCGTCGACTACGAGAATGCGTGCACTCATCGCCCTACCCCAGGAAGCGGCGGATGGTGTCCAGGAAGTGGGACACCGAAATCGGTTTGGAGATGTAGGCCTCGCAGCCGCCCTCGCGGATACGCTCCTCATCGCCCTTCATCGCAAAGGCGGTGACGGCGATGACCGGAATATGACTCAGCTCGTCATCTTCCTTCAGCCATTTGGTCACTTCCAGGCCGCTGATCTCGGGCAGCTGGATGTCCATCAGAATCAGGTCGGGCCGGTGTTCACGGGCCAGCGACAGCGCCGACAGTCCCTCGCGCGTCTGAAGGGTTTCGTACCCTTGCGCGTCAAGCAGGTCGTGGAAGAGCTTCATATTGAGCTCGTTATCCTCGACGATGAGGACCTTCTTCGCCATCTAGCGTTCGACCTTAAGACCGGTTGTGTGGGAAAAAGACTCACGTCGGTCTGTTTCCATGGGTGCAGATCGCACGAATATCCTTAAGCCTGCGCTAATCGTGACCGACCTCAAAACCCTCTCCGCCGCCGAGGCCGCCCAGGCCGTCCCCGTCGATCCGGCTCGGCCGCTGCTGATCGTCGACGTCGACGAGGTGCTCGCCCACTTCATGCAGGGCTTCGAGACCTTCGTCGGCCGCCACGGTTACGAGATGCGGATCGACCGCTTCGCCCTGTTCCAGAACGTCTACAAGGCCGGCTCTGACGAGAGCGTGGACATGGCGACGGGCAAGGTGCTGTTCGACGACTTCTTCCGCGACGGGGCAGACGACCTGGCGCCGGTGGACGGCGCGGCGGCGGCGCTGGATCGGCTGAGCGCCGAGATGACCGTGCTGATCCTGACCAACGCCCCCGATCACGGCCGGTCCGCCCGCATGGGCTGGCTGCGGACCCACGGCCTGCACTACCCCATGATCATCAACAGCGGCCTCAAGGGGCCGATCGTCCGCGACCTGGCGGCGCGAACGACCGGCAAGGTCGGTTTCATCGATGACCTGCTGCCCAATCTTGAGTCTGTTGCGTCGGATGCTCCGGATGTCGTGCGTTTCCAGATGATCGCCGACGAGCGGTTGCGCCCCTATGCCCCGACCGATCCGGCGCGCCATGTCTGGGCGGACGACTGGGTCGGCATGGAGCCGGCGATCCGGCAGCGGATGCTGGGCTAGCTTCGCTCCAGGGTGACTATTTCGGGTTGTCCATCAGATAAATCCCGTGTTCGTTGACTCCCGTTCGCGGGCAACGTCATAGTGCGGACCGCGGGCCGGACAGGCCGCACGCAACAGTCTGCTTTGCTCCACACACCAGCCTAAAGGGCGCGGCGCCCATGTCGCGTAGGGGGATCAGCCATGTCCACGCCGCAAACCGCCCAGGTCTTCATCACCAACACCACCGATGGAACGGCCCAGATCCAGCTCTGGCACAACAACAGCGACTACGGCACCGAGAGCGCGACCTGGACGGCCGCGCCGGGCCAGACGGTCGGGCCGCTGACCGTGCATTTCAACACCGGTTGGGGCTCCTTCACCGTCCTCGACTACTGGGCCTGCGAGATCGTCGTCACCGGCGGATCGACGCCCGGCCGCTTCGAGAGCACGGGGATCCTGCAGTACTCCAGCTGGAAGGAATACCAGCTGCAGGGCAAGGACGCCGGCCAGAACCTGATGTTCACGGTCAGCAGCACCAGCTTCTTCATCAACCTGAAGTCCGGCGGCGGCTCCACGCCGATGAACCCGGTGTCGCGCGTGCAGGCGCAGGCCTGGCTGACCAACAACACGGGCGGCAACGCCACCCTGACCCTGTTCCACAACAACAGCACCGACGGCACGCAAAGCGCCACCTGGACGGCGGCGCCCGGCCAGGTCGTGGGGCCGCTGACCGTCTATTTCCGGGTCGGCCTGAACGTCGGGGCGGTGCTCGACTACTGGGCCGTCAAGGCGGCGGTGAAGGATGGACCCAACCCCGGCATCTACACCTCCAGCGGCTTCGCCAGCATGACCAACTGGAAGGAATGCCAGCTGCAGCAGGCCGACGTGAACCAGAACCTGCCGCTGACGGTAAACCTGAGCAGCTTGGCCATCAACCTGCCCTCCGGCGGCTGCTCGGCCGGGATGGTCAAGACCGGCCCCTATACCCTGATCGACAACGTCTTCGTGCTGATGCTGGAGAACCATTCGTTCGAGAACGTCTTCGGCCAGTCGGACATCGCCGGGATAACCCGCGCCCCGCCCGGAACGACCAACAGCTATGACAGCAGCAACTACCCCAACAGCCCGAACCCGGCGATCGTGCAGAACGACCCGGTCGGACCCAACGCCCCGTTCGCCATGCCGACCGACCCGGGCCACGAGTGGTTCGACACCCTGGAACAGCTGCTCGGGCCGGAATGGGGCGTGCAGTATAGCGGGCCGAACAAGCAGACCCGCACGCCCTGGACCCCCTACAACCAGCCGGTGGTGAACACCGGGTTCGTCAGCAACTACGCCACCACGGTCACCGAGATCACCTCGAACAATCCCAGCAAGCCGACCTCGACGGAGTACGGCGATCCGATGCTGGGCTTCACCACCCAGTCCGATCTACCGGTGATCTACGCCCTGGCGACGCAGTTCGCGATCTGCGACTCTTGGCACGCCTCGGTGCCGGGGCCGACCTGGCCCAACCGCTTCTTCGTCCACGGCGCCTCATCGGGCGGCTGGGCAGACTCCCCAAGCAGCCTGCAGACCGTGGCCTGGGAAACGCCGGGCGGTGGCTTCGTCTATCCAAGCAAGGCCTCGATCTACGACCGGCTGTCGGCGGCCGGGCTGTCGTGGCGGGTCTATGTCGACGAGAACGGGCCGGTGTTCGGCGGCATCCCGCAGGTCGCGGCGCTGCAGGGCATCACCTACAAGGTCAACACCAACAGCTTCGGCAGCTTCGCCCAGGATGTGCAGGGCCCCTACCCCTACGCCTACACCTTCATCGAGCCCAACTACGGCGACACCACCGGCGGCTCCTACACAGGCGGCTCATCGCAGCACCCTATGGATTCGATGGCCGGCGGCGAGGGCCTGATCAAGGCCACCTACGAGGCGATCCGCAATTCGCCGCTGTGGGAACGCAGCCTCCTGATCATCACCTATGACGAACACGGCGGCTTCTACGACAGCGTCCAGCCGACCAAGGCCCCGACGCCCAATGACCGCAGCCCGCAGGACCTGAAGATCAACAGCGGCGGCTTCCTGTTCGACTGGTACGGGGTGCGGGTGCCGGCGGTGCTGGTCTCGCCGCTGATCCCCAAAGGGGTGGTCGACAAGACCCTCTACGATCACGCCTCGGTGCCGGCGACCTTGGAGGCCCTGTTCGGCCTGGCGCCGATGACCGCCCGCGACGCATCGGCCAACACCGTGCTGGCCCAGCTGTCGCTGGCGACCCCGCGTACCGACTGCCCGACCGTCCTGCCCGCCGTCGCGCCCGAGCCGCCGCGCGCCGTCCCGGCCGCCGATCCGAACGCGCCGCTGCCGACGGCCGGAAACACCATCGGCTTCATCAAGGTGCTGGCCAAGACCGACGTCGAGCTGGCGCGGGGCGATCCGGCGGAGGTGGCGGCGATCGAGGCGCAGGTCGCCGCGATCACGACCGTTGGCGAGGCCGAAGCCTATGGACGGCAGGTGATCGCCAAGGCGGCCGCAGCCCAGGCAGCGGCCAATCCGGCCGCGACCGCGCCGCCGCCGAGACCTCCGGCGGACTCATGAAGGCGCGCCAAGTGCCGGCGCCCGCCTTCAGGCCGGGTTGAGCACGCCGTCCGCCAGGACGTCGATATGGCGGGCGATCAAGGCCTCCAGCTCGACCCATGGAAAGCCCGGCCGGGCGATCAGCAGGGAGGCCAGGCCATGCAGGCCGGCCCATAGCGATTGAGTCAGCAGCGGCTCGTCTCCGGGCCGGGTCATGCCCGCGGCGATGAACCGGGCGACCTGGGCGCGGAAACTGCCGAACGCTTCCAGCCCCGCCGCCATCGCGCGCTCGTTGGCGTCGTCCAGGCCCGCGCGCGCCTTTTCGATCATGAAGGCCACCCGGTAGGCGTCGGGTTGCTCGAGGCCGAAGTCGATATAGACCCGGCACAACCGTTTGAAGCTGTCTCGACTGGGGACAAGGCCGTCAGTCGCCGTCTCCACCCGGGCGCGCAACTGGAAAAACGCCTCCTCGCACAACACGGCGGTGATCTCGTCGCGGCTGGGGAAATAGGCGTAGAGCGCCGGCTGAGAAATGCCGGCGGCCGCCGCGATATCCCGGGTCGAGACCGCATGGATGCCCCGGGCGGCGTAGAGGGCCAGCGCCGCATCCAGGATCTCCTGGCGGCGCTCAGCGCCCTGGCCCTTGGCCTTGCGGGGTGAACGGACGATGGCGGACTTCATGGCCTAACTCTTACGCCGCAGGCTGCCTTGACAACAGTCGATAATCGATCACTGATAACTTATCATTGATCAATAACTGACGTGTGGCTCTTGAAACTGCCCTTGATCGCGGTCGGTATCCTGACGATTGGACTGACCGCTTGCGGGGGCAAGTCGGCGGAACCCGCCGCGCCGCCGCCCCCCGCGGTCGAAACGGCCACCGTTGAGGCGGCAGGCGGCGGAAACGGACTCACCCTGTCCGGCACGCTCGAGCGCCGGCGCGAGATGACCCTCTCTTTCCGCATCGCAGGCGTCATCACCAACCTGTCGGTGGACGCCGGTGACACCATTGCCTCCGGCCAGGTGCTGGCGCGAATCGATCCCGCCGCTGTCGACGCCCGTCAGCAACAGGCCGAGGCCGAGCTGGAGCGCAGCCGCCGCGACCTGCGCCGGGATCAGACCCTGTTCGACAAGGGCTACGTGAGCGGCCAGCGACTGGACGACCGGCGCAGCGCGGTGAAGGCCGCCCAGGCCGCCTATGACTCCGCCGCTTTCGATCGCCGCTGGGCCCGGCTGACCGCGCCGGCCGGCGGCGTGGTGCTGGAGCGCCTGGCCCAGAGCGGCGAAGTGGTTCAGCCGGGTCAGGCGGTGCTGCGAATTGCCGACCTGTCCAGCCCCCTGGTCTTGAGGGTTCCCGTCGCCGATCGTGACCTGGGCTCTATCGCCGTCGGCCAGACCGTCCAGATTACGGTCGATGCCCTGCCGGGGCAGATGCTGACAGGCCGGGTGGTCAAGATCGGCCAGGCGGCGGACCCGGCCACCGGCGCCATTCAGGTCGAGGTCGAACTGCCGGGACGACCGGACCTGCGCAGCGGACAGACCGCCAAGGCCGGCTTCGGCGCACCAACGGCTACAGGGGACTTCGTCCGGGTGCCGGCGGAGGCCATTCTGGAAGCCAATGGCGAACGCGCCTTCGTCTTTCGCCTGGAAGCCGGCAAGGTGCGGCGCACCGAGGTCTTCTTCGCCGGCTTCGATGGCGATTTCGCCCGCGTCAAAGGCCTGTCGCCGGGAGCCCGCGTGGTCACCGCCGGCGCAGGCTTTGTTTCTGATGGCGAGACGGTGCGCGTCGCCGACGCCGCCGCCCTGGCCGGCGCCGTCAAATGAGGTTTGACCTCGCCGGCTTCGCGGTCCGCCGCTGGCAGTTCACCCTGGTCGCCTTCGCCCTGCTGACGGCGCTCGGGGTCAACGCCCTGTTGTCGACACCGAGATCCGAAGATCCGCATTTCCCGCTGCCCATCGTCGTCGTCCAGGCGGTGCTGCCCGGCGCCGAGCCATCGGAGATGGAGCAACTGGTCGCCGACCCCATCGAGGAGGCGATCGATGGCCTGGACGCTGTCACGCGTATCGAGTCGACCAGCCAGGACGGCGTCGCCGTCATCACCACGGAATTCAGCTGGGACATCGATCCGGAGCGCAAGTACGACGAGGTCGTCCGTGAGGTGAACGCCCTGCGCGGGACCCTGCCCGACGGTCTGGCGCGGCTGGAAGTGCGCCGCGCCCGGACCACCGAGGTGGCCATCGTCCAGGTCGCCCTGACCAGCGAAAGCCTGCCTATGCGCCGGCTTGAGAAGGCGGCGGACAAGCTGCGCGAACGGCTGGCGCGTGTGCCGGGCGTGCGACAGGCCCGCTACTGGGGCGTCCCGGCCTCAGAGGTGCGGGTGAGCCTCGACCTTGCCAGGCTGGCGGCTCTCAAGTTGCCGGCCACGGCCGTCACCGACGCCCTGCGCGCCCGAGGGGCCGAGGCCCCTGTCGGGGCGGTGCAGGCCGGGGACCGGCGGTTCAACGTCAAGACCGGCGGCGCCTTCGAAGACCTGGCGTCGGTCGGCGACACCCCGGTGCGCAGCGTCGCGGGCGAGGTCGTTCGGGTCCGGGACGTGGCGCAGGTCGCCTGGGCGCAGGACGAGCCGACCCACCTGACCCGCTTCAACGGCAAACGCGCGGTCTTCGTCACCGTGACCCAGAAGGATGGAGAGGATGTCGGCAAGATCACCGCCGCCGTCCGCGCCGCCCTGGACGAGCATGAGAAGGTGCTGCCCGCCGGGGTCCGGCTCGAGCGGGCCTTCTTCCAGTCCGAGAACGTAGACCACCGGCTGGGCAATCTGTTCCGCGATTTCAGCATCGCCCTGGCGCTGGTGCTGATCACCCTGTTGCCGCTCGGGTTCCGCGCCGGTGTTGTGGTGATGGTCTCTATCCCCCTGTCGCTGCTGATCGGCCTGGCCATCCTCCAGGCCCTCGGCTTCACGCTGAACCAGCTGTCGATCGCCGGCTTCGTGCTCTCGCTTGGACTGCTGGTCGACGACAGCATTGTGGTGGTCGAAAACATCGCCCGGCGCATGCGCGAGGGCGAGGACCGTGTTTCGGCGGCGATCAACGGGACGCGCCAGATCGGCCTGGCGGTTGTCGGCTGCACGGCTGCGCTGATGCTGGCCTTCCTGCCGCTGATGGCGCTTCCTGATGGCTCCGGCGCCTACATCCGCTCCCTGCCGGTGACCGTGCTGGCCACGGTCGGTGCGTCGCTGCTGGTTGCCCTGACGATCATCCCCTTCCTCTCCAGCCGCCTGCTGTCGCCGCATGAAGACCCCGAGGGGAACAGGCTCCTGCAGGCGATCAACGGAGGCATCCATCGGTTCTATGCGCCCATCCTGCATCGGGCGCTGGCCCGGCCGATCCTCGCTCTGGTGCTGATCCTTGGCCTCTGCCTGACGGCCGTACCCATGGTGCGCGCAATTGGGTCCAGCCTGTTCCCGCCGGCCGAGACGCCCCAGTTCCTGGTCAGGATCGAGCTGCCCGAGGGGACCGCCCTGGCCCGCACAGAACAGGCCCTGCGCTTCGTAGAAGGCCGGCTCGCCCGCGAGCCCGAGATCGCCTGGCGCGCCGCCAACCTCGGCCGGGGCAATCCTCAGATCTTCTACAATCAGCAGCAACGCGAGCACAGCAACAGCTTTGCGGAGGTCTACGCCTCGCTGAAGGCCTGGCAGCCCGGCAAGAGCGAGGCGGTGATCGCCCGCCTGCGCGGCGAGTTCGCCCGCTACCCCGGCGCCCGCATCACCGTCATCCTGTTCGAGAACGGCCCGCCGATCGAGGCTCCCATCGCGGTCAGGCTGACCGGCGAGGACCTGTCGGTGCTCAAGGCCGCCGCGTCCAGGGTCGAACAGATCCTCAAGAGCACGCCGGGCGCCCGGGACGTGAACAACCCCCTGCGCCTCGACCGCACCGACCTCGATCTCGGCCTGGACGAAGCCAAGGCCGCCGCGCTCGGCGCCCCGGCCGGCTCGGTGCGCCGGGTCGTCCGGCTGGCCCTGTCGGGGGAGGAGGCGGCGCGCTTCCGTGACGACGACGGCGACGACTATGCGGTGCGGGTGCGGCTGCCGATGTCCCAGGCCGGGGTTGGCGACCGGAACGACCTCTCGGCCCTGTCGGCCATCTATGTTCCGACCAGCGGCGGGGAAGCCACGCCGCTTTCAACCCTCGCCTCGCCACGACCCAGCGTCAGCCCGGCCCGCATCGATCGCTACGATCGCGAGCGGACGGTGACGGTAACCGCCTACGTCGAGGACGGCGCCCTGACCTCGGCGGTCAGCGGAGCCGCGACGGACCGCCTCGACGCCCTGGCCCTGCCGCCCGGCCATCGGCTTGCCTATGGCGGCCAGGCCGAGGCGCAATCGGAAAGCTTCGCCGGACTGGGCGCGGCGATCACCATCGCCATCTTCGGGATCCTGGCGGTTCTTGTCCTGGAGTTTGGCCGCTTCAAGAGCGCCCTGGTCGTGGCAGGCATCACGCCGCTCGGCCTGTTCGGCGCCGTGACGGCCCTGTGGCTGACCGGCAATTCGCTCTCGTTCACGGCGGTGATCGGCATCATCGCCCTGATCGGCATCGAGATCAAAAACTCGATCCTGCTGGTCGACTTCACCGAGCAGTTGCGGCGCGAGGGCATGCCCCTGCGGGCGGCGATCGAACGCGCCGGCGAGGTACGTTTCCTGCCGGTGCTGCTGACCAGCGTGACGGCCATCGGGGGTCTGATCCCGCTGGCGCTGGAGCGATCGGGCCTCTACTCGCCCCTGGCGATCGCCATTATCGGCGGCCTGATCTCCTCGACCCTGCTGTCACGCATCGGCACGCCGGTGATGTACTGGCTGACGGCGCGCGGCGAGGAGAAGTAGGCAAGGCCCCTCGGCGTCGCTGGATGGCGCGCGCCGCAACCGGGGTCCGCCGAACTGGCGAGCCGGCCAAGGCTCCGCAAGCGGCGGTCAGCCCTTCAACCGCGCCACCAGGCTGGACGTATCCCAGCGGTTTCCACCCAGCGCCTGCACCTCCGCATAGTAGCCATCGACCAGCCTGGTCATCTCCAGCGTGGCGCCCTTGGCCGCCGCCTCGTCGAGCACCAGGCCCAGGTCCTTGCGCATCCAGTCGACCGCGAAGCCGAAGTCGAACTTTCCCTGCACCATCGTCGCCCAGCGGTTGTCCATCTGCCAGGACTGGGCGGCGCCCTTGCTGATGGCGTCGAAGACGTTCTGCGGATCGACGCCGGCCTGGGCGCAGAAGTGGACCGCTTCGGCCAGACCCTGGACGACGCCGGCGATGCAGATCTGGTTGGCCATCTTGGCCAGCTGGCCGTGGCCAGGGCCACCGATGCGCTTGATGGCCTTGGCGTAGGCCCCGATGACCGGTTCGGCGCGGGCAAGCGCCGCCTCGTCGCCGCCGACCATGATGGTCAGCTGGCCGTTCTCGGCCCCCGCCTGGCCGCCGCTGACCGGAGCATCGAGGAAGGTTCGGCCTGTGGCTTCGGCCAGCTCGGCCATCTCGCGGGCGACCTTGGCAGAGGTGGTGGTGTGGTCGACGATGATGCCGCCCTCGGCCATCGACTGCAGGATTTCGGCGACCACGCCGCGAACGTCGTCATCATTGCCGACGCAGAGGGCGACAAGTTCAGCACCGTGGGTGGCGTGATGCAGCGTGTCCCCTGCCCGGCCGCCGTGGGTGTCCACCCAGCGCAGGGCCTTGTCCGGCGAGCGGTTGTAGACACTGACCTCATGCCCGGCCTTGGCCAGGTGACCGGCCATCGGGAAGCCCATGACTCCCAAACCGACAAACGCGACTTTCATTCCACCGCTCCAACTAAAGGAAACACCATCTTAACGCGCCCGCGCGAGGTTGCCCCCATCAAGGTTAAGCGGGGCGTGTAGCATGGCGATCGGGGGCGACCGGCCGATCCTCATCAAGAAGGTGAAAAAGGTTTCCGGCGGGGGTCACCACGGCGGCGCCTGGAAGGTGGCGTATGCCGACTTCGTCACCGCGATGATGGCCTTCTTCCTTCTGATGTGGCTGATCAACACCACCAGCCCGGAACAGAAGAAGGGCGTCGCCGACTATTTCGCTCCAGCCAGCGTCTCGGCCACCACCAGCGGCAACGGCGGCATCCTGGGCGGCACGGCCTTGGGCGACGACGGCTCCAAGGACCAGGGCTCTTCCGACATCGTCCAGAACATGGAACCGGAGTCGACGCCGACCGAGCGCTCCGACGACAAGGCCGGCGGCGAGCTGGCCCAGACCAGCACCGACACCCTGCGCAAGGAACTGGAACGCCGGGACGCCGAGAACTTCGCTTCCGCCGCCCAGAGCCTGCGCCAGGCGCTGCAGGACATGCCGGAACTGGCCGAGCTGTCCAAGCAGATCCAGATCGATGTGACCCCGGAAGGCCTGCGCATCCAGCTGGTCGACCAGGAAGGCCGCTCGATGTTCAAGGAGGGCATGGCCGCCCCCAATGACCGGGCCCGCATCCTGCTGCGCGCCGTCGCCAAGATCGTCAACCAGCTGCCCAACCGCGTGACCGTCAGCGGCCACACCAGCTCCAACGGCGACGGCAGCCGCTCCAGCGGCGACTGGTCACTGTCGGCGGCCCGTGCCGACCAGTCGCGGCTGATCCTGCAGGGCGCCGGCGTCGACGCCGACCGAATCTATCAGGTGTCGGGCAAGGCCAACTCGGACCCCCTGTACCCGGACGATCCCACGCTGGCCGGCAACAGACGCATCGCTATCGTGCTGTTGCGCGAAGCCCCCGTATTGCCGCCGGATCAGTAGATGCTTCGCTTGAACCCCTTGCGCGGCCGGGGTTCATGCCCCCTAATCTCCGTCCAATGGGCGGGCTCGCGATGCGGGTCCGAAGGGTTGGGCAGCCGAAGAGGCAGGCGAGTCGCGTGACGCATCATTTTCCAGCTTCCGGAAGAATGCGGTTCTTTCTGACCGCGGCGTCGCCCTGCCCCTACCTTCCCGGGCGTGAGGAGCGGAAAGTCTTCGCCCACCTGCCGCAGGCCGACGGCGCCACCATCAACGACAGCCTGACCCAGAGCGGCTTCCGCCGCAGCCAGAACATCGCCTACCGTCCGGCCTGTGAGCTTTGCAACAGCTGCACCTCGGCCCGGATTCCGGTGACGGACTACATCTTCACCCGCTCGGAGCGGAAGGTCCTGCGGCGGAACGAGGACCTGCGTCGCCATGTGGTCGAGGCCGAGGCCACCACCGAGCAGTTCGACCTGCTGCGCCGCTATCTCCTGACCCGTCACGCCGACGGCGGTATGGCCGAGATGACCTGGCCCGACTATGTGGCCATGGTCGAGGACACCACGGTCCGCACTCACATCGTGGAGTACCGCACGCCGTCGAAGGACCGCGGCCCCGGCGACCTCCTGGCCTGCGTTCTGATCGATGTGATGGGCGACGGCCTGTCGCTCGTCTACAGCTTCTACGATCCGGATCTGGCCAAGCGCAGCCTCGGCAGCTTCATCGTGCTCGACAACCTGATCCAGGCGGCGATGAACGAGCTGCCGCACGTCTATCTGGGCTATTGGGTGCCGGGCAGCGAGAAGATGACCTACAAGGTGCGCTTCTCGCCCCTGGAAATCCTGCGCCCCAACGGCTGGGGCCTGATTTCGGCCCGCGAGATCGCTCGCGCCCAGGCCATCCTCGACGCCAACAGGGCGGTCAAGGGTCCGGACATGCCGAAGCTGGGGCGCAAAGAGCCGCAGTTGCCGCAATAGGCGGGCTAACCCCAGGGACCTGAGACGGCCTCAGCCTCGGTCACCGGCAGGTCGCGACCGCCGGCATATTTCACCAGCGCCTCGATCCGCTTGGCGATCGGCGGGTGGCTGGCGAACAGTTCCATGACCCCCTCCTTGCCGTCGTCCAGGAACATGGCCCGGATCGAGTCCGGCCCGTCGATGTGAGCCTTGCCGCTGATCTTGCGCAGGGCGCCGATCATGGCGTCAGGGTTCTTGGTCAGCTCCACCGCCCCGGCGTCGGCGACATATTCCCGCGTGCGCGACAGCATCATCCGGATGACGATGGCCAGGATATAGCCCAGGGCGGCGACACCGAAGGCGATGAGCAGCAACAGGCCGGCGCCCTTGTTCTTGTCGGAACTGCCGCCGATGCGGCCAAACCGCATGGCCCGGAACATCACTTCGGCCAGCAGGGTGATGATGCCGGCGAACACCGCCGCGATGACCATGGTCCGCACATCCTTGTTGAGGATATGGGTCAGCTCATGGGCCAGCACGGCCTCGAGTTCGGGCCTGGTCAGGGTCTGCATCAGGCCGCGGGTGACGGTGACGCTGTACTGCTTCTGGTTCAGGCCGGTGGCGAAGGCGTTGAGGGCCTCGCTCTCGATGATGCGCAGAGACGGCGTCGGAAGACCGCGCGAAATACAGAGATTTTCCAACAGGTTGTAGAGCGCAGGCTCATCCTGTCGGGTGACGGCCCGGGCCCCGGTCACCAGGTCGATAATGGTCTGGTTGGCGAAGTAGGCGATGGCGAACCAGATCCCTGAAACCACCACAGCCAGTGGCAGCGAAATCACAAGAAGCTGGGTGGCGCGCGCCAGATCCCCGGGGATGGAGCCGGTCGAGGGCAGCACCCCTGCCCCCATCAACCCGACCGTAAGCGCCCAGATCAATCCGGTCAGCAGGACGGGAAAGCCGACCAGCAGGACGAGCGACCGCGTATTGTTGGCCTGGATGTGTGTGTAGAGGCCGACGGGCCCCATGGCTCTAGAACTTCACGGAGGGCGGGGCGGCGTCCATGGCGGCGCGGCTGTCGCTTCCCACGTCGTAGAGCGAGCGATCCTGACTGAAGCCGAACATCCCCGCAAACACCACGGCCGGGAAGCCGCGCCGGGCGGCGTTGAACTCGGCCACGGCGTTGTTGAAGAAGCGGCGGGCGGCGGCCAATTTGTTCTCCAGGTCAGCGAGCTGGTCCTGCAGGTTCAGGAAGTTGCTGTTGGCCTTGAGGTCCGGATAGGCCTCGGCCACCGCAAACAGCTGGCGCAGGGCGCCGCTGAGCACGCCTTCGGCCTGCACCTTCTGCTCGACCGTCGTGGCGCCGGCTGCCGCGTTGCGGGCGGCGATCACCGCCTCCAGCGTGCCCTTCTCGTGGGCAGCGTAGCCCTTCACCGTCTCGACGAGGTTGGGGATCAGGTCCTGGCGCTGCTTCAGCTGCACGTCGATGTCGGCAAAGGCCTGGTCGGCGCGGACGTTGAGCGTCACCAGCCGGTTGTAGACGCCGATGATGATCAGGCCGAGGACGGCGATGATGACGACAATGACGATCGTGGCGGCCATGGGCGCTCCCCTTGAGGCCTTCGACGCTAGCCGATTGACGGGCGGGCGCAACCCCGCCCGCCCCACCTGTTTGGGGGCCTATTTGGCAGGGTCGACGAGGGCCGCGTAGATCAGTTGCTGGCTGAGCTCGTCGAGGCGAAGAAGCTGTCCGCCGCCCAGCACCTGGATCATGCCCAGCACCACCACGTCGTTCTCAGGATCGACCCAGAACCAGGTGCCGGCCGCCCCGCCCCAGCTGTAGGTCCCCTTCCCGGCCGGCGTGCCCGCCGCCGCCGGGTCCATGACCACGCCGAAGTCGAGGCCGAAACCGACGCCGGGCCCCAGCGGCTGCTTGGCCAGTTGGGCGTCGGTCAGGTGGTTTGCCGCCATCAGCTTGACGGTCGAGGGGCTGAGAATGCGCACCCCGTCCAGTTCGCCGCCATTGCCCAGCATCTGGGCGAAGCGGGCGTAGTCGCCGAGCGTCGACACCAGACCGCCGCCACCATTGGCCGCGGTCGGCGGCTTGGAAACGTCCAGCACCATGAAGCCATCGGCCGGAACGACGGCGCGCTTCACTCGGTCGTACATGTAGAGGCCGGCCTGCCGCGGCCGCTTGGCCTCCGGCACGTAGAAGGCGGTGTCCTTCATGCCCAGCGGCTTGAAGATGCGGCTTTCCATAAAGTCGGGCAGTGACTGGCCCGACAGCTTCTCGACGATGTAGCCCTGGATATCGACGGCGATGGAATAGCGCCACGCCTCGCCCGGCTGGCTGGCCAGCGGCAGCTTGCTGGCCTGGGTCATCACCTCCTGCAGATCCTTCGAGCCCAGCAGGCCCGAGTCCCGATAGGCCTTGTCGACAGGGTTGTCGGTGGTCAGGCCATAGGCGAAGCCCGCCGTGTGACTCATGATCTCGCGCATCGTCGGGGGCCGCGTGATCGGCTCAAGGATCGGCTGACCCTTGGCGTCGACGCCCTTGTAGACCTGCAGATTCTTGAACTCCGGCACGTACCTGGTCACCGGCTCGTCGAGCTTCCAGCGGCCCTCCTCGAACAGGATCATCATCGCCACGCCGGTGACCGGCTTGGTCTGGCTGTACATCCGGTAGATCGTGTCTTCCTTCAGCGGCGCCCCTGTGGCCATGTCCGCCTTGCCGTAGATGGACTGGTGCACGACCTTGCCGTGACGGGCGATGTAGGTGACCACGCCCGGCACGGCCCCCGCATCGACCAGCGCCTTCATGCTGGCGTCAAGCCTGGCGAGGCGTTCGGAAGAAAAGCCGAGCGACTCGGGCCTGGCCGGCGCGGTGGCGGCCTTGGCCTGCGCCAGCACGGGCGTGGCGATCTGGCCGGCCAGCAGCGCGCCGACGGCCAGGGCCGCCAGCAGTGATTTCCTGAACGTCATCGCCAATCCCCTGCCCCGTATGCCTTTGCGGCTTTGGGCAGGAGAGTAAACACCGTTCAGGAGGCGGCAAGAGGTCAAGGCCAAAGCAGACCTGTTTACATTTTAAACCTGTCTGCTAGAAGCCTCCTGCACGACGCCGGAGGGGCGTCCCTGGAGTTTTCCCTATGACCCCGGCGCCGACCGAACGCCTGCACGCCCTGGACGCCGTCCGGGGATTTGCCCTGCTGCTGGGCGTGGCCTTCCACGCCAGCATGTCATTCCTGCCCGGCCCGCAAGCCTGGATCGTCATGGACGACCAGCGCAGCGAGGTCATGGCGGTGACCTTCTTCACCCTGCACATCTTCCGGATGACGGTCTTCTTCCTGATCGCCGGGTACTTCGGACGCCTGCTTCTGGAGCGGCGCGGGGTCGGGGGATTCGTCGTTGATCGGCTGAAACGCATCGCCGCGCCGCTGGCCATCTTCTGGCCGATGGTGCTGACGGGCATCATTGCGGTGCTGGTCTGGAACACCATCGAAACGATGGGCGGCCTGCCCAAGAACGCCCCGCCGCCGCCGGCCATCACGCCGACCGCCTTTCCCCTGACCCATCTGTGGTTCCTCTGGGTGCTGCTGCTCTTCTACCCGGCCATGCTGATCCTGCGAGGTGTCGGCAAGTTGCTGGACCGTGGCGGTCATGTGGCGGGGCTGGTCGATGGCCTGACCCGTTTCCTGACCCACAGTATCGTCGGACCGGTGCTGCTGGCCGCGCCCGTCGCCCTGGCCCTGTGGTTGAAGCCGGACCTGATGGCCTGGGTCGGCATTCCGACCCCGGACCAGTCGCTGATCCCCGGCGCCATCGCCGCCACCGCCTATGGCATCGCCTTCACCTTCGGCTGGCTGCTGCAGCGTCAGGAGGGCCTGATCCAGGCCTTCACCCGCCGCTGGCCGCTGCAACTGGCCACCGCCATCGTCGCCACCACGGCCGCCTACCTGATGGTGCGGGGCACGCCCATCCCCACCAGACTGACCGACGATAGCCTGCGAGCCGTCTTCAGCGCCCTCTATGCCCTGGCCATCTGGACCTGGACCTTCGGCCTGATCGGCGTCGCCCTGACCTTCCTGTCCGGCCACAGCCCTGTACGGCGATACATCGCCGACGCCAGCTACTGGATCTACATCGTCCACATTCCGATCGTCATGGCCCTGCAGGTCGCCCTGCGCGATGTGCCGCTGGCCTGGCCGATCAAGTACGCGCTGGTCCTGGCCGGGACCACGGCCCCGGCCCTGATCACCTACGAACTGCTGGTTCGCCACACGCCCCTGGGCGCGCTGCTCAATGGACGTCGCATCCCGTGGCGTGCGAAGCCTGACCTGCAAGTCCGTGAAGGAATCGCCTGATGACCGACGTCGAATCCGCCCGCGAGGACCTCGCCTACCTGAAGACCCTCGTCGGGGGCGACACCGGCAGCCAGGTCTGGCGCTTTACCGGCCGCCTGTTCGCGGTCGGGGGCTTCCTCTACGGCCTGCAGTGTCTGTTCCACGCGGCCCAGATCTTCGGATTTGCACCGCCGCCGCTGGTCATCCTGCTGTTCATGGCCGGCCCGACGGTGATCTTCCTGATCTACATGACCTACGCCATCATCAAGGGCGGAACGTCGATCAAGCCGCAGGGCACGACGGGCCGCGCGGTCTCGGCCATCTTCAGCGCCACCGGCATGATGAATCTGGTCTTCCTGGTCATCTTCCTGCCGCCAGCCATCCAGTCGGGCGACTTCCGGGTCTGGCTGTTCTACCCGGCCGTGGTCTTCGCCGTGCTGGGCGGCGCCTGGTACGCCGCCTGGCAGCTGCGGCGGAAGCTCTGGATGCTCGGCACAGGCCTGGGCTGGATGGTCTGCGCGGGCGCCATGGGTCTGACGCGGGGCCAGCCGGCGTACCTGCTGTTCTGTGGCGCCGCGCTGTTCCTGTTCATGATGCTGCCCGGCATCGCCATGGCGCGGGGCAAGGCGGACTGATGGCGAGGTTCGACATCGGCGGCATCGACGAGGTCATCCACGGGCGCCTGCGCCTGGGGATCATGGCCTATCTCGCCGACGCCGAGGTCGCCGACTTCACCGAGCTGAAGACGGTGCTGGAGGCGACGCAGGGCAACCTGTCGATCCACCTGCGCAAGCTGCAGGACGCCGGCTATGTGGCCATCGAGAAGAGCTTCGTGGGCCTCAAGCCCCTGACCCAGGCCCGGATCACGCCCGAGGGACGGGCGGCCTTCGGACGATATCTCGAGGCGATGAGCAAGCTGGTCGGCGGGTAGGGCAAACGGGGACACGGTGACTCAACCTGTCCCCTCTTCCGGGTCTAGCGCGGCCGGAACTTCTTGCTGGTCGGGAAGCCCTTGGGGGCCAATTTGCCGGCCCCGGCGCGGCGGCCGACCCAGTCTTTCCAGTCGGGCCAGTCGCGGTTGCGGCCGCCGGCGTCGATCCAGGCGGCGCCCGTCTCGGCGTTAAAGACCATGGCGTCGCGCAGGCCGCCTTCCCGGTAGGACTGCAGCTTGACGCCCTTGCCGCGCGGCATTTCCGGAAGCTCTTCAAGCGGATAGATCAGGATCTTGCCGTTGTCGCCGACCACCGCCATCTGGTCGCCGGTCACTTCCAGCGAGACGATGGCCGCGCCGTTCAGCACCTGCTTGCCGGCCCGGCGGAAGGCCAGGGCCTCGTCCTCGGGCATGATGAAGCCGTAGCCCTCCTTGGAGGCCAGGATACGCTTGCGGCCGGCCTTGTGCGGGAAGACGTCGATGATCTTCACCTTGTCGTCGAGGTCGACCATCAGCCGCAGCGGCTCGCCATGGCCCCGCGCGCTCGGCAGCTTGGAGCAGTCGAGGGTGAAGAAGCGGCCGTCGGAGGCGAAGATGAGCAGCTTGTCGGTGGTCTCGGCCGCGACCAGGAAGCCGAGCTTGTCGCCCTCCTTGAACTTCAGTTCCGAGGGATCCTCGACCCGTCCCTTGGCGGCGCGGATCCAGCCCTTGTCCGACAGGATGACGGTGATCGGCTCGCGCGGGATGAAGGCTTCGGAGGCGGCCTCGATGTCGATGGTCGGGGCCTCGGCGAAGTCGGACCGGCGGCGGCCGACCTCGGTGCCGACACCGACGACGTCACGCATGGCGGCAAGACCGGCGCCGACCAGTTTCCACTGGGCCGCTTCGCTGGCCAGCATGGCGACGATGCCGTCGCGCTCCTCGGCCAGTTCCGCGTGCTCGCGGCGGATCTCCATCTCTTCCAGCCGGGCCAGCTGGCGCAGGCGGGTGTTGAGGATGGCGTCGGCCTGGATCTCGGACAGATCGAAGGCGGCGATCAGCTTCTGTTTAGGCTCGTCCTCGTAGCGGACGATGCGGATCACCTCGTCGAGATTGAGGTAGGCGATCAGCAGGCCGTCCAGGACGTGCAGCCTCGCCTCGATCTTGTCGAGCCGGAAGCGGGCCCGGCGGACCAGCACCTCGCGGCGGTGGTCGAGGAAGGCCTTCAGGATGGCCTTGAGACCCATCACCTTCGGCGTGCCGCGATCCAGCACGTTCATGTTGACCGGGAAGCGGACCTCCAGGTCGGAGAGCTTGAACAGGCTCTCCATCAGCACTTCCGGCTCGACGTTGCGGGTCTTGGGCTCGAGGACGAGGCGAACGTCCTCGGCGCTCTCGTCGCGGACGTCGCCGAGCAGGGGGGCCTTCTTGTTCTCGATCAGCTCGGCCAGACCTTCGACCAGCTCGGCCTTCTTCACCTGATAGGGCACCTCGGTGACGACGATCAGGTAGGTGCCGCGACCGGTCTCTTCCTTGTGCCAGCGGGCCCGCAGGCGAACGCCGCCGCGGCCGGTCTCGAAGGTTTCGAGCAGGGAATGCTGGGGCTCGACGATGATGCCGCCGGTCGGGAAGTCGGGTCCCTTCACCCGTTCCATCAGGTCGGCGGTGGTGGCTTCAGGGCGCTGCAGAAGCAGAAGACAGGCGTCGATCAGTTCGCCGGCGTTGTGCGGCGGGATCGAGGTGGCCATGCCGACGGCGATGCCGCTGGAACCGTTGGCCAGCAGGTTCGGGAAGCCGGCGGGGAGGACGACCGGCTCTTCGTCCTGGCCGTCGTAGGTCGGTTTGAAATCGACCGCGTTCTCGTCGATGCCCTCGAGCAGCACCGAGGCCGCCTGGGTCATCCGGCATTCGGTGTAGCGCATGGCGGCGGCGTTATCGCCGTCGATGTTGCCGAAATTGCCCTGGCCGTCGACCAGCGGGTAGCGCTGGCTGAAGTCCTGGGCCAGGCGCACGAGGGCGTCATAGATGGCCTGGTCGCCGTGCGGGTGGAAGTTACCCATCACCTCACCGACCACCTTGGCGCACTTGCGGGCGGCGGCGCCGGGGTTGAGGCGCATCTCGTGCAGCGCATAGAGGATGCGGCGGTGAACGGGCTTCAGGCCATCGCGCACGTCGGGCAGCGCCCGGCCGGTGATGGTCGACAGGGCATAGGCCAGATAGCGCCGCGAGAGGGCCTCGGTCAGCGGTTCGTCAAGGATGCGGTCGCCGTCACCGGGCGGAGGTGTGTGAACAGTCATATCGGTCCAGAATCAGTCGGACTTACCTTAGGGCCCCGGCCCGCGCGGGGGGAGGCTTCATAGCCGTCCAGCGTCGGAGAGTCGCTCCAAAAGCCAGACGCGGGCGGGGGGAAGCGGCTTGTTGAGCGGGCCGAAGACATACTGCTCGAGGAAGTGGCCGGTCAGGTCGAAGCCGGCGCGGATATCGCCCTCGCCAAGGCCGTTGCGCGGCGACAGCATGAAGGGCGGCAGGGGCAGCAGGCGGTCGGCGTAAGGCTCGCCGGCCTGGCGGGAGACGGCGCGGCCGGTGCGAGGGCTGACCCAGACCAGATCCTCGGTGACCCCGGTCGAGGCGCATTTGGTCAGGTCGAGGGCGAAGCCCATCTCACTGAGCAGGCCGGCCTCGAACTGCACGAAGACGGCGGGCCAGACGTCAGGGATGGCCAGGGCGCCGATCAGGGCGTCGAAGGCGTGGAAGGCGCCCGGATGCGGCTCGCGCTCGGGCAGGGCGCCGGCGGCCACAGCGGCGGCGGCGGCGAGGCCCGACAGGGCCAGGCGGTCGTCGAACAGTTCGGAAGGTCCCTCCCCGATCGGCTCGATCCGGGCCGAGCCCAGCTGGCCTTCGACACGGGCGTGGTAGGCGGCCAGGACCTTGGCGCCGGGTTGGAGCACGGACTTCAGGCGGCGGGACGAGCCGCCGGCGACATGGGCCGCCTGGCGGCCATGGCGCTCGGTCAGCAGATCGACGATCGCGCCCGACTCGCCATGCGGCCGGGCCGACAGGATGTAGCCTTCATCTTCCCATTCCATGGGAGGGGGATACTCTGCGTCGAAACCAGGGGCCAGAGCTTGCGACCAAACCCGATCCTGTTGCTGGCTGCGGCCGGCGCCCTCGCCGCCTTCGCCCCGGCGGCGAACGATCATGCCATCATTGATCGGGGCTTCGCGCCCGGCCGCGATGCCGAGCGGGCGGACACTCACGAGCCCATCCGGATCAGCGGCGCGCGCGGTGAGCGGTGTGAGACGCGATTGGCGGTGGGCAGCGGCCAGCGCCTGCTCGACTGGCGGACGATTTCGCGCATGCAGCTGAGCAGAGACGGGCGAGGCTACAGCCTGATCAGCAGCGCCGACGCTACGACGGGCGTGCTGGTGGTCCGTTTCCCGGACGCGGAGTCGGCGACTCCGGTGCTTCTCGCCATGGAGCGGCTTCAGACCGCTTGCCGTCCGAAGCCGTCCTGACGCTGGCGGGCGAGGCCTTCCGGCAAGCGAAGGTTACTTCTTCGCCTCGAACGCCTTGATCTGTTCGGTGAACCCATGGGCCAGGTCGTTGGGAATGGGGAAGGTCAGGGCGTATTGGGCGACCTTCCACTGGCCCTCTTCCAGCACCATGACGCCGGTGCCACGGCTGGTGCCATAGCTTTCGCTGTCGAGCAGTTCGTCGAACCAGGCGATGCATGTGCACGGGTTGTCGGTGACGACGACGTGGCGCTCGCGGGGCCTGTAGGTCCAGCCCTTGCCCTTGGCGAAGTAGGGCTCGGCGTAGGCGCGGAACTCGGCGATCGTCCAGCGCTCGGCGGCGTCGGTGCCGATGTAGATGGCGTCCTTCGAATAGAGGCCGAAGTAGCGATTGCCGTCCGCCTTCGAGGCGGCGTCGTGCACCGCATCCAGCGTGGCGTTGATCGCCGGTACGGGATCGGCCGGCTGGGCCAAAGCCGGCGTCGCCAGCAACGCGAGGATCAGGACGAGGGGACGAAGTTGCGGTGACATGGTGCGTCCTTCGACACGCCTGCGTGCCGCAGGCTACTCAGGATGACGGCGATAGGGGGATTGCACAAATGGTCGTCATCCTGAGTAGCGGCCGCACGGCCGCGTGTCGAAGGACGCACCAACGCTAGACGTCGAAATCCAGCCCCATGGCCGAGTAGGCCTCGCGTTCCTCGGCCCAGTTCTCGCGAACCCGGACGTGCAGAAACAGGTGGACCTTGCGTTCGAACAGTTCGGCCAGTTCCTCGCGGCTCTTCTGGCCGATCCACTTCAGTGTCTGGCCATTGTTGCCGATGACGATGGCCCGCTGGCCCTCGCGCTCGACATAGATGGTCTGTTCGATACGGACCGAGCCGTCGCGCTTTTCCTCGAAGGCCACCGTATCGACGCTGGCGGCGTAGGGCAGTTCCTCGTGGACGCGCAGGTAGAGCTTCTCGCGGGTGATCTCGGCGGCCAGCAGGCGGGCCGGGATGTCGGCCGTCTGGTCCTCCGGATAGAGCCAGGGGCCTTCCGGCATCAGCTCGGCCATGCGGGCCTTCAGGTCGTCGACGCCGTTGCCGTCGGCGGCGCTGATCATGAAGACCTCGGTGTAGACGCCGGTCTCGAACAGGGCCTGGGAAACGGCCAGCAGGCGTTCGCGCTTGACGCCGTCGATCTTGTTGAGGGCCAGGATGACCTTCTTCTTCGAGCCCTGCAGGTTCTCGATGATGGTCTGGACGTCGATGACGCCGCGCTTGTCGGCCGGCTTTGCGGTCTTGTCCTGCACGGCCAGTTCGGCCTGGACATCGACCAGGTGAACGACGGCGTCGGCGTCATCGGCCCCGGCCCAGGCGCTGCGGACCATGGCGCGGTCCAGCTTGCGGCGGGGGGTGAAGATGCCGGGGGTGTCGAGCAGGATGATCTGCGCCTCGCCGGCCATGGCGACGCCGCGCACGGGGAAGCGCGTGGTCTGAACTTTCTGGGTGACGATGGACACCTTGGCGCCAACCAGACGGTTGGTGAGGGTGGACTTGCCAGCGTTGGGCGCGCCGATAATGGCGACGAAACCTGCCCGGGTCATGCTTTGCCTTCCTGTTTAAGCAGCATGATCAACGCCGCAGCCTTTTCCGCTTCGCGCCGAGAGCCCCCTTCCCCGCGTTCGCTCTCATAGCCCCGTACGGACACCTCCACAATGAAACGCGGCGCATGGGCCGGTCCCGACTGTTCGACGACGGTGTAGGTGGGGATCGGCAGGCGCAGGCCCATGGCCCATTCCTGGAGCCGGGTCTTGGCGTCCTTGGAGCGCGGGGCCTCCAGATGATCGAACTCGTCGGCCCAGGCGGCGAGGAAGAACGAGCGGGCGGTGTCGAGCCCGCCGTCGATGTAGAGGGCCGCCATCAGCGCCTCGACGGCATCGCCGAGCGCGCCGTCATTCTCGCGCACACCCATCTTGGTCGCCGATCCGCTCATCCGCAGGGCGGCGCCCAGTTCCAGCCGGCGTCCGACGCGGGCGCAGGCCTTGCCGTTGACGAGGTTGGCCAAGCGCGGACTGAGTTCGCCCTCCTTGGCCTCCGGGTACAGCGCCAGCAGGCGTTCGGACGCCAGCAGGCCGAGCACCCGGTCGCCCAGGAACTCCAGCCGCTCGTTGTGGCGCACCTTGATGGCGCCGTCGCCGACGCTGGAGTGGGTCAGCGCCCGTTCCAGCAGATCGCGGTCAGCGAAGGTGTGGCCGATGCAGCGTTCGAGCGACTCCACCGCCTGGACCCGGGCGTTCATTCGAGCCCAGTCTTCATTTGAGCCCGGTCATCATTTCAGGATGCGGAAGAACCGGCTCGGGCGGGCTTCGGTGAACCAGGTCCAGGGCTTGAACAGAGAGGCGCCCTCGTGGCGCTTGCCGGTCTCAAAGGGATCGGACGGCGGGTACCAGCTGAGCAGGATGATCTGGGCCTTGCCGACCAGGTTTTCGGCCGGCACGAAGCCGACACCGCCCTGGCGGGGCGCGGCGAAGTTGGGCTCGACGCGGCTATCCAGCGAGTTGTCGCGGTTGTCGCCCATCATGAAGTAGTGGCCCTGGGGCACGAGGAAGACGCCGGTGTTGTTGACGTAGCCGTACTCGGCCCCGGCGTAGGTGACGTAGGTCTTCGTGTCGTAGCTGGTTTCCTGACGGCGGACGCGGTCCATGTCAGCCGCGTCGTCGCGGGTCACCTGGACGTTGGGCAACGGCTTTTCGTTGACGTACAGCACCCCGCCCCTGACCTGGATACGGTCGCCCGCCACGCCGACGACGCGCTTGATGTAGTCGGTCTTGTTGTCGGCCGGCAGCTTGAAAACGACGATGTCGCCGCGCTTGGCCTTGGAGGCGAAGACGCGGCCCTTGAACAGCGGCGGGCTGAGCGGGATCGAGTGCTTCGAGTAGCCGTAGGAGAACTTGTTGACGATGATGTAGTCGCCGTGGAGCAGGTTCGGCTCCATGCTGTCCGACGGGATGGTGAAGGGCTGGAACAGGAAGATCCGCAGCACCAGCGCGATCAGCAGCGCATAGGCGACCGTCTTGGCGATCTCGACGACCTCCTGGATGAAGGTCGGCGGCGGCTTGTCCTCGGGGCCGGTGGCGTCGGTCACGGTGGCGTCGGTCATCGGCGCGTGATTCTCTTGAAAGACTGAGGCGAAGGCCCAGCGGGACTGGTTAGACGCGCTTTACTACGGGAGCAAGCGGAGCGCCCGTTAGTTCGCGTTCATGGCGTAACGGCGGCGGCCTCTTCCGGCGTCAGGGCCTCGATGATGACGAAGGCCTGCGCATAGGGATGATCATCGGTCAGGGTGACGTGTATGCGGGGCACATAGCCCGCCGGAATGATCTGGGCGAGCCGTTCAGCCGCGCCCCCGGTGAGGGCCATGGTCGGGGCGCCGGAGCGCAGGTTGACCACGCCCATGTCCCGCCAGTGGACGCCGCGGCGGGGAACCCCGGTGCCCAGCGCCTTGGCGCAGGCCTCCTTGGCGGCGAAGCGTTTCGCATAGCTGGCGGCGCGGTCCTTGCGACGGTCGGACTTGGCCTGCTCGGTTTCGGTGAACAGGCGCTGGACGAAGCGGTCTCCGAAGCGGGCCAGGGTCTTGTCGATGCGGCGGATGTCGCAGAGGTCGGAACCCAGGCCGATGATCACGCGGCCTGCTCCGCCTGGGCCCTTGCGGCGTCCATCAGGCGGCGCATGCGCTGGATGGCTTCACCCAGGCCGACGAAGATGGCCTCGCCGATCAGGAAGTGGCCGATGTTGAGCTCGGCCAGTTGCGGGATGGCGGCGATGGGAGCGACGGTGGCGTAGTCGATGCCGTGGCCGGCGTGAACCTCGAGGCCGACTTGCGCGGCCTGGGCGGCGCCGGCGGTGAGGCGAGCGAGGATGGCGGCGGCCCGATCGGTCTCGCCGGCCCGGGCGGCGTCGCAGAAGGCGCCGGTGTGCAGTTCGATGACCTGGGCCCCGGCGTCGGCGGAAGCGATGATCTGGGCCGGATCGGGATCGATGAACAGGGAGACGCGGCTGCCGGCGGCACGCAGCGTCTGGACAGCGTCGCGGACGCGGTTGCCGCCCCGCACCACGTCCAGGCCGCCCTCGGTGGTGACCTCCTCGCGGCGCTCGGGGACCAGACAGGTCGCGTGCGGCCGGTGGGCCAGGGCGATGGCGACCATGTCGTCGGTGACCGCCATCTCGAAGTTCAGCGGCTTGCCGCGCTTGCGGCAAAGGTCGGCCAGGGCGTCGATGTCGGCGTCCGAGATATGTCGGCGATCCTCACGCAGGTGGGCGGTAATGCCGTCGGCCCCGGCCAGCAGGGCGATCTCGGCCGCCCGGGTGGGCTCCGGATAGCTGGCGCCGCGCGCGTTGCGGATGGTGGCGACGTGGTCGATGTTGACGCCGAGACGCAGAGGCATGGGGTGCAGGGTCATGGGCGCGGGTTCCGTCGTTTGAACCGGTTACTTAGGGCTGGGCGCCGGCTGGTGGAAGGGTTGGCCGCGCGCCGCACCGGATCGAAGCGACCCACAGTTTAACACGGCGACGTTGGGGGCAAGGGCCGAAGTTGCTCGACAGGTCATGCAAGCAGTTGATTTTACTGGAGACGCCCGTGGGTCGGCCTGCAGGGATTGTAGCCCGGGCTGTAGGTCGCCCCGTAGGTCAGTTGCCTGTCTTTGTGGGTCGCCAGGAGGTCGGCGCGGGCTACGGTCGGCGGCTATCGAACCGGAGCCGCAAACTGAAGGAAAACTATATGTCTAGACATATTCATCTGGCGTCCGGGCAGCGTTGAGGGGGCGGACGCCTTTCCCCAACAGAGCCCGGAAGCGTCCTACTTCGACAGACGTCGGCTGCCCGGGTCCTGCACCGGGATGGCTGCCAGTTCGGGCGGCAGGGCGTCGGCGGGGTAGGCCGGGACGTCCAGGGTGGCCAGCGCGATCAGGGGCACGCCGACATCGGCCTTGCCGCCCGAGCGGTCGACGATGCAGGCGGCGGCGATGACGGTGGCGCCGGCGGCGTGGATGGCGGCGATGCATTCACGGCTGGAGAGGCCGGTGGTGACGATGTCCTCGACCATGACGACACGGTCGCCGGGCTCGACCTGGAAGCCTCGGCGCAGCTTGAACTCACCGCCCTCGCGCTCGACGTAGAGCGAGGTGACGCCCAGCTGGCGGGCGGTTTCGTAACCGGGGATGATGCCGCCGACGGCGGGCGAGATGCACAGATCGGGCTTGCCGACAGCGGCGACGATCTTCTCCGCCAGGGCCTTGCAGAGCCGGGCGCAGCGGTCGGGCTGGGCGAAGACCAGGTTCTTCTGCAGGAAGACCGGGCTATGCAGGCCGCTGGAGAGCACGAAGTGGCCTTCGCGCAGGGCGCCGGCAGCGCGGAATTCGTCGAGGACGTCATCGGTGGTCATGGACGGTCGATGTAGCGGAGTGGAGGGAGTCGGGGAAGGCTGTCGAATACCTCTCCCATAGGGAGAGGTCGGGCCTGCGCAGCAGGTCCGGGTGAGGGGTTACGCTGTCGCAGGCTGGATCGCGGCGTCGCCACCGCGCCTGGTCGGGTCAGACCGTAACCCCTCACCCGGTCCGCCGGTGGCGGACCGACCTCTCCCTATGGGAGAGGTAACCTAGAGGTCGAGCCGATAGACCTTTGCCGCCGTGCCGCTGAACAGCGCCGTCTTCTCGTCGGCCGAATAGTCCTTGGCGAAGACCTTGAAGGCGTTCCAGAGGGTGGCGTAGCTGCAGCTGAGAATATCGACCGGGAAGTTGCTCTCGAACATGCCGCGCTCCGGCCCGAACGCCTCGATGCAGGTTTCGAGGTAGGGCCCCCATTCGGCAGCCAGCTGCTCTGAGGGCGCCGGTTCATCCGACAGGCAGGAGGCAAAGCCCGGGAAGACCATGGCCAGGCCGCCCAGTTTCACCGCCACGTTGGGCAGCTCGGCCAGCTTGCGGATGTTGGCCCGCCAGATGTCGAAGCGCTCCTCACGACGGCCCGTGTAGCTGGCGATGCCGAGCGGGGTGCCGACGTGATCGAGGACGATCCGGGTGTCCGGGAAGGCGCGGGCCAGATCGATGAGGTCGGGGAGCTGAGGCTCCAGCAGCCAGGCGTCGAAGGAGAGGCCGAGGGGCGTAAGCTGGGCGAAGCCTTCACGGAAGGTCTTGTCGAGGTAGAGGCCGGCCGGCTGGCGGACCAGGGGGCCCAGCACGCCGCTGTCGGGGTCATGGCTGGCGCTGTGGCGGATGCCCCGGAAGCGATGGCTGGCGGCGATTTCGGCTTCCAGCGTCTCGCGGGCCGCGGCCCCGCGCGTCAGGTCGGCGTGGCCGACGATGCCGGCGTTCGGCTTGGCGGTTCCGTAGACGCCGCTGTCGGCGATGGCGGCCAGGCCATTCACCGCTTCGATCTCGCCGACCGGTTTCAGATGGGCCGGCCCGTCCGGTCGATAGAAGGCGCCGCACTCCATGTAGACCGTGGCGATGACGTTATGGCCGGCGCCCATGTCGGTGAGCAGCTCGTCGAGCAGGTAGCGGGGGACCCGGCGGATGATCTGCTCGAAGCCGTGGGTCGGCGGCGGCAGCACCGGGAGCAGGGCCGTGCGGTCCCACAGGTGGTGGTGCGGATCGATGATCGGCAGGTCGGGGTCGAGGATGGGTTCGGGCATTCCATTCTCCATCGAAGGATCAGCCCCCTCCCTCCCCTTTATGGGGAGGGACAGACCGCGCAGCGGTCAGGGTGGGGAAGTCGGATGCAGCGCGCCAATCTATCGGGGTCTGAGCCCTATGATTTTCGCACCCCACCCTGGCGGCTACGCCGCCTGTCCCTCCCCATAAAGGGGAGGGAGTGAGACGGTACGCCTCTGCTTAGAGAATATCTCCACCCGCCGCCGCCGCCGTCGTGCCATCGCGTTCGAACGCCTTGATGACATTGCGGCCGACCGTCCAGCGGTGGACCTCATCCGGCCCGTCGACCAGCCGTTGCGAACGGATGTGGGTGTACCAGCGGGCCAGAGGCAGGTCGGTCGAGTAGCCCAGCGCGCCGTGAAGCTGGATCGCCGTATCGACGACCTTGTGGACCATGTGAGCCAGGAAGACCTTGGCGATGGAGTTCTCCTGGCGGAGGTCCATGCCCTTCTCGGCCTTGTAGGCGATGTGGATCAGCATCAGCCGGGCCATGTAGAGCTCGCTGGCGCAGTCGGCGAGCATCCACTGGACGCCCTGGCGGTCCTTCAGCTTCTTGCCGAAGGTCTCACGGGTGACGACGTGCTCGGTGGCCATGTCGAGGGCCCGCTGGGCCATGGCGACGTTGTGCATGCCGTGGCGCAGGCGGCCGTAGGCCAGCCGGTGCTGGCCCATGTTGAAGCCCTGCCCTTCCCCGCCGAGCAGGTTCTCGGCCGGCACGACCAGGTTCTCGATGGCGATCTCGCTGTGGCCGCCGCCCATGATGTGGCTGAGCGGGCCTTCGGCGGCCATGGTGCCGATGTCTCGGATGATGCGGTAGCCGGGATCGGGCAGCTCGACGATGAAGGTCGAGAAGCGCTGGTGGCGGGGGGCGTCGGGGTCGGTCCTGGCCATGACGACGGCGATGTCGGCGGCGCTGGCGGCGCTCGAGAACCACTTCTCGCCGTTGAGGATGTAGTTGGAATTGCCGTCCTTGACGGCGGTGGTCTGCATGCCGGTGGCGTCGGCGCCGGCGGCCTTCTCGGTCATCGAGTAGCAGACCCGCTTGTCGCCGTTCAGCAGCGGCTTGAGGAACTTCTCCTTCTGGTACTCGGTGCCGTGGGCCAGCAGGGTCAGCATGGTGGCGTCATCAGGCCCCTGGCTGTTCATGCTGAGGGCGCCCAGATGGCTCTTGCCGAGCTCCATCTGCACCAGGGCGTTGGCCAGCGGGCCGAGGCCCATGCCGCCGTATTCGGTGGGGATGAAGGGAAGCCACAGGCCTTGCGCCCGCGCCTTGGTGCGCAGGTCGGCGAGGACGGACTTGTAGCTGTCCTTGTCGTGGATCAGCTTCTCGGCCGGAATGCATTCATCGGCGACCCACTGACGGACCTTTTCGCGGACCGCCTTGGCTTCTGCCGGGATTTCGAAGTCGATGGCCATGACCGGTGTTTCCTCGAGTGATTGTTCTTTTCTTGGTTCAAACAATCGTTCGATACTGTTGCGTGACGCAAGCGGAAACCGCCCGCCCCCTGATTTTGGGCATGCGCCCGCCGCCAGGACGCCGCCTGGCTAGCGCAGGTGTGAGAGGACGAGATCAAGCCGTTCGGCCGGAGAGCCGGGCGGGATGTCGACGAGGTTGAAGCCGAGATCGGCATAGACCTGTCGGTGGAGGGCGCCGAACCTCCGGGCGTCGTCGAGGCTGATGCGGCGGGCAGCCGTATTGACGATGAAATCCAGGCTTTCGATGAAGAAGACCCGAGGGCCATAGGTGTCGCGGGCGGCGGTGGCGGCGGCATTCAAGGCAGGTGATGGCGCGCGGCCGAGGAAATGCGCGAGAGCAAGGGTACAAACCGGCGATCGGTCGAAAACGACGGCGCCGGCGGGCGCTGTGCGCGCTCTCTTTAGTTGCAGGACCAGGACCCGGTCGCAGAAGCGGGCATCATTCCACGGGGCATCTTCACCCTTAGCCTGGGCCCAGGATATGACGTCGGTCGCCGCCTCCTCGACGATGGCGAAACCCGCATGTTCAAGACCCCGCGCAAGAACGGTCTTTCCAGCCCCAGGCGGACCTGTGAGGATGTGGCGAGCGGGGTTCGGGTTTGGCGGCATCGAAGGAATTCGTAAGTAAAATGGAGCAGCAGGACGGCCTGGACTATGTTCCGGGCTTGCGAGACTTCTGGACCGCGCGGATGACGGGCGAGCCGTTGGGGTTCGATCAACGGCAGAGGCTGGTGCTTGACGCCCTGGGGCTCGGCCTCGAACAGACTCTGCAGTTCATCTTCCAGAACCGCCCAGATTTCAATCAGTTCTCTGAATGGGTAACAGAGACTGCTTCAGCCCCCGATCCGATCCGGATCGAGCGCTTGAGGTCTGCTCTGACCGGAGCTCCGCCACCGGCGCCCATCGCCCGCCAACTGGCGGAGATCCAGTCAATGGCCCCCGTTCTGGACGCCGACGATCTGGCAAGTTGGGAGGCGTCGGGGTACGTTATTGTCCGCAACGCAGTATCGCTCGAGCAGGCCGCTGCTGTCGAAGCATTGCTGTGGGAAGAGGTGAATGGACGACCCGATCAGCCCGACAGCTGGTATTCTGGCCGACCGACGGGGATCATGGTGCAACGCTTTCAGCACCCGGCCCTCGACGCGACCCGGGCCTCGCCGAGAATCCACAAGGCCTTTGCGCAACTCTGGGGACACGTGGACCTCTGGACGACCATTGACCGAGTGAGTTTCAATCCACCAGTGGCCGGGGGACCAGTCCACCGTTCCGCGCCGATGCACTGGGATACCAGCCTGGCTCGACCGATCACTTTCTTCACACAGGGCATTCTGTACCTGACCGACACGACGGCCGACCAAGGGGCGCTGCGCCTCGTGCCCGGCTTTCACCATCGCATCGACACCTGGCTGGACGATCTGGGCGACACCGATCCCAGGATGATCGACCTGGAGGCGGATGCGCGGTGCATCGGTGCCGGAGCCGGCGATCTGATCATCTGGAGATGTGAGCTTCCCCATGGACCAGCGCCCAACCTGGCCGATCGGCCCAGGCTGGCCCAGTACATCAACATGTATCCCGCAAACCTGACGACAAACCCCGAGTGGCGTTGAGCTGGAGCCGCCAATGACCGATCCCGGTACCCTGCTTGACTGTCGACTGGAGGGTTTGCTCGATCCCTCATCGACACCCGTCCAGTTGAGAACCTACGCCAACGACTGGTTCGAGGATTGGGCCATCCTTGTTGGTCACTCGGACTCGGTCGTAAGCCCGCCCGACAGTGAGCTTCACCTCCGGACGGCTCTGCCCAGCGGCCGTGCGATTTCGCCCCTGGACGCGGCAAGGTGTCTTCAGGATTTCGCCCGGACGGTCGCATTCGTGCGGGCGACGGATGCGGCGATCCGGCGCGCGCTCGCCCGAAACTCCGGACGGCCTGTTCACCTGCTGGAGGCTGGTTGCGGCCCTTTTGCGCCGATGTCTCTGCCCTTTGCCCGGCGCTACGGGCCGGAACTGGTTCAGTTTACGTTACTCGATATCCATCGCGTGTCGCTTGAACACGCCAGGAGGTTCGCCGAGCTGCTCGGCGTCAGCGAGTCGATCCGGGACTATTGCCAGGCTGACGCCACGAAAGTGACCTTTCCGACCGACGGCGCCCCCGACATCATTGTCTGTGAAGTGCTTCAGCGGGCTCTCACGCGTGAGCCGCAGGTTGAGGCGACTCTTCACTTGATGACGCAGTTGGGGAGAGGCGGCGAGTTCCTGCCCCGGCGCATCGAGGTTCGCGCGGCGCTTTTCGATGGCGGGAGCAAGCTCCGCCAAGCTCTGATTGAAGGATCCGATGAGGAGAGGACGGCTTATCTGCAGGAGCTGGGCGGCATCCTCACGCTGGATGTCGATGATCTTCCTGCCGAGTGTGAAGGATTTCCCGTTCGCCGGCTGAAGGTTCCTGCACACGATCCACAGATATGGAAGCTCCGGATGATGACCCGGATTGCCGTCGACGATCAGCATTTGATCGATGATTTCGACAGTGGCCTGACGCTGCCTGAAGTGATCTCGTATCCGTCTGAGCTGTCGCGAGACGGTGGGTTGGTGGAGTTTCGGTTCCATACGGGGGCCTCGCCAGGCCCCCGTATGACAAGCCTTTAGCAGGCGAGAACAGCGGCCTCAGCCCATCGGCCGCTCAGCGCCCTCGACGCTGGGGCAGGCCCGCAGCGCCGCGATGAGCGTCGTGATGTGTCGGTTGTCCGTCACGTCCAGGTCGACGTCGAAGACATCGCCTCCTCGACCACGGCAAGGCCGGCGCGTTCGAGGCCGCGCGGGAGGACGGTCATGCCGTCGCCTGGTGCGCCGTTGAGGATGTGGTGAGACAACTTTTCCTCACGGCCGGCCAAGACGCGACGGACCGCCTCAGCGTCCGCCCACTCGCCGGACTACACCATAGTAGTCGACAGCGGCGTCGAGGATCATGTTTGTGATGACCCCGTTCACAGTGGCGGAAACGATGGCGCCGATGGCTGGAATCCAACGGCTAAGGCCTGCCGGCAAAAGGAACTTGGCCAGCATGGCGCTCATCTTCTTTGCCGCCACGGGAGCGATAGTGTGGTGCGCCATAAGAGCCATCTGAGTGGTAATGGCAGAGGCGATCAGGTTGGCAGCCACCTTCGGGCCAAGCGTCGACAAGGCGGCGCCGCCTGCCAGGATTTGGGCCTTTACCTGCAGTTCCTTGATCATCTGGTCGTTGATGTCCGGCCGCTCTGCTGCAAACGCGAAGATGGCGGGAAAATCCAGCGGCGAAGCGGCCCCGTTGAGGATGAAGCCGGTCCCAAGGGCCGAGTTGCGCAGGAACCGCAGCAGGGCAATGATTTCCAGTGGCACAACGACGTAGCTGATGGCCCCGGCCAGCGATGGAACGGCAAGCGCGGCGGCCTGCGCGATTCTGTACGCCCGCCAGTCGCCCATATCGAAGCCTTGGCTGATCTCCTCAATCTCTCCGATCTCCGAGCCAACAGACTCGAAGACCTCGAAAATGCCCTTCGAAAGAGCCTCAAGAGCGTCGTCCTTGATGCTCATCAGATCGCCCCCTTGCCAAGACCGCCGGGCGGTGCGGCAACGACCTCCAGATATCGGTCGAGCAGGACCTCCAACTCCTCGCTGATGGAGCGGATTGCGACCGCCTGGCTTTTCGCCGTCTGCTCCTTCCAGTTTCTGCTCAGGCTCAGACCCCAGTGCGCCAGCCGCCGCGCCAATGTTGGGCCGCCCTGGCCGGCATCGGCGTGCCGCAGGACGTGCGCGAAGACTCTGGCCGGCGGCGCCGGTGGAACAGGGCCTGCGAGCAGCTGCGCTTCTGCCGCGAAGCTGTAGTCCCGCTGAAGGGGCGCCCAGCTCCGGTCCTGGTTCCGACGGCCCTCAGTCCACAGTCGGACCAAGTTTTCGACATCCTGGGCAGACAATCGCGCCCCGCGATCCAATGCTGCCTCGCGCAGGACGCTGTTCGCCAGCCGGCCCAGAGCGTCTGGTAGCTCCGGGGAGCCTGGAGGTTCAGTGGGTAGTCGGACTAGCGCCGCGATCATCGCCGTGGCGTCCAGCCGCTGTGGCTTGCCTGACGTCTGCATGGCTTCCCCTGAGGCCCTCGTCGATCCAATATGAACGGCGCCGAAGCTCAAGCAAGTAGAGTATCGGCGGGTACCCATTTGCCGACAGTTGTGTGTCGCTAGCGCGACGCCTGCCCGCAATGATCCACGGGGGTGAGGGTTTGCTGAAAGACGCCTGGAGAACCGCCTCTGTTGCCGGCTTCGCGGCCGGTGTGCTCTCCGTGGCTTTGCTCCTGCAGCAGGGTTTGCTGATCGACTTCGTGGCGCCCCTGCGGATCATGGCCGAGTGGTACGACGCGGCGATCACTTTTTTGCTCTCGCCCTTGAAGCCGGTCATGCTGGCAATCGCGAGTTTCCTTCAGAGGATCTCCGCCGACTACGCCCTCTCACCGACCTGGCGCCACCACCTGGTGGCCGGGACGGTCATCCTGGGCGGGTGCCTGCGGGCGGGACGCGGCTACGTTTACCGCTTTACCGGTGCAACGGTGTTCGTGATTGCCGTCCTGACCGCGTTTCAGTTCCAAGGCGCGCCGGGCCTCGCCTTGGGAGGTTTACTCTTCGGCACAGTGCTGGTGACCTGCTTCGGGCGGGCGCTGTTTGGATCACTCTGGCGAATGCGAAAGAACGCCAAGCCGCCAGGCCCGGACGACATGCTCTGGAAAGATGCCTGGGCGATGACCGTCAACATCCTGGCTGTCGTCTTCGGCGGGGCGATCTTTGTGGCGCTCAATGCGGGGCTGAAGTTGGCAGGACTCTGAGCCCTAGCCCATCGGCCGTTCAGCGCCCTCGACACTCGGACAGGCCCGAAGCGCCGCAATGAGCGTCGTGATGTGGCGGTTGTCCGTCACGTCCAGGTCGACATCGACGTCGAACACATCCTCCTGCCGGTGCGTCATCTTCAGGCCGACAATGTTGCCGCCGGCCTCGCCGATAATGGTGCAGACTTCACCCAGCACCCCGGGAGTGTTGAGGATGGTGACCCGCAGCCTGGCGCGGCTGCTGGTGTTGCGCTCGGCTTCCGGGGTCCAGGCGAGATCCCGCCAGCGGTCGCCCTGGTCCTCGTATTGCGCCAGGGTGCGGCAGTCGATGGTGTGGATGTCCACCTCATTGACCCCTTCGCGCATGATGCCGACGACGCGATCGCCGGGCACAGGGGTGCAGCAGGGCATGAAGTGTAGCATCACGCCGGGGGCCAGCCCCGCGCCGCGCACGAAGATGCGGGATTCCTTGCCATCGTCGATGGCGCGGCGGGCGACGGCGGCGGCGCGGTCGGTGTCGTCCATGCCGGGGAAGACCACCTCCAGCACCTGCATCGGGGTGATGCGGCCGCGACCGATGGCGTCGTAGAGGTCGTCGTCGGTGGGCACGCCCAGGCGCTCGAGGGCTGGTCGCAGCGAGACACCGGTGCGGCTCTTGCCGACGCGCTCGAACGACTGAAACAGCGCTGCCTTGCCGAGGCGCAGGAACTCTTCCTTCTCGGTCTGTCGGATGTGGCGGCGGATGGCGCTGCGGGCCTTGCCGGTGACCGTCAGGCTGCGCCAGTCCGGCGGCACGGCAGGCTTGGCGCCCTTGATGATCTCGACCACGTCGCCGTTGACCAGCGGGGTGCGCAGGGGCTTGAGCTCGCCGTTGATCTTGGCGCCGATGGTGCTGTCGCCGACATCGGTGTGGACGGCGTAGGCGAAGTCCAGCGGCATGGCCCCGCGCGGCAGGCTGACCAGCTTGCCCTTGGGCGTGAAGGCGAAGGTCTGGTCGAGGAACATCTCCAGCTTGGCGTGCTCGACGAGGTCCTCGGCGTCGCCGCCGTGTTCGAGAACCGCCACCAGCTGGCGCAGGTTGGACAGCGGGTCGCGGCCGCCCTCGGCTTCCATGTGTTCGGCGTCAAAGCCGTAGGACTGGTTCTTGTAGCGCCAGTGGGCGGCGACGCCGTCCTCGGCCACGCGGTCCATGGCCTCGGTGCGGATCTGCATCTCGATCCGCATACCCTTGGGGCCGATCACCGTGGTGTGGATCGAGCGGTAGTTGTTGCGCTTGGGCGTCGAGATGAAGTCCTTGAACCGCTCCGGCACACAGGGCCAGGCGCGGTGGATCAGGCCCAGCGCCCGGTAGCAGTCCGCCTCGGAGTCGACGATGACGCGGAAGGCGTAGATGTCGGAAAGCTGGGAGAAGCCGACCGACTTCCTCTGAAGTTTGCGCCAGATCGAGAAGGGATGCTTTTCCCGGCCGAACACGCGGGTGGCGATGCCGTCGGCTTCCAGCAGGCGGGCGACGTCGTTGCTGACCGTCATCACCGCCTTGCCCTGCTCGCCGCGCAGCACTTCCAGGCGGCGGATAATGGCGGTGCGGGCCATCGGGTTGAGCTGTTCGAAGGCCAGCTCCTCCAGCTCCGAACAGATGCGGTGACAGCCGATGTTGCGGGCCAGCGGGGCGTAGATTTCCAGGGTCTCGCGGGCGATGCGCTCGCGCTTGGCCGGCTTCTGGATGAAGTTCAGGGTCCGCATGTTGTGCAGACGGTCGGCCAGTTTCACCAGCAGGACGCGGACGTCCTTGGAGATGGCCAGGATGAACTTGCGCAGGTTCTCGGCCTGGCGGGCGTAGTCGGCGGTCAGCTCCAGCTTGGAGAGCTTGGTGACGCCCTCGACCAGCTCGGCGACCTCGGCCCCGAACAGGTTCTCGATATCCTGGCGCGTCGCCGAGGTGTCCTCGATGACGTCGTGCAGCAGGGCGGTGATGATCGAGGCGGTGTCGAGCCGGTATTCGGTGAGGATGCCGGCGACTTCTACGGGATGGGCGAAGTAGGGATCGCCGCTGGCCCGGGTCTGGCTGCCGTGCATGCGGACGGCGTAGACGTAGGCCTTGTTGAGCAGCGCCTCGTCGGCGTCGGGCTCATAGGCGCGGACGCGCTCGATGAGCTCGTACTGGCGCATGTATTTGGGGCGGGCGGCCACCTTCTGGGCGGCGGTCGGCTGCGGCTTTTCAGGCGTGGTCGATGGGGAGGCGACCTCTTCGGCCGCCTCCAGAATGAGGGGTTCTGAGCCTTCGGGGCTCAGTACCGCTCCTCCTGACCGCCGTCGCGGTCGCTCTGCAGCGCGCGGATCAGTTCCGCTTCGCTCATCTGCATGTGGGTCGGATCCGACAGCAGGGCGACGGTTTCCGCCTCTTCCTCGGCCTCGGTCCGCTCGTCGACGCGTTGCAGCGTGGTGATCAGGTGTTCCTTCAGGCCGTCGTTGTCGACGACGTCGTCGGCGATCTCCCGCAGGGCGACGACGGGGTTCTTGTCGTTGTCGCGATCAACCATCAGGGCCGCGCCGGCCGAGATGCCCCGGGCGCGATGGGCGGCCAGCAGGACCAGACCAAAGCGGTTGGGAACCTTCTCGATGCAGTCTTCGACGGTGACGCGGGCCATGGATTCTCTCAGCGGTGCCGGTAGGAACCGGGCTACATAGTGTTTTGCGCGCTATTGTGCAACGCCGCAAGACAACAGTGCGTCCCTTCTCCCGCTTGCCGGGAGAAGGTGGCCGGCGGAGCCGGTCGGATGAGGGCGGCGCCGGCGGGGCCTGTCCGAACCCCTGTCTCGCGCTGACGGCGCAGTCGATGCCTTCAAACGCTGGCGCTGCCCTCATCCGACCCCTTCGGGGCCACCTTCTTCCGGCAAGCGGGAGAAGGAATCGGATAGGCGTCGGCGCCAACGCTGGCCCTCGAAGCCAGTGCTTCCGCCGCTTCTCCTGAAACGGGATGCCTCCACTGCGGCGCAACATCGGCCAACGGCCCCATCACGAATCGCCGCTCGTGAGCCCGGGGATGCGGAACCTGCACGCCCCCCTCCCCGACCACCGCCCGACCATGGGCGATCAGATCAAGGTCCAGCGTGCGCGGCGCGTTCGCCTCCTGCCGCACCCGGCCGAAATCCGCCTCGATGGCGTGAAGAGCGGCCAGGGTTTCGGCGACGCCCGACCCCGTCTCGACAATGACGACGCCGTTCGTATAGGCAGGCATCGCCGGATCGGGCCAGGCGGCCGAGCGCCACCAGCCTGACCTGGCGACCACGGTCAGGCCGTGGGCGGGGAACGTCTGCAGCGCCGCCTCCAGCAGGGCCGGAGCGTCGGGATAGTCGCCGGGAAGATTACTCCCGAGGGCGACGATCACGGCGTCATTGAACTGATTTTTTTTATCCAAGGATTTGAAACCGTGACCTTTTATCCGACCGAGAAGCTGGCCCTGTTCATCGACGGGGCCAATTTCTATTCCCAGGCCAAGGCCCTGGGCTTCGACATCGACTACCGCAAGCTGCTGGACGAGTTCCGTCGGCGCGGGGTGCTGATCCGGGCCTACTACTACACCGCCATCGTCGAGGGCGACGACTACTCGCCGATCAAGCCGCTGGTCGACTGGCTGGACTACAATGGCTTCAGCCTTGTCACCAAGACGGCCCGCAAGTTCACCGACGCCCAGGGGCGCGACCGCTGGCGCGGCGACATGGATGTCGAGATCGCCGTCGGCATGATGGAGATGGCCGAGAAAGCCGACCATCTGGTGCTCTTCAGCGGTGACGGCGATTTCAGGGCCGTGGTCGAGTCCGTCCAGCGCAAGGGCGTGCGGGTCAGCGTCGTCTCGACGGTGAAGAGCCAGCCGCCGATGATCAGCGACGACCTGCGCCGCCAGGCGGATCACTTCATCGACCTCGCCGATCTGGGCGACGTCATCGGGCGGCCGTCGCGGGCGCCGTCGCACCGTGGCGGCGGGGGCGGCTACGACAACCGCACCCGCGCCGAGATCGAGGCCGAGGACGAACTGTAGGAGACCCGCCGCCAAAGACATGACCAGACCTTACCGCGCCGGCGCAGCAGCCTTTGCCCGTCTGCTCCGAGGCGCCGACAGCGACTTCGATACTCAGCGCATGCTGCGGTCACTGTGGCAGGGCGAGAGCTACCAGGCCTTGGCTACCGCTCTGGCGCTGCCCGATGAGGGCTTGGGAACAGCAGCCTTCCTGCTCGCCGAAGGCTGCCTGAGCGATTCAGAAGTTTTCCGTGCTGCATCTCGGCTCTTGGAGGGCCAAGGCCCGCGCGTCACGGCATCTGTTCTGGAAGGGCTGAGCGGCATGATGCAGTTCGCGGATGCAGACACGCTCTGCAGAATCAGGACCTTGAGGGACGATCCGGACCAGAATGTCGTGGTCCGCAAATACGGGCGCATCTCCTTGGAGCGCCGAGAAGCAATGACACCGTCCAAATGATCCAGACAGTCGACCTCACCTCTCCCGAGCCGCCGCGCGACTGCCCGCTCTGCCCTCGCCTGGTCGAGTACCGGCGCGAGAACCAGCGCAAGGAGCCCGACTGGTACAACGGCCCTGCCCCGTCGTTCGGCGACTGGAACGGGCGGTTGATGGTTGCCGGCCTCGCCCCCGGCCGCACCGGCGCCAACCGCACGGGCCGGCCGTTCACCGGCGACCACGCCGGCTGGCTGCTCTACGACACCCTGAAGAAGACCGGCTTCGCCACCGGGACCTACGAGGCGCGCCCCGATGACAGCATCCAGCTCGTCGACTGCATGATCACCAACGCCGTCCGCTGCGCACCGCCACTGAACAAGCCTGAGACCTCGGAAGAAAAAGCCTGCCGGCCGTTCTTCGTGAATACGCTTGCCGCCATGCCGAACCTGAAGGTCATCGTCACCTTGGGCGACGTCTCACGCCGCAGCCTGCTGAGGGCCCTGAACCTCAAGGGCTCGACCGGCGCGCCGGGCCACGGCTCGGAGTTCGACGCCGGCCCCTACCGGGTGATCAACAGCTACCACTGCTCACGACTGAACACGAACACCGGGCGGCTGACCCCGGCCATGTTCGAGGACATCTTCAAGCGGGTGCGCGAGCTGATCGACTAGCCTACCCATGGTCCTTCAGCAGCCGCGCCTTGTCCCGCTGCCAGTCGCGTTCGGCTGAGGCTTCCCGCTTGTCGTGCAGCTTCTTGCCCTTGGCCAGGCAGAGCTCCAGCTTCGCGAGGCCCTTGTCGTTCCAGTACAGCTTGGTCGGGATGATCGTCCGGCCCTCGCGCTGCACCGCCCCGATCAGCTTGTCGATCTGCTTGCTCTTCAGCAGCAGCTTCCGGGGTCGCCGGGGCTCATGGTTGAAGCGGTTGCCGCCCGCGTAGGGCGGGATGTCGGCGTTGATCAGGACGATCGCGTTGTTTTCGACCGCCGCGTAGGACTCGGCGATGTTGGCCCGGCCATTGCGCAGGCTCTTCACCTCGGTGCCGAGCAGCATGATGCCGGCCTCGATCGGATCCTCGAGGAAGTAGTCGAACTTGGCGCGCCGGTTCTCGGCGATCAGCCCCGTGCTGGTTGCTTTCGACGCCATCAGAGCACGCCGGCGGCGCGCATCGCGTCCAGAACCTGAACGCGGGCCGCTTCAGAGCAGGGGCTGATCGGCAGACGGCACTCTTCGGAACACAGGCCAAGCGTCGCCAGCGCGAACTTGGTCGGGCTGGGCGAGGCGTCGGCGAACAGCGCCTTGTGCAGCAGGATCAGGCGGTCCTGCCAGTAGCGGGCGGTCTCGAAGTCGCCCTTCAGGCAGGCGTTGTACATGGTGGCGCAGGCTTCCGGCGCGACGTTGACGGTCACCGAGATGCAGCCGTGGCCGCCTTGCGCGACATAGCCGACGCCGTTCGGATCATCGCCGGTCAGCATGATCCATTCCTCGCCACAGCTGACGCGCTGTTGCGACAGACGGCCAAGGTCACCGGACGCGTCCTTGATGCCGACGATGTTGGGCAGCTTCGAAAGGCGCTCCAGCGTCTCGTTGGTCATGTCCGAGCTGGTGCGGCTGGGCACGTTGTAGACGACCACGGGCAGCTGCACGGCGTCGTTGATCGCCTTGTAGTGCTGGTAGATGCCTTCCTGGCTCGGCCGGTTGTAATAGGGCGAGACGATCAGGGCCGCGTCGGCGCCGACGGCCTTGGCATGACGGGCCAGCTCGATGGCCTCTGCGGTCGCATTGCTGCCCGCGCCAGCGATGACCGGCACGCGGCCGCGGGCGGTCTGGATGCACAGTTCGACGACACGCCTGTGCTCCTCATGGCTGAGGGTCGCGGTCTCGCCGGTGGTGCCGACCGGCACCAGGCCGTGAACGCCGGCGGCAATCTGGCGCTCGACCAGCTCGACGAAGGCCTTTTCATCGACCTGACCATCGCGGAACGGGGTCACCAGGGCGGGAAGGACGCCCTTGAAGGGGGATTGGAACATGGCGTGTAAAAAGGCCGTCAGATCGCCGCAATAGCTTGCGGCTATGGATTGGGGGCGGACAATATGAGGCGCCCTGTTGCTTCGCAATGGGCGCGGGTCGTGATTGTTCCGGAGGGATTTCGTTGAGGATCGGCGCAAGGACGGTCTGGCTGGCCAGCGGCGGCGCGATCCTGGCGCTCGGGATGGCGGGTTCAGCGCTGACCCAGGCCCCGGTCCGGCTGACCGCGCCCCCCCTGCCCGGCTACGAATTGGCCGGCGATGGCGACGCCCAGTACCTGCAGATGGCCTTTGCCGCCGCCAGGGCCGGCGATGGGGCGCAGGTGCGCACCGCCATCAGCGGCATCAACGATCCCCTGGCCCGCAAGATCGCCGTCTGGGCCCTGGCCGACGGGGCGCCGGAGGCGATGAGCTTCTTCGAGGCCGACTCTGTCCGGCGCGACCTGGCCGGCTGGCCTCGCGCGCAGGGTCGGCAGGCGGCGGCCGAGCGGCTGCTGGAAACCAGCAACCTGACGCCCCGCAAGATCGTCGACTGGTTCGGCGGCGCCGAGCCGACCACGGCCCAGGGCGCCATGACCCTGGCCGCCGCCCTGAAGGCGATCGGCGATGAGCCGCAGGCCCGGGCCCTGATCCAGCGCTGGTGGACCACGCAACTCTTCGAGGTCGACCAGCAGGTCGCCATGCGGGGTCGCTTCGGCGGCTACATCGGCGAGGCCGAGAACAGCGCCCGCGCCGATCTTCTGATGTGGGGACCGCAGGGGCCGGCGGCGGAGGAGCTGATCGCCACCCTCACCGGCCCGGACAAGGCCCTGGCCGAGGCCCGCATGGCCCTGCGCTCGGGCCGAAGTGACGCCGGCGCCCTGGTCGCCGCCCTGAGCGACGAGCAGCGCCGCCATCCGGGCGTGGTCTGGGAGCAGGCGCTCTATGCCTACAAGCGCGGCCAGACCTCCCTGGCTTTCTCGCTGTCAGCGGGGATCAAGGCCCCGCCGACCGCGGACGCCGCTGCCCGAAGCTGGCCCGACAAGCGGCGGATGATCATCGCCGCTCTGCAGGGGCGCAACTATCGGGCCGCCTACAACATCGCCCGCGACTGCGGCATGAGCACCGGCGCCGACGCCGCCGAGTCCGAGTTCTACGCAGGCTGGCTGGCCCTGACCAAACTGGGCGACCCCGCCGCCGCCGAGACCCACTTCGCAAGGCTGGCCGGGGCCGGCGTCTCGCCGATCACCCAGGGACGCGCCCTCTACTGGCAGGGTCGGGCGGCCGAGGCGCTGGGCAAGGCCCCCGAGGCCCAGGCCTTTTACAAGCAGGGCGGCCGCCACCTCACCGTCTTCTACGGCCAGCTGGCCGCCGAGAAGGCCGGGATCAGCAGCCTGACCCTGGGCAAGGACCCGCAGATCACGGAGGCCGACCGCAGCCGCTTCGACGGCCGCGAGACCGTCCGCGCCGCGCGCCTGCTGCAGGGCTTCGGCATGAAGGCCCAGTTCCGCGCCTTCGTCCTGCACATCGACGACATCCTGCCGACGGCCGCGGAGTCGGCCCTGCTGGTCGACCTTGCCCGCAGTGGCGGCGATCAGGACCTCGGCATGCGGGCGGTCCGCACCGCCGCCCAGCGCGGCTTCATCCTGCCCGAGCGGGGCTACCCGATCCTGCCGGTGCCGCAGGTGGCCGGCGCGGCCGAGCCTGCCTTTGTGCTCAGCATCGCCCGCCAGGAAAGCAACTTCGATCCCCGCGCCCAGTCCGGCGCCAGGGCCATGGGGATGATGCAGCTGCTGGACGGCACAGGACGTGACACCGCCCGGCTGCTCGGCGAGACCTACGCCACCGACCGCCTGTTCGACGGCGCCTTCAACATGAAGCTCGGCTCCCGCTACCTCGGCGACATGGCCGGGACCTTCGGCGGCAGCTACGCCATGGCCGCCGCCGGCTACAACGCCGGTCCGGGGAGGCCGGGCCAGTGGGCGGCCGATTGTGGTGACCCGCGGGGCGGCATGGACCCGCTCGACTACATCGAGTGCATCCCGTTCAGCGAGACCCGCAACTACGTCATGCGGACGCTGGAAACGATGCAGGTCTACCGGGCGCGACTGAACGGCGGGACCACGCCGCTATCGCTGGCGGCCGATCTGCGGCGAGGCGCCTGAGCCGGAAAACGGGGACACATTGAATTGCCATGGCCACGGCGCCCGCACCCGCGTCGTCGATGGGTGGCAGTTCAATGTGTCCCCTCTATGCGCGTCCGATCACGGCTTCACCTGTATCTCGTACAGCCTGGGCCAAAGCTTGCCGGTCACCAGCACCCGCTTGCCCTTGGCGTCGTAGGCGATGCCGTTGAGCACATCCTCGCCGCCGGTGCGCTCAGCCGCCGGCAGCAGCCCGGTCATGTCGATCCACGCCTTCACCTTGCCGGTTCCGGGGTCGATGCGCGCGATCCAGTCGGAGCCCCAGATGTTGGCCCAGACCTCGCCCTCGACCCACTCGATCTCGTTGAGATTGAACACCGAGCCGCCGCCGTCGGTGACCCGCAGCCGACCGGTCTCGGCATAGGTCTCGGGATCCAGAAAGCGCAGTTCATCGGTGCCGTCGCTCATGATCAGGCGTTTGCCGTCGTGAGTCAGGCCCCAGCCTTCGCCCGGATAGGTGAACGAGGATTTCGGCGCGAAGGTCTTGAGATCGTAGACAAAAGCCACGCCATCCCGCCAGGTGATCTCGATCAGCCGGTCCTTCCAGGCGACGATACCCTCGCCGAAGTACTTCGCTGCAATGTCCCGCTGCTGCAGCACCTGGCCGGTAGCCGGATCGACCTTGCGGATCGAGGAGCGGCCGTGCAGGCCGGTGCTCTCGTAGAGGACCCCGTCCTGGAACAGCAGCCCCTGGGTAAAGGCGCCGGGATCATGGGGAAAGCTGGCGACGACCTCATAGGACTGGATCGGCGCACGGTCCTGCGCCGTTGCCGCCGAGGGAACGAGCAGAAGCAGGACGGCAAAGAGGCGGGCGAGCAGCAAGCGGGATCCCTCAGGCAGCGCGGCGGGTGACCAGAACCGGACCATCCTCGGTGTCGATGAAGGCGCCGTCGAGGCCGAAAACCGTGCGCAGGGTGGCGGGGGTCAGCACCGCGCGCGGCGGCCCGTCAGCAGCGACCGCGCCCTCGTGCAGGACGATCAGCCGGCTGCAGACGCGGGCCGCCAGGGGCAGGTCATGCAGGGTCAGGACCACGGCGGCGCCCCTGGCCGCCTCCTGGGCCAACAGATCGAGGGCCAGGAACTGGGCGTCCGGGTCGAGGCCGGCGGTCGGCTCGTCGGCGACCAGCAAAGGCGCGCGGGTCGCGAGCAGGCGGGCCAGCAACACCCGGGCCCGCTCGCCGCCGGACAGGTCGAGCACGCCCCGGCCCTCGAAGCCGGCCAGACCGACGCGGGCGAGGCAGGCGGACGCCAGCGCCTGAGCCTGGCCCTCGGGCAGGTCGGGAGCGCCGAGCTCCACAATGCGCAACGCGGCGAGGTTCCAGCCGACCCGGCGTTCCTGGGGCAGGTAGCCGGCGGCGCGGGCGCGCATCGCAGGCTTGAGATCGGAGATCGGCTTGCCTGCGAGCATGACCTGGCCCTGCTGGAGCGGCAGCAGGCCCAGGCCCGCGCGCAGCAGCGTGGTCTTTCCGGCGCCGTTGGGGCCCAGCACCCCGACCATCTCGCCCGGCGCCACGGACAGGCTGACGCCCTTGAGGACGGCCCGGCCCGACGGACCGGCGTGGACGCTCTCGAACGACCAGCTCATGCCCGCCAGCTCCGCGAGGCGCGCCAGGCGACGAGCGCGAACAGCGGGGCGCCGACCAGGGCGGTGACGACGCCGAGCTTCAGCTCCTGCTCGCTGGGCAGGACGCGGCTGATCAGGTCGGCCGTGATCAGCAGGATGGCGCCCGCAAACGCGGACGGGATCAGCAATTTGCCGGGATCATCGCCGCTGAGCCGGCGCACCAGATGCGGCGCGGCCAGTCCGACGAAACCCACCACCCCCGCGGCGGCGACGGCGGCTCCGGTCATCAGGGCGGCGCCGGCCACGGCGGCGGTGCGCAGGCTGGCCATCGCCAGGCCACTGAGCGCCGCGGTCTCTTCGCCGAGCGTCAGCATGGTCAGGCCCCGGGCCGACCACAGGCACAGAGCGGCGCCGAGGGTCATGGGAACAAGAGCCCGCAGGATGTCGCCGAAGTCGCGGTTGTCCACCGAACCCAGCAGCCAGTTCATCACCTCGGCCGTGGCGACGGGCGAGGGCGAGAAGTTGAAGATCAGGGCCGTGAGGGCGCCGCCGAGGGAAGACAGGGAGACCCCCAGCAGGATCAGCGCCTCCGGCTCACGGAACCGCGCCGCCAGGCCCGAGACCAACAGCCCCGCGGCCAGGGCGCCGACCAGGGCCCCGGCCTCGACCGCGCCGGTGACCGCCGAGGCGCCGAGCGCGATAGTCAGGGCCGCGCCGAGACCGGCGAAGGCCGAGACGCCCAGCACGCCCGGGTCAGCCAGCGGGTTGCGCAACAGCCCCTGCAGCGCCGCGCCGGCCAGGCCCAGCCCGCCGCCGATCAGCGCCGCCATCAGGGCGCGCGGCAGACGGATGGTCCAGAGCACCTCGCCCGGCGGCGAGGCGGGGTGGGCGAAGGCCTCCGCATACTGGGCGGCGGTCAGCGTCGTTTCGCCGAGCAAAAGCCCGGCCAGAAGCACGAGGATCAGGACTGCGCCAAGCGCCAGCGTCGCCGTGCGGCTCATCGCGGCGCCGACCTTCCTGGAGCGGATTGTGCCAGGGTCTCGACCCCTTCAGCCGCAAACCAGGCGGGGCAGCTGAGCACCGAGGCCGGCAGGCTGGCGAGCGTCTGCTCCGGCAGCCGCTGCTGCAGCGCCCTGTGACGCCCCATGCCCCAGCGCTCGAAAGCGCCAGACATCCGGTCGAAGAAGCCGAGCACAAAGCCGCGCGGTGGCCCCAGCACGACATCCTCCAGCCGCACCGGCGCGAACCCGGCCTGCGGCGCGGCGTTGGCGAGGCCGGCGGCGGCGAGGATGCGATCAATGAAGGTCCCCTGCCCGGCCGTGTAGCCGCTGGGCGTCAGATAGAGGCCCCGGCGGCCCCTCCAGGCGTCCTTGGAAGCCGCCAGCCGCCGGTCCATGTCGGCGACGATGGCCTCTCCTTTGTCTGACGCTCCGAGCGCGGCGGCGACGGTGCGCACATTGGCCCGGACCCCATCGAAATCCACGGCGTCCTCGATCTTCACGACCTTGACCCCATGGGTGGCGAGGGCGGCTTCCAGCCGGGCATCCCCGCCCCAGTAGCGGACAGCCAGGGTGGGGCGGGCGGCCAGGATGCTTTCCGTGGTGATGCGGCGTTGGGGCAGGCCCTTTGCGAGCGCACGCAGATGAGAGTCCGCGTCATCGGCGCGATGGCTGACGCCGACGATGGTTTCTCGCGGGCTGAGCGCGAGGACATACTGGTCGGCGCATTGGTCGAGGGAAATGACGCGAGGGCTGGCGTTGGCGGCGGTTCCGATCGCCAACACGCCCGCCACCGTCATCCCGGCCGCCGTGCGCAGCGCGGCGAGCCGGGACCCAGGGGCGGCGGCCGCCACAGGTCGAAGCTTCGCTGGTTGCACGCTGTCACCCCCTGGCTCCCGGGTCGGCCCTTCGGCCCGCCCGGGATGACGGATGGGGTTTATCCGGTCAAGCCTAGTCCGCCACCAGCCCGTGCAGCATGCCGTCCAGCAGCACCTGGCGCAGCTCCTCGCTTTCGGCCCAGTTGAACTTCGGCTTGATGATGATCAGCGAGACCAGGCCGTGGCAGGCGGCCCACAGGGCCTGGGCCGCGCTCTGGGCCGAGCCCGTGCGCAGACGGCCGGAGGCGGCGATATCGGTCAGGGCATCGATGAACTTCTGGAAGCAGAGATCGCCAAGGTGTTCGGTCGCCTCGGTCTTTTCCTCGCTCATCACCCCGGAGGCGCCGCAGAACACCAGCTGGTAGGCGTTCGGGTTTTCCAGCGCGAAGGCCATGTAGGCTTCGAGCATCATCCGCACCTTGACCACCGGGTCGATCGGCCGGGCGGAAATCTCGCTGTTGATCTCGAGCAGACGGTTGATCGCCCCGTCGCTGATCTCCAGCAGGATCTGGTCCTTGTCCTTGAAGTGCATATAGAGCGCCGTCGAGGAGACACCCACCTCGTCGGCGATCTTGCGGATGGTCGCGCCCTGATAGCCTTCGGCCACGAAGATGCGCTGGGCCGCCTTGAGGATTTCCCCCCGGCGCATGTGCCCGTCGCCCTTGGGCTTCCTGGCGGAGCGTTGCGGCTTCTTGAGAACCGTCGTCACTGCCTGTTTCCCCTCACTTCGATCCCCGAACGGAACACTAAACGGGAATCACTTGAGCCGCGCAACAGCTTCAAGGGTCCGGGAGGATACTGGACCTTCGAACCCCCTGCGGCTAATGCCCGCCCATGAGCAACCCGCGCGTCGCCGACGCCCCCATCCTGCTGACCACCAAGGGCTGGGCCGACTACGGCCTGATCGACAGCGGTCATGGCCGCAAGCTGGAACGCTACGGCCCCTACAAGGTCGTAAGGCCGGAGCCGCAGTGCCTGTGGGCGCCGCGCCTGTCGAAAGAAGAATGGGATCGCGCCGACGCCGTCTTCGATCCCACCGACGAGGACGAGAACGGCCGCTGGCAGTTCGCCGGCCAGCCGCCGGTGCTGTTCCCGCTGAGCTGGCGGGAGGCGAAGTTCAACAGCCGCTTCACCAACTTCCGCCACCTGGCCTTCTTCCCTGAGCAGGCGGCCAACTGGGAGTGGCTGGACGCGCGCGTCCGGGGCGCCGGTCGTCAGCTGACCGTCCTCAACCTGTTCGGCTACACCGGCGTCGCCAGCCTGGTCGCGGCGGCGGCCGGGGCAAAGGTCACCCACGTCGACGCCTCCAAGAAGTCGGTCGCCTGGGCCCGCGAGAACGCCATCCTGTCCAGGCTCGACGAAAAGCCGGTCCGCTGGCTGGTCGAGGACGCCCGCAAATATGTGCAGCGTGAGCTGCGTCGCGGGGCGCAGTACGACGGCATCATCCTCGACCCGCCCAAGTTCGGGCGCGGCCCGACCGGCGAGACCTGGCGCCTGTTCGAGGACCTGCCGGAACTGGCGGACCTCTGCACCCAGCTGCTCAGCCCGGACGCCAGCTTCATGCTGATGAACGCCTATGCGGCGCGCATCTCCGGCGCCGCGCTGTCCGGCCTGATGGCCGATCAGCTGAAGGGGCGCGGCGGGGTCATCGACTGGGGCGAACTGGCGCTCGAACAGGAAGACGGCGAGCGCCGCATCGGCCTCAGCTTCTTCGCGAGATGGTCGAAGTGAACTTCAGACAGGTCACATCCCTGTCGAACGAGACGGTCAAGCACGCCCGCGCCCTGCACATGCGCAAGACCCGGGAGGAGAGCGGCCAGTTCCTCGCAGAGGGCCTGAAGATCATCACTGAGGCGGTGGATCAGGGCGTCGCGCCGGACGTGCTGCTGTTCGGCAAGGCCGCCGCCAACCACCCGCTTTTGATCCGCGCCGCCGAGGCGACGACGGCGGCCGGCGGCGAGGTGATCGAGGTGACGCCCGAGATCCTCGAAAAGATCGCCCGCCGCGACAACGCCCAGCCGGCGCTGGCCATTTTCAAGCAGCGGTTCGTGCCGCTGGCGAGCCTGCGGCCGACCTCGAACGTCTGCTGGGTGGCGATGGACCGGGTGCGGGACCCGGGCAACCTCGGCACCGTGGTGCGGACCGTCGATGCGGCCGGCGGCGGCGGGGTGATCCTGGTCGGCGACTGTTGCGATCCCTATTCGGTCGAGGGCGTCCGGGCGACCATGGGCTCGATCTTCGCCGTGCCGCTGGCGCGTGCGACCGTTGAAGAGTTCCTGGCCTGGCGCGGGAACTGGCCGGGGTCGGTGGTCGGGACATTGCTGACCGCGACGGTGAACCACCACAACGCCGACTACCGCAGCCCGACGCTGATCCTGATGGGCAACGAGGCCCAGGGGTTGCCGCCGGAACTGGCGGCCGCCTGCGATGTGAACGTGAAGATCCCGATGCGCGGCCGGGCGGACAGCCTCAACCTGTCGGTGGCGACGGGCATCATGATCTACGCGGTGACCGACCGGCTCCTCTGATCCCTTCTCCCAGAGGGAGAAGGTGGCCCGAAGGGCCGGATGAGGGGTTAGGGACGGTGGACTTCCGGAAACACCGTAACCCCTCACCCGGTCCTGCGGCGCAGGACCGACCTCTCCCTCTGGGAGAGGTAAGAAAAGCCCGTCACGTCCCGCGCGGCTTGGCCCGCGTCGTCGCCTGCGCCTTCCACGGCTCCTCCGGCCAGACGTGCCTCGGATAGCGCCCCTTCATGTCGGTCCGCACGTCCTTCCAGGACCCACGCCAGAAAGCCGGCAAATCCCGCGTGACCTGAATCGGCCTATGCGCCGGTGACAGCAGGGCCAGCACCAGGGGGACGCCGCCGACGCCGGGATGCACCTCGACACCGTAGAGTTCCTGCACCCGCACAGAGATGGTCGGCCCGGCCTCGGCGGCGTAGTCGATGGCCAGACGCGACCCCGTTGGCGCCGTCCAGCGGGCCGGGGCGGCGGCGTCGAGGCGCTTCTGCACATCCCAGGGGATCAGGCTACGCAGGGCGTTCTCAAGGTCGTTGTCGGACAGGCTGGCAAGGGTGCGACGGCCTTCGAGAATGGGGGCCAGCCAGTCGTCGAGCCCGACGATCAGCGCCGCCTCCGACAGGTCGGGCCAGGTCGGGTCCTGGGCGTGCAGGAACCGCACACGCTCCAGCAGCGATCCGGCCCCCTCCCCGATCGGCAGCGCCGACAGGCCTTCCCGGCGGACATGACCCAACAAGGCGGCGGCGATCATCGCCTTGTCGGGCTTGTCGACCAGCCGATCCTCCAGCACCAGGCGGTCGAGACGGACCAGCCGGCGGGCGCGGACCTTGCCGTCCGGCTCGACCTCCAGGCGGTCCTCGTTGGTCAGGCGTGAGGCGAAAGCCGCCCGCAGAGTTTCAGGATCAAGCGGCGCCGCCAGCAGGATGCGGTCGCGTGCCGCCCCGCCGCCGAGTTCGCCGACCGCCAGCCAGGTCTCCCGGGCGAGGACATCCGTCGGCTCGACATGGGCGCCCCGGCCGCTGGCAAGCTGAAACTCGCCGCCCTTGCCACGCGCCTTGGCCACCCGCTCAGGGAAGGCCTCGGCCAGCAGCAGGCCGACATCGAGCGGCGGCTGCTTCGGCGGTCGGCCGGCGGCGCGGGCCCAGCGGTCGGCCAGGGTGCGGGCGTCGCGGGCGCGCGGGCTGCGGTCGCGCTCGAACTGTTCCAGGCGATGGCGCAGGTCGGCGTCACGGCCGCCGAGGCCTCGCTCGGTCAGCAGGGCCGCTATGCGGGCCGCCAGTTCGCCTTGGCCGCCAGCCGCACCGCGGATGACCATATGGGCCAGGCGTGGCGGCAGGGGCAGGTCCGACAGCAGCCGGCCGTGGGCGGTCAGGCCGCCAGCCTCGTCGAGAGCCTCCAGCCGCCCGAGCAGACCGCGCGCCTCGCTGAAGGCGCCGGCCGGCGGCGGGTCGAGAAAGGCGAGGTCGGCCGGATCGCGCGCGCCCCAGCGGGCCAGGTCCAAAGCGAACCCGGACAGGTCAGCCTCGAGAATTTCCGGCCGCGCGAACGGGACCAGGGCCCGCGTCTCCGCCTCCTCCCACAGCCGGTAGCAGACGCCAGGCTCGGTGCGGCCGGCCCGGCCCCGGCGCTGGTCGGCGGCGGCGCGGGAGACCCGCACCGTCTCCAGCCGGGTCAGGCCGCTGGAAGGGTCGTAGCGCGGCACGCGGGCGAATCCGCTGTCGATGACGACGCGGACGCCCTCAATAGTCAGGCTGGTCTCGGCGATGCTGGTGGCCAGCACCACCTTGCGCCGTCCGGCCGGGGCGGGACTGATGGCGGCGTCCTGCTCACGCGGATCCAGAGCGCCGAACAGCGGGCACAGATCGACATTGGCGGGGACGCCCGCCTCGGCCAGCCAATCACGGGTGCGCAGGATCTCGCCCTGGCCAGGCAGGAACACCAGCAGGCTTCCGGTCTCCTCGGCCAGCGCCTTGCGCACGGCCTTGACCACCTGCTGCTCCAGTCGCGCGGCCGGATCCCGGCCAAGGTAACGGGTGTCGACCGGAAACGCCCGACCCTGGCTCTCGATGACCGGCGCCCCGTCCAGCAACCGGGCCACCGCCGCCCCGTCGAGGGTCGCCGACATGACCAGCAGCCGCAGGTCCTCGCGCAGCACCGACTGGCTGTCGCGGGCCAGGGCCAGGCCGAGGTCGGCGTCGAGACTGCGCTCGTGGAACTCGTCGAACAACACGGCCGACACCCCGTCCAGGCCCGGGTCGTCCTGGATCATGCGGGTGAAGACGCCCTCGGTAACCACCTCGATGCGGGTCTTCGCCGACACCTTCGAATCCATCCGCACCCGATAGCCGACGGTCTCCCCGACCCGTTCACCGAGGGTTGAGGCCATGCGGGCTGCGGCGGCGCGGGCGGCCAGGCGGCGGGGCTCCAGCAGAATCAGCTTCCCCTGGGCCCAGGGCTGATCCAGCAGAGCCAGCGGCGCGCGGGTGGTCTTGCCCGCGCCGGGCGGGGCGACCAGGACAGCGTTAACGCCCTTGGCCAGAACAGCCCTCAACTCGGGCAGGATTTCCTCGATCGGCAGCATTGTGTGGTTCGTTTAGTGCCCGAATGCCGCGTCGTCACCGCAAGCCGTTGCGCGCCGCGACTTTACTGCTAACGTCCGCCGCTTGTGATGCCGGCGGGGAGCCGGCCTTAGGGGAGCGAGACGCATGTCCGCAGAGGGCGCCCGACCGGGCAACCGGCTGTTTCTGAAGAAGTCCATCGCCAACATCCAGAAGGAGGCGGCCAAGAGTGAGCTGAAACGCACGCTCGGGCCGCTCAACCTGATGAGTCTCGGTGTCGGCGCCATCATCGGGGCCGGGATTTTCGTCCTGACCGGACAGGTGGCCTCGGCCAACGCCGGCCCGGCCATCATGTTGTCGTTCATCGTCGCCGGCATCGCCTGCGCCCTGGCCGGCCTCTGCTACGCCGAACTGGCCTCGACCATGCCGGTCTCCGGCTCGGCCTATACCTACGCCTACGGCACGATGGGCGAGATCTTCGCCTGGATCATGGGCTGGCTGCTGGTGCTGGAATACGGCATTGCCGCCTCGACCGTGGCCGTAGGCTGGTCGGGCTATGTGGTCAGCATGCTGCATGATTTCGGGGTCAACCTCCCCAGTATCCTTGTCGCCGGCAAGGAAGCGCCGATGTGGGCCACCCCGCTGATCCAGGCGTCGCCCAACGAAGCCGGCAACCTGGTGTTCTCGATGACCGGCACGCTCAACGCGGTCGCGGCCATCGGCATCTTCATGGTCTGCGCCCTGCTGGTGCTGGGCGTGTCCGAATCCGCCAACGTCAACAACGTGATCGTCGTCATCAAGGTGATCGTGCTGCTGACCTTCATCGCGGTGGGGATCACCTACATCAACCCGGCCAACTGGCACCCCTTCATCCCCGAAGCCACCGGCAAGGCGGGTGAGTACGGCGTCAGCGGCATATTCCGCGGGGCGGCGATCATCTTCTTCGCCTACGTCGGCTTTGAAGCGGTCTCGACCGCTGCGGCCGAGGCCAAGAACCCCAGCAAGGACGTGCCGATCGGCATCCTGGGCGCCCTGGTCATCTGCACCATCATCTACATGGCCGTCGCCGCCGTGATGACCGGCGTGGTGCCCTACAAGGAACTGGCCAGCCCGGCCCCGATCGCCGTCGCCATCGACCGCATGGGTCTGGAATGGGCCGACGTCCCCCTGGCCACGGCCGAGGGCGGCAAGCTCAACCTCATCGCCTTCCTGATCAAGGTCGGGGCCATCACCGGCCTCAGCTCGGTCATGCTGGTGCTGTGCTACGGCCAGACGCGCATCTTCTACACCATGGCCCGCGACGGCCTGCTGCCGAAGGTGTTCGCAGCCATCCACCCGAAGTACCGCACGCCCTGGCTGGGCACGATCCTGCTGGGCATTCTGATCGCGGTGGCGGCCTCGTTCCTGCCGATCAGCCTGCTGGGCGACCTGGTGTCGCTGGGCACGGCGGTGGCCTTCTCCATCGTCTGTCTGTCGGTCATCTACCTGCGGGTGAAGCACCCCGACCTGCCCCGGCCGTTCAAGGTTCCGGGCGGCATCGTTACGGCGGTGCTGGGCATCCTGGCCTGTGGGTTCCTGGCCTGGCAGAACTTCGAACCGATGATCCACCGCGCTTTGGCCGACGACCCGGTGCCGCTGACCATCCTGGGGGTCTACGCCCTGGTCGGCGCCGTGATCTACGCGGTCTACGGCTACTGGCACTCCTACCTGGCCAAGGGCATCGACATCACCGAGGACACCTCGATGTCGAGCCCCGCCGAGGCGATGGCCCATGGCGTGGACGACGTGAAGGACTGATCTGTCCGTCACAAACAACGGAAAGGCCCGGGAGCAATCCCGGGCCTTTTTCGTGATCGGGCTTTCATTCCCCCGCCTGAACACCGATCATATGAGCCCAGACAACATCAGGAGCGCCCCTTTGAGCGTCCCCCCCATCCAGGTCGCCATCGCGCCGGTCACGCCGCTGCAGCAGAACTGCACCATCGTCTGGTGCACCAAGACGATGAAGGGCGCGGTCATCGATCCGGGCGGCGAGGTCGATCGGTTGATGACCGGGCTTGAGAAGTACGGCGTCACCCTTGAGAAGATCCTGATCACCCACGGCCACATGGACCACGCCGGCGCCGCCGCCGAGATGAAGGAACGCACCGGCGTTCCCATCGAGGGGCCGCACCCTGATGACCAGTTCTGGATCGACCGCATCGAGGCCAGCGGCAAGCAGTACGGCATTCACGGCGCCAAGGCCTTCACACCGGACCGCTGGCTCCACGACGGCGACGTCGTCACCCTTGGTGAAACCCAGTTCGAGGTCATCCACTGCCCCGGCCACACCCCGGGCCATGTGGTCTTCTTCCACCGCGAGGCGCGTTTCGCCCAGGTTGGCGACGTGCTGTTCAAGGGCTCGATCGGCCGCACGGACTTTCCGCGCGGCAACTACAACGACCTGATCGAGGCCATCTCGACCAAGCTCTGGCCGCTGGGCGACGACGTCAGCTTCGTGCCCGGCCACGGCCCGATGAGCACCTTCGGCTACGAGCGGAAGGTCAACCCCTACGTCTCCGACCTGGCTCTGGGATCGCATCGGACCGAGCCCGCCTCGGATCTCGCCGAGCGGTTCAGCTAGAAGCCCCGAGCCTTTTTCAGGGCGTCCTGTTCGGCCTTGTCCAGCTTGCCGTCCTTGTCGGCGTCGAACTGGTCGAAGCGGTAGTTCGAGGCCTTGACGAACTCCTCCTTCGACACCTTGCCGTCCTTGTTGAAGTCGGCCAGCGCCAGGGTGTTCTTGCCGCCGGTGTACCTGGCCAGCCTGGCCTGCTCGTCGGTGTCGAGAAATCCGCTCTTGTTCTGATCGATACGCGCGAAACCCCTGTGGCCGGCGGCCAGGTTCTCGGCCTTGCTGAGCAGGCCGTCCTTGTTGGCGTCAGGGTGCTGGGCGGCGGCGGCCGTCGCGCTGGAAGCCAGCAGAACAGTGGCGACGGCGAGGTGGCGGATCATGTAGTCACTCCGATAGGTTTCGGCCCTGAACCAACGGCCGCTCGATTGCACCCGTATGTCTGCGTTGCAATCCTGTCGAGACAAGGGCCTGCGCAAGATGGCGGAATGGAACAGACCATGACACTCGACGCCGCATCCGGTCAGGAGGCGCCCTCCCGCATCCTGATGGTCGACGACGATCCCGGCATCCGCGACGTCGTCTCCGAATTCCTCGGCCAGCATGGCTATCAGGTCGAGACGGCGGGCGACGGCCGGGCCATGGAGCAGGCGCTCGCCAGGGGTCCCGTCGACCTGATCGTGCTGGACGTGATGATGCCGGGCGAGGACGGCCTCAGCATCTGCCGCCGCCTGACCGCCCAGCCCGGCGGGCCGGCCATCATCATGCTGTCGGCCATGGGCGAGGACACCGACCGCATCGTCGGCCTCGAGCTTGGCGCCGACGACTACCTGCCCAAGCCCTGCAATCCGCGCGAGCTGCTGGCCCGCATCCGCGCCGTCCTGCGCCGCCGCGCCGAGCCGCAGCCCAGCCTGGAGGACGGCCTGTCAGCCACCTGCCACTTCGCCGGCTGGAAACTGGACCTGGTGCGGCGCGAACTGCGCTCCCCGGAGGGCGTGGTCGTCAACCTGTCGAGCGGCGAGTTTTCCCTGCTGCGCGCCTTCGTCGAGCGTCCGCAGCGCATCCTGACCCGCGACCAGCTGCTGGACATGGCCCGGGGCCGCGATTCCGACGCCTATGACCGCGCCATCGACGTTCAGATCAGCCGCCTGCGCAGGAAGCTGGACGATGGCTCCAATGGCGGCGAACTGATCCGCACGATCCGCAGCGAAGGCTACATGTTCGTGCCCAAGGTCACCCGCAGTTGATGCAGACACGGCTCCGCAGCGCGCCCCTGTTCGCCCAGGTGATGGCGCTGGCCCTGGTCAGCCTCGTCGCCGCGCCGGCGATCAGCGCCGCCATGCTGCTGGCCCTGCCCCCGCCGCAGCCCGAGGTCTATCGCCTGAGCGAACTGGCCCAGGCCCTGCGCCAGCAGGGGGTGGTGGAGATCACCGATGGCCGGCCGCTGGTCGTCAAGTTGAAGACCGAGGCCCCGGAGGAATCCTTCCGCCGCTCACGCTGGCGCGAGGACTTCCGTCGCATCCTGGCCAGCGAACTGAAGGTCCCGGCCGACCGCATCCGCATCGAGACCCTCGGCCCCGTCCGCGTGCTGCTGCGCACCGAACACCGGGTCGAGACCCGCATCTTCCGCATCGGCCCGCCGGAAGGCGAGCAGCCGCCCGGCCGCGGTCGCCGGGGCCCTCCCCCGCCCGGCGCGCCGGAGTTCCGGCCGGATGAGCGGGTCATCTTCTCGCCCTTCAAGGTCGGCCTGCAGCAGGCGGACGGCCGCTGGCTGGTGGTCAAGCCCAAGCCCACCTTCCGCTGGGATGCCTGGCAGACCCGGCTGATCCTGACCTTCGTGCTGTCGATCCTGATCATCGCGCCGCTGGCCTGGCTGCTGGCCCGGCGGCTGTCCGCCCCGTTGGCCGCCTTCGCTGGAGCCGCCGACCGCCTGGGCCGTGATCCTCGCGCACCGCCGCTGGAGATGGGCGGCTCCACCGAGATTCTCGCCGCCGCCGCCGCCTTCAACCAGATGCAGGAGCGCCTGCGCCGCTACGTCGACGACCGCACCGCCATGGTCGGGGCCATCGCCCACGACCTGCGCACGCCGCTGACACGGCTGAAGTTCCGCATCGAGGCGGTTCCCGACGACCTGAAGCCCAAGCTGGCGGCCGATATCGACCAGATGGAGGCGATGATCGCCGCCACCCTCGGCTTCGTCTCCGACGCCACCCGACCGCGCGAGCGCACGAAGCTGGAACTGGCTTCCCTGGTCGAGAGCATCGTCGACGAGATGGCCGAGACCGGCGCAGCCGCCAGCATCGATCGCACGGAAAAGCTCGTCGTCGAGGGCGACCCGATCGCCCTGCGCCGGCTGGTCTCCAACCTGGTCGAGAACGCCCTGAAATACGGCGTCGCCGCCCGCGCCCGCGTCTACGCGGCCCGGAACGAGCGAGGTGGCCAGGACGCGGTCATCGAGGTCGATGATGACGGCCCCGGCATTCCGGACCACGAGCGCGAGCGGGTCTTCGAGCCCTTCTTCCGCGGAGAACCGTCGCGCAACCGGGAGACCGGCGGCATCGGTCTTGGCCTGGCGGTGGTTCGCTCGGTGGCCCGTTCCCACGGCGGCGACGCTGAACTGATCAACCGCCCCGGCGGCGGCCTGACCGCCCGTGTGCGGCTGCCGCTCTGACCGCAACGCCACGCGCCTTACCGCCGCCACGGCGGGGGGCCAAACAGGGTTGCCAATCGGGAAGATTGGCCTCCGGAGACCGCGATGATCGCACGCCTGGCCCTGCTCGCCGCCCTCGTCGCCTCCCCGGCCGTGGCTCAGCCGCCGGACGAGGCGCCGCCCCGCCGCGAGCAGCTGTTCATCAGCCCGGCCGGCGAGCCCTTCCGCGCGCCCCGCGGCGGGCCCTATCCCGTGGCCGTCTGGTTCGCCCGTGCCGACGCCGACAGTGACGGCGTCCTGACCCGCGAGGAGTTCGTCGCCGACGCCCTGGCCTTCAGCGCCACACTCGATACCGACAAGGACGGTCTGCTCGACGGGTTCGAGATGGCCGACTACGAAAAGAACGTCGCCCCGGAAATCCTCAGCCCGCTGGATCGCGGCGATGAGAGCCCCCAGGCCATCAACATGGGTCTCGGCAAGCGTCCCTTCATCGGCTACCCCAAGCCGCTGGACCCGGACGCCTATGGCGCCACCCGCAACGGCGCCGGCCTCTATGGCCTGATCAACGAGGTGCAGCCGGTGGCCGCCCAGGACAGTGATCTGGATCGCCGCATCGACCGCAAGGAGATCGGCATCGCCGCCCGCGACCGCTTCGCCATCCTCGACCGGGACCGGGACGGCAGGCTGGAGCTGGCCGGCCTGCCCAGGACCCCCTTCCAGACCATTCTCGAAGCCCCGCCCCGCAAGGGCAAACCCGGCAAGCGTCCGCCGCCGCGCTGACAGCCTTGCCAGTCGAACGCCGCCCCGGCTAATCGGGGCCTTCAGTTTGGGGAACTTTCCGCTCATGACCCGCCGCCAGACCGCCGCCATCCTGATCACCGCAGCGCTCCTGGCCGGGCCGGCGATGGCCCAGCCGCGAGAGCCCCTGCAGATCTTCATCAGCCCGGCCGGCGAGCCTTTCCGGGCGCCGCTTGACCAGCCCTATCCCGTGGATGCCTGGTTCAAACAGGCCGACGCCAACGCCGACGGGGCCCTGACCCGCGACGAACTGATCACGGACTCCCTGGCCTTCTTCGACAGGCTCGACGCCAACAAGGACGGCACGGTCGATGGCTGGGAGAACGGCGACTACGAAAAGAAGATCGCCCCGGAAATCATGAGCCGGGCCGCCCTCGCCGTGGCAAAGCCCAAAGAGGCCAATCGACCGGCCGGCGGCAGGTACCGTCCGACCCTGTCGCCCTACGACCGGCCCAGGAACGCCGACGAGTCCGGCAAGATGGTCGCCGACCAGAGCCGGGCCGGCGCCGGGCTCTACGGTCTGCTCAACGAGATTCAGCCGGTCATGGGGCAGGACAGCGATTTCAACCGCCGGATCAGCAAGGCCGAAGCCACAGTCGCCGCCAGGGACCGGTTCGCCCTGCTCGACAAGGACAAGGACGGCAAGCTCGTCCTTGCGACCCTGCCTGTGACTCCCTTGCAAAAGGCCCTTGAAGACTCGCGTTGATTGCGGGCGATCGGGCCGATCTGCAAAACAGTGAAATGCGCCTGCAACCTGGCGCCGCTACCTCACGGGACTGAACCTGCGAGTCCCGTGAGACCATGAGCCTGAGCACCACGCCGCGTAAAAAGTCGAAACTCCCCTGGGTCCCGGTCGCCTGGGGCGTCGCCGCGGCCGTGGTGCTGGGCGGCGGTGGCTACATGCTGTTAAAGCCGAAACCCGCCAAGGACCCCTATCGCACCGAACAGGTGGCCAGCGGCGATATCACCAGGTCGGTCTCGGCCAGCGGCTCGCTCCAGGCCCTCGTCACCGTCCAGGTCGGCTCACAGATCAGCGGCCAGATCACCCGGGTGCTGGTCGACTTCAACGACTATGTGAAGGCCGGCCAGGTGATGGCCGTGCTCGACCCGCAGACCTACGTCAGCCGCGCCCAGCAGGGCCAGGCCCAGGTCGCCCAGGCCCAGGCCCAGGTGACCCAGCTTCAGGCCCAGGCCGACGTCGCCCGCGCCAACTACAACCGCACAAAGACGCTTTTCGACAAGGGCATCACCGCCAGGGCGGCGCTCGACGCCGATCTCGCCACCTGGAAGGCCGCCCAGGCGTCCGTCGCCTCCGCCAGGGCCGGCGTCACCTCGGCCCGCGCCTCGCTGAACGCCACCAACGTCGATCTCGGCCGCACCAACATCGTCGCCCCGATCAGCGGCGTCGTCACCGACCGCCAGATCGAGCCCGGCCAGACCGTCGCCGCCAGTCTGTCGGCCCCCATCCTGTTCCAGATCGCCCAGGACCTCTCCAAACTCGAGGTCAAGATCAGCGTCGACGAGGCCGACATCGGCAGCGTGCGCGAGGGCCAGCGCGTCAAGTTCACCGTCGATGCCTTCCCGGAAGACAACTTCACCGGCGTCGTCACCCAGGTGCGCAAGCAACCAGAAACCGCCAACAACGTGGTCGCCTACACGGTCATCGCCGAGGCCGACAATCCCGGCGGCAAGCTGCTGCCTGGCATGACCGCCAACGCCGACATCGTCCTGGAAGAGCGCCGGAACGTCCTGCGCGTCCCGGCCGCCGCCCTGCGCTGGAGCCCGCCGGATGCGTCCGCCGCCCAGCGCACGGCCAGCCCGATGGGCGGCCCGCCGGGCATGGGTGGTCCCCCCGGCGGTGGTCAGCAGCGTCAGCAAGGGGCCGGCGGACGTCAGGGCGGCGGCAATCGCCTGGCCCGCATCGCCGAGCAGCTCGACCTCGACGCTGGTCAGAAGAAGAAGGCCGACGCCATCTTCGCCGAGGCGCAAACGAAGATGCGCGCCGCCGAAGGCCCCGACCGTCGCAAGATCATGGACGAGGCCTTCAAGGCGCTCGACCCCATCCTCAAGCCCGAACAGAAGACCAAACTCGTCGCCCTGCGCGCCCGCATGGGCCAGGGAGGTCGTGGCGGCGGCCAGGGCGGCATGACCAGCGGCGTCGTCTACATCCTGAAGGACGGCAAACCGACCCCGGCGCCGGTCATGGTCGGGGCCACGGACGGCAGCTTCACAGAGGTCATCGACCGTTCCGGAACCATCAAGGACGGCGTCGAGGTGATCACCGGCGGCGGTCCCAAGGCCAAGGTCCAGGCACGCAGCCCGATGTCCGGCGGCGGCGGCCGGGTTCGGGGGCTGTAGTGATCCAGTTCGAGGGTCTGAGGAAGACCTACGTCATGGGCGAGGAGACGGTCCACGCCCTGGCCGGCGTCTCGCTCACCATCGAGCGCGGCGAGAGCGTCGCCATCATCGGTCCGTCCGGCTCCGGCAAGTCGTCGCTGATGAACATCCTCGGCGGCCTCGACCGCCCCTCGGCCGGCCGCTACCTGTTCGAGGGCGAGGATGTCGGCGCCTTCGACGACAACGACCTGGCCGCCTTCCGCAACAGGCGGATCGGCTTCGTCTTCCAGTCCTTCCAGCTCCTGCCGCGTCTCTCCGCCCTGCAGAATGTCGAACTGCCGATGATCTACGCCGGTATCGACCCGGCCGAACGCCGGGACCGGGCCGCCTCGCTGCTCGACAGGGTGGGCCTCGGAAGCCGCATGGGCCACCGCCCGACCCAGATGTCCGGCGGCCAGCAGCAGCGCGTCGCCATCGCCCGCAGCCTGGCCAACCAGCCGGACCTGCTGCTCGCCGATGAGCCGACCGGCGCCCTCGACACCCAGACCGGCCAGGACGTCCTGACCCTCTTCAAGGAGCTCAACGCCGAGGGCCTGACCCTGGTCATCGTCACCCACGACCGGGAGGTGGCGGCCGAGACCCGCCGCCGCGTCACCTTCCGCGACGGCCAGATCGTCAGCGACGACGGGGCCGCCCGATGATGAAGCCCATCGACCTCGTCCGCTTCGCCACCGGCGCCATCGTCGCCCACCCGATGCGCAGCGCCCTGACCTCGCTCGGCGTCGTCATCGGCGTCGCCGCCGTGGTGATGATGACCTCAATCGGCCTGGGCGCGCAGCAGATGGTGACCAGCGCCATCGGCGGCCTCGGCTCCAACATGCTGATCATCAGCCCCGGCGCCTCACGCGGCGCGGGCGGCGGCTTCGTCAGCCAGGGCGCCGGCACCGGCGTTTCCCTGAGCGACGGCGACGCCGAGGCCCTCAAGGCCCAGATCGAGAACGTCGCCGCCGTTGCCCCCGCCGTGCGGGGCGGCGCCCAGTTGACGGCAGAGGGCGGCAACTGGAACACCCGGGTGGAGGGCGTGACGCCCGACTATCTGATCGCCCGCGACCTGACGATCGCCTCGGGCCGCATGTTCGACGACCGCGAAGCCCGCCAGGGCAAGAAGGTCGCCGTCATCGGCGCCACGGTGGCCAGGGAGCTGTATGGCGACGCCGACCCGGTCGGAAAGCGGCTGCGCGTCGGCACGGTGCCGTTCGAGATCGTCGGGGTCCTGACCTCCAAGGGCCAGGCCGGCTTCGGCCAGGACCAGGACGATATCGTGCTCGGCCCGCTGCAGGCCGTGCGCTCCCGCATCGTTGGGCGCCGGGTGCGCGGCGACAACGTCCAGACCATCTATGTGAAGTCCGCCACGGCCGAGGACCTCGACCGCGTGCAGGAAGACGTCACCAACCTGCTGCGCGAACGCCACCGCATCCGTCAGGGCGCCGAGGACGACTTCAGCGTCCAGAACATGGCCTCGATCATGGAAGCCATGAGCGCCAGCACCAGGACCTTCACCGGCCTGCTGGCGGCCGTGGCGGCGGTGTCTCTTGTGGTCGGCGGCATCGGCATCATGAACATCATGCTGGTCGCCGTGACCGAGCGGACCCGAGAGATCGGCCTGCGCATGGCGGTCGGGGCCAGACGCGCCTGGGTGCTCTACCAGTTCGCCCTGGAAGCCGTGGTGCTCAGCTTCGCCGGCGGGGTCATCGGTCTGCTGATCGGCATAGGCGGGGCCATGCTGATGTCGATGCTGGCCGGCTGGCCCATGGCCATCGCCAGCTGGGCGGTGCCCACGGCGCTGGGCTTCTCGATGCTGGTCGGGCTGGTGTTCGGGGCCTATCCGGCGTGGAGAGCGGCGCAGCTGGATCCTATCGAGGCGTTGCGGCGGGAATAGCCCATCGGCAGCGCTTACGCTCACGCCCACACCCCTCCGCTACCGTCATCCTAGGCCTTGTGCCTAGGATCCCCGGTTCAGCCACGACAAGCTCATGCCTTGGAGGCGCGGCCGCGCCTCCACCCCACCGTGAGGGAAAGCGGACAGCGGGATCCTAGGCACAAGGCCTAGGATGACGGTAGCAGGAGGGAGACGTCCTGCCGCCCTGCCCTCACACCAACCCCGCAATAATGTTGATCCCCAGCGCCAGGATCGCCGTGTTGAAAAAGTAGGCCGCCGCCGCGTGGGCCGTGATCAGGTTCCGCAGCCGCGTCGTGCTCACCGTCATGTCCGACACCTGGAACGTCGCCCCGATGCAGAACGACAGGTAGACGAAGTCCATGTAGCTCTTCGGCGGATCGCCGGAGAAGCCGAACACCTCGTTCGGGGCGCCGCCGAAATGCCGGTGGGCATAATGGATGACGAACACCGTCTGCAGCACCAGCCAGCTGCTGATCAGGGTCAGCACCGCCAGCCCGGCGACGAGCCCTTTTTCGAAGGTCGTCCCGGTCCTGGCCTCGATCATCGCCATGACGATGCCGACCAGGCTGGCCAGAATGGCCGCCAGGATCATCAGCATCAGGACAGGTGTCTTCTCGTCCTCCTGGGCCGCCCGGGAGCGGACGCGCTCTTCGTCTGCGGTCAGGAACAGGCGCCAGCTCAGGCCCAGGAAGACCGCAGCCCCGACCACCCAGCCCATCAGAGCCGGCGCCGCGACCGGCCAGCCGAGCACGGACGACGCCAGCCATCCGGCGATCCCGCCGGCCACGCCCGCGCCCAGCCGCCAGTGCCGGAATATGCCGCTCGCGTCCATCGGGGTCTCCTCCGGGCGAGCCTAGACCGGTCAGTCGGTGACTGTCTCGCGTAGCGTGACGGTCACCGTCAGCGCCGGAGGACGGTCACCGGGGCCGGTCACCAACGATCGTGACCCGCTCCATCCGCCGCACGGCCGGCCAGTAGTCGCTGGCCGCGTAGTGCTGGCTGGCCCGGTTGTCCCAGAAGGCGATGCTGCCCGGCTCCCAGCGGAACCGGCACTGGTATTCCGGGATCGCCGCCTGGGCGTAGAGGTGCTTCAGCATGGCGTCGCTGTCGGCCTTGTCCCAGCCGACGATGTACTGGGTGAAGGCGGCGTTGACGTAGATGCAGCGCCGGCCCGTCTCCGGATGGGTGCGGATCACCGGATGTTCGACCATCGGGTAGCGGGCGTTGAATTCCTCGATCTGCTCTTCGGTCATGCCGCGCTTGCGCATGCCGGTCCGGAAGTGGGCGAAGTCGTGGATGGCCACGGCGTCGTCGATCCGCGCCTTCACCTCATCGCTCAGGCCATCATAGGCCGCGTACATGTCGGCAAACAGGGTATCGCCCCCGACCGGCGGCAATTCGAGCGCCCGCAGAATCGAGCCCAGCGACGGTTCGAGCCGCCAGGTGACGTCCGAATGCCAGGTGTTCTCCTTGCCCCGGTTCTCGCGGTTGTGGGTGATCGCCAGAACCTCCGGATAGCCCGGCTTCTGCGGCGCGAACGGATGCACCTCCAGGTCGCCGAAGTTGCGGGCGAAGGCCAGATGCTGGTCGGTGTCGATGTCCTGGTCGCGGAAGAACAGCACCTTCCAGTCGAGCAGCGCCTGGCGGATGGCGCTGACCTGGGACGGCGTCGCCGGCTGGGACAGGTCGATGCCGCCGACTTCCGCGCCGATGGTTGGCGTCAGCGGCGTCAGGGTCAGGCTGTCTAGGGTCAGGTGGCGGACAGGTTCGGTCATGGCTTCCTCCGCGCCGGCTCTCTGTCCGGACCAGGCATTATGTTACCTCGCGGTTTCATTTGACAAGCCCCAACGGAAAGGCCCCCTTACCGCAGATGGCTGACGGTTCCGCCCCTTCCCGCAAACCCCGAGTCGACGTTGCCGCACGGCGGGCCGAATACCTCGACGTGGCCGCCAGAGTGATGCTGGAAAAGGGCCTGCACGGCGCCACCATGCGCGACTTCGCCGAGGCGGCCGGCGCTGCCAAGATCCTGTTCTACCGCCTGTTTCCCTCCCGCGACGCCATTGTCGAAGCAGTGTTCAGGAAGGTGGAGGACACCATCCTCGCCGCCTACGCCGAGCCCTGGGGCGGCTACGGCGCCATGGTCGCCCGGGTGCTGGAGCAGGCCCGCAAGGACCCGGCTCCCTTCCTCGTTGTGCTCAAGAACTGCGGCGGCGGCGCCGACCGCTCCGACTGGGGCGACCGCCTGCGGGCCATCTTCAACGAACGCTCCCGCCCGCTGTTCGAGCCCAAACCCGGCGCCCCTGATGGGGCCGAGGAACGCGCCGGCCTTGCCGGTGGCAGCCTGTTCGGCCTCTGGGTCGATCGCATGATCGTCTGGCTGGAAGAGCGCGACGGCCTGGACGACGCCACCCGCATCCGCTGGTGGAGCCGCATCGTCCGCGAATGGCGACTGGCCTCCCGCGAGGCCTTTCGGCTAGACCCGCCGCAACAAGAAACCAACGAGGAACCGTAAGTGATCCCCGGCCTGATGCAGACCACCCCGCTGGTCATCACCTCGATCCTCCGCTTCGTCGAGACCGCCCATCCGCGCGTCGAGATCGTCTCCCGCACCGTCGAGGGCCGCATCCACCGCTACGACTACGCCGGCATGGGAGCGCGCGTCCGCCGCCTGGCCCGCGCCCTCGAGAAACAGGGCGTCAAGTCCGGCGACCGCGTCGCCACCCTGGCCTGGAACACCCACCGGCATCTGGAACTGTTCTACGCCGTCCCCGGCCTCGGCGCCGTGCTCAACACCGTCAACCCGCGCCTGTTCGACGAGCAGATCCTCTACGTCCTCGAACACGCCGAGAGTGAGGTCCTGCTCTACGACCGTACCTTCCAGCCGGTGGTCGAACGCCTCGCCGCCCGCATGTCGACGGTGAAGACCTTCATCCTGCTGGCCGACGAAGACAGCCACGACGCCGGCGCGGTCGGCGCCCTCAACTACGAGACCCTGGTCGCCGCCGAGAGCGATGCGGCCTACCCCTGGCCCACCCTCGACGAGAACGGCGGCGCCTTCCTCTGCTACACCTCCGGCACCACCGGCGATCCCAAGGGCGTGCTCTACAGCCACCGCGCCGTCGTCCTGCACGCCATGGCCGCCGGTCTCAACAGCGCCTTCGGCCTGACCGCCTTCGACGTGGTCATGCCCTGCTCCAGCCTCTACCACGCCACAGCCTGGGGCCTGCCCTTCACCGCCCCGATCAACGGCTGCAAGCTGGTCCTGCCGGCCGAAAAGATGGACGCGGTCAGCCTCAGCGAACTGATCGCCAATGAGGGCGTCACCTTCTCCGGCGGCGTGCCGACCATCTGGACCATGTATCTGGCCCACCTCGACCAGACCGGCGGCCCGGTCGGCACCCTGAAGCGCGTCATCATCGGCGGCTCGGCCGTCCCCCGCGCCATGGCCGAGACCTTCAAGAAGAAGCACGGCGTCCAGGTCATGCAGATCTGGGGCATGACCGAGACCTGCCCGCTCGGCGTCGTCGCGACTCCCACCCCTGCCCTGGCCGCCGGCGGCGACGACCACGTCGACGAGGTCATCTGGACCCGCCAGGGCCGGCTGCAGTTCGGCATCGAGCTGAAGATCGTTCAGGAAGACGGGACTGAAGCCCCTCACGACGGCGAGACCAGCGGCGCCCTGATGGTGCGCGGCCCCTGGACCATCCAGCGCTACTTCCGCAAGGAGACCGACGCCGCCGACGCCGACGGCTGGTTCGACACCGGCGACATCGCCACCCTCGACGCCGACGGCTTCATGCGCATCACCGACCGCGCCAAGGACGTCATCAAGACCGGCGGCGAATGGATCAGCTCCATCGATCTGGAAAACATCGCCGTCGCCTGCCCGGGCGTGAAGATCGCCGCCGTCTTCGGCGTGCCCCATCCCAAGTGGGAGGAACGCCCCCTGCTGGTCATCGAGGTCCACGATGGCCACGACGTCACCAGGGAAACGGTGCTGGCCTTCCTCGAACCCCGCATCGTCAAATGGTGGATGCCCGACGACGTCATCTTCGACACCGTCCCCCTGACCGCCACCGGCAAGATCGACAAGAAGGTGCTGCGCGAGGCCTACAGGGACAGGCTGGCGGACCGCTAGCGGGAAGCCGGCAAAGCCTCTTGCCGTCCGCCATGATGGTTCGGCAAAGTCGTCGTCGGAAAAGCGAGGGGGACGCCATGAACCGGACAATCGGAACACCGCGCCTGTGGGCAATCCTTGCCAGTGTCGCAGGGCTGGTCTCGCTGGGCGTCACCATCGCCTTCCGGCTGCTTGAGCCGGTCCGGACGGCCGGTGCGTGCATGTCCGACGGCGCGGTCCTCGCCTTCGAGTTCGCCCTGAAAGCGCAGGAGCTGACCAACATCTTCGGGGAGCCAGGTGATCCCTGCCGGCCCCTGACCATCAGCGCCGTGGACGCCATCAACCAGCTGGACGTGATCGCCTACATCCCCAGCTACAGCCTGTTCGCCATCTTCGCGGCCCTGTTCATCGCCGGCGGAAAGCTGCGGCTGCCGATCCTGCTGGCCATGCTGGCCGCCGTCGTCGCCCTGGTCGCGGACTATGTCGAGACCTTCACCCTGCTGCAGATCACCCCCGCGCTGGAAGCCCAGGCCGCCCTGCTGCCGACCTCCTCCACCGCCGCCTGGGTGAAATTCGCCGCCCTGGCCGCCCACGCCCTGATCCTGGCGGCGGTCTGCCTGGAACAGCCGCCGCGCCGCTGGATCATCGGACTTCTGCTGCTAGCCCCGGCCGTCGGCGTGCTGGCCGGCTGGAGCGACGTCCGCAACATGAGCTGGCTGACCATCGGCTTCCTGCTGGCCTGGCTGCCCCTGCTCGGGCTGACGATCTGGCGGGCGGTTAGGCCCGTTCCCGTCGAAAATAAATAATCTGAAGGAAAAATGCCTGGCGGTGACGGAGGGATTCGAACCCTCGGTACAAGTTTCCCCGTACGTCGGTTTAGCAAACCGGTGCCTTCAGCCACTCGGCCACGTCACCCCAGGCGAGGGGCGCTGATAGCTGGTTCGGCGCGCCGTTGCAACGCTCGCAAACGCCGCCCTCAAGGAACGGTGTTAACCGGGTGATCAGGGGCGGCGTGGCAAGCTGTCGCCGTCATGACCAATTCCCCCGCCCCGCAGCCCGCTGATGAGCCCTGGGTCGCCGCAGCAAAGGCCCTGCGCGACGATCTGCGCCGGGGTCAGGCCGCCGAACCGGACGTCGAGGAGAGCGATCGCCGCGGCCCGCTGCGCCCGTCCAGGCTGCCGCCGCTGCGCAACCGCATTCAGGCCCAGATGGTCGGGCGGTTGTTCCGAATCGTCGATACCGCCTCCCTGGTCGCCCTTGGCCTGGTCGGCGCCCACATCGCCACGCCGCAGGGCTGGATCAACGCCAGCCTGGCGCAGGTGACGCCCTATGCCGCCGGGACGCTGGTGCTGGCCTGGCTGCTGAACGGGGTCGGGCTCTACCGCTTCCCACGCTATGGTCGACTTTGGACCCGATTGGTCCGGCTTCTGGCTGCCTTCAGTCTGGCCAGTGTCCTGCTGATGGCCGGTATCTGGCTGGTCAGTCGCACAGGCCCACCGCCGACTCTGACCTTCTGGTTCGTCATGGCCTTCTTCACCGTGGCCCTGTCCCAGACCATCTGGTGGAGCATGGTCCGGCGCTGGCGCAACGCCGGGCTGCTGACCCCGAACATCGTCATCGTCGGGGCCACCGAGGTCGCCGACCGCCTGATCACGGCCGCCCTGGAGACCCGCGAAATCAATGTCATCGGCGTCTTCGACGACCGGCTGGGCCGGGCTCCTGCCCGGATGCAGGGCGTGCCGGTGCTGGGCGACCTCGACGCCCTGATCGGCCACCGCATCATGCCCTATGTCGACCAGGTGGTGATCACCGTCACCTCGGCCGCCAAGCCCCGGGTGCGCATGCTGACCGAGCGGCTCAGCGTGCTTCCCAACGACATCTGCCTGGTCGTCGACATGGATGGCGAAGCGGCCCGGAACGCGGTCATCAGCCGTATCGCCGACGCCCCGCTGGCCCGCGTTTCCGGCGTCGAGACCGACCAGAGGCGGGCGGCGGTGAAGCGGCTGCAGGATCTGGCCATCGGCTCTCTGGCGCTGGTGCTGCTGGCGCCCGTGATGGCTATCGTCGCGGTGCTGATCAAGCTCGACAGCCCCGGCCCGATCTTCTTCCGCCAGCGTCGCCATGGCTTCAACAACGAGGAAATCCGGGTCTGGAAGTTCCGCTCCATGAAGCACGAACTGACCGACCACACGGCCAGCAAACAGGTCACCGGCGACGACGACCGCGTCACGCCCGTGGGCCGCTTCATCCGTCGCACCAGCCTCGACGAGCTGCCCCAGCTGTTCAACGTGCTGGCCGGCGAGATGAGCCTTGTCGGCCCCCGCCCCCACGCCGTCGGCATGAAGACCGGCGACACCGAAAGCGCGCGCCTGGTCGAGGAATACGCTCACCGCCACCGCCTCAAGCCCGGCATGACCGGCTGGGCCGCCGTCAACGGCTCGCGCGGGCCGGTCGATACGCCGGAACTGGTGCAGCGCCGGGTGGCCCTCGACATCGACTACATCGAGCGCCAGTCCTTCTGGCTCGACATCTACATCATGGCCATGACCATCCCCTGCCTGCTGGGCGACCGACACGTGGTGCGTTGATCCGATGTTCTGGCGCGGCGTCCTCGGCTATCTGCCCGTCAATCTGGCCCAGGGGCTGGTCGGCCTGCTGACCATTGTCGTCTTCACACGCCTGCTCAGCCCGGCCGACTACGGCGTCTACGCCATCGCCTACTCCGCCATGGTCCTGTCCCACACCGCCCTCTTTACCTGGACCGAGGCCGCCATGGCCCGGTTTCAGGCCCAGGCGCGCGAACGGGCCGAGACCGCCGACCATATGATGACCCTCTACCGGGCCTGGTCGATGCTGGGCCTGGGCTTCCCCCTGCTGGCCGGCGCCGTCGTCTGGCTGGCGCCGGTCCACCAGCCCCTGAAGGTGGCGATCAGCGCCGGCCTGGCCGCCATCCTGTTCCGCAGCTGTATCAAGCTGGTCCAGGAGCGCCGGCGCGCCGATGGCGAGGTGGGCTCGGCCGCCACACTGGATATCGCCCAGACCATCGGCGGCTTCGCGATCGGTGCAGCCCTGGCGGCCGTCGGCATGGGCGGCGCCTCTCCCCTGCTGGGCTCGGCGGCCATCGCCATCATCTGCCTGGCCTTCGTCCTGCCCGGTGAGCTGAAACTGCTCCAGGGCGGCCACTGGCAACCGAAACGGGCCCGTGAGTATGCCGGCTACGGCGTCCCGATCTCGCTGTCGCTGATCCTGGCCCTGGTCATTTCCAGCACCGACCGCTTCGTGCTCGGCGCCTTCCTCGGCGAGGCCGCCGTCGGCGTCTACCACGCCGGCTACAGCCTCGCGAACCGCACCCAGGACGTGGTCTTCGTCTGGCTCGGCATGGCCGGCGGTCCGGCCATGGTCGCGGCGCTGGAGCGCGGCGGCAAGAGTGCGCTGGTGCAGACGGCCAGGGAACAGGCCAGCTTCATGATCCTGCTGACCCTGCCGGCGGCGGTCGGCCTCGCCCTGGTCGCCCTGCCCCTGTCGGAACTGCTGATCGGACCGCAGATGGCCCAGGGAGCCGCCCGTGTCGTGCCGTGGATCGCGGCCGGCGGCTTCTTCGCCGGGATCACCACCTACTACCTGCATCAGGCCTTCACCCTGGGCCGCCGCACCGGTCTGCTCATGGCCGCCATGACCTTCCCGGCCGGGCTCAACCTGGTGCTCAACCTGGCCCTGGTGCCGCGCTTCGGGCTCGATGGGGCGATGTGGGCCACCACGGCCAGCTACGGGGTCGGGGCCATCGCCTCCTGGGCCATCGGCCGCAAGGTGATGGCGCTGCCGCTGCCGATCGACACCATTGTCCGGGCGGGCCTCGCCTGTGTTCCGATGGTGCTGGTCGTCTCGATGCTGCCGGACATGGCGGAGATCCCGGAACTGGCCCTCAAGGGCGGTCTCGGCGCCGCCGTCTATGGCGTTTCCGCCTGGCTGCTCGACGCCGGCGGCCTGCGCAGCCACGGCCGCACATTGCTGCGCACCCTGCGACCGCGAGCCGCCTCATGACTGCTCCCGCCACCGACTGGATCATCGACAACGCGCTCTGGTCCAAGGCCAGGCCCCGCCTGTCGGTCCTGATCCCCTTCCTCGGCGACGATCCGGCCCAGCTGGCCCGCGAGCTGGCCGCCCCGTCGGCTGACATTGAAATCGTCCTGCTCGACGACGGCGGAAAGGACGGTGAACTCGCCGCCCGTATCGCCGAAACCGTCCAGGCCCTGCCCCGCCCTGCCCGCTTCGTCCGGCTGGCCGCCAACATCGGCCGCGCCAAAGGTCGCAACCGCCTGGCGTCGGAGGCGCGCGCCCGGCACCTGCTCTTCCTCGACGCCGACATGCTGCCTGACAGCGCGACCTTCGTCGCCGACTGGCTGGCCATCGCGGACCAGGACGCCGCCGTCGCCTTCGGCGGCTTCTCCTTCGAGCGCACGCCCCTCGACCCGCGCTTCGCCCTTCACCGGGCCATGGCCCTGCGCAGTGACTGCCTGCCGGCCGCGCAGCGCAGCCTGAACCCGGAGAAGCACGTCTTCACCTCCAATCTGCTGGTCCGCCGCGATGTCTTCGAGACCGTGGCCTTCGACGAGCGCTTCACCGGCTGGGGCTGGGAGGACGTCGAGTGGGCCATGCGGATCGCCAGGCGCTGGCCGATCCTCCACCCGCACATCCCGGCCAGCCACCTTGGCCTCGACACCGCACCGGCCCTCGTCGCCAAGTACCGGCAGTCGGCCGCCAACTTCGCCCGGGTGATCGAGGCGCACCCGCAGGTCGTCAGCGGCTACGCCAGCTTCAAGGTGGCCAAACTGATCCGCCGCCTGCCCCTGCGCGGACTGCTGCGCGAAGGCGCCCGCCTGGCCGCCCTGACCGGCGCTCTTCCCGCCCGCGTCCGCGCCTTCGCCATGCGCCTCTATCGCGCCGCCCTCTACGCCGAGGTGGTCTGATGGAGGCCTATTCCGCCGACCGCTCCCTGCGCGGCAAGCTGCGCCGCCGCTACACTCGCCTGGCCTTCCGCAAGCCCCTGCGCCTGTCGCTCGACCGGCCGATGATCACCTTCAGCTTCGACGACGTCCCCGCCACCGCCGCCCTCGCCGGGGCCCAGGTGCTGGAGGCCGCAGGCCTGCGCGGGACCTTCTACATCTGCGCCGGTCTCGAGGATGGCCATGGTCCGATGGGCCAGTACGGTTCATCGGAAGACGCCCGCCGCCTCGTCGCCGCCGGCCACGAAGTCGCCTGCCACACCTTCAGCCACCTCGATTGCGGCCAGGCCGGCCAGGCGACCATCGCCGCCGACGTCGCCCGCAACGGCCAGGCTCTGGCGATGCGCGGCGCGCCCGATCCGGTCAGCTTCGCCTACCCCTACGGCGACGTCTCCTTCGCCGCCAAGAAGGCCCTCGGCGGCCGCTTCAAGACCCTGCGCACCGTCCAGGCCGGCCTGGTCAGGGACGGCGCCGACGCCAACCAGCTGCCCGCGGTCGGCATCGAGGGTGACGACGGCGAGGCCCGCGCCCGGCGCTGGATGGACGAGGCGGCCCGCCGCAAGGCCTGGCTGATCCTCTACACCCACGACGTGGCGGAGACGCCCTCGGCCTGGGGCTGCACGCCGGGGGCGCTGGCGCGGCTCGCCCTGCGGGCCCAGGCCGGCTTCGACGTCGTCACCATGGCCCAGGGCGCCGCCCGCGCCGGCCTCTGACGATATGTCTAGACATATTCATCAAGCATCTCCGCGCTGACGCTGGCGTCGAGGATGTCCCTGACTGCACCAGGGTCAAAGCCTGTCGGCTTCCGGATGGTCAAGTGTTGGCAAAATGTCGGTCGATTGTCGGTTCGCTGTCGTGACCAAGGCGGTCAATGGTCGGCCTCTTGTCACTGATTCAATTGACTTTTATATCCCCGCCCCATCTTCCAAGGCGCCGAAAATGATATAATGGCCCGCCGCTTCGACAAGGCCCGCCGCCTCAGTCCTGATCCCTGTCCGGCAGCGCCAGCTTCACCGCCAGGGCGACGAAGATCATCCAGCGCATGTCGTTGTAGGACACCGCGAAACTCTCGGTCAGGGTGGTCAGGCTGTAGATGATCAGGAACGGCAGGGCGAGGTAGGCGCCCTTCTCGCGGAACACCGCGACGATCGCCGCGCCCATGGTTTGCAGGTAGAACAGGGCCCAGGCGATCAGTCCGGGGTAGCCCATCCCCAGCCACTGTTCGAACCAGGCATTGTGCGCATGGCTGGCCTTGAAGCCAGCCTCCCGGGTGATCCAGGCGAGCGGTCCCCAACCGGACTTGTCGTCCCAGACGGCGCTGTAGCCATAGCCGGTCCAGGGGCGCTCCTCGATCTGTCGCCAGACGGCGGCCCAGATCTTGGTCCGGCCGGTGAGGGTGGCGTCCTTGCCCAGAAGGCCGAGAAAGACGTCGGAAGCGACGATCAGGAAGCCGGCGAACAGCAGCCCGCCGAACACCGCCGCCCAGGTCGCGGCCACAGCCGAGGCGGCGCCGCGGCGGACGATCCAGACAAAGGCCAGCCCCCCTGCCCCCAGCACCAGAGAGACCAGCGAGGTCTTGGAGGTCGACATGATGACCAGGAACAGGGCGAGGACCGCCGCGCCGTACCAGAGCCAGGCCCGGCGCGGGTTGAGCAGGCCCGCCGCGGCGCAGACGCCGAAACCCATGGCCATCATGCCGCCCAGGCCGTTCTTCTCGACCCAGACTCCGCGCCAGGCTCCGGGAAACAGGGTCTGCATCTTGCCGATCGAGGGCGCGCCGACGGCCAGCAGGAAGGAGACCACCGCCAGGATCAGGAAGGAGGCGGCGATGACCTCGGCCAGGGTCGACCAGCGATAGCGGGCGGCGATGACGATGCCGGCCAGGGTCGTGGCGTAGAGGGCGATCATCCGGCGCAGGGTGGCGTCCGGGGCCAGGGACCAGAGCATGGAGGCGGCGACCACCAGCATGATCAACACCAGGAAGGGCTGGCGCAGCGTGCCCTTGACCACCTCACCCAGGTTCATGGCCAGCAGCACGATGGCGGCGCCATAGGCCGGCAGGTAGGCGTTGCGGACGATCCCCGAGGCGGCGGCGTCGAAGGTCGCCCCGAAGATCGGCATGATCCAGCCCTGGCTGAAGATCAGAAGGATGAAGACGGAGAGGCCGAACGCCATCCAGTCGAACAGGTCGGCGCGGCGGCGGGGTACGAGCGGCGCGACAGGGCGCGGGGGCAACGGCGTTGCAGGGCTGCCCGGAGCGGGCGGCGGACGCTGCCAGTCCGCATACGGCAACATGACTACCGCGCCTCCCGGGTCGCCGGGATGAACGGACCGCTTTCCGAGAGCAGCGCGCTCACGGCAGGATCCGCCGCAGGAACCCGGGCGGTTCGACCTCGGCCCGGTTGAAGAAGACCCCTGCCACCCGGCCGCCCACGGTGGCGATCGCGTCGCGGAGCTGAGCCGGCGCCCGGACGTCCGGCTGGTCCGCCGCCACGACCAGGACGGTCTGGTCGATAAAGGGGGCGACCGTCAGGGCCGCCTGCGAACGGTCGGCGGCGGGCGCGTCGATCACCACCAGGTCGGCATGCTTTCGCAGGGCGTTCCAATAGTCGGCGCCGGGCAGGACGTGGACGGTCTGGCGACCTTTGAGCACCTCGCGGCGGAAGCGGGTCACCCACCATCGGGCCTCGCCGACCTGATGGGCGGCGATGTAGCGGGCATCAGGAATAGCCTGTCCTTCGGCGGTCTTCTGCGGCGGCTGGACGGTCAGGAAGCTGCTGCCGTCCGGACTGGCCGAGGCGGCTTTGCCGAGGGCGCCATAGTGGACCGGGTCGGCGGCGATGGCCGCATGCTGCGGCGAGTTCTGCAGGTCGAGATCGATCAGCCAGACCGTCTTTCCGGCCCGTCGGGCGGCGAAGCGGGCGAACTCCCGGGCCACCGTCGAGGTCCCCTCGCCGGCGCGGGCGGCGGTGAACAGGATGACGCGCGCGCGGCCGGGCGCAGGCGCGCCAAGCGTCGCCCACAGTCCGCCCATTTCTCCGCTCAGGTCCACCATTCGTCGAATCGCCACGCACGCACTTCGGCCTTCAGCCTAACGCATCAAGAGCCTCAACGCGCCTTCAGCGGCGCCGCACCCAGGACGGGCAGGTCAAGCGTGCGCGAGGCCGACGCAGGCGTCGGCAGGCCAGGACGCAGGAACATGCGCAGAAGCCCGGCGCACAGTGCCGAGAAGCCGGCAAACAGGAAGGCCAGGATCAGCACCGGCTTCTTCAGGCTGGCGCCCTTGGGCGGGGGAGAGGCGCGCTCGACGATGCGGATGTTGTCATTGCTCTCGGCCGCCATCATGCGGGACGCGTCGTCCTGCTGTTCCTTGACCGTGTAGTCGCGCACCGAGCTTTGCAGGATGTCGCGGTCACGGGTCAGTTCAGTGAACTGCGGCTCCAGCTCCGCGAGCTGCTGCAGCTTCTGCGTCGCCTCGACGTATTGGGAGGCGTTGGCGTCGCGGGCGCTCTTCAGGGAGGAAATCTCGGCGACGATCTGCGCCTTGTCGGTGACCAGGGTCTGATAGACCGGATTGGGGCCCATGCGGCGGGCGCCCGGCGCCGTGGTGCGACCGGCGGCGACGGCGGCCTCCAGGGTGCGAATCTGGGCGTCGATGTTCTGCAGGGTCTGGCTGTCGGGCGTGTAGCGGCTGCGCAGGTCTTCGCGCTGCACCTTCAGCTTGGCCAGCTGGTCGGAGTCGGCGGTGTTGACGTCGCTGTAGAGGGTGGTGGTGGGCGCGAACCCGGACAGCTGGCTCTCGAGGCCCGCCAGCCGTCCCTGACGCTCCTGGATGCTGGCTTCCAGCGTGTAGCGCTGACCTTCCAGCTGACCGATCAGCTGGGTCATGCTGGCCTTGGTGGCGGCGAAGTCGCCCAGATTGTTGTTCTGCAGGAACTCCTGGTAGGCGCTGTCGGCCTCGGCCAGCCTTTCCTCGAACAACACCCGCTGGCGCTCCAGCGCCGGCGAGGCGGTCTGGACCAGCACGGTGCGGCGGTAAACGAGGTATTCCTCAAGAAAGGCGTTCAGCACCCGGGCGGCCGTCGCCGGGTTCTCATGCTCGTAGCTGATGCGCACCACCGGGTTCAGCGGGGTGGCGGAGACGTTCATGCTCTCGCCCATGTCCTGCACCGCCTTGGCCATGATCAGCGGCTTCTCGGCGGCGGGGGCGGCGGCGTACTGGGCGCCCAGCGTCGGATAGACGCTCGCCAGCCCAACCTTGCGCAGGGTGCGCTCGCGCAGCTGGCTGGAGAGCAGGATTTCGGTTTCCGAAGCGACAAGGCTGTCGGTGTCCGGCACCGCGCCGCGGGCGGCGTCGCCGGCCCGGGGTTCGTAGACATACTCCTGACCAAGCTGGACCAGAACGCTGGAGCCGGCGGTGTAGGACTTCTTCAGGGTCAGGGCGAAACCGGCCCCGACCACGAAGATCAGCAGGAAGATGCCGAGCATCAGTCCCTTTTCCCGCCACAGCAGGGTGACGAAGTCGCTCGGCGCATAGCGCGGCCGTCCAGCCCAGTCGGCGCGGGCCGGTGGATCATGCGGTACGGTGGTCCAGCTGCCGGCGTAGGCCATGCGATTCTGCGAAACGCCCTCTCTTCAAGGGCACCCTCGCGCGGACGGCATTAACGGTCCGTTACCCATTCTCCTTAACGTTTGCCCCATGATCCGCGCGCGCTCTCTTGTTGCTGCTATCAGCGTCCTGGCCCTGGCGGCGGGCGCACCACTGGCGGCGCAGGCCTGGCCGTTCGGCGGCAAGGACAAGACGCGGCCGACTTCTGCGCCCACCTCTGCAAGGGGTGGCCAGGCGTTTCCCGACATTGCCTATGCCGACTGGAGCGAGGCGGAGCCCGCCTACCGCGTCTATCCAGGCGACGAGCTGGAGATCTCCATCGCCTCGGCGCCGGAGCTGAACAAGACCGGCTTCATCCAGCCGGACGGCCGAATCGCCCTGCCCCTGGTCGGCGGGGTTATGGTCGGCGACCGCACCCTGCCCGAGATCGAGGCGGCCTTGGCCCAGGCCTATTCGCGGGAGTTGCTGCGGCCCCAGGTCACGGTTGGCGTGAAGACCGCCCAGCCCCTGAAAGTGTTTGTCTACGGTGAGGTGCAGAAGGCCGGCATCTACGACATGCCGGGCGATATCAACGCGCTGCAGGCGGTGGCCATGGCCGGCGGGTTCAATACCACGGCCAAGCGCAAGCAGGTGGTCATCCTGCGCCGCGGCGCCGACGGGCGCTTCATGCGGCGGACTGTGGATCTGATGAGGGGCTCGACCCAGGGCGGCGCCGACCTTGTGCCGTTGCGCCGCTTTGACCTGGTCTATGTACCGCGCAGCGATATCGCCGAGGCGAACCTGTTCCTGCAGCAGTACTTCCGGGACCTGATCCCGATCAGCTTCGGGTTCAGCTACGATCTGAACCCGCAGAGCAATCGATAGCTCAGATCAGGTCCGGGCCAGCCATTCACGCGCCTGGCGCTGGGCCTCGGCGACTTCGTCCGACGCCATCTCCTGGCTCAGTTCCTTGCGGTACAGCTTGGCTTCCATCGAGCCGCGCATCGCCGCGAGGTTGAACAGCATGTGGGCTGAGACGTAGTCGAGCGGCGCGCCGCCCTGACCGGTGGAGTAGAGCATGCCCATGCGGAACAGCTCGTCGCCCGAGGTGTCCGGCCCCGGCAGGGGCAGATGGGGGGCGGTTTCGTGGCTCATCATCATGATGCCGTATCCCGTGTTTGGCGCCGTTCTGGCGGCCGGTTCGTGTTGATCACGGATACGAGCAAAGAGCCGCGTCTCTGAATTCAAGGTTAACCGCGAACCGTGTTGCGCCTTTTTGTGCGATTTTTTCCGGAATAGTTTCAGCCTGTTAGGATGCCGGTAAGAGGCTGGTAGCGTTGCGTTCACACGGCTTTCGAGGCGGTGAATCCCCGGGGCCTTCGGTAAGGTTCTGGAGGGGGTCGAGGCCCAGCGCCATCCGCCGTCCGGAACGCGTTCCTGACAAGGCCGTTCAGCCGAGGTTCAGGCAGTCTGAGCCAGGCTAGCGGCCTGTCGAGGGAAGTTTGAACGGTCCTGCCCGATCACGGACCGCGCAGTCGACCACAAGGAGGATGTCGACCATGAAACGCATTCTACTGGCCTTTGCCGCCATCGCCTGCGTCGCGGGCCCGATGGCCCTGGGGACTACCCAGGCTTCCGCCCAGGGACGCGACGGCTACGACCGCCGCGATGACCGTCGTGACTATCGGCGCGAGCGTCGCGACGACCGCCGCGACTATCGCCAGGACCGCCGCGAAGACCGTCGCGAGGCCCGCTGGGATCGCGGCCGTCACAACGGCTACTACTACCGCAACCGCTGGCACTACGGCCCGCCGCCGAGCGCCTACTACAATGACCCCTACTACCGCCCCGGCTACGCAGCCTGGCGGCGCGGCGCCTATCTGCCGAGCTACTACCGCTCGAACGACTACCGCATCTACGACTACGGTCGTTACCGTCTGCGCCCGCCGCCCCGCGGTTACTACTGGTACCGCTCGGGCGATGACTACCTGCTGGCCGCCATCGCAACCGGTCTGATCTTCGAGGTTATCGCCCGCTAGGGCGAGACCGGCTAAAGAAGCCGCCCCGGAGGAGACTCCGGGGGGTTTTTCCGTGGATCAGCGAATGACCCGCGCGCCCTTGCCATGCATCACCGCCTCGACCTCGGCGGCGCGGACCATGGAGGTGTCGCCGGGCGTGGTCATCGCGAGCGCCCCGTGAGCGGCCCCGTACTCCACCGCCGCCTGCGGCCCCTTGCCCTCCAGGAAGCCGTAGGCCAGTCCGGACGCGAAGCCGTCGCCACCGCCGACCCGGTCGAAGATCTCCAGGTTCTCGCGCATCTGCGAGGCGTAGAACTCGCCGCCGGCCCAGAGGATGGCCGACCAGTCGTTGAAGGTCGCGGTCCTGGCGTTGCGAAGGGTGGTGGCGGCCACCTTGAAATTGGGGAACTCGCGCACCGCCGTGGCGATCATGGTCTTGAAGTTGGCGGGGTCGATGGCGCTGATGTGCTCGTCCAGGCCCTCGACCTCGAAACCGAGGCAGGCGGTGAAGTCCTCCTCGTTGCCGATCATCACGTCGACGTACTGGGCGATCTCGCGGTTGATAGCCTGCGCACCGGGCTTGCCGCCCTGGCTCTTCCACAGGCTGGCCCGGTAATTGAGGTCGTAGGAGACGACGGTCCCATACTTGCGGGCCGCCTTGACCGCCTCGATCACCGCCTGGGCGGTGTTGGGGCTCAGGGCCGCGAAGATGCCGCCGGTGTGGAACCAGCGCACGCCCTCCTCGCCGAACAGCCGGTCCCAGTCGATTTCACCCGGCGCGATCTGGCTGGCGGCGGAATTGGCGCGGTCCGAGCAACCCAGCGCGGCGCGGACACCGAAGCCCTTTTCCGTGAAGTTCAGGCCGACGCGGGTGTTGCGGCCAATGCCGTCGAACTCGCGCCAGATGATGTGGCTGGTGTCCACGCCGCCCTGCATCATCAGATCCTCGACCAGCCAGCCCAGATCGTTGACCGGCAGGGCGGTGACGGCGGCGGCGCGCTTGCCCCAGCATTTGCGCATGGCGCGGGCGACATTGTACTCCCCGCCCCCTTCCCAGACGTTGAACTGGCGGGCGTTGCGCACCCGGCCGTGGCCGGGATCGAAACGCAGCATCACCTCGCCAAAGGAAACGCAGTCCCAGCGGCAGTCTTCGGCAGGGCGGAGGGAGAGGATGTCGCTCATTTTTTCCGGTGTTTCTCGATCAGCTGGACGGTCTCGCGGACCTTGGTTTCGATGCCGGCCCAGTCCCGCGCGTCCAGCAGGTCCTGGGTGATCAGCTTGCTGCCCATGCCGGCGGCGACAATGCCGGCCCCGAACCAGGCCTTGACGCTGTCCTCGGTGGGATCAACCCCGCCGGTCGGCATGATGCGGGTCCAGGGCATGGGGCCCAGAACCGCCTTGACGAACTCGGGGCCGCCGACCTGCGTCCCCGGGAAGACCTTGACGATCTCGCAGCCCAGTTCCTGGGCGTAGGAGATCTCGGAGGCCGAGCCACAACCCGGGCTGTAGGGGATCATCCGCCGGTTACAGACCCTGGCCACGTCGGCGTTGAGGATCGGCCCGACGACGAACCTGGCGCCATTGGCGATGTAGATTCCGGCGGTCGGGGCATCGACGACCGAGCCGACGCCCATGATCACGCGCGGGTCGGCCCTGGAGAAGTGGCGGGCGACATCGAGGAAGACGTGGGAGGCGAAGTCGCCGCGATTGGTGAACTCGATGCAGGGCGCGCCGGCGTTGGCGCAGGCCTGGATGACCTGCAAGCAGACCTCCGGGTCCGGGTGGTAGAAGACCGGGATCACCCCCTGCTTCATCATCGCTGCAAGTACGGACATCCGGTCGTGAGTCATCACGCGCTCCTTTGACTGCTGGGGCGCCAGCCTAGACGAAAAAGTTGGGCGCCGGGGTCACGTCCCGGCGCCCAGTTCGCGCAAGGAGGAAAGCTAGAAGGTGTACCGGAAGCCGAAGTAAATCTGGCGGCCGGTGTGGTGGTAGACGCTGGTGCTCTCGCGACCGTCGCCGCCGACCCACTGACGATTGAACTCGTCGGTGAGGTTCAGGCCCTCGACGGTGAACGACAGCTTGTCGGTGACCTTGAACGAGGCTGAGGCGTCGACGTTGAAGGTCTCGGTCTTGCCCTCCGTCAGGTTGCCGTTCCGGCCCGGGACGTTCTGCAGGTAGCCTTCGCGGTAGGACCCGGACACCCGGGCGCTGAAGCGGTCATCCTCGAAATAGAGGGTGCCGTTGTAGGCGCTGGGCGACAGGTTGATCAGGTCGTCGGTGACGACGGTCGTGCACAGGGCGTTGCTGCAGTAATCGATCTCGGACTGGACGTAGGTGTAGTTCAGCTGCACCCCCAGATTCGCCAGCGGCCCCGGCAGGAAGGTGAAGGGCTGCTGGTAGCTGATCTCGAAGCCCTTCAGCGGTCCACCGTCGGTGTTTACCGCCGTGGTCAGCTGGAAGACCGTCGAGGGGCTGCAGCTGTTGGCCAGCAGGCAGAAGCCCGGCGCGAATGCGCTGCCGTTCAGGGCCGTCAGGTCCGAATAGGGCAAATCCTGGCGGATGACCTGAATGTAGGTGTCGATGTCCTTGTAGAACAGCGACAGCGATAGCAGGCTTTCCGGCGCGAAGTACCACTCGAAGCTGAGGTCGTAGGTATTGGCCTGGAAGGGCTCGAGCTTCACGTTGCCGATGGTGGCGGTGAAGTTGGGGCTGGACGCTGCCAGCGAGGTGGTCGGGACCAGGTAGTTGGTGCCGGCCAGGGTGTTGCCGATCTGCGGGCGGGCCATGACCTTGGCGGCGCCGAAGCGGACCATGAAGTCGTCGGTCACGTCGAGGGCCAGGTTCAGCGACGGCAGGTAGTTGTCGTAATCGTTCGTGCCGTGAACCTTGGTGCCGCCGCCGGTCGAGCTGTAGCCCTGGGCATAGAGCTTGGTGTTCACACCCCTGATGCCGAGGTTGCCGCGCAGGCGCATGTCCCAGAACAGGTCGAAGCGGAAATCGCCCTGCAGGTACCAGGCGCGATCCTCTTCCTTGATCGACCGGTTGCCGCCGCGGGCGTTGCCGTTGGTGATGCTGGTCAGGCTGAAGTCGCCGCCGGCCACGCCGGTGTTGCAGTTGCAGTAGATGTCAAACAGGTTGGCGATGGCGTTGAGGTTGGGAACCACCCAGCTGGAGTCATTTCCGCCCGGCTGGCCGAGGTTCGAACCATAGCCGCTCAGCACGGTGGCGATGTTGGCCACCGTGGTGCCGACCGGCAGGGCCGGCACGACGGTCTCGTCAGCCCGCCTGAATTCGTAGCTGTCGCTCTCGTAGGACTTGATGTTGTAGCCGAACTTCAGGGTCAGCCAGTCGTAGGTATCCCAGACGAAGTCGAGCTGTCCTGAGTTGAACTCGGTGTTGACGCCGTTCGGCCGGAGGCGAATTTCCGAGCGCGGCACCGTCAGGCCGACCTGGCGCCAGTCCCAGTTGGCCGGATTGGCGACATCGAATCCGTAGTTGATCAGCGGCGTATTGCGGTTGCCCCGGAAGTCCCAGCTGAAGCCCTGGATGTTCTGGCGGTCGAGGGTGACCGTCGTCTGCACCGGGTTCTCGAACTCCGATTTGGCGTTGCCGATGTAGGCCCGCATCTTGAAGCTGTCGTTGAACTCGTGATCGAAGGTCAGGGTGTGCTGGGTGAACTCGGTGCTCAGCTCGTCATAGCGCTGCTCCGACCGCACATCGACATTGTCGAACACGCCGTAGACCAGCTCGCCGTTGTCGACGACGGCGTCACGGACGTGGATCTGGGTCTTGCCGCCGGCGGTGGCGTTTCGGCTGAAGGACAGCGCTTCCAGGAAGTTTTCCTGACGGGTCGCGTCCAGCTTCGAATAAAGGACGTCGTAGCTGAAGGTGGTGCTTTCAGTCGGCTTGAACTGGATGGCGCCGGTGAAGCCCAGGCGCTCCTGGCTGTGCACCAGCCGCCCGTAGCGCGGCAGGCGCGGATGGAAGACGTTGGCGCTGTTGACCGAGGTGTAGGCGGCGTTGTTGGCCGCCGTGTTGGCCGGGCGTGGCACGCCTGTGGCGCAGTTGGCCGCCGAAGAGCCGGTCGAGCCGCTGTTCGTCGGATTCTGCGGGGCGAAACCGAGGGGGCTGCAGAAGCCGCCATTGTCGGTGCCGCGCTCCCAGCGCACGGCGCTGAATCCCTCTTCGAGCAGGTTGCGCTCGCTGTAGGCGATCGAGGCAAGGACGCCGACCTTGTCGTCCCAGAAGGTGTTGCTGACCAGGAAGGCCAGGCGCGGGTCCCATTCTTCCGACAGGTCGTTGACGCCGTACTGGCCGCTCATCGCCATCTGGAAGCCGTCGTAGTCGAACGGGCGGGTCGTGCGCAGGTCGACCGTGGCGCCCAGCGAGCCTTCCTCGGTCTCCGCGGCGGCGGTCTTGCGGATGGTGATGCTGTTGAAGAGCTCCGAGGCGAAGACGTTGAAGTCGAAGCCGCGGCCACGGTTGGCGCCGCCCGAACTGTCAGTGCCGCCGGTGGTGGCCTGGGCTTCCATGCCGTTGATACGGGTGCGGGTAAAGTCGGCGCCGAGGCCGCGAACGGTGATCGAGCGGCCTTCGCCGGCGTCACGGTCGATCGAGACGCCGGGGATCCGCTGGATGGATTCGGCCAGGTTCAGATCGGGAAAGTCAGCGATGTCCTCGGCCTTGATGGCGTCGACGACGGTGGTCTCCTGGCGCTTCACCTCGACGGCGCTGGCCAGAGATCCACGGAAGCCCTTGATGACGACTTCATCGACATCGGACTCGTCAGCCGGGGCTGCTTCCTGCGCCGCGGCGTAACCGGCGGCGCCGAGCGCCACGGTCATGGCCGCCAGCGAGGCGCTGAAACGGAGCGCGAAAGCGCGCGAACGATCCTTGTTGGACACCCTGTAGTCCCTCCCCTTTAAGGCTCGTCCGCGGTCTGACGCCGCCGTCCTGCCTACCTGTGACACGATCCCGAAAGGCCGCCCTCCTGGCAACGCCCCGGACCACTGACACCGGTGTCATTGCAAGCCGAAACTTGTTTGACACCGGTATCATTGACGTTGATATCTCAGCTTGGAACGATTTGACAAGCCCCTCGCCCGAACTTCCGTCGAAGTTCACGTAACAGGAGACTTTGACCCTTGAGCCGAATTGCCGCCTGTCTGATGGCAGCCGCCCTCGCTGCTCTCGCCAGTTCGGCTGGCGCGGCCGGCCGCCTCCCCGCCTTCCCCGGGGCCGAAGGGCATGGCCGGTTTGCCCAGGGCGGCCGCGGGGGGGCCGTGCTCATTGTGACGAACCTGGAGGACGCCGGGCAAGGAAGCCTGCGGGCCGCTGTCGAGGCGAGGGGACCACGCACGGTCGTGTTCGAGACCGCCGGGACCATCCGTCTGAAGTCGCCGCTGAAGGTCTCCCGCGGCCGCATCACCATCGCCGGCCAGACGGCGCCAGGAGAGGGCATCACCCTGGCCGACCAGCCGCTGATCATCGCCGCCGATGATGTGGTGGTGCGCTTCCTCCGCGCGCGGCTGGGGGCTCTGTCGGGGGTGCAGGAGGATGCGGTCACCGTATCACGCGGTCGCCGGATCATCCTCGACCACATCTCGGCGAGCTGGTCGGTGGATGAGACCCTGTCAGTGGGCAGTCGCTACAGCCCGCCGGAGGATGGCGTCTACGACGTAACCGTGCAGTGGAGCCTGATCGGCGAAAGCCTGAACCGGTCGCTGCACGAAAAGGGCCGCCACGGCTACGGCAGCCTGATCCGGGGCGGCCATGGAGCGCGGATGAGCTTCCACCATAACCTATGGGCCAACCATCAGGCCCGGATGCCGAGGCCCGGCAACTACAACGGGCCGGAGGTGGATCCGGTCGGCCCCTTCATCGAGTTTCGCAACAACGTCTTCTACAACTGGGGCGGCGGCCACGCCGGCTACAATGCCGATACGGCGGCGCACGCGGCCTATGACTTCGTCGGCAACAGCTATCTGCCGGGGCCGGACAGCAGGGGCCGGATCGCTTTTTGCGAGGACAACAGCCTGTCTCGGGCCTGGTTCGCGGACAACAGCATGGCGGGCGTGGTTCCGGGCGACGCGTGGAGCCTGATCGGGTGCAAGCCGCCGACGGAGTATCGGGCAGCAGGTCCCCTCGCCGGCTCGAACGTGACGACCACGGCGCCGACCGAGGCAGAGGCGGCCGTGCTGGCACGGGCCGGCGCCTCCAGGGCGCGGGATGCGGTGGACCGTCGCATCGTGGCCGGCGTGAGGGATGGGAGTGGCCGGCTGATCGACAGCGAGACGGACGTCGGCGGATGGCCGGCGCTGAAAGGTGGGTCGGCGCCGGCCGACCTGGACCAGGACGGGATGGCGGATGCCTGGGAGCGGGAGAACGGACTCGACCCGTCGGACGGCGCGGATGGCGCCGGCGACAAGGACGGCGATGGCTTCACGAACCTGGAGGCGTATCTGAACAGCCTCGTCTAGGTCCTCCTCCCGCTTGCCGGGAGAAGGGCCCCTGCCTAGCCGGTGTTTCGCAATCCCGCCGCGATGCCGGTGACGGTCAGCTGGATGGCCAGTCGGGTCTCCTCGCTGTCGTCGCCCTTCCTCCGGCGGCCTAGAAGTTCCAGCTGCAAGTGGTTGAGGGGCCTTACAGAACCGGCGGCCAGCGCCACGGACTCGGCGAGGTCCGGGCGGTCGTCGAGCAGCTTCGTGCCGCCCCGGATCGCCAGGGCCAGATCAACCGCCGCATCGTGCTCACGGCGGATGGCGTCGAAGATCGGGGCGGCTGAGGCGCGGTCTTCGCACAGAGCCGCGTAGCGCCCGGCGAGGGCCATGTCGCTCTGGGCCAGGGCCAGTTCCATGTTGGAAAGCAGGGCCTCGACGATGTCGAACTCGCCTGCCAGCTCGGCCAGGCGGGCCGGCTCCAGCCCCGCCCGCTGGGCGCCGCCGGCAAGACCGTACCAGCCGGGCAGCATGATCCGCGCCTGGCTCCAGCTGAAAACCCAGGGAATGGCCCGCAGGTCTTCGATCCTGCGGCTTTTGGTGCGCGAAGCCGGCCGGCTGCCAATGTTAAGGGTGACGATTTCCGCGATCGGGGTGGCCGACCAGAAAAAATCCTCAAAGCCCGGGGTGTCGTAGACCAGCGCGCGGTAGTGGGCGAAGGCGCCGGCGGCCAGGGCGTCCATGGCCTCCACGGCCTTGGCCGGCACGGCGTCGCGCGGCCGCGCGGTGGCGGTGAGGACGGCGGCCGTCAGCCCCTCGAGATTGCGGCGGGCGGTGGCCTGGTCGCCAAAGCGGCGGAAGATCATCTCGCCCTGCTCGGTCATCCTGAGGCGGCCCTGGACGGTGCCCGGCGGCTGGGCCAGCACGGCCTCGGCGGCCGGTCCTCCGCCCCGCCCGACCGAGCCGCCCCGGCCGTGGAAGATGCGCAGACCAACGCCCAGCCGGTCGCATTCGGCGGCCAGGGCGGTGGCGGCGCGGGCCACGCCCCATCGGGAGGCGACGTAGCCGCCGTCCTTGTTGCTGTCCGAATAGCCGACCATCACCTCCTGCACCGGCGACGCGCCCAGCAGGGATCTGGCGGCGTCGGTCTCCAGCCAGGCGCGCAGTACGGCCGGACCGGCCTCCAGGTCGCCGATGGTTTCGAACAGCGGGCTGATCCGCACGGCGGCGCGCGGCTGGGCCCCGCCCCACACCAGGCCAGCCTGCTTGAGCAGGACCAGGGGTTCGAGGATGTCGGACACCGTCGCCGACTTCGAGACGACATAGGCGCCGATGGCGGCCGAGCCGTAGTCGGCGATGGCGCGGGCGGCGGCGTCGATGATGGAGAGTTCGCGGGCGGTCTCTTCGCCATAGGCGATGAAGGGCGACCGCAGCGGGCGGGGCGTGGCCAGTTCCTCAAGCAGGAGGGCGACGCGGGCGACTTCGTCCAGGGCCAGATAATCGCCGGCGCCACCGGCCTGACCCAGCAGCTCGGCGATCACCCGCTCGTGGACGTCGGAATTCTGGCGCAGGTCGACAGCGAGCAGGTGGAAGCCGGCGGCGCGGGCCAGGGCCAGAAGGGTCTTCAGCCGGCCGCCGACCAGACGATCGCCGCCATGGGCCTCCAGCGAGGCGCGGATGATCTCCAGGTCGGCGATGAAGGCCTCGGGGCCGTCGTAGGCCGGGCCGTCAGGGTCGGTGACGGCGTAGGCCACGCGCGTGCCGGTCAGCTTGACCGAGCTGGCGCAGAGGCGGTCGAAGATGCGCTCGCAGGCCAGGCGATAAGGCTCGTCAAGGCGGTGGACCGAGGGCTGGTCGGCCTGCATGGCCAGGCCCCGCAGGGCTTGCGAGGCGTCGCCATAGGTCGTCGATATGGCGAGGTCGGACCACAGGCGGCGGACCTCGGAGGCATAGTGGTCGAGAATTATGCGGGCCTGCGAGCGCAGCGCCAGGGCCAGGGTCTCTGCTCCCACACCGGGGTGGCCGTCGCGGTCGCCGCCCAGCCAGGTGCCAAGCTTGAGGATTGGGCCAAGCTCGCCGATCTCCTCACCCCAGCGGTCATAAAGCTCGATCAGGGCCGGCAGGATGGCCGTTCGCACCACCGACAGGGCGTTGCGGATCTCGTCGGCCACGGTGATCTTCTCGGGCCGATAGAGACGGGTGCGCCAAAGCAGGGCCGTCTCGCGGAACAGGTCCTCGCGGATCTGGCGGTCGAGGACCGGCGGCAGGTGATGGCGGCGCAGGGCCATCAGTCGGGCGATCTCGACCTGGCGCTCGACCAGAGCCCGTCTGCGGACCTCGGTCGGGTGGGCGGTGAGCACCGGCGTGACCGACAGACCGGTCAGCGCCCTGGCGCCGGGCTCACCGAGCGCCTTCAGGGCCTCGGCCAGGGTGGCGGTCTCGGCCTGGCTTTCGGCCTCGGCTTCGGCGCGGCGGCCGGCGACGTCCTCGCCGATGTTGGCCAGCATCGAGGCGCAGGCGAAGGCGCGGGCGAGCAGCGAGGCTTCCGACGGAGTCACCGCGTTGAACAGGAAGCCGAGATGCGGGGCTTCGCCACCCTCCTCAGCGGCGGCCCGGGCCGCTTCGACCAGACGGGCGGTGTCCTCGCCGTCGAGATAGCTGATGGCCTCGGCGAGCAGGTCGCCGAGCAGCGCCAGGTTCTTGCGGACCTGGCCGTTGGAGGAAGCGGAACCGGTCAGCGGGCCAGCCATCCCCCGTCCACGGGCAGGATGGCGCCATGCACATAGTTCGAGGCCGCCGAGGCCAGGAACACGGCCGCGCCGCCAAGATCCGACGGCTGGCCCCAACGGCCGGCCGGGATGCGCTCGAGGATGGACTTGTTTCGCGCCTCATCGGCCCGCAAGGCTTCGGTGTTGTTGGTCGAGAAATAGCCGGGCGCGATGGCGTTCACATTGATTCCCTTGGCCGCCCACTCATTGGCCAGCAGGCGGGTCAGCCCGGCGATGCCGCTCTTGCTTGCCGCATAGGAAGCCACGCGCACGCCGCCCTGGAAAGACAGCATGGAGGCGATGTTGATCACCTTTCCGGCGCCTTTTCCGACCATCTCGCGGGCCGCAGCCTGGGAGAGGAAGAAGGCGGTCTTCAGGTTCACATCCATGACCGCGTCCCAGTCCTCCTCGGTGAAGTCCAACGCGTCGTTGCGCCGGATGATCCCCGCGTTGTTGACCAGGATGTCGGGGGCGGCCGCAGCAGCCTTGGCGGCGGCGATGATGTCGCCCGAGATGTTCGGCTGGCCAAGGTCGGCCTGCACGAAATGGAAGGCGCGGCCGGCGGCGCGCACCCCGGCCTCGGTGTCCGTCGCGGCCGAGCGGCCGACGGCGACGATGTCTGCCCCGGCTTCGGCCAGCGCCACGGCCATCGCCTGGCCAAGGCCGGTGTTGGCGCCGGTGACCATGGCCGTGCGGCCGGCCAGGCTGAAGAGATCGCTCATGGTGGGCAGCCTACTTCAGTTGGCAGATGTCGAGGACGTTCATGTCCGTGTAGTCGAGGTTCTCGCCGCCCATGGCCCAGATGAAGGCATAAGATGCGGTGCCCGAGCCCATGTGGATCGACCAGGGCGGGCTGACCACGGCCTCCTCGTTGGCGACGACGATGTGGCGGGCGCTGTCCGGCTCGCCCATGAAGTGGAAAACCCGCTCGTCGCCCTTGAGGTCGAAGTAGAAATAGATCTCCGAGCGGCGGTCATGCAGGTGGGGCGGCATGGTGTTCCAGACGCTGCCGGTGTTGAGGATGGTCAGACCCAGCAGCAGTTGGGCCGACTGGCAGACGCCGGGGATGATGTACTGGTAGATGGTCCGCTCGTTGGAGGTCTCCAGCGAACCGCGCTGCAGCGGCGTCGCCTGGGCGATGTCGATTTTCTTGACCTCGAACCGGGCATGGGCCGGGGTCGAAGCGAGGTAGAAGCGGGCCCCCTCCCCTTCGAAGATCACGTCCTTAGTGCCCATCGGCACGTACAGCCCGTCACGGGGCCCAAGATCGAAGGCCTGACCATCCACGGTGACCTTGCCGGCGCCGCCGACGTTGATGATCCCCAGTTCCCGGCGCTCCAGGAAGGGGCGCCCTGCTGCGCTGGCCGGCTCCGTCTGGTCGGGAAGTTTGACGGGCGAAGCGCCCGGCGCCGCGCCGCCGATCACGAAGCGTTCGTTGTGACTGTAGTTGAGCACCACCTGGCCGTCGGCGAACAGCCCGGTGAGCAGATAGCGATCGCGGAGCTGATCGTTGCTGGCGCCGTCCATCATGTCCGGATGGGTGGCCTGAAGCGTCTTGGCGAACATTCGGCGGTCTCCTCGAAGGCGTTCTGCTGGAGGTCAGGTAACCGGTGTCATGGCTTTGGGCAAGAGTTGCTGCGAGTTTAGCAGCGGATGCTCGACAGGCGGCCACCCCCAAAAGAGAAAGGACGCCCGCCTTGCGGCGAACGTCCTTTAGCTGCGGCCCGCCAAGTGCGGGGCGGGATGGGAGTGCGAGGGTGGATCGCCTCACCATCCCCGGCCGGCCGCGAGCTTTAGTGCTCGAGGCCTGAGCCTAGATATCATCTTCCTCGGTCGGACCGACGAGCAGTTCTTCCTCGATGTCGGTCGACTTGCCGCGGACCTGGGCCTCGATCTCGGCGGCCATGTCAGGATTGTTCCTGAGGAATTCGCGGACGTTGTCGCGCCCTTGGCCGATGCGCTGGCTGTTCCAGGAGAACCAGCTGCCCGACTTCTCGATGACGCCGGCCTTGACGCCCAGATCGATGATCTCGCCGAGCTTGGAGATGCCCTGACCGTACATGATGTCGAACTCGACCTCACGGAAGGGCGGGGCCACCTTGTTCTTGACGACCTTGACCCGGACGTTGTTGCCGATGATCTCGTCGCGCACCTTGACCGAGCCGGTGCGGCGGATGTCGAGGCGGACCGAGGCGTAGAACTTCAGGGCGTTGCCGCCGGTTGTCGTCTCCGGGCTGCCGTACATCACCCCGATCTTCATGCGGATCTGGTTGATGAAGATGACAATGGTCTTGGCCTTGTGGATCGAGCCGGTCAGCTTGCGCAGCGCCTGGCTCATCAGACGGGCCTGCAGACCCGGCAGGCTGTCGCCCATCTCGCCTTCGATTTCGGCGCGCGGCGTCAGGGCCGCCACGGAGTCGATGACGATGATGTCGACGGCGTTGGATCGCACCAGGGTGTCGGTGATCTCCAGCGCCTGCTCGCCGGTGTCCGGCTGCGAGACGAGAAGTTCATCGAGGTTGACCCCCAGCTTGTGGGCGTAGGAGGGATCGAGCGCATGCTCGGCGTCGATGAAGGCGGCGGTGCCGCCGGCCTTCTGGACCTCGGCCACCACATGCAGCGCCAGGGTGGTCTTGCCCGAGCTTTCCGGTCCGTAGATCTCGATGATCCGGCCCTTGGGCAGGCCGCCGATGCCCAGGGCGATGTCGAGCCCGAGCGAGCCGGTGGAGACGCTTTCGATCTCCTCGATCTTGCCCTTCACGCCCAGCTTCATCACCGAGCCCTTGCCGAACGCCCGATCGATCTGGCTCAGCGCCGCTTCGAGCGCACGCTGCTTGTCACCGTCGTCTTTACCCACGAGCTTCAATGCCGCCTGATTAGCCATGAACTTTCCACCTTGTCCCACGATTCTCGCCGGCCCGCCCGGCGCGTTGAAGGCATAGGTACATGGTTTGTTCTCGTTCGCAATATGTTCTTTTTTTCGGCCAGGCCCCGCCCCTGCGCATGGCTCAAGCCGCCAACCCCTTTTGGGGGAAGTTTGGGATAAGTCACGGCGCCTTGATCTGAACCAGGTGACCCGGGGCTTAAATCAGTCCGTACGCGCCAGACCTGGTTGCATCTGGCGCTCCATGTCTGCCGTCCAGCACGATTCCCCCCCCCTTTCAGAGCCTTGATAATTATGGTGAACATTGATCTAGTCGAGCGGCATTTGCGAGCCGGGGGGTTTTCGGCTTGCGACGCTCGGAGTTCGACCGAGACCATTGTGGTCAACACCTGTCGCCCGGGATGGTCCCGGCAAGCCACCCTGGTGGCGAAGCGGCAGTCGAACAGGCTTAGCGGCGGGCGAACGCCCGCACGAAATCTGGGGCGAGACGATCATGGCTACCATCAATGGCGACGGCACCAACAACACGCTGACCGGCACGGGGACTGCGGACTCCATCAACGGTCTGGGCGGGCACGACACCATTGATGGCGGTGGCGGCAATGACGCCATCAACGGCGGCTCCGGCGACGATGTGCTGACCGGCGGGACCGGCAATGACACCCTGATCGGCGGGGCTGGCACCGACAGCGCCATCTATGCCCACATGCTGCAGAGCCAGACCCCGGTCGGAACCTGGTCCCCGACCAGCGCCACCCTGACCATCGTCACAGCCGGCGAGGGCACGGACACCCTGACCACGATCGAGACCATCGTCTTCAACGGCGTCTCCTTCACGGTCAACAACGCCACCAAGAACGTCGTCGCAAGGCTGGCCAACGACACCGCCTCGGTGAACGAGAACGCCGCCAGCGTCGACGGCAACGTGCTGTCGAACGACCTCGACGTCGACAGCGTGCTCAGCGTCGGCGGCCTGACGGGCGGCACGCTCGGCGTGGCCAAGGCCGGGACCTATGGCTCGCTGACCCTCAACGCCAACGGGACCTATTCCTATGTCCCGACCGGCGTGATCACCGGCGACACCCCCGTCACCGACACCTTTACCTATTCCGTGACGGAGGGCGGCGTCACCCACACCGCCACCCTGACCATCACCGTCCAGCCGCAGAACGATGCGCCGGTCGCCCAGAACGTGGAGCTGACGACGGCGGAGGATCCGGCCAGCCCGATCGCCATCGACGTCCTGACCGGGGCCACCGATGAGGAAGGCAATACGCTTTCGGTTTCCCTGCTGAACGGAGAGGCTTTCAGCGACAGCCTCTACCTGGCGGGCCAGGGCACGGTCTCCCTCGCCGGCGGCGGGAACCTGCAGTTCGTTCCGGACGCCAACTTCAATGGCGACGTGGTGTTCACCTACGCCCTGAGCGATGGCAATTCCAATTCCGCCAACCAGACGGTCACCCTCCACATCACCGCGGTCAACGACGACCCGGTGGCGAACGATGGTTCGGATAGTGTCGATGAGGACGCCGTCCTCACCGGCTCGGTCTCGGCCAGCGACGTCGATGGCGACACCCTGACCTATGCCCTCGGCGATGACGTCACCAACGGCGTCCTGGTCTTCAACACCGATGGCAGCTTCAGCTACACGCCCGGCGAGAACTTCAACGGCTCCGACAGCTTCACCTATAGCGTCAGCGACGGGAACGGCGGGACCGACACCGGAACCTTCACCATCACCGTCGATGCGGTCAACGACGCCCCCGTGGCCACCGATGACTCCACGACCCTGGCCGAAGACGCCGCGACCTACAGCGGCGCTGTGTCGGCCACCGACCTCGATGGCGACACCCTGACCTTCAGCCTCGGCGACGACGTCGCCCACGGCACGCTGGTGTTCAACGCCAACGGCACCTTCGACTACACCCCGAATGCCAACTTCAACGGCGAGGACAGCTTCACCTGGAGCGTCAGCGACGGAAATGGCGGGACCGACACCGGCACCTTCACCATCACCGTCACCCCGGTCGCCGACGCCCCCGTGGCCGCCGATGGTTCGGACAACGTCGATGAAGACGCGGTCCTCACCGGCTCGGTCTCGGCCACCGATGGCGACAACGACGTCCTGACCTACACCCTCGGCGATGACGTCGCCAACGGCGTCCTGGTCTTCAACCCGGACGGCAGCTTCAGCTACACGCCCGGTGAAGACTTCAACGGCTCCGACAGCTTCACCTACAGCGTCAGCGACGGAAACGGCGGGACCGACACCGGGACCTTCACCATCACCGTCGACGCGGTCAACGACGGCCCTTCGGGCACCGATGACACCACGACCCTGGCCGAGGACGCCGCCACCTACAGCGGCGCTGTGTCGGCCACCGACGTCGATGGCGACACCCTGACCTTCAGCCTCGGCGACGACGTCGCCCACGGCACACTGGTGTTCAACGCCGACGGCACCTTCGACTACACGCCGGACGCCGACTTCAACGGCGAGGACAGCTTCACCTGGAGCGTCAGCGACGGGAATGGCGGCACCGACACCGGGACCTTCACCATCACCGTCACCCCGGTCAACGATGACCCGGTGGCTGGCGGCGGCGCGGACAGCGTCGATGAGGACGCTGTCCTCACCGGCTCGATCCCGGCCACTGACGTCGATGGCGACACCCTGACCTACGCCCTCGACGTCGATGGCGGCACGGTCAATGGCGTGCTGGTCCTCAACCCGGACGGCAGCTTCACCTATACCCCCGGCGAGAACTTCCACGGCTCCGACGAGTTCAGCTATGTCGTCAGCGACGGCAATGGCGGGACCGACACCGGAACCTTCACCATCACCGTCGATGCGGTCAACGACGCCCCCGTGGCCACCGATGACTCCACGACCCTGGCCGAAGACGCCGCCACCTACAGCGGCGCTGTGTCGGCCACCGATGTCGATGGCGACAGCCTGACCTACAGCCTCGGCGCCGATGTCGCCAACGGCACGCTGGTGTTCAACCCCGACGGCTCCTTCGACTACACCCCGAATGCCGACTTCAACGGCGAGGACAGCTTCACCTGGAGCGTCAGCGACGGGAATGGCGGGACCGACACCGGGACCTTCACCATCAACGTCACCCCGGTCGCCGACGCCCCCGTGGCGGCCGATGGTTCGGACAACGTCGATGAGGACGCGGTCCTCACCGGCTCGGTCTCGGCCAGCGACGTCGATGGCGACACCCTGACCTACACCCTCGGCGACGATGTCGCCCACGGCGTCCTGGTTCTGAACACGGACGGCAGCTTCAGCTACACGCCGGGTGAGAACTTCAACGGCTCCGACAGCTTCACCTACTCTGTGAGCGACGGAAACGGCGGGACCGACACCGGGACCTTCACCATCACCGTCGACGCGGTCAACGACGCCCCCGTGGCGGACGATGACGGCATCATCGGGGTCGAGGACGCCGCCACCTACAGCGGCGCTGTGTCGGCCACCGACGTTGATGGCGACAGCCTGACCTACAGCCTCGGCGCCGACGTCGCCCACGGCACACTGGTGTTCAACCCGGACGGCACCTTCGACTACACGCCGGACGCCGACTTCAACGGCGAGGACAGCTTCACCTGGAGCGTCAGCGACGGGAATGGCGGCACCGACACCGGGACCTTCACCATCACCCTCACCCCGGTCAACGACGCCCCCGTGGCGGCCGATGGTTCGGGCAGCCTCGATGAGGACGCTGTCCTCACCGGCTCGGTCTCGGCCACCGACGTCGACCTCGACACCCTGACCTACACGGTCGATAGCGACGTCGCCCACGGCGTTCTGGTGCTCAACACGGACGGCAGCTTCACCTACACCCCCGGCCCGAATTACAACGGCTCCGACAGCTTCACCTACACGGTCAGCGACGGAAACGGCGGCACCGACACCGGCACCTTCACGATCACCGTCGATCCGGTCGCCGACGTCGCGCAGGCGCCCGACTTTACGCGCACCATCCTCGAGGACGCCGCGACCATCGTTCTGGAGATCCCGCAGACGGACCCGGACGGCGACGCCCAGACGGTCACCCACGTCGATGGCACGCCGATCAGCGCCCTCGGCACCGTGGCCGTGACTGGCGGCTCGGTCTTCCTCAATGGCGACGGGGACCTGGAGTTCACCCCCGACGCCAACTACCATGGTCCGGTTTCCTTCCAGTATGTCGTGACCTCCGCCGACACCTCGACCGCCAACGGTCAGGTCGAAATCACCGTGACCTCGGTGAACGACGACCCGGTGGCCAGCGACGGGTCGGACAGCATCAACGAAGACTCCGTCATCGCGCTGACCGGCGTGGTCGGGGCCAGCGATGTTGACCTCGACACCCTGACCTACAGCCTGGCCTCCGGCGGCGATGTCGCCAACGGCACGCTGGTGTTCAACCCGGACGGCAGCTTCGAATACACCCCCGACCCCGACTTCTCCGGCACCGACAGCTTCACCTTCGAAGCCAGCGACGGAAACGGCGGCGTCGACACCGGCGTCTTCACCATCACCGTCAATCCGTCCAACGATGCCCCTGTGGCCGTCGATGGCTCGGACAGCGTCGATGAAGACGCCGCCAATCCGCTGACCGGTTCGCTGGTCGCCACCGACGCCGACGCCGACACCCTGACCTATGCCCTGGACGTCGGCGGCGACGTTCTGAACGGGACGCTGACCCTCAACCCCGACGGCACCTTCGAGTACACCCCCAACGCCAACTTCCACGGCAGCGACAGCTTCACCTGGACAGTCAGCGACGGCAACGGCGGGACCGACACCGGGACCTTCGAGATCACCGTCAACTCGGTGAACGACCAGCCTCTGGCGGCCGCCGACATCAACCTGACGGCTGACGAGGATCCGGCCAACCCGATCGCCGTTGACGTGCTCACCGGGGCCAGCGATGCCGACCTCGACACCCTGTCGGTGGCGACGGTCAACGGCGAGCCGATGACCCTCGACGGCGTGGCCGTGGGTGGTGGTCTGGTCACGGTCGGCATGGACGGCAACCTGCTGTTCACCGCCTCTCCCGATTTCCACGGCACGGTCAGCTTCACCTATACCCTGACCGACGGAAGCGGGGCCGGCAACGCGGAGTCCGATCCCGCCACCGTGGAGATCGTCATCGCCCCGGTGAATGACGCCCCGGTCGGCCAGCCGTTCGACCTCACCATGGCCGAGGACGACGGGGTTCTGACCATCGACGTGCTGGGCGCCGCTACGGACGTCGAAGGCGACACCATCTCGGTCCTTGAGGTCAACGGCACGTTGATGGACATGGACGGGGTCGCGGTCACCGGCGGTGTGGTCACCCTGGACGGCGACGGCAATCTGGTCTTCAGCCCGGATGAGAACTTCAACGGCCCGGTCAGCTTCACCTACACCCTGACCGACGGCACAGACTCCAGCACGCCCGCCACCGTGGACATCGACGTCACGTCGGTGAACGACACCCCCACGGCCGCCAACTTCGAACTGGAGATCGACGAGGATCCGGTCGGCGCCCTGACCATCAACGTGGTCGGCGGCGGCTTTGACGTTGAAGGCGACACCCTGTCGCTGGCGACGGTCAACGGCGAGGTCGTCGACGAGGACGGCGTTGATATCGGCAACGGCATCATCACCCGCGACCTGAGCGGCAACCTGCTGTTCACCCCGACCGCCAACTTCAACGGCGCGGTGTCCTTCACCTACGCCCTGACCGATGGTGAGGCGGTGTCCGAGGAAGGCGCGGTCGATATCCTGATCAATCCGGTCAACGATCGCCCGATCTCGACCGACCTGACGGCCACGGCCGCGGAAGACGGCAGCGTCACCATCGACCCGTTCGAAACGGCGCAAGACGTCGAGTTCGACGGCGGCGAACCGAGTGGCCAGCCTCTGGCGGTCAGCCTGGTGAACGGCGAAGCGGTCGATATGGACGGCGTGGATGTCGGCGACGGCGTGGTCACCCTCGACCTCGACGGCAAGCTGGTCTTCACCCCCGACGCCAACTTCAGCGGCGAAGTCTCCTTCACCTACACCCTCACGGACGGTGATCTGGAGTCGGTGGCCTCGACGGTGACTGTCACCGTCACCCCGGTGAACGACGCGCCAACGGCGGCTGACTTCTCGGTGTCGATCGACGAGGACACCTCGGCGACCTTCGACGTGCTCGGCGACGGCACGGACGCCGACGGCGACACCCTGTCGGTGGCGACGGTCAATGGCGAGGTGGTCGACATGGACGGCCTGGTCATCGACGGCGGCGTGATCACCATCAATGGCGACGGCAACATCGTCTTCACGCCTGACGCCAACGTCAGTGGCGCCGCCTCCTTCACCTACACCCTGTCGGACGGCACGACCCAGTCCAACGAGGCCAACGTCGATGTGGCAATTGCTGCGGTCAACGACGCCCCCGTGGCGGCCGATGACTCGACGACCCTGGCCGAGGACGCCGCCACCTACAGCGGCGCCGTGTCGGCCTTCGATGTCGAGGGCGACGATGTGGTTTACAGCCTGGCCCCCGGCGGCGACCCCGCCCACGGCACCCTGCTGTTCAACGGCGACGGCACCTTCGACTACACCCCGGACGCTGATTTCAGCGGCGAGGACAGCTTCACCTGGAGCGTCAACGACGGAAACGGCGGGACCGACACCGGGACCTTCACCATCACCGTCACCCCGGTGAACGACGCCCCGACCGCGCCGGACATCTCGACCTCCGGGGCGGAAGACGGCGGGGCCATCCTGGTTGATGTCTTCGACGGCGCCGCCGATGCCGACAGCGCCGACCAGCTCTCGGTCAACACCGTCAACGGCGTCCTGCTGACCCCCGACGGCGTGGAAGTGGAAGGCGGCCTCGTCACCCGGCGCATGGACGGACGGCTCGAGTTCACCCCGAACGCCAACTTCAACGGGGCGGTGTCCTTCACCTACACCCTGATTGACGACAGCGGAGCGGGCAACGCCGAGTCGGCTGAAGCCTCGGTGGACATCCTGGTCACCGCGGTCAACGACGCACCAATCCTGGCTGGCGAAGGTCCGCATGCGACCGACGAGGACACCGTTCTCACCGGTCAGGCGGCCACGCCGACCGACATCGACAACGAGCCCGTCGATTTGTCCTACGTGCTGCTGCAGGACGTCGACGGTCTCACCTTCGACACCGTCACCGGCGCCTGGAGCTTCGATCCCACCAATGTGGCGGCCTATCAGGCCCTGTATCTGGGCCAGTCGACGACGGTCAGCTTCACCTACGCCGCCACCGACGGCGATCTGCAATCCGACCCCGTGACGGTTCAGATCGCCATCGCCGGGGCCACCGATGCCGTCAATGGCACGAGCGCATCGGAGGTCATCGCCGCCAGCAACTTCGTGGACCTGATCTACGGCGGCGATGGCGACGACTTTGTGAGCGGCCTGAACGGTAGTGACACCCTGTTCGGCGAAGAGGGCGATGACATCCTGTCCGGCGGGGCCAACGACGACACCCTGAACGGCGGATCGGGTGGTGACACCCTCATCGGCGGCTCGGGTAACGACACCCTGGCCGGCGGCGAAGGCGACGACGATCTGGTCGGCGGCACAGGCACCGATGTGGTGACCTATGCCAGCGCGGCCCAGGCCATCACCGCCAACCTCAGCACCGGGATCGCCACCGGCGAGGGCGAGGACAGCATCGGCCTGGTCGAGAACCTGATCGGCTCCGGCTACGATGACGTCCTGACCGGCTCAACCGGCGCCAACAGCATCTGGGGCGGCAACGGCCTGGATACCATCGATGGTGGCGACGGTCTGGACAGGCTCTACGGCGAGAACGGCAACGATACGCTGTACGGCGGTGTCGGCAGCGACATCCTCGATGGCGGCGCCGGCGATGACTTCATCTACGGCGGCATCGGCAACGATACCCTGACCGGCGGGTCGGGCGCCGACCGCTTTGTCTTCCTGGCGGAATCCTTCACGACCCCGCTGCAGACCGACACCATCCTCGACTTCAACGTCTCGGATGGCGACGTCCTCGATATGTCGGCCATCGACGCCAACGCCAGCATCGCCGGCGACCAGGCCTTCAGCCAGGTCGGCAGCTTTACCGGAGTGGCGGGTCAGGCGACGGTGGTCTTCGCCAATAACCAGACGATCATCCGCTTCGATCTCAACGGCGACCGGGCGACCGACTTCCAGATCCGTCTGGACGGCGATCACACCGGCACCGCCCTGCTGACCGGTGCGGAAGCCCCCGGCACCGGCGGCTGGATCTTCTAGAAAAGGACGGCGCCCGCCCTCACCGGGGCGGGCTTCCTGCCAAGCGACATCAGCCCGGCCTCTTCGGAGGCCGGGCTTTTGTTTGTCGCGAGACCGCCTGACGTGCTGCGCATGGCACAAAGAAAAACGGGCCCGCCGAAGCGGGCCCGTTGGGGTAGTCCGGGCTGGCCGGCCAGGCGCTTCCGCCTGGCCGGGGAATGCCCTAGAGGATCCAGCCGCCGAAGGCCGGGCCGCCGCTGATGGTTCGGTCGACGGCAGTGTAGATGTTCATCTGGTAATCGGCCTTGCCGTCGCCATCCACATCCAGCTGCAGGATCGATGTGCTCCCCTGCAGGGTCAGGGTTGCCTCGCCTGCGTTGCGGGTGAAGCTGGTGACGAACTGGAAGGCCTGGTCGTTGGCCAGGTTGACGTTGGCGTCGATGCCCGACAGATCGAGCCGGTCGCCCAGGGCGAAGGACAGATCGTAGACAGAGTCCACATCCTTGACCCCGCCAAGGCTCGACAGCCCGATCGACGACTGGGTGATGACGAACCGGTCAGCCCCGGTTCCGCCCGTCAGGAAGTCGTTGCCCGCCCCCCCGATCAGCACATCATTCCCGGCACCGGCGGTGAGGATGTCATTGCCGCCGCCGCCGCTCAGGGTGTTGGCCCCGGCGTTGCCAACAAGGCTGTTGTTCCCGTCGTTGCCGGTGGCGTTGACCGCACCGGTCCCGGTCAGGATCAGCCGTTCGAGCGTCGCCGACAGGGTGAAGTCGACCGAGGAATTGACCGTGTCGGTCCCCTCTCCGTCCAGCTCGATCACCGCATCGCCGGCCGAGTCGACGACATAGGTGTCGTCTCCTCCTCCGCCCCGCAGGGTGTCGGCCCCGGACCCGCCATCCAGCAGATCCTTGCCAAGCCCGCCGAACAACAGGTCATCGCCGGCCCCGCCCGCCAGGCTGTCGGCGCCGTCGCCGCCCTCCAGGCTGTTGGCCAGGCCGTTGCCGGTCAGGTTGTCGGCGAAGGCCGAGCCCAGCAGGTTCTC